>Ga0335072_10017162_pt1 | contig 10242 bp, 5 predicted proteins | sample Lox_Sample_21_FD_206725 | JGI IMG/M metagenome (GOLD analysis project Ga0335072, IMG submission 206725) | Soil microbial communities from Loxahatchee National Wildlife Refuge, Florida, United States - Lox_Sample_2.1 | ecosystem: Environmental > Terrestrial > Soil > Wetlands | place: USA: Florida...
GCGTGCGCGTGGTTCCCTGCAGGTTGCCGGTGTCGGGCATGCCGGGATGCCAGGTAACCTGCTTGCCGTCGAGGGTGAAGGTGACGCCGAGGTTGTCGTCGGTGAACTTGCCACCACCGGTATAGGTGAGTTGCAGCGCTCTGGTCTGGATGGTCAGTTTGCCATTTTGCTCGCTATGCGTGAATTTCGGCACCGGCATGCGGCGGTTGAGGAAGACAAACGACGGGTGGTCTTCGAATTTGCCGTCGGCGGCCCACTCCATGCGGATGAGTTGCGGCGTGAGCACGGTGAAACGCGCGTTGCCTAGGGTGACGACGGCTTGCGGATTGGCGACCGGGTTGTAGCTGGCTTCAGGAGGCGCGGTCACTGTTACGGGTTTCGGCATTTGCGCGAAGGAGGGAAAAGTGAGAGCAGACAACAGCAGGCAGAGGAGCACGCTATTTTTCATGACCGCTCAGAATATCGCGTCTCTCCTGATCGAGGCCAGATCAGATCCCATTTCGCGCTCACATCTGGCCTGGAAATAGGCCACGAAAAAGACGCTTACTCGTACCGCAGCGCCTCAATCGGATTCAAATTCGCCGCCTTGATCGCGGGAATCATGCCGCTCACCATTCCCACTACAATCAGGATCGCCGTGGCGAGAATCACGATCGCAGGCGAGATCAGCAGCTGGATGTCCGCGGCTTCCGCATGGGAGGCCAGCGCGCTGTAAAACGTAATGCGTCCCACGCCGATCGACACCGCATACGCCAGCACAATGCCGATCGCGCCGCCAATGCCGGTAATCACCAGCGCCTCGGCAAGAAACTGGATCAGGATATGCCGCTTGCGCGCGCCCAGCGCCTTCTCGATGCCGATCTCCTTCGTCCTCTGCTGCACCGCGACCAGCATGATATTCATCAGCCCGATGCCGGCAATGCCCAGCGTGAGCGCGCCGATAAACAACAGCAGCACCTCGAGTGCAATGGTCACAATCTTGAACTGAGTAAGCTGCTCCATCAGGTTGGCAACGAAGATCGCGTTATGGTCCGACGGGCGGAAGTTGTGTGTCGCCGCGAGGGTATCGCGAACCGCCTTCTCCACAATCGTGTTGTCGCCGCGATAGTTCAGCCAGATGCCGTCCAGATATTTCAGGTCTTTGATGTCGCCCATGGTGTTGAAGGGTATATAGACCTGGCGGTTAATGTCGTCATCGCCCTCCTGCATCTTGGGCTTCAGCACGCCGATCACGGTAAAGCTGATGCCGTTCAATCGGATGCGCTGGCCAACCGCATATTCACCCGAAAAAAGCTTGGTCTTCGCTTCTGACCCGATCACGGCAACGTGGCTGCGCTGCTGATCGTCCAGGTCGGTAAAGAACCGCCCGGCATCGATATCGAGTTTGAGGATGTCCTGAATGTCAGGACGATAGCCGTTCACCGTCCACGTAAACGTGTGCAGATCGTTCGCAACCGGCACATCTTTCGAGATCATCGGCGAGATGAACCGTACGTTCGGGACCGTATTCCACAAGCGGTCGACATCGTCCTGGGTGAGGCGCACCTGCACGCCGGCCTTGGTGCCTCCGACCTGCTCACTTGTGCGCCCAGGGAAAACTCCGATCAACTGCGTGCCCCACTGCGCGAAGATGGCCTCAATCGCGCGTCCGAATCCCGCGCCATACGCCAGCAGCAGGACCACGGTGGCAATGCCCCAGGCCATGCCGACAATCGTGATCGACGTGCGGCGGCGGTTGTACACCATCGCCTCGTAAGCCTGTCCCCAAAGATCACGCAGCATGACAACTCCTTACGCTCGCTATTCGCGGCGCAACGCTTCCACCGGTTCCAACGCCGCCGCTTTACCAGCCGGATACAATCCCGCCACAATGCCGCTCAGGCTGAGCGAAACAATCGCCAGCGCCGCAGACCACGGCACCAGCTTCGGCGGATCGAACCCCTGCATACTGTCCCCGACCACAGCCTGCAGTACATACATCAAGAGCGCTGCCCCGCCGATGCCGATCAATCCACTGACGCCGGTCAGCAGCAGACCCTCAAGAAAGAACTGCGTCAGAATGCTTCGCGAAGTCGCGCCCAGCGCCTTGCGCAGCCCGATCTCGCGTGTCCGCTCGCTCACGGAAACCAGCATGATGTTGATAATGCCCACAGCTCCGAGCGCCAGCGTCACGATGCCCACGCCGCCGAGAAAGACATCCATCGCCGTGAATATCTTCCCTACCATTTCTTCGCTCTTGATCGTGTCCCATTCGGTGAAGGCATCTTGAGAATTGGGATCGAAGCCGTGCCTGCGCGCAATAATCTCGTGCACCTGCCGTTTGGCAATCACATTGTCGCCGCGTATCCGCGGCTGATATTGGATCGAAGTCACCGAGTCGGCGGGAATGTTGTCGCCCTTCAGCGGAAACATCTCCAGCATGGTGGAAAGCGGGATATAGATCTTCTGGTTTTCGTTATCGTTGTTGCCCCGTCCGGTTTTGTCCGCAATGCCGATCACCTGGAAGCGCGAGCCGTTCAGCAGCACCATCTCGCCCAGCGCGGGACGCCCGGGAAACAGCAGCTTGGCGCTCTTCTCGCCCAGCACAATCACGCGCCGGCGGTCGTGCATGTCGGCGTCGTCGATGAACCGCCCTTCCTTGATCGGCAGAAAACGAACGCCGCTGTAGTTCGGCTCGGCGCCAATCGCCTGCCCGCCTGCGCTTTCATACAGGCTCTGCTGCTTCAGGTCGTTGCGATTGATGAAGGCAGTAGCATCCCGCACTTCGGAGGCCTGCTCGCGAATCGCCTCCGCATCCGAAAGCGTAAGGTTGTAAGGACGCATCCCGGTATGCTGGTTCGCCACTGCCGGAATCGTTCCGCCCCACATCATGATGAGGTCGTTGCCCAGCGTCGCCAGCTCCCGCCGCTGGCCCGAGCGAAACCCTTCGCCCACGCTGATCAGCAGCAGCATCGAGCCTACGCCCCACGCAATGCCGAACATGGTCAGGAATGAGCGCAGCTTGTTCGCCCAGATGGCGCGGAAGACCTGCCCGAAGATGTCGCCGACATTCTGCATTCCTATAACCGGAATTACGCATACGGCATCTCTCCGGTTCCCGGCATTTAGACGGACCGGAAATAAAATCGGCATCCGCACGAAAAGAGTGCCCCATCCCTGAGCGGAGCGAAGGGTGGGAGCCGAGACTCTTAATTCAGAAAAGAGAATCTACCGAAATCTATTTCCCCTGTAAAGAAGAGATCACTGTCTCCACGCTCGGCTGGGCATTCTTCAAATAGTCGCTCACGCGCTTGCGCTCTTCCGGGGTCAGGGTCTGGGCCAGCGCGAGCACGCGGCGCAGCGTCACAGTCACGTCGTCAACATAGTTCATCAATCGAATAGCTTCGCCGGAAAGGGGCATCGGTTCCTCGTCGTTCAAAGTTTCTTGTTCTATTGTCTGCGCGACATGGAACTTTCGTAAAGTCGCCTGCTGAAAACGGACGCGCCGCTTTCTGCATCCAAAGGGATGGATTCACAACGCAACTTCCCATGACTGAAATGAAAGAATGCATTGATCGCGCAGTGCAGAGTGAAGTGCGCCCGCCCGTATCCACCTATCGCGTGCAGATGCACGCAAAATTCACATTCGCCGACGCGCAGAAGATTCTCCCCTACCTGAAACAGCTCGGCATCAGCGACCTGTACTGCTCGCCCATCTTCGAGGCGCGGCCCGGAAGCCAGCACGGCTACGATGTTGTCCGCCACGATCGCCTGAACCCGGAACTCGGCGGTGAAGAGGGCTTCAACCAGCTTTCGTCTGCGCTCCGCGAAGCGAAGATGGGGCTGCTGCTCGATATCGTGCCCAATCACATGGGCGTCGGCAATGACTCGGTGTGGTGGCAGGATGTGCTCGAGAACGGACGCGCTTCAGAATACGCAACCTTCTTCGATATCGAATGGGAGCCGCTTAAACCCGACATGCGCGGCAAGCTGCTGCTGCCCATCCTCGGAAAACAGTACGGCGAAGAACTGGAAAGCAGGAAGATCCAGGTCGTCATTGAAGATGGCGAAGCGCGTATTCGCTACTATGACCATTCGTTCCCCATCGCCCCGCGCACCATCCCCCTGCTTTTCCCGGAAGAAGACGACCAGAGGGACGGCGTGCCGCAATGGTTCCGCGATCTGCTCAAAGATCTGTCCCACATCCCTCCGCATGACACGACAGACCCCAGCCTTGCCGCGCAGCGTCGCGGGCAACTGGCCGAATTGCGCCCGCGCCTGCGCGAAACCCTGCTCTCGCCCGATCTTCAGCCTATCCTGCAGCGCGCGGTCGAGCGCGTGAACGGCGTCGAAGGCAGGCGTGAAAGCTTTGACCTGCTCCACGCGTTGCTTGAGGCCCAGCCCTACCGGCTCGCCTATTGGCGCGTCTCGTCGGAAGAAATCAACTACCGCCGCTTCTTCGACGTGAACGATCTCGTCGGACTGCGTATGGAGGACCCGGCGGCATTCGCTCAGACGCATAGCCTCGTCCGCAGGCTGCTGGCAAACCGGCAAGTCACCGGCCTGCGTATCGATCACTGCGACGGCATGTTCAATCCGCGCCAGTACCTCATCCGCCTGCAATTGCTCTACGTCGCCAGCGTGTGCTCCGGACCAATCCCTAAAGAGCCGCTGGCAAGAAACAGCATCGAGCTTGAGATACGCGAAGCCCTTCGCGGCTACGACTGGTCAAAGAGCCAGGGACCGCTCTACACGGTAGTGGAAAAGATCCTCGAGCCGCGCGAAACACTTCCCCGCGAATGGCCTGTGCGCGGCACCTCGGGATACGATTTCCTCCATCTCGCAAACCATGTCTTCATCCAGCCGCAGAATGAGGGCCGCTTCACTGCGCTCTACAGCAAGATCCTCGGGCATGAAGTCGATCCCAGCCAGTTGATCTACCGCTCCAAGCTGCGCGTCATGCAGACGGCGCTTTCAAGCGAGGTCTACGTGCTCACCAATCTGCTCAATCACCTGGCAAGCAACGATCGCTGCGCGCGCGACTTCACCGAGAGCACGCTCGAAGCCGTCATCCGCGAAACCATCGCCTGCTTCGCCGTCTACCGCACCTACATCGACGACCGCGGCCAATACACAGAACACGACATCTCCGTCATCGCGCAGGCCATCTGGCGCGCAAAATACTGCAACCCTGACATCGACGGCTCGGCCTTCGAATTCCTCCAGAACACGCTTCTGCTCGGCGACAAGGACGATGAAAAATATCCTGCGCGCCTCTACTTCGCGCTCAAGTTTCAGCAGCTCACCGGCCCGGTGATGGCAAAGGGCGTAGAAGACACCGCATTCTACGTCTACACCCGCTTTCTTTCGTCGAATGAAGTCGGCAGTTCGATCAAGGCCTTCGGCATCTCCACCGATCTCTTCCACGCCAGCAATCAGGACCGCCTGCAAGTCTCGCCCGACTCGATGCTCACCACCTCTACGCACGACACCAAACGCAGCGAGGACGTGCGCAACCGCTTGAACGTGCTTTCGGAGATGCCCACGCAATGGTCCTCCATCGTCCGCCGCTGGATTCGCCTCAACGAACGCCACAAGCAGAAATTACCCGATGGCCGCATCGCTCCCGACTCCAATGAAGAGTACCTGATCTACCAGACCATCGTCGGCGCATGGCCCTGGCAAATGGAAACGCCGGAAGATCGCAGCGAATTCGCGGAAAGAATCAAGCAATACTGCGCCAAGGCCCTCAATGAAGCGAAGGTCAATCTGAGCTGGACCAATCCGGATCCGGCTTATCTCGAAGCTGTGAACGCGTTTCTAACCGCGATCCTCATGCCGCAGGAGCGCGTGCGCGAAACCCGCTTCGTGGAAACACTGAAAGCATTTCTGCCAACAGTGCAACTCTTCAGCGCCGTCAATTCCCTTTCCCAGCTTGTCCTGAAGATTGCCTCTCCTGGCGTACCCGATTTTTATCAGGGCACAGACCTCTGGGACCTGAGCCTCGTCGATCCCGACAATCGCCGCCCGGTCGACTACGCGCTGCGCGCGCAGGCATTGCAGCAACTGCGCGAACTCGATCAACGCGAAGGCAGCGTAGCAGTTTGTGCTGAGGTGTTGAAGACACTGCCTGACGGACGCATCAAGCTCTGGACCATGCACCGCGCTCTCAGCACCCGCAGCAAACTGCACAGGCTTTTTCGCCGCGGAGAATACATTCCGCTGCATGTCGAAGTCGAAAAGCAGCAGCACGCCATCGCCTTTCTCCGCCACGATGCAGCCACGAAGCAGTCGGTACTCGTCGTCGCTCCCCGCTTTGCCTGTTCCCTCGCGCAGGCCAAGCCGCATTTGCCGCTCGCCGATGCATGGGGCAAGGCTCTGCTCTCACTACCCGATCAAGCATCCAGAAGCTTTATGAATGTCTTCACCGGTAAGCAAGTCCTCGCAGACGAAAGCGGCGACATCGAGCTCGGCGACATCTTCGCCGACTTCCCGGTAGCCATGCTAACAAGCACCTCATAAATAAATGCTGTCATCCTGAGTGCAGCGAAGCATCTGCTTTCCCTAAGCATCAGCACGAAAAAAGGGTGCCCCATGCTATCGCGCCCTTTGCGATAGAGTGGGAACCACAACTCCCAACCAGAGAGAACTCTACTTGTCCGCGGTTTCTTCTTTCTCATCCTCAACCACGCGGTCCCGGTCCGTCACCACGGTCAGCTCACCCAGCTTCTCCGCAAGCTTCTCCACCAACACCCCCTCAGGGCAGCGCCAGCCCCAGTTGTCTCCCGACCGCGACGGCACATTCATCCGCGCCTCCGACCCAAGCTCCAGAATGTCCTGCAGCGGAAACAAACAAATGTCGGCCACCGATGTAGAAGCAGTGCGAATCAGAGGCCACACCACGCCCTCACTGCCCGGATTTACATAAGCCTGCACTGCCGCCTTTTCAACCTTGGTCGCGCCATGCTCCCACCAGCCGCGCGTCGTGTCGTTGTCGTGCGTGCCGGTGTAGACCACGGTGTTCGTCTGATAGCGGTGCGGCAGATAATTGTGCGCGCCTCGGCCCGAAAATCCAAACTGTAGAATCCGCATCCCCGGTAGATTGAACTGCCCCCGCAGCGCCTCCACCTCCGGCGTAATCAATCCCAGGTCTTCGGCAATGAAAGGAAGCTCGCCCAGCGCATCGTGCAGTCGTGAAAACAGCGCGGCCCCCGGGGCCTTCACCCACTCGCCATCCACCGCAGTATCGTCCTCTGCCGGAATCGACCAGTACGCCTCAAAGCCGCGAAAATGATCGAGCCGAATCACATCGTACAGCGAATGCGCGCGGCGAACCCGGTCCACCCACCAGTCGAACCCGCGCTCCTCCAGCACTTCCCAGCGATACAGAGGATTACCCCACCGCTGCCCTGTCGCGCTGAAGTAGTCCGGCGGCACGCCCGACACGCGAATCGGCGAGAGGTCTTCATTCAGATCGAAAATGTCGCGATGCGTCCACACATCCGCGCTGTCGTAATTCACAAAGATGGCGACGTCGCCAATAAAGCGGATGTCGCGCTCCGCACAGTATGCGCGCAGCGCCGCCCACTGCTCATCAAAGGCAAACTGGATCACCTGCTCGATCGCCAGCTCTTCGCCGTGTTCTCTCTCCAGGCGCGACAAAGCTTCGGCCTCACGATACGCATATTCCTTCGGCCACTCGTTCCAGCAGGCCAGATCGAATTTCCGCCGCAGCACGTTATACCGCGCATAGTCGTTCAGCCATGTGGCGTTCATCGTGCAATAGCCGCCAAAACGCGCCCACTGCGCTTTCAGCCGCGGCTCATCATGCCGGTGCAGAAAATTCCGCGCCGCCTCCACCAGCAGCGGCAGCTTCTTCGCCTCCACTTCGTCGAAGCGAATGTTGCCCGAGCGTCCCGGCAGCTCCGCAATGCGCTTCACATCGATCCATCCCCAATCGGCCAGCATTTCCAGGCTCACCAGCAGAGGATTGCCCGCGAAGGCAGAAAGCGCCGCATACGGCGAGTTGCCGTATCCCGTCGGGCTCAACGGAAGCACCTGCCACAAACGCTGCTTCGCCGCAGCCAGAAAGTCCGCGAAGTCATACGCGGCAGGGCCAAGATCCCCTATGCCGCCGTGCGAAGGCAGCGAAGTAATGTGCAGCAGCAATCCCGAAGACCGCTCAAATGACATGGTGTACGCCGAGGTTATGTCCTTCTGTGAAAGGACACGGCTTTAGCCGTGCCGTAATAGCCGAGGTAAACGATGGGGCTTCAGCCCCTGAGGGATTTAGTGTACTTGGTGAGTTGCCCATCAGTTTTTCTTTCCGCGCAATGCCTGAAAAAAAAGGCCCGTGATTCGAAAGATTCCAAACCACGGGCCTCAGTTGCTCTTTGCCTGTTGTTACAGCGCTACGATCGCGGCGCGCCCGGCATTCCTGGCTGCTGCATGCGCCGGTTGATGCTGATACGGCCTTGCTTCTGATACTGGGAGACAAGGTTCGTGACAAAGACCTCAAACATCTGCTCGCGCTTCTGGTTCAGCAGTGAATCGCGCGTCTGATCGAAATTCTTCTGAATCTCGTCCGGCGTCGGCTGCTGTTTCTCGGTCAGCTTCGCCACCACTCCCGTGCGCTGGCTGGTGATCGGCTTGCTGATCTGCCCGACATTCAGATCGAAGAGCGCCGGAGCAGTCGTCGCCAACTGGCCGATGTCCGGAACCTGAGCGTCGCGCCCCACCAGGTCGCTGCTCTTCACGGCTGCGCCTACTTCTTTCGCGGCCTTGGCCAGATCGTTCTCGGCCTTCGCCTTGTCCTCCAGCTCATTGGTCTTGCTCGTCAGCAGCTGCGGCAGCTGCTCGTCACGAAAATCATCGAGGATATGCGACTTGTACTCATCGAACGTCGGAGCGTGCGCCGCATGCACATCCTCAACCTGATAAATCGCATAGCCATCGCCCGTAGACGCCACCAGCGGAGCTGCGCCCTGCTTGGCCGAGAACGCGCCGGTCAGCATCTGCGAACCGTCCGCAAGCGAGGGAATGATCGCATTCTGCGCCAGATAATCCGTCGTCACCACCTGCAGATGATGCGCGGCAGCCGTCGGCGCCATGCCCGTCTTCTGCGCCTCATTGGCCAGTTGCTGAGCAAAGGCCTGCTGCGCCTGCGCTTCCTTCTGGCGCGTCAGCACCGCCACAATCGTCGGCTTCACCTCGTCCAGCGGACGCGTGTGCGCCGTCTGCTTCTCTTCCGTTTGAATAATGTGGTAGCCGAACTTCGTCCTTACCAGATCGGAGATCTGTCCCGGCTGCAAAGAGAACGCTACCTTGTCGAATTCCGGCACGGTCACGCCGTGCTTGATAAAGCCAAGCTCGCCGCCCTGGTCCTTGCTGCCCGGATCGTCGGAGTACTTCTTCGCCAGCTCGGCAAAGTTGCCGCCGTTCCGCAACTGCTTCAGAATGTCTTCCGCCTTCGCCTTCGCCGCCGCGTCTTCCTTGGCGTCGGCGTTGGGATCGACCTTGATCAGGATGTGCCGCACCTTTACCTGGTCGTCTACGTGGTAGTCGCTCTGGTGCTGGTTGTAGTACTGCTGCACCTCGGCGTCCGTCACCTGCGGAGCGCCGCCTGGCAGGTTCGCCGTCGTGAACGCGATGTACTCAATCTTCCGCGTCTCCGGAATCGCCTTCGCATACCGCGCAGCATTCTGCTTGAAGAAGGTCTGCAGCTCCGCGTCCGTCGGATTGATCGTCTTGCGCAGGTCGTCCGCGCTTATGACCGCGTAATCAAACTTGATCTTTGTCGCCTGCTGCGTGTATGCGTCGCGCACCTGCTGATCGGAAACCGTAACACCCGCCGTTACAAATGCCTGCAGCCGGTTCTCCTGAATTTCCTTCTTCAGTTCCTTCTCGAACTGCTCGCGCGAAATGCCGAAGTTCTGCGACACCAGGCTGGCATACTGCTCATCGCCGATGTAATGGCCATTCGGGAACAGCACCTGGCCCCACATGCCCGTATGCAGAAACTCCCGCAGGTCGTTGTCCGTCACGGTCACGCCCAGGCGGTTCGCTTCCTCCAGCTCGATATGCTGCTGAATCAGTCCCTGCCCTACGCGCTGCATCATAAAGGGCAGCACGAAATCAGGCAGCTGCTGGCGCTGCAGCATGCGCTGCGCAAGCTGCTGCACTTCCTGCGTTGAGACTTGATCGCTCGAACCGAAGAAGCGGCCCAAGAAACCTGCTCCGTGGATCGTCGCGTAGGTATCGGAG
>Ga0335072_10017163_pt1 | contig 10242 bp, 6 predicted proteins | sample Lox_Sample_21_FD_206725 | JGI IMG/M metagenome (GOLD analysis project Ga0335072, IMG submission 206725) | Soil microbial communities from Loxahatchee National Wildlife Refuge, Florida, United States - Lox_Sample_2.1 | ecosystem: Environmental > Terrestrial > Soil > Wetlands | place: USA: Florida...
AGGAAGAGGTCCACGGGACCGCCCGGAGCGCCGTCGCTGCCGGGCCGGCTCGTGGCACCGCGGTTGGAGCCGTTCTGGTCAGGCTGGACGAGGTCGCCCGGGGTGGCCGGGACTGTGTCGCGTGGGTCAGAGGAGTCAGGAACGCGGAAGGTCATCAGATGTGCTCACGGTTTCCGTACCGGGCTAGAAGTCCGCTAGAGACTCTAGCGGGATGGTCAGCCACGAGGGTCGGTGCCTAGCCTCATAAAGCACCTCATACACGGCCTTATCGAGGGTGAGGGCGCGCAGCAGGACCTCGTTGGCCTCCGGGTCGAGGCCACCGGCCTCGGCGTACCCGGCGCAGAAGGCGGTCGCGTTCCGCTTGGCCCAGTCTCGGGCCTTACCGCTGAGCGCCTCGGAGTTGGGCGAGCCGATCAGCTGATGGCGGGCCGCGTAGTCGAACGACCGCAGCATCCCGGCGACGTCGCGCAACGGCGAGGACCTGGCCCGGCGCTGGGCCAGCGGGGTGGCGGGCTCGCCCTCGAAGTCCAGCACTACCCAGCCCGTCTCGGTCCGCAGGACCTGGCCCAGGTGGTAGTCGCCGTGCACTCGCTGAACCGGGAACGGGCCCTTGAGCTTGGAGAGCTCGGAGTACGTCTGGCTAATCATCTCGGCGTACTTGGCCAGCTCAGGCACGGCCGAGACGGTGAGGTCGAGCTTGCGGTACATCTGCTCGGTCAGGTCGCCGACCGCCTCGGTGGGCAGCTCATCGGTGCCGAACGCCTCGGCCAGGTCGGAGTGGACCTGGGCGGTGGCCACGCCCAGCCGATGCGACTCACCGGCGAAGTCACCGCCGGCATCGCTGGCTCGCACGATGCCGTTCGGTCCGGTGCCAGTGGCCAGCGCGTACAGGTCCCGCACGCTCGTCGCCGCCAGCGTCCAGCCGTCGGTGGCCAGCCGAAGGTACTTCGACAAGATCGCCAGGATCGTCGAGACGCCCTCGAGGCGCGCCTCGGCCCAGCCGAACGGCTCGGCGATGTGCGACGACCCGGCCTTAGCCAGCGCCGCCGTCACCTCAAGGTCCGGGTTGGGACCAGGGGCCAGCCGCCGGAACACCTTGAGGATTGATTCCTCGCCGTACACCAGGCTGGTGTTGGTCTGCTCCGCGGTCAGGACCAGGCTGTCCAGGCCAGTGGAGAAGTGGGCGCCCGGCATCTTGTGCAGCTGAACGCCGTTGACCGAGACCTCCTGGGCGAAGCCGCTCAGCAGCGGCTTGGTCAGGTCGGAGTCGTGCAGCGCGTCGTAGGCCACCCGGTTGTCGCCGGCCGGGCCGATCAGCGCGTGGTCAAGCCGCGATGGCAACTGACTGCGGAAGCCAACCAGTACCTGATAGTAGTCGACCGTCGTCCCTTGGGAAACGGCAATGATCTGGTGGCGGAGCTCTGGGTCACCGGTGACGACCGTCGTGTCAGAGACGATCGCGAGATCACGTAGGCCATGTCCCTTGCCGGCGAACCATCGTTGCTCCACCAGCCATGTCGCTAGTGCGTCCTCGAAAGCCATGGCCTCGCTTCCCATTAATTAGCCCTATTTGTCAGCCTTGCCGCCCCCAGAGTCCGCCCAGTGTTTCGGGCTACCGTTCAAGATCCTCCCTCGCAGCGGGGAGCTGAAACCAGTAGAAGCCGTGCCCTGGCAGGGTGAGCAGGTACGGAAGCTCACCAATCGGCGGGAAGGTGACCCCGCCCATGCACTCAATTGGCGTTACTCCCATGAAACGGCGCAGGTCCAGCTCGACTGGCTGCGGGAACCGCGACAGGTTGTTGACGCACAAGATCCGGTCAGCCAGGTCAAGGTCTCCCTGCGGTGTCCCGTCGGGCGAGGCTGAGTGCTCATACTCTCTGACGAACGCCAGGACGCTTGGGTTGCTGCTGGTCAGTTCCTCGTACGCGCCCAGGCCGAAGACTGGGTGCCGCTTGCGGATCTCGATGATCCGCCGGGTCCAGTGCAGCAGGCTCTGGGGGGTGCGCTGCTGGGCCTCGACGTTCAGTGACTGGTAGCCGTAGATGGGGTCCATCACCGGCGGCAGGTACAGCCGCTGCGGGTCGCAGTTCGAGAAGCCGCCGTTGCGGTCGGGGGTCCACTGCATCGGGGTGCGGACCCCGTCCCGGTCACCCAGCCAGATGTTGTCGCCCATGCCGATCTCGTCGCCGTAGTACATGACCGGGGAGCCAGGCAGCGACATCAGCAGCGCGGTGAACAGCTCGAGCTGGTTGCGGTCGTTATCGAGCAGCGGGGCGAGCCTGCGCCGGATGCCGATGTTGGCCTTCATCCGGGGGTCCTTCGCGTACTCCGCGTACATGTAGTCCCGCTCGTCGTCGGTGACCATCTCTAGCGTGAGCTCGTCGTGGTTGCGCAGGAAGATGCCCCACTGGCAGCCCGCCGGGATCTTGGGCGTCTGGGCCAGGATCTCACTGATCGGGTAGCGCTGCTCGCGCCGGACGGCCATGAAGATGCGCGGCATCAGCGGGAAGTGGAACGCCATGTGGCACTCGTTGCCACCGGTCTCCTCGTCGCCGAAGTACTCGACCACGTCGGCGGGCCACTGGTTGGCCTCGGCCAGCAGCACGCGGTCCGGGTAGAGCGCGTCGACCTCGGTCCGGATCCGCTTGAGGTACTCGTGCGTCTCCTTGAGGTTCTCGCAGTTCGTGCCCTCACGCTCGTACAGGTAGGGGACGGCGTCCAGCCGGAAGCCATCGATGCCGAGGTCAAGCCAGAACCGCAGCACCTCGATCATCGCGTCCTGGACCTTGGGGTTCTCGAAGTTAAGGTCCGGCTGGTGGGAGAAGAACCGGTGCCAGTAGTACTGGCCGCGCACCGGGTCGAAGGTCCAGTTGGACGTCTCCGTGTCGACGAAGATGATCCGCGCGTCCCGGTACCTGTCCGGCGTGTCTGACCAGACGTAGAAGTCGCCGAACGGCCCGTCCGGGTCGCTGCGGGACGCCTGGAACCACGGATGTGCCTCGCTGGTGTGGTTCATGACCAGGTCGGCGATGACCCGGATGCCACGCTTGTGGGCCTCCTCGACCAGCTCGACGAAGTCCGCCACGTTGCCGTAGTCCGGCAGGATCTGCATGAAGTCGGCGATGTCGTAGCCGCCGTCGCGCAGCGGTGACTGGTAGATGGGCAGCAGCCAGATGCAGTCGATGCCCAGCCAGTGCAAGTAGTCCAGCCTTGAGGTCAGCCCCCTGATGTCCCCGGTCCCGTCGCCGTTGGCGTCCTGGAAGCCGCGGATGAGCACCTCATAGAAGACGGCGCGGCGATACCACTCAGGATCCCTGGGCCGCTCAAGGGGGGCGTCAGGCACTCGCTCACCGGGCGGGGCCGCGAAGGCCTGTGAGACGACTACCACCTTCGAAGCGGCCGACTCGTGCTCTGTCACTGCTGGAGTTCTCCTGGAATATGCGTGACCGGCGCATGCCAGGCTGCTCACCGCCTGCCAGGGCATTTCGCCCTGGCAGGCCCCATAGCCAGGCTCTACTGTGGGTCGCGCGTGACGGTGAAGATGTGGGCGACACGCACCGCCGGGTCGAGGCGCACATAGTTGGCCGCGCCCCATCGGTAAGACTCGCCGGTGAGCTCATCGGTAACGGTGAACGTTTCGCGCGAGTCCATACCCAATGCGGGCATGTCCAGCCAGACTGTGGCTTCCCTGGTCTGATGCGGATCAAGATTCACTACAACCAGGACTGCGTCAGCCCCTCTGTCGGAGACTTCGCGTGTCACTTCCGCGTCGGAGCCCGCGCCGCCCTGTTCCCCCGCCTGCGGCGCCGCCTGTACGGAGGATCTCTCCGTGATCGTACCTGCCCCGTAGGCCCTCTCCGTACCCGTCCCAGCGGCGGTTATCTCCCACCCGGTGACCTTCTTGGAGAAGCAGATCAGCTCAGCCTGATCCACGTGATGGAAGCGTAGATTACGCAGCCAGCGCAGCGCCTGATGATCTTTGCGGATTCTGTTCAGTTCTGTGATAAATGGTGCGATCCCCAGGCCGTCTCGCCGCGCGGCGTCCCAGTCCCGCGGCCGGTACTGGTACTTCTCCGAGTCCAGGTACTCCTCGCTACCGGGGCGTACCGGGATGTTCTCACACAGTTCATATCCGGAGTAGATGCCCCAGGCCGGGCTGAGCATGCTCGCCAGGACGGCCCGAATCTTGAACGCGGGCTGCCCGCCGTGCACCAGGTACTCGTGGAGGATGTCGGGGGTGTTGGCGAAGAAGTTGGGGCGCATGTAGGCCGCCGCCGCCCCGGACAGCTCGGTCAGGTACTCGGTGAGCTCGTCCTTGCCGTTACGCCACGTGAAGTATGTGTACGACTGGTGGAAGCCAACCTTGCCCAGCGTCGCCATCATCGCGGGCCGGGTGAAGGCCTCGGCTAGGAACAGGACGTCCGGGTCGGTCTGCCGGATGTCCGCCATCAGTCGGTCCCAGAAGCGCACCGGCTTGGTGTGCGGGTTGTCCACCCGGAAGATCCGCACGCCGTGGTCCATCCACAGCCGGACGATGCGGTCGACTTCCCGATAGATGCCCTCAAAATCGTTATCGAAATTAATGGGGTAAATGTCCTGGTATTTCTTGGGCGGGTTCTCCGCATAGGCAATCGACCCGTCGGCTCGCACGGTGAACCACTCCGGGTGCTCCTTAGCCCAGGGGTGATCAGGCGAGGCCTGCAGGGCCAGGTCGATCGCGACCTCCATGCCAAGCTCGCGCGCCCGGGCCACGAAGGCGATGAAATCGGCGCTGGTGCCCAGGTCGGGGTGAATCGCGTCGTGCCCGCCCTCAGCCGAGCCGATCGCCCAGGGCGAGCCGGGGTCACCAGGCCCGGCTCCCAGGGAGTTGTTCCTGCCCTTGCGGAACGTGGTGCCAATCGGGTGAATGGGCGGCAGGTAGACGACGTCGAACCCCATCTCGGCGATCTCCTCGAGCCGCCGTGCCGCCGTGCGGAACGTGCCGGATACCGGCTCCCTGCGACCCATCGGGTCGACCTGGACGCCCTCGGAGCGAGGGAAGAACTCATACCAGGAGCCATAGAGAGCACGCAACCGGTCAACGTAGACCGGCATCCGGTTCGACCTGGTCACCAGGTCACGCAGCGGGTAGCGGTCAAGGACGTCGGCTACCTCGGGCGCCTGGGCGGCCGCCAGCCGGTCCCAGGCGGGCAGCGTCCGGTCCCGCAGCTTCTTGGCCAGCTCGGTCAGCACGGTGCGGGCCTGCGCGGGCTTGGCCGCGCCCGGGGGCTGCCTGATGGCCCGGGCGGCTCGCTCCAACAGCAGCGAGCCCTCGGTGAGCATCAGCTCGACGTCCTGCCCGGCCGGGATCTTGATCCCCGCGTCGTGATGCCAGTGCGCGATCGGATCGGCCCACGCCTCCACGGTGAAGGTCCAGGCCCCCTCGGACGTCACGGTCACGTTGGCCGCGTACCGGTCGGTGCCCAGGCCAACCGGGTGCATCCGGGTCAGCGGACCCGCCTGGCCCTTGGGATCTCGCAGCACCACCCCGCACCCGAGCGTCCCATGCCCCTCGATGACGACAGTGGCGCTTACCTCGAAGGTCTCGCCCGCGGCAGCCTTGGCGGGCCGGCGCCCGCACTCCACAACTGGCTCGATGTCAAGAATGGGGATGCGTCCGATCACCCGCTAACCGTACCCGCGTGGATTTCAAGAATTCATGCCGACCCATGACGTTGACAGACCTTTGCGCAAAGTTCCCGGCGCTGCCTATTGTCATGTGCCGCCAACGCGCGCGCGGGGGCCTATGATGACTCCACGTGAGAGCGATCCGACGTTTTACAGTCCGAGTAACGTTGCCGCAGGCGCTCGCGCCGCTGCAGGACCTGATGCTCAACCTGCGCTGGTCATGGCACCAGCCGACGGTGGAGCTGCTGTCCTCGATCGACCCGGTGGCCTGGGCCGCGTCCGGGGGCGACCCGGTGGCGATGCTCAGCGCGCTGCGGCCCGGCCTCCTGACGGAGCTCGCCACCAACGAGGACTTCCTCGCCCGGTTGCACTCCGTGCTCGAGGACCTGCGGACGTACACGACCGAGTCCCGCTGGTACCAGTCGGGCTCAGCCGGCCCGGCCGACGGGCTCCCGAACGCCATCGCTTACTTCTCACCCGAGTACGGCATCACCGCGGTGCTGCCCCAGTACTCCGGAGGACTCGGCATCCTGGCCGGTGACCACCTCAAGTCGGCCAGCGACCTCGGCGTGCCCATCATCGGGGTGGGGCTGCTCTACCGGCACGGGTACTTCACGCAGTCGCTGCTGCCGGACGGCTGGCAGGCCGAGCGCTACCCGGCCGACGACCCCAACGGCCTGCCGCTGGCCCTGCTGCGCTCGGCCGACGGCGAGGCGGTCAAGGTCACGGTGAACCTGGCCGACGGCAAGGTCCTCACCGCCCAGGTCTGGGTCGCCCAGGTTGGCCGCGTGCCGCTGCTCATGCTCGACTCCTACATGGAGGAGAACGACCCGGAGCTGCTCGAGGTAACCGACCGCCTCTACGGCGGCGGTACCGAGCACCGGCTCCGCCAGGAGCTCCTGCTCGGCATCGGCGGCGTCCGCGCCGTGCGCGCGTTCTGCTCGATCACCGGGCACGCCGTGCCCGAGGTGTTCCACACCAACGAGGGCCACGCCGGCTTCCTCGGCCTCGAGCGCATCCGCGAGTACGTGGATGGCGGCCTGGCCTTCGACGAGGCCGTGGAGCTATCCCGGGCCGCCACCGTCTTCACCACCCACACCCCGGTCCCGGCCGGCATCGACCGGTTCCCGCGTAGCCTCGTCGAGCGCTACTTCGGCGCGGGCGCGGCCGGTGACCTGCCGATCGACCGGGTACTCGCCTTCGGGGCCGAGACCTATCCCGGCGGCGACCCTGACGTGTTCAACATGGCCGTCATGGGCATGCGGCTGGCCCAGCGGGTCAACGGCGTCTCCCTGCTGCATGGCCAGGTCAGCCGGGAAATGTTCGCGGGCCTCTGGCCGGGCTTCGACGTCGCCGAGGTGCCGATCGGCTCGATCACCAACGGCGTGCACGCCCCGACCTGGGTCGCGCCGCAGATCGCCGGCCTCGGCAACTCGGAGGAAGCCGCCGGCGCCAACGCCAGCGAGCTGTGGTCGATCCGCCATGCCCTGCGGGCCCGGCTGATCACCGAGACCCGTCGCAGGCTGCGCGAGTCCTGGCGGCAGCGCGGCGCGTCCGGCGCCGAGCTGACCTGGATCGACGACGTCCTCGACCCGGACGTCCTCACGATCGGCTTCGCCCGCCGGGTGCCGTCCTACAAGCGGCTGACCCTCATGCTGAACGACCCCGAGCGGCTGTCCGGGCTGCTGCTCGACCCGGACCGGCCCATTCAGATCGTCATCGCCGGCAAGGCCCACCCGGCCGACGAGGGCGGCAAGCGGCTCATACAGCAGATGGTCAGGTTCACCGACTCAGAGACCGTCCGCCGCCGCATCGTCTTCCTGCCCGACTACGACATGGCCATGGCTTCCTTCCTGGTGGCCGGCTGTGACGTCTGGCTGAACAACCCGCTGCGCCCGCTCGAGGCCTGCGGCACCTCCGGCATGAAGGTGGCGCTCAACGGCGGCCTCAACGTCTCCGTCCGCGACGGCTGGTGGGACGAGTGGTTCGACGGCGGGAACGGCTGGGAGATCCCGACCGCCGATGGCGTCGCCGATCCGACCCGCCGCGACGAGCTCGAGGCGTCCGCGCTGTATGAGCTGCTCGGCAAGTCGGTCGCCCCGCTGTTCTACGACCGGGCCCAGGATGGCATCCCGCATGGCTGGCTGGAGATGGTGCGCCACACCTTCCGCGGCCTCGGGCCGCTGGTCCAGGCGGACCGGATGGTCGGCGACTACGTGAAGAACCTGTACGCCCCGGCCGCCGCGTCCTCGCGGGCGCTGTCGGCGGGCGGGCTCTCCGCGGTCAGGGAGCTGGCCGCCTGGAAGCAACGGGTCCGGGCCGCCTGGGCCTCGGTGCACATCGAGCACGTCGAGGCCGACGGCCGCGAGCTGTCCCTCGGGTCCCGGCTGGATGTTCACGTCACCGCCGCCCTCGGCGGCCTGTCCGCCTCCGACGTGGCCGTCGAGGTAGTCTTCGGCCGCGCCGGCGACGACGACGAGATCACCGAGCCGGCCTACGCGATGCTGTCCCGTGTCGACGGCGACTTCGGCGGCTCGGCCCGGTTCTCCGGCACGGTCGAGCTGGGCCGCCCCGGCCCGTTCGGCTACACGGTCCGCATCGTCCCCAACCACCCGCTGCTGTCCAGCCGCGCCGAGCTCGGCCTGGTCACCTACCCCGACGCCCCAGCAGGCATGACCAACGGCGACCTCCGCTAACCACGCAGCCTGCCCCTGTCACTGAGGCCGCCCGCCAAAACCGGGCGGCCTCACCCGTTCCCCGCGTCCCGTTCCCCGCGTCCCCGCCGCCTGCCACCCGCGCCCCTCACGTCCCCCGCGTCCCGCAGCCCGGCGCGTGCCACCCACACCCCGCGCGTCCCCCGCGCTGCTGCGCGGATGGCGTGTCCAAGCGTGTCCAAGTCCCCGGGCGCGTCGCCGTAATCGAGCCGCTCTTATCCAGCTACTCTCGGAAGCGGTAACGGGTTATCCCTTTTGCGCATGGTTGCTCTTGGGTGGGAGGCACGGCATGACACAGATGGTGGCGGCGAGTCCGCTAAAGGTGTTCGGGGAAATGCTCACCTTCTTCAGGGAGAGAGCCGGCCTGACTTACGAGCAACTCGGCGGCCGGGTATACCTCTCGGAGTCCATGCTGCGCAAAATCGAGGCCGGCACTCGCGCCCCCTCAGCGAACCTGGTCAAGACCTGCGAGGCCATCCCCGAGATGCAGTGCCACGGCGCACTGCTGAAGCTCTACGAGACCATGGGTCCACACCTCAAGGTCGGCGTCTACCCCGGCTGGTTCCAGCGCTGGCCAGAAAAAGAGGCCTCCGCCAAGCGCCTGCGATGGTTTGAGCCCCAGTACATCCCTGGCCTGGCGCAGACCGAGCGCTACGCCCGGGCGGTCTTGTCGACCAAAGTCGGAGCCACCGAGGATGTGATCGAGGATGACGTCGCGGGCCGGATAGAGCGGCAGCGAGTCCTCGACCGAGAGAAGCCTCCCCAGTTCTGGACCATTCTCGACGAGGGAGTCCTGCGCCGTCACGTTGGCTCAACCGAGATCACCAGGGAGGCGATGCTGCGTCTCGCCGATCTGGCCCGCAGGCCGCATGTCATCATTCAGGTGATTCCGCTCGGTGCCGGCGCGCACGAGGGACTGCGCGGTGCCGGGTTCGTTCTCGCCGAGTTTGATAATGCGGCAACCGTGGCATATCAGGACACGGCGGTATTCGGGCAGATCGTCGAGGACCAGGACGCAGTGCAGGAACTCGTGTATCTGTGGGACGCGCTCCAGTTGGTCGTGCTTCCCCGGGCCGAGTCGCTGCGCCTTATCGAGCGGATAGCAGAGGAACTGGCATGAACTGGCGCACATCAAGCTACACCAGCAACGGCGGCGCTACCTGCGTGGAAGTCGGCACCCTCCCGTGGCGAATCTCCAGCCACAGCAGCAACGGCGGCGACACGTGTATAGAGACCGCCAGCACTGGCGAGGCCATCGCCGTCCGCGACACTACCGATCGTGGTACCGGCCAAACCCTCACCTTTACCCCGCGCGCCTGGACCACCTTCACCGCGTCGCTCAAGTAGCCCGTCCCCATGATCCGGTAAAGTTTTCCACACTATAGCGTGGTAAAGTCTTCCCAACCGGAAAAGTCTTCGCAATAATCCGCTCACCAGCGACATCGCTGTGGTTACGGTGGTAGTCGTGGTGCGTGGTGCGGGTACCGGAGGCGACTGGCGAGGACGGCGTTACCAGTGTGGTTACAGCGTCAGTCGAGGTGCGTGGTGCGGGCCACCCACCGTCTCCTCGGCGGCCGTTACCAGGCCCCCGGCCGCTCGGCCCGCCCGGCCACCACTGTAACCACACCACTATCACCGGCCGCCGCGCCGCGAGGGGCCGCCGCGCCGCGCGAGGGCCGACAGCCGACGGCCGACGCCTCAACGGAGCCTAGGTAACGGGGACGATGGCAGCCGCGCGAAGCTCGCCGTCGGCTATGTCGAGCAGGCCCATCGTGCCGTCGGGCATCCGGCGGCGGTCCGTGGGGGAGCCGGGGTTGAAGATACGAAAGCCGTCGTCCGCCGTCTCGTCAAGCGGAATGTG
>Ga0335072_10017165_pt1 | contig 10242 bp, 8 predicted proteins | sample Lox_Sample_21_FD_206725 | JGI IMG/M metagenome (GOLD analysis project Ga0335072, IMG submission 206725) | Soil microbial communities from Loxahatchee National Wildlife Refuge, Florida, United States - Lox_Sample_2.1 | ecosystem: Environmental > Terrestrial > Soil > Wetlands | place: USA: Florida...
TCGAGACACCGCCTGTTCGCGTCGTTCGAGCAAACGAAAGCCCCGCCAATAGCGGGGCTTTCGTGAGAAGCGGCTGAAGGGGCTCGAACCCTCGACCTTCTGCATGGCAAGCAGACGCTCTAGCCAACTGAGCTACAGCCGCAAGAGGGCGTCAGTATAGCCCCGCCCTTGCGCCGAGGACTAAGCGGGCCGCGTTCCGACGCGCCGCGTCCGCGGTAATAGCTCGCGCACTCGAGCGCCTCGGAGCTTGGGGAGTCGCCCGATCGCCAGGTCCGCAACAGCCGCCCCGGCGGCGAACAGCAGCGCCTCGAACCAGGCCCCCGACGGCGGGACGCGAGCCGACAGAACGCCGCTCAGCCGCAGGTTTTCGGCAAGTGCAAACGACGCGTCGGACGCGACCAGCAGCAGGATCAATGCCGGCAGCAGCGCCACGAGCGTCCGCCGCCGCGGGGAGATCGAGCGGGTGAGCAATCCGAACGTCACCCCAGCCGCAATCCAGGCGAGCGCGACTCGTGCGAATGGCTGCGCGTCGTCGTGGGCGAGCCTGAGCAACGGCAGCGAGTCCGGCACCGGCGGCCCCGCCGCGACCCAGCCCAGGCCGCGGATCGCGTAGAGCAGCCCGATGCCCACGAAGACCGACAGGAGCACCAGCAGCGCCGCGCCGAGACCGCGCAGCGCGCGTCCGAGGAAAGCGCCCGAGCGCTGCACGGCGAGCCGCCCCGGCTCAGCGCCGGCCGGTTCGGAGGTTCGTCCACTGCCCGCGATCCGCTGCTGTCCCGTTGCCAGAAGTGGGACAGACGTGAGAACCAGCGAGATCGCGAGCAAGTGGACGACCGTCGCGCTCGGTCCGGTACCGAGCGCCTCGCCGAACGCGTGAATGCCGCACGCGAGCGCACCGAGTGCGGCGAAGACGTTCATGAGCGAGATCGCGACGACGGCGCTGCCGCGTCGCAATGACGATTGGAAGGCGAGGAAGCCGCCGAACGTCCCGACCGCGGCCAGCACGGTCCAGACGGAGGCCAGGCCGGCGAAGCCTCGCGTGTGCCAGTCGGTCGAGATCGCCTTGACGGCGGCGTCTGCCACGGCGTAGGAGCAGCCCGCCGCGATCGCCTGCAGGGCCGGTCCGCCGGTCACGCCGATCGCGGCTGCGATCGCGAGCAGGACCAGCGACATCAGCAGCAAGGTGCCGGCGTGCAGCGTGCTGTGGGCGGCGAGCGCGATCGGCAGCGACGTAAGCGCCACCGCAATCAGCACGATCGCGAGCAGTTGGCTTTCAGACACCCGCTGGCCGAACATCCGCGCGGCGATCGGCAGCGAGATCGCCAGCCCGCCCGCGGCGAACGCCTGCACGAGCGTCAGCGGGGCGAGCGCGACCGCGAGCAACTGCCCCAAGAACCCCGCCCAGCCGACCGCCTGGCCCGTGAGCCACGTCCGGTCCGAGAGCATTTCGATCAACGCCCGCGAGCCGCTCTCGGCCTGCCCCGTAAGCGCACGATGCTGGAGCAGGAACCCGATGTTGATCGCGGCGGCCGACAGGAGTGCCAGCAGCAGCGCGCCGACCAGCGTCAGCCGATTCGGCGGGCCACGCAGGGTTTCAGCGGGTCGTCGGGTCAACGCTGCGAAGGCTCGCTGCGACCGGGTGGGAACGGGGCGGGGCCCGCGATCCGCGACCGCGCGCGCGCGACGTCTGCGAACCACGGCGCGGGAGGATTTGCGTGGGCCCCGCCTGTGAGCGCCGAGTACGACCGTTCGGCCTCGGCGCCGTGTCGTGCCCCGGGCTGCGGTGAGCGCCTTGGAAAAGTCGTGGGAGGCCAGGATCAGCATCTGGTTCAGGCGCGGGTACCAGACGTCCCAGTCGTGGCCGCCGGGATAGATCGCGTAGGTCGCCTGCGCGCCGGCCCGGTTCAGCGCGCTGGCCATCGGCGCGATCTGCACGCTGGCTTCGTCGTCGCGCCCGACGAACATGAACACCCGCAATGGATCCGATGCCAGCTCGGGCTTCAGGCGCGAAACATAGTCAAGCGGGCTGTTGTCAAGCAGCGCCTGTCTGCTCGCGTTCGCGAACACCCCGCTGCGGGTCTGCGTGAAGTACCCCGACCACACCTCGGCCGAGCCGAACACGGGGAGGTGGTGCAGCGCGATGTTGATGGCGCCGTAGGCGCCGGCGGAGAACCCGCCGATCACGCGGTCCTGGCGGTTGCGAATCGTCGAGAAGCGCTGGTCGACGTTCCTGACCACGTCGAGCACAGAGTTGGCGTAGGCACCCGACGGCGTGTTGGCCCACTCGGAGTCCGAGTACACGCTGCCATCGATCCGCCCATCGGGGAAAACCAAGATCATCGGGCGCAACTGGCCCTCGCTGAGCAGGTTGTCCAGGCGCACGTCGAGGTTGGCGATGTCGACGAACACCTCAGGCCTACCGGGCATCCCGTGCAGCAGGTACAGGACCGGGTAGTGCTTTGAGGCCTCGTAGCCGGGAGGCAGGTACGCGAGGTAGTAGTCGCGGCGGTGCAGCGCGCGCGAGTAGAAGTCGACGTTGAGCAGGCGCCCGGTTCCCGCGCGCGGGATCTTCACCACGACCGCGAATCCTCGGTGCTGCGAGTACGCCTGCCCGTAGCTCCATGCGCCGATCAGGCCGACGACCGTCGTCGTCAGCGCGACCACGAGCGAGATCATGCGACGGAGACCCAGGAACAGCATCTACCGGGCATCTCCAATGCCCGGCCGCTCGGTGCGCGTCCGCGGCATGGTGCGCGGTAGCGACAGCGACCCGTCGGCCGCCCGCGACCATCTCGGCTGCCGCATATAGCCCTCGACTTGGAGCACCCGCAGCACCGCGAGCGGGAGCGACAGGCGCGACTGGTAGACGAGATACCGGGGCCGCCAGGCCGGGGAGAACTTCTCGTTGAACGTCACCAGGCGCTGCATCTGGAACCGGCGGCCGAGCAGCCTGACGATCAACGCTCCGGACAGCCGGCCGGCCGCTCCGCCGCCGCGCGCGGTGCGCACCAGGTGCGCCAGTCCGGCATAGTTGAGGCTCACCTCGGCGACGCCGCGGCGCCGCGCGATCTCCAGCGCGCGGCACACCAGAGCCTCGTTGACTCCGTTGGGGGTCTCGCCGACCCGGCGCATGGTGTCCAGCGACAGCTTCCCGCAGTGCGAGATGAAGTGCATGACCGCGCCGAGCTGTCCGTCGGGCGACCGCGCCAGTAGGTACAGATCGCCCGGTCGCACCGCGGACTCGAAGCGTCCCATGCCCATCGCGAAGCCGATCAGACGCGATCGCGTGGCCCGCCACTCAAGCTCCAGCCCGTCGATCTCGTGCTCGAGCCCGGCGTCGAGGTCACGGCCATCGCGGGCGATGATCTCCCAGCCGCGGCGCTCGAGCCGGTGCACCGACTGGCGCAGCTTGCGCACGGGGCGGCCCTCCAGCGTGAACTGTGCCGGTTCGACCACGGCCTCCTCGCCGACGCACAGCGTGGCGAGTCCAAGTCTGCGGTAGCACGCCAGGTGGCGGGCGGATGTCCCCCACAACACGACCCGCCACCGGCGGGTACGCGCGAGCGCGAGGAACTTGCCAAGGACGAGCGAGACGGACTCGTCGGGCCCCACCGGATCGCCTGAGACGATGGCGGTCTCGCCGATCACCCGGTAGGCCAGCACCGCGCCGTCGGCGAACTCAAACGACTTGTCGGGCCGGAGGATGAACGGTGAGATCGAGTCGTGCCCATGCCGTTCGACAATCGCTCGCGCGGCCGTCAGATCGTGTTCGGTGTTGTGGTCGGCCTGGGGTCCCCGGCGTGGCGCCCGGAGCAGGATCAGCACGCCGAGCGCGAGCACGAGTCCGATCACCGCCAACACAAGCGAGATGGCCATGGGCCCACTATCGACCGCCTGCCTGAGCCGACCTTTGGAAGAGGCTGAGAATTACCTGAGCCTGTTGCGCCGCCGCGCAGGCGGGCGATCTCAGCTACCGACGGCGGTGCCGAGCACCGGCGCAGGCGTGCCGTCGCCGTCGGCCGGGCGCACGGAAAGCGCCAACGGGAGGCGTACGGTGAACACCGCCCCGCCGTCGGGGGCATTGGCCGCGTCGACGGTGCCGTGATGCGCCTGCACGATCTCGCGAACGATCGCCAGGCCGAGGCCGGCCCCGCCACGACCGCGGGTCCGGCCTTCCTCGTTTCGCCAGAAACGGTCGAACACCCGCTCGTCGGTGCCCGACGGCAGGCCGGGGCCGTGATCGCGGACGTCGACGATCGCCTGGTTGCCCATCCGTCGTAAATCCACCGACACGCCGGTCCCGTCGGGGGTGTGCGTCAGCGCGTTGTTCATCAGATTTGCGAGCACCTGCCGCAGCGCATCTGGATTGCCGGTCGTCGTGAGCGGTTCGCCGTCGTGTAAAACGATCTCTCGCTCAGGGGCGATCGCGCGAGCGTCGGCGACCGCCTGGGCGGCGAGCTCTGAGAGGTTGACCGGCACATGCTCGGCCTCGGGCACCTCGTCGAGGCGCGCCAGCAGCAACAGGTTGTCGACCAGCGCCCCCATGCGCGCTGCCTCCGCCTCGATCCGGGCCATGGCCCGCTTCAGCGCGACCGGGTCCTGAGCCGGCCCCATCCGGAACAGTTCGGCGTAGCCGCGCAGTGACGCGAGCGGTGTGCGGAGCTCGTGCGAGGCGTCCGACAGAAAGCGCTTTCGGCGCTCCTCGCTGCGGGCCCGGTCGGTGAACGCCTCCTCGATGCGCCCGAGCATCTTGTTCAGCGTCAGCCCCAGACGGCCGATCTCCGTTCGCGGTGTCGCCGGAGCGACGCGCCGAGAGAGGTCGCCGTCCGCGATCTCACCGGCGACGCGCTCCATCTGCTCGAGCGGCCGAAGCCCGATCCGGATCACGATCCAGCCGATCCCGGTCAGCGTCAGCAGCAGGATGCCGACGACCAGCGCCTCGGCGAGCAGCAGCTGGTCGAGCGTCTCGTCGACCTCCGTCAGCGGGATCGCGACGATCACCGATCCGGTCCCGGAGTCCAGCGGCAGCACCGCCACGCGGTAGCGAAGCCCCGAACCGCGCTTGGAGTTGACCGTGAACAACGTGGGGTTGGGGCCCAGGCGCGAGACCGGGAACGTGGATGAGAACGCCGGCGGCGACAGGTGCGCCTCGCCGTTTCTGACGGTCACGGGTCCGCGGAGGATCCGGCCTTCCGGGTCGACGAGCGCCCCATAGGTCCCGGACGGCAAGAACCCGGTCAGGCCCTTGCCGAGCGATCGGACGCCCGAGACCTCGTCGCGGTCACCGGACCCCTTGCCGGCCGGCCGCTTCAGCGTCCTGGCGTCGACTCCGAGCTGATAGGAGATCGGCGTGGCAGCCGCGATCGCCCGCTGATCGAGGTGGTTGAGCAGAAACGACCGCTGCTCGGCGTAGATCGCCGCGGCGGCAACGACGAGTGCCACGCAAACGAGGAAGAACACGCCGGCGAGCAGTCGCGTGCGCAGGGACATCGTTCATTCCCTCGGCAGCCGAAGCGAATAGCCGACGCCGCGCACGGTGTGCAGCAGCGGCACGCTGCCGCTGTCGACCTTCTTGCGCAGATAGCTCATGTAAGTCTCGAGCACGCGCGCGTCGCCGGCGAAGTCATAGCTCCAGACGTGATCGAGCAGCTGGGCGCGAGTGAGCACGCGCCGGGGGTTGAGCAGCAGATACCTGAGCAGCCGGTACTCGGTCGCCGTCAGCTCGACGGCGTGGCCGCCGCGCGTCACCTCTCGCGTCTCCTCGTCGAGCTCGAGGTCGGCGAACACCAGCCGTCCGGACGTCTCGTGCAACGCGCCCGATCGGCGCAGCAGGTTGCGCAGCCTTGCGATCAGCTCTTCGAGACTGAACGGCTTGGTGACATAGTCGTCGCCGCCCGTGGTCAGGCCGCGGACCTTGTCGGAGGTCGCGTCGCGCGCGCTGAGGAACAGGATCGGGACGCCGGCGCGGTCGTTGATCAGCCGCCGCGCGACCTCGAAGCCGTCCATGTCGGGGAGCATCACGTCGAGCACCAGCACGTGCGGGCGCCATTCGCGGACCTTGGACAGCGCGCCTGATCCGGTGCCGGCGGCCTCGACGTCGAACCCGTTGTGGCGAAGCGCCATCGAGACCACATCGACGATGTTGGGCTCGTCGTCGACCACAAGCACCCGCAGCAGCTCCTGCTCGCCGACCATCGACGCCGATTATCGAACCCGAACCTGAGAGATTGCTGAGAAACGGCCCGCGGCAGCAGGTCAGGGTTCGACCAGGCCGCGCCTGATCGCATACCGGGTCAGCTCGACGCGGTCGTGCATCTCCAGCTTCTCGAAGATGTTCGCGCGGTGGCGGTCGACGGTCTTCTCGCTGATCGTGAGCGCGTCGGCGATCTGCCTGGTGCTGTAGCTCTCGGCGATGAGCTTGACGACCTCGACCTCGCGCGGAGTCAACGGGTCCTCGCGAAGCGGCTCGTCGTTGCGCGCGCCGCGCAGGAACTCGCGGATCAGCGGCGTCTCGGCCCCGGGGTACAGGAACCGCTCGCCGCGCATCGCCGCGCGGCAGGCCTCGACCAGGTCGCGGTCGGCAACGGTCTTGAGCACGTAGCCGGCGGCGCCGGACTTCAATGCCTCATACAGGTAGCGCTCGTTCTGGTGCATCGACAGCATCAGGATCCGCAAATCCGAACGGCGGCGATGGAGCGCGCGCGCGGCCTGCAGCCCCGTCATCCGTGGCATCGAGATGTCGAGGATCGCGAGGTCGATGTCGGCCACGAGCGCACGCCGCAGCGCCTCCGCGCCGTCTCCGGCCTCGGCGAGCACCTCGAGGTCGGGCTCTCCGTCGAGCACGAGCCGCAGGCCGCGGCGCACGACCGCGTGATCGTCGGCCAGCAGGATGCGGGTCTTCAGCGGAGTCATCGTGTCTCGCCCAGCTCGGTGGGTCCCACGGCTCCGTTGAGCGACTGGAACGCTTCGAGCTCGTCCACCTCGTCGAGCGGCACCTCGAGCCGGACCCGAACACCCCCTCGGGCGCCGGCGTTCTCAATCACCAGCGCCGCGCCGATCAAGGCAGCCCGTTCGCTCATCCCTTGGATCCCGGTTCCCGGCTGATGCCCTGGCGCAAGCCCGCGGCCGGAATCGACGACGATCAGCGTGAGCATGTCCTCATCGTGGGCGAGCTCGAGCTTGGCGGTCGCCACGCCGGAATGGCGAGCGACATTCGTCAACGCCTCCTGCGCGACGCGATACACGACGAGCTCGGCCTCGGGCGTCAGGATCGGCAGGCCTGGAGCGATCCCCTGCGTCACCGCGAGGCCCGACCGCTCGGCGAACCGCTCACAGAGCACGGCCAGCGCGCTCTCGAGCCCGAGGTCGTCCAGCGCTTCGGGCCGCAGTTCGACGGCAATGCGCCGCAGGTCCTCGAGACTGCCGCGCACCGCATCCTGAACCTCGAGCAGGCTCTGGCGCAAGTCGTCTGGGACTCGACGCTCGACACGCGCGAGCGCGAGCAGCACAGCGGTCAGCTCCTGGCCGATCTGGTCGTGCAGCTCCTGCGCGATTCGCAGGCGCTCTGCCTCCTGTCCGTCGAGCACGCGTCCGGTCGCCTCACGGCGCTCTGCCTCCAGCCGCGACAGCATCTCGTTGAACGTGATCGTCAGCTCGCCGGCCTCCGAGGTGGGGGAGGCAGCGGGCATGCGCTGGCCCGGGGCGGTGAGGTCGACGCGGCGCGCGAGCTCCGTCAGCGCGACAAGCGGACGGACGACGCGCCGCACCAGATACACGTTGAGCGCCACGACGAGCACCAGCGCTACGCCCAGCACGATGGCTTCCTCGTCGGTGTGAAGCGACGAGACGCGCTTGGGCGCGAGCACCGCGATCGTGACCACGACCGCGACGAACAGGAGCAGCGCGTTGACGCCGGCCACTCGGTAGAGCAGCGGCACATATCGGCGCCGTTCCTTCCGCTGTGAGGGTTCAGCGCTCATCCTTCTGAGGTCAGTGAAGCACCCTGTCAGATGGGCGATCCGCGGCGGCGGCCGTTGTGCGGCCGGGCACGGCGCACGGAAATCGACTCGCCGGGAAGCGCCTCGAGCTTGCGAAGCATCGTCCACAGCCGCGACTCCAAGCCCGCCGACGAGATGCTCAGCATCACCGAGATCTCCGCGGCGGGGATTCCCGCCAGCAGCATCCCGAAGATCGCCTGCTCCTCCGCGTCCAGCCGCCTGCGTAGCGCGCTCGCGAGCGCAGGCGGGACCGTGGGCAGCCGCACCTGCCCATGCGCCACCGCGCGTACGGCCTCGCAGAGGTCGGCGCCCACCCCGCCCTTGCTCACCAGGCCGTCGGCCTCCGCGACAACGCTCGTGGCGGCCAGCGGCCCGTCGCAATAGGCCGAGTAGATCACCACGCGCGGTGGTTGCGCAAGGCGCTTGAGCTTGCGGCTGAGCCACAAGCCGTTCCGGGAGCCGAGCTGGTAGTCCACAACCGCGACGTCGATCGGCTCACGTTCGGCGAGCGCCATGGCGGCGTCGGCCGAGTCGACCGCGGCGACCACGATGAAGTCCGGCTGATCCTCGAACAGCTCGCGCAGCCCCATGCGGACCGCGGGGTGATCGTCGACGACCAGCACGCGAAGCGGGGAGTCCGAGGCGCCCGGCGCGATCGCGGGACTGTCGAGCTGAGCGTGGTGTTCGTAGATGGCGGTCAACCTGATCTCCTTGCTTGTGATGAGCACCACGATCGTCGACGGTGGGCGGGGTTGGAATGGGGCCGAATATCCATCTCTGCCGGGTCACGCGCACGGGTGCGCGCGGCGAACCCAGATCGAGTCGCTGCGCGGCCACGCGGAAACGACGCACGTGCGCGCGATCGCCTCGACGTGGCGCTCGTCGGTCCCGCAGCAGCCGCCGAGGATCGTCAGCTGCGGAAACCTTGCGACCAGCGAGGCGTACTGTGATCCCAGGGCCACGGGGTCGCCGGAGTCGAGCTCGGTCGCCGCGTCGAGCTCGGCGTGGCTCTTGCACGAGGCGTTTGCGCGGATCCCGCGCAGCCGCGCGAGCCACGACCCGCCGTCGGCGAGGACGTGCTCGAAGTGCGTGGGGTGCGCGCAGTTGACCATGTAGTACGCCGGACCCGCGTCGGTGGCCTCGTCCACCCCCTCGATTGCATCCCCGAGCGTCGTGCCCGAAGGCAGGCGGCCGTCGGTCTCGAGCGTGAACGAGATCACCGCAGGCATCCCGATGGCCTGGGCTGCCCACGTCACGCCGATCGCCTCCTCGACGTTCGTCAGCGTCATCGCCGACACGAGGTCCGCCTGCGTGTCGGCAAAGGACTCGATCTGCTGGGAGTGGTAGCGCTCGGCGTCCTCCGCGGATACTTGCGACGACGGGTCGTAGCCGTCACCGCGAGGCCCGATACAGCCGCTGATGACGTAGTCCTCGTCGCCGCGTCCGTCGCGGTCGCGCAGATCCGCCAGCAGCGTGATCGCGTGCTTGTTGATCGCGTCGAGCTCCTCGCGGTCGTAGCCCAGCGCGCCGCCCCAGTGGGGATTGGCGCGCCAGGTCGGGGCCTCGGCGACGAAGCCGCAGCCCGCTTCGCGCGCGATGCTCGCGTGGCGTTCGAAGTAGTGGCGCAGCCGACGGCGCCCGTCTGACGTCTCGAGCAACGGGAAAGCGGCGAACTCCGGCAGGTCGATCCCGTCGATGAAGATCAAAGTTGTCTCGAGCCCGCTGTCTGTCAGGAACGGGCGGTGTTCGAGCTGTGGGAGAGGCGGGCGATCATGGATCATCGGTGGCTCCTTCGCGCGTATCGCCGAGCCTCCCGATCGTGCCCTCTCACGCGGGCGTGATGAATGGGGTCGGCACCCCATGTTGACGAAGCGAGTGCGCAGGACCTTTCAGCCCAAGGCTGAAATTCGATGCAGCTAGCGGGCGCCGCCGCGGTCGTGGCGGGGGAGGCCGTCATCGGGCAGGTGGTCGTAGCCGGCCCGCTCGGACACGTAGATGTGCCCGGTGACGCGCAACGCGGCGTCACCATCCAGCGTGCCCGCCGCGATGCTGATCGTCTCGCGCCCCGGCGCGTCCCAGAACAAGCTCGAGCCGCACTCGCCACAGAACCCGCGTCGCGCGTGGGCATCGCTGGCGGGGCTGTCGACCCACCGCACCAGGCGCCCGTCATCGACGGCGAGATCCTCGCGACGAGCGGCCGTGAACGCGGAGATGTGGCCGTGCCACCGCCGGCACTCTTCGCAGT
>Ga0335072_10017167_pt1 | contig 10240 bp, 7 predicted proteins | sample Lox_Sample_21_FD_206725 | JGI IMG/M metagenome (GOLD analysis project Ga0335072, IMG submission 206725) | Soil microbial communities from Loxahatchee National Wildlife Refuge, Florida, United States - Lox_Sample_2.1 | ecosystem: Environmental > Terrestrial > Soil > Wetlands | place: USA: Florida...
CATGATCCGCACCGGCAAAGACAAGATGCCTCCCGAAGACCCGGCACGCGCCAAGGATGACGACGTCTGGAACCTCGTGATCTACATCCGGAGCTTTTCGAAGTCCGCCGCAGCAGGTACCTCGACTGCTGCGAAATAGCGACGCTAGAAGCTGGTCATCCCTCGATTTCCTTGTCCGCAACGGCGGATGAGGGAGATCGAAGGGCCTGTTTTTCTTCTTTGCAGCCGTGCAATGTTCGTGACAAATCGCCCCAAAAACGAAGACGCCAGGAACCGAAGCTCCTGGCGTCTAAGATGTGGTGATCCTGCAGGTCAACCGGACTTGCTCTCTCGGCTAGGCTCCGATCGCTTCGGGCTTGCGCCGTCCGCCAGATCGTATGCCCGGCTGGCGTGCCAACCTCCGGTTTGCACCGACGGCCGCACCTTCCAGCTCACGCCTCCTGAGCTACCCCCGATTCTCATCGGAAGTTGAGCCCTCCAGCAGCTCCGCCTGATACAGCCTTCAGCTTGCGCCGCAAGCAGCATCCTTCGGCTCTGCCTCCGATAGAACCTCCGGCTCGCACCGGACGCGCTATCTTCCAGCTACTCCATCAGCCCGGCCTTCGGCTTTCGCCGCGCCTGCAACCTCCGGTCCGGCTGCCGAGGAGGTCCGGCTTGCGCCGGTTGCTCACACTTCAGCCTTCGCTGGCGGCCGACCTCCAACTTTCGCCAGAGGCCTAATCTTCCAGTTTCTCCGGATTACTAGCTTCCAGCTTGCGCCGAGAGCCGTCTCTTCCGGTTCCGCTGGTCGACTAACTTCGACTCTCACGGAATCTTGATTCTTTGGCTTACCCGGCGGCTAACTTCCGACTTACATCGGTTGTTATCTCCGTCGATAGGTCAGTTATCCGGGATGCAGCTTGCGCCGCATCCGTTCTCCCTGGCCTTGCCTATGATGAACTTTCGATCTCGCCCGGACCTTGCATCGCCGGCTGAACCGTCGATGAGTATCCCGCCTCCACCGTCCGTTGCATCTCCGGACGCGCTGGCTGTAAACCTACGGCTTTCGCCGTCTGCACACTCTTCCAGCGTTGCCAGCAGTCAATCCCCGGCTTTCACCGGCGATTGGATCCTCTGGCTGAACCAATCGGCTTCTCTCCAGCTCGCGCCTTTGATCCGCTCCCTGGTCCGGCTGGCTTTTCGAACCCCCGAATTGCTTCGGCAGTCCGATCCCCCAACCGGTCCGGCAATCAATTCCGATTCCCTACTGGGTCATCAGTTGAAGAGACAATACGTCTCTTCGATCTGTGGATACAAGTGTAAAAAACGAATTAATTTGTGGATATCACCAGGATTGGTGCAACTTACCGAACTTAGTGGATTCACTAAGTGATTTCACTCACTTAGAGCGCCCTAGATGTTGAAACGCACCTGCTTGAGCCGTCGAGTTAGAGGATGTGCAGCCAAAAGAATTGCCGCGTGGAATGAGCCGCAGGCCCCGTTCAGCAGCTTTTGCGCTGCCACTGATTGCAGTGTCCGGTCGAAGACAGGGTTCAGTTCACCAATCGAGTTTGCACAACCTGAGACGGATTCAGCCCGCGCCCTCCACAGCGGTATACCCTGAATGCGAGACCATGGCGTCTGCTTCCCCAAGGGCACAAACTCAGCGCGGCATAGAGGCATTTGCCTCCCGCGACTTCAGGCGCTACCAGATGGCGCGCATGATGGCCGTACTGGGGGCCGAGGCGCAGTCGGTGGCCGTGGCGTGGCAGGTGTATTCGATCACGCACAGGGCGATCGATCTGGGCTATACGGGGCTGGCGCTGTTTTTGCCGGGGCTGCTGTTTCTGCTGCCCGCCGGACATACGGCAGACCGGTTCGACCGCAGGCATGTGATCCTGGTGTGCTATTCGCTGCAGATGTTGTGCACGGGCGCTCTGGTGGAGCTGGCCTGGACGGGAACGCAGAACATCCTTGCCATTTACGCGGTGCTGTTTTTGATCGGAACCGGACGCGCGTTTTCAGGGCCGGCAAGCTCGGCGCTGATTCCGCACCTGGTGCCGGAAGAACACTTTGTGAACGCAGTGACCTGGGGTGGCGCGGTGTTTCAGTTTGCGAATATTACCGGCCCAGCGATTGGTGGGCTGCTGTACACGTTGCCGATTGCGTTGATTGCGGCGGGAGCGCGGCTGGAAGGCGCCGGGTTCGTGTATGTGTTCACGCTGTGCACGCTGGCATGGTCGGTCGTGCTCGTGACCACGCTGCATGTCCGGCCGGGGCGGATGGAGCATCGCGAGCTTTCGCTCGAGGTAGTGCTGGCGGGGTTTCGGTATGTATGGAGGGCGTCGCTGCTGCTGGGATCGTTCTCGCTGGACCTGTTCGTGGTGCTGTTGGGCGGCGCGACGGCGCTGATGCCAATTTTTGCCCATGAGATTCTGCACCAGGGGCCGCGCGGGCTGGGCATGCTGCGTGCGGCACCTGCGGTAGGCGCGGTGGCGATGTCGGTGGTGATGGCGCGCTTTCCGCTGCGGCGTTGCGCGGGGCGATGGCTGTTTGTGTGTGTATCGATCTTCGGTGTGGCGACGGTGATCTTCGGGCTGTCGCACACGCTGTGGCTCTCGCTGGCGTCGCTCGCTGTGGCTGGCGCCGCGGATACGATCAGCGTGATCATTCGCGGATCGATTCTGCAGCTGGCCACTCCCAAGGAGATGCGCGGACGGGTAAGCGCGGTGAACTCGCTGTTCATCGGCGCCTCGAACGAGCTGGGCGAGTTTGAGAGCGGATTGACGGCGCAGTGGTGGGGCGCCGTGCGCGCGACGGTAATTGGCGGCGTGGGCGCGCTGGTGGTGGCGGGAACGTGGGCGGGGCTGTTCCCCAGCCTGCGCAGGGCAGATGGGTTGACGGCGGAGTCGCTGCGGGCTCTGGTGCCGGCGGAGGAAACCGTGCGGAGGCTTTGAGCCGTTACAGCGGTTTCACGGTTGCTTTATCCCGAAACCGCCGTTGCAAAGTGGCATTTTTCTCAAGAAAATGCCACCTTCCGCAGATCCAACAAAGGCACATAAACTGTGGAACCGCTCTAGCGGCAGAGCCATCCCCCGTCGACCACGAGCAAATGGCCGTTGACGTAATTGCTCGCTTCAGAGGCGAGAAAAACCGCCGCGCCGCCGAGATCCGCGGGCTCGCCCCAGCGGCCTGCGGGAATCCTGTTGAGGATGAACGCCGACCGGACGGGATCGGCGCGCAGCGGCGCTGTGTTGTCCGTGGCCATGTAGCCGGGAGCGATGCCGTTGACGTTGATACCCTTCGAGGCCCACTCGTTCGCGAGCGCCTTGGTGAGCTGACCGACGGCGCCTTTTGAGGCGACATAGCTGGCGATGAGAAATCCGGCCTGGAACGACATGAGGGAAGCGGTGTTGATGATCTTGCCGCGGCCCTGTGCGAGCATCTTGCGGCCTGCGTACTGGCTGAGAAACCAGACGGCGTTGAGATTGGTGTCGATGACTTCGTTCCAGAACTCCTCGGAGTGTTCTTCGGCGGGCGCGCGGCGGATGGTGCCGGCGTTGTTGCAGAGGATATCGATGGAGCCGAAGGCGGCTACGGTGTCGTCGACCAGCATGCGGCAGACGGCTTTGTCGCGCACGTCGCCGGAGCGGACGAGGAAACGACTGCCGGTTTTGGCGACCTCTTCGATCACGGGCTCGTGCACCTGATCGTAGTTGTGCAGTGTAACGTTGGCTCCGGCCTGCGCGAGCGCGATAGCGATGCCCGAGCCGAGTCCCTGGCCCGAGCCGGTGACGAGAGCGTTCTTTCCCTTGAGGCTGAAGAGGTCGAGAATGGACATGTTTGGATGGCAATTCCTTTATCCGAACGATTGTATAAAGCCGGGCACGCCGCGCGGCGGCTAACTTGCAAAAGTTAGGCGAGAGTGTTTCAATCAAATCAATTGAAACAGGGGTGCTCCGCAGGTGGCGGGGCTGAGAAATACCCTCGAACCCGATCCGGATAATACCGGCGTGGGAAGTTTTCGAAGCCGAAGCGGCAATTCCTTCGCAGTGCAGCTTAAGCTCCTTGTTTCAGATGATCGAAGCACGAGGAGTGTATGCAAGCAGCCGTTCGCGGCAGGTCGCCGTTTTCCCCCATTGCAATTCGTAGCGTTTTGGTAGCGCTGGCATCGTGCCTGGTCGCCGCTGTGTGCTTGTGTGCGCAGACGCAGCCTGCGAACATTAATTCAGCAGATCAGCCGAATGCGCAGAAATCGGGCGTGGCTCCGGTGACGACTACGGTGGTGGTAAAGGGGCAGGTGAGTGACAACTATCTGCCGGAGGCGGTGACAGTGGGCACGCTGGACGGCGCGCCGCTGAAGGAGACGCCGGTTTCAGCTACGGTGGTGACGCGCGACATGATGACCGACCAGATGTCGCGGGTGCTTTCTGACGTGGTGAAGAACGATGCATCGATCGGCGAAGACTATGCGCCGGTGGGTTACTACGGCGACTACGAGATACGGGGCTTCCCGATCGATCTCGCGACCGGCCTCGAGATCAACGGCATGACGATCGCCGGCGAACAGGATGTGCCGCTCGAAAACAAGGAACGCGTGGAGTTTCTGAAGGGCATGGCCGGCGTGGAAAGCGGAGTGGCTGCGGCAGGCGGCATCATTGACTACGTAACCAAGCGGCCGGCGACGATTCAGGCGATCGATGCGGCGACGGATCAGCGCGGAACCGCATACGCCGCCGTGGATCTTGGCCGAATCTTCGGCAGCCAGCAGCAAGTCGGGGCACGATTGAATCTGGCCGGCGAAAAGATCCAGAGCTATGTGAACGGCGCGGATGGATGGCGCGCGATGGGTGCGGGCGCGGCGGACTGGAAGATCACGCCGAAGACAACACTCAAAGGCGACTTCGAATATCAGCACAAGCGCGAGCGCTCCGTGTGCGGGTATCAGCTGCTGGGCGGAACACAGGTTCCGCAAATGAGCCAGATCTATCCCTCCACGATGCTCGGCGAGCAGTCGTGGGAGAAGCCAAACATCTTCGATACGTTCAATACCGGCGCGCGGCTCGACCATGATTTTGCGCCGTCGTGGCATGGTTTTGCGGCGGGCAGCTTCAGCCATTCGCTGATTGACGACAACGTGGTCTACGCGTATGGCTGCTACAACGAGGCAGAGTGCAATACCGGCACGGCGCCGTACCCGTGGTTCTTCGCTCCTGATGGAACCTACGACATCTACGACTATCGCGACCCCGGCGAGCTGCGCATGGATGCAGAAGCCGAAGCGATGGTGATGGGGCACATTCAGACCGGAGCGATCGCCCAGGACGTCGCCGCGGGCGGCGAGCTGTTCTTGCGCAGCGTGCAACAGCCGGGCTTCTACACGGCAGCTGATCCGTATTCGGCGGATGGGATTGTGCAGGATGGCGCTGTCTACACGTATGTGGGCTCGGAGAATATTTATCAGCCCATCACTTCAGTTCCGGTGGAAGATCCGCGGCAGACGGCCGGACCGCGGCGGCTGTGGGAAGACAGCCACCAGGCCGCGGCCATTGTGCAGGACCGAGTGCATCTTCCGGGGCGCATTCAGCTCATCGCGAGTGGCCGTTATGATGCGCTGCACGATCACAACTACTCGGCCTATGCGAGCTGCACTGATTTCTCCGTGCCGGGCAACTGCGCATCTGCATTGACGAACAAAGGTGTCTGGCTGCCGACGTATGCGGCCACTTTCAATCCAGTGAAAAATCTGACGCTGTATGGCAACTACGGCGTGCTGCTGTCGCTGGGGCCGCAGGGTCCATTCTGGACGGACAATGGCAGCCAATTCCTTGAGCCATTTTTCACGCGCCAGGCCGAGGTGGGCGCGAAGTATGAGCCGGACCAGAGGATTTTGCTGACCACGGCGTTCTTTCGCATGCGCGCGCCATTCTTCTACCCCAAAACACTCGCGGGCCCTGACAGCTTTTGTCCTGACGGGAACGCGGGAGACCAGTGCTTCGAATCGGAAGGCCGCGAGACGCACAATGGGGTTGAGTTCAGCGCCGAAGGCAAGGCGACCGACCGGCTCTCGCTGACTGCTTCCATTGCCGCGATTCACGCGGTTTCAACTGACACTGGAACGCCCGCATTCGACGACAAGCAGGTGATTAACGTGCCGCGCTGGCGCACGGCGTTGTTTGCTGATGTGGCTCTTTCGCGTGCCCATGCGTTCTATCTGATGCCGGGCTGGAGCTATACGGACCGCAAAGAAGCGACCCGCGACGACCAGGTGAGCGTGGGTGGTTATAACCTGTTCAACCTGGGTGCGCGCTACACGCCGGGCGGCGAGCGGGGCCGTATGACGCTGCGCATCTATGCGGACAACATTACCGACAAGCGCTATTGGAAGGACACCGGCGCCAGTCTGGGCGATACATTCATTCATCTGGGTGCGCCCACGACCGTGCGTCTGTCTGCGCATTATGTGTTCTGACTTTTGTCGAGAGAGCCCACGAGAGAAGAATGAGTGAGACGGTAAAAGCGCACGGAATGGATGGCAGGCTCGTAGAGCCCGACTGGCCGCCGCTCACTCCGGTTGAGGTGAGTGCGCTGCTCCGCGAATTTCCTGCTGCCGGCGAGGCGATCGAGATTCTTTCGATCAGCCCGCGACCGCTTTCAGCGGGCAGCGTTGTGCGCACGGCGAAGGGGCGAGTGTTCGTGAAGCGGCATCACCGCAGCGTGCGCGATCGTGATGAGCTTCTCGAGGAGCACCGGTTTTTGCTGCATCTGAGGGCTCACGGTGGGCCGGTACCGCGCGTGTTCGCATCTGCCGCCGGCGAGACCGCGATCGAAAAGGACGACTGGACCTACGAAGTGCACGAAGCTGCGGAGGGGATCGACCTCTACGAAGATGCGATTTCGTGGACACCGTTCCGTTGTGTGCACCATGCGCGGGCCGCTGGCGCTGCGCTGGCGCGGCTGCACAACGCGGCGCGAGGATTCGATGCGCCGAGGCGCAAGGTGCAGCCGATTGTCGCCAGCTTCACGATTTTTGCGCATGAGAATCCGGCAGCGGAGATGGAGCGGTACCTGGCCGCTCGGCCGCCACTTGCCCAGAGCAGCGCAGTGCGTATGTGCGTCAGGCGCGCTCTTGAAGTGCTTGAGCCGTTTCATGCAGAGCTTGCGCCGCTGCTACCGAAACTCGCGCCGCTGTGGACCCATAATGATCTGCATGCCTCGAATTTGTTCTGGAGCGAAGCGGCGGACAACGCGCAGGTGAAGGCGATTGTCGATTTCGGGCTTTCGGACAGAACGAATGCCGTGCACGACCTGGCGCATGCAATCGAGCGCAACACTGTGGAATGGCTTGCGCTGGTCGAGGATCCATCGCGGCCCGATGCGGTGCCGGTGCACCTCGATCATGTGGAGGCGCTGCTGGAAGGATATGAGACCGTACGGTCTCTTTCCGGCGAAGAAGGGGCCGCGCTGGCTCCGATGACGGCGCTTTGCCACGCGGAGTTTGCGCTCTCTGAAGCAGACTATTTTCTCGGCGTATTACACTCCGACGAGCGCGCGAGGTTGGCATACGATGGATGGCTCGTGGGCCACGCGTGCTGGTTTCACAGTGCGGCCGGCCGCAGGCTGCTGGATGGGCTGCGGCGTTGGGCGGATCGCCACGCGGAGGCTGTGCGATGAACGCGGCTTCGATGGTGCGCTATCTCGCCGAGCACTGGGTCGAGATCGCAGGCATGGCGACAACAGTGCTGGGCATCTGGCTCACCACCAAACGCTTGCTCATTTGCTGGCCGATTACGCTGGCGGCGGATTTTTTGTACCTCGCGGTCTTCTATCACGCACGCTTGTTTTCCGACGCGCTGCTGCAGGTCTTCTTCGTGGTGTTCACGCTGTACGGCTGGTGGCACTGGTGGCGCGGCGTGGTGGAGGATGGCGAAGTCCGCGTAGAGGCGCTCAGCTTCAACGGCTGGATCGCTGGACTGGCCGCGGGCGCAGTGGGCGCTGCTGCGCTGGGATGGCTCATGGTGCGCGTGGGTGCGGCGCTGCCGCATCTCGACGCTGCGTTGACGAGCTACAGCCTGGTCGCAAGCTGGTGGGGCGCGCGCAAGCACATTGCGAACTGGTGGTTGTGGATTGCTGTCGATGTGATCTACGTAGGCGAGTACATCTACAAAGACCTGTGGCCGACGGCGATCCTGTACGCAGGGCTTGTGCTGCTCGCTGTGCTGGGTTTGCGTGACTGGCAGCGCGCGGCGACCGGCGTTCAGATCGCGGCCTGAACCACGTTGCGCAGCGGTTCTCCCTTCATGTAGCGTCGCAGTTCTTCGGCAGCTGTGCGTAGGGCGTTAGGCGCGAAGTTGGGGCTGGATGCGCCGATGTGCGGTGTGATGAGCAGGTTGGGGCAGCTCCACAGCGGATGGCCTTCAGGCAGCGGCTCGGGATCAGTGACGTCGAGGGCGGCGCGAATCCTGCCAGCGCGCAGCGCACCGACCAAGGCATCGGTGTTAACGACAGGGCCGCGCGCGGCATTGACAAGCAGTGCGCCCTGCCGCATGAGCGCCAGCTGCGGCGCGTCGATGAGCCAGCGGCTCTCCGCCGTGGCAGGCACGATGAGTACGATGATATCCGCGCTGGGCAATAGGGCATCGAGTTCGCTTACGGCATATACGGTGGGTGTAACGCGCGCGGTGCGCGCCACGCGAACCAGGTCGACATGGAACGGCGCGAGCATGCGCTCGATCTCTTTGCCGATAGCGCCGTGGCCAACGAGCAGGACGGTCTTGCCGCTGAGGTCCTCGAGCATCACCGGAGGATAGACAGGCCGGGTGTCGCCAGTGATGCGGGCGTATTGCGCGGGCGCCTCGAAGCGGCGCTTCCAAACACCGGAGTGCTGAATATCGAGATAGAGAGGAAAATACTTCAGCATGGCGAGAATGGCGCCGATGGTCCACTCGGCCGTGGCGACATTGTGGGCGCCATGCGCGTTGCAGATTGTGACGTGCGGGCCGACGACTGGCGGAATCCACTCGGTACCAGCCAAAAGCGAAAGCACAAGCCGCACACCGTGCAGGTGAGGCCAGGCGCGCATGGCTCGCGTGGGATAGGGATCGGGAATCCAGACCTCGACGTCGAGATCGTGATCCAGTTTCTCTGAGACGGGAATCCGCTCGACTCCCTCAGGGAAATCGCGTAACAACTCAGGCGGTAATGTGGCAGGATAGGCGACTCGCAGCATGGGACGGCAACTCGGGCGATGCGGGTGTTTAGATTTTACGTGATCGGGATTCCCTACCTATACACGGAATCACAGTGACGAGCAATGTTGATCAGACGGCGAGCTGCTCCGTGTAGACGGCCATGCCGACAACCGCGTCGGCGCCGAGCGCGTGGAGCTGATCGATCTCCTGCTGGCTGCGGATGCCGCCGGCGACAATGAGCTGGCGCTGCGTGAGCTTGCGCAGACGTGCTGCGGTCTCGATGGGGAAGCCGCGCAGCAGGCCTTCGCCGTCGACGTGCGTGTAAAGGAACGCACCGGCGTGCGGCTCGAGTTGCGGAATGGCTGCGTCCGGTGTGAGCTCAACCTGCGCTTTCCAACCTTTCACGGCGATGCGGCCATTCTTGGTGTCGATGCCGGCGACAATACGGTCTGCGCCGATGGCTGCGGCGATCTCGGCGGCGAACTCCGTGTTGACCTCGCCTTCCGCGGAGAAGAGCGCGGAACCAAGGATGACGCGCCTCGCGCCCGCATCGAGAACACGCTGCGCGCGCTCAACGGTATGGATGCCGCCGCCGGCCTGACAAGGCAGGCGCTTCGCGATCTGCTCGACGAGCGCGGAATTATCGCCCTGGCGCATGGCGGCGTCGAGATCGATGAGCTGAACGAGCGGGTATTTGGAGAACTTCTCGATCCAGTATTCGAAATCGTCAAAGGCGAGGCGGAGCTTTTCGCCTTGCACGAGCTGAACGATGCGTCCGCCCAGCAGGTCGATGGAAGGTATCAACATGGAAGCCTCACGGAAACGCCCGATTGCGCGAGCTCTTCTTTGAGAGAGCGCGCGCTCGAAATGCCAAAGTGAAAGATGCTGGCTGCGAGTGCGGCGTCGGCTTTGCCGCGCGCAAAGACTTCGGCAAAGTGAGCGACAGTGCCTGCGCCGCCGGAGGCGATGACCGGGATGCTGACGGCTTGACTGACGGCAGCGGTGAGCTCGCAATCGAAGCCGGCGCGCGTGCCGTCGGCATCCATCGAGGTGAGCAGGATCTCGCCGGC
>Ga0335072_10017168_pt1 | contig 10239 bp, 9 predicted proteins | sample Lox_Sample_21_FD_206725 | JGI IMG/M metagenome (GOLD analysis project Ga0335072, IMG submission 206725) | Soil microbial communities from Loxahatchee National Wildlife Refuge, Florida, United States - Lox_Sample_2.1 | ecosystem: Environmental > Terrestrial > Soil > Wetlands | place: USA: Florida...
ACGTCGTCGTCTTCGGGCTCCAGTTCGGCTCCCCCGTTCGCGAGCAGCAGCCGGACAAAGGAATACAGGAACTTCAGGTTGCTCTCGGTCGGCTCAAGCGCGAAGGGATTAACGCGCGGTCCATCCTTGCCGATTCGATCCACGCGACCGCCATAGAGTTCGACAACACTCTCATAGCTGCCGCCGATGTCGAAGATGTAGCTGAAGCCGCCATACTTCTGTTCGAAAGCGATGAGTTGATTCCCATGCACGGACTTGCCGGTGCCAGTCGGCCCGAGGATGAGCATGACGCGCACGCCGTCTACATACACATCCTGAAAGAAGGGCGTCCGCGTGCGCGTCTCGAAGATATTTAGGTACTCCGCATCGAGGTCCTCGGAACGCTGGTGTCCGAGATGCGGAGCGAAAACAGAAGATAGGCGAGCATGATGTTCCTCGGAAAGCCACAGGGGGAAGACATTGAACTTTCCATTGCCGGGGAACATCGCGTAGAAGGCCGAAAGATTGCCCAGCGTCTCCTCGATCACCTGCGACCGCGCATCGACAAAGATCCGGTGAACGGAAGGAATAGTGTTGCGCAACTGCTCCGTACTGTTTGCCGCGAGCAGAAGCCGAAGCGAATATTCGCCCTGTGCTTTCTTGTCGAGCGAGCGGATGACTTCACTCAGGTCGTCCACACTGTTGTTGGCAGCTCTTGCGCCCGCTCCGGTTTCAAGCGATGCGAAATCACGCCCGCTCATGACGCGCGTCAGCACGCCCACTTTGAAGAAAGAGATGAACTTTTCCTGCGCGTCGATCTCGCTGCGAGCGGCGCTCGCGGACCTGGGCCGCCACGTCGAGCAAAGGATGCTGTCGCAGTCGAGCGAAAGCAGGCCCGAAAAGAGGCAAGGCCGCGACGCATCGGGTGTCGTCTTGAGCGAGAACATCTGTACATGGCGCTTGCCTACACGCAGATGATCGCTGTGCCAGGCAACCGGGTTCCTGACGATCTGGCGGTCTATGCCTTCGTGGCCGCGGAGCTCGCCGGCAGCCGCCCACTCTTGAAGATTGAAGAGGTAGCTGAAAAAGTTGAACGTGGCAGTCTTGTCCAGCAGCCGCAGCCCGAACGAAGTTCCCAAATGCCCCACCAGAATCGTGGCCGTCTTTTCAAGGTCGGTCAGCATTCGGGAAGTGCTGGCGGTGTGCTCCTTTGGCTTTTGCTCGAATGCTCGGATCTTTGGCGGCTCGATGGTCAGGCACCAATGCAGATCAATCCGCCGAAAGCCCGCGGTCTTCTCAAGATGTGAAAGCCGGTCGCCGGCAAACACCTGCGTTACGGGGCTTCTGTACAGCTTTTGCCGGGGCAGTTCGAAGCCCGACTTCACACGAACGTACTGGTAGAGGCAGGAGCCTTCCGGCAGGCCGTGCAGCGCGCCTTCTGTGGAATGCATCCGTGCTTCCAACTCCTGATCCGTCAGCCCTTCCTCATCAATTCCGTCCAGTGCAAACAGGCATCCGTAGCCGCCACCTTTGAGAGCGAAGATGCTGGAGTTGACGAATCGCGCAATTGGAACGATGCTGCACGCAGCGCCTGCCTTCGCGAACCACGGAACGAATTTTGCCTGTTCAGTATTTGCGCGGGTCATAATAGGACTTCTGGCTGAGGCTCAGGCCCCAGAGCTGAAACATCTTTGGGTGTTTACGAACGATGAGCCATGCAGCGATTGCAAGCGTGGGAAAGGCCAGCATCGCCGCGAGGCGAAAACCAACGAGGAAAACCGTTACGCAGACGAATACGATCGCCATCCATGCTGTGAGATCGAGGCCTAGTTTGGCCCTCGGCCGATTCAGCGCCTGATTGATCGGTAACGGTTCTCCTCGCCGGGCCATGGGCGCGCCTCACATTGACTGGCCTGTGAGACTGCCGATCCAGCCCGCTCCCCAGCCCAGAACTCCGGCGCCGAAGAGCGCACCAAAAAGGCCGGGAATGGCGTCCTGAAACCTTCCCGTCATCATGCGTATTCCGGCGAAGATGAGGCCGCCCAAGCAGATGACCGCGCCCGCGTACATCGCGAAGGTCTTGAAGGTTCCCATCAGCGTTTGTGCCCCGGAAAAGTCCATCGTTCCTTGGGCATGGGCAACGGCGCTGCTGGCGCCCATAAACAGCAGCGCAGTCAGCGTCGGACCCATCACATGAGCGGCACGGAGAAGCTTTCGCCTGGACAACAGTCGTGTTCGCCGCCATGCTTCGTGGGAGAATGTGTGCGGTATCGGGGATCTGTTGAGGGCAAGGAATTGAAGGTTAGAGAGTTTGTGAGATGAGCAGAGATCTTGCTGGAACTTCCAATAGGATGATTTACGACGCGTCGTTGACTTAAGCGGATTCCTCATCGGCACCTCCGGCGGCAGCTATTCTGCCGCCATGTGCCGAAAGGTAGCGCCGTTATTTTGGGGAGTCCAAGACTTCGTATCTATGGCGCAATAGGTCTAACCGATAGCCGGAGTTGACTATTTCTACCTTAAGGAGCCAAACGCAGATTGGCATGAGTCATGACTTCGGGCAAACCGGGAGTCGTTTGGTAAAAGGCCTCGACGGAGGTGGTTCGCTCATCAAGGTAGCTCAGTACTTAAGCCCCCGATTGCCCACGTCTCGACAGCAATCTCCGTCGTGAGACCAGCGTTTCATCCTCCGGTAATTCCGAGGTTCTCCAAAGTGGAAGCCGAATGATGTGCGTTGTTCTTCAAACCGATTAGCTGCCCTATGGATTCTTAGGACTTCCGCTTTTTTCCGTCTTCGTTGCCAACGTGTCGGCCCAGCTTGCAATGACGTGGGCGAGATTGTTCTCTTGCCCGGCATACATGTGATCGGCACCCTGGATCAGAGCAGTATCTACCCGACTTGGGCCAGAAGGTAGCCGTGCAATTGAGGATTTGATCTTTTCGAGGTCCTCCTCGGTGCCGACATCTCCATTTGTCCCTAAAGTGATAAGCAGTGGGCAATGGATGCGGGCAACACCAGCAGTGGTACTCAGTTCTCCAAAGAAATCCGTGAATGCGGGAGATCTGTTGACGATATCGAGGAATGTTGCGGCACTCAGAAACGGCCCCTGCACCAGTTCTTCGGGTCGCCCATCAGCAATGTCCTGTTTTGCCTTCGAGGCCCACTCTGGAGGTGGAACTCTGGTATCGGGCCGCACGTCTCCTGAAACAAGTACTACTCCTGCGATACGTGGATCCTGTGTTTGTGCCTCATATTCGCGAACGGCGTTCGCGCCTGCGCTGTGACCTGCGAGAATAATATTCTTAAACCCGAGTCCCTCTGCAAAGTCGATCCATGCAGCTATGTCCCGTACCTGTTCGCTAGGGATTCCCCAATATGTGCCGCCGCGTATTCGCTTTCCTCCGGGCCATTTTTCATCATTTCCAAGATCGTGCATCCGAGTATTGCCAGTGATGAAAGTGAAGCCGCGTTCTGCAAGGTCTCTACCGATTGCGAGATACGCCGGATCATAGAAGTTCAGGCTCGCTCCGTGAATCCAAATCACTGCGAATGGTTTGGCGATGTTCTTCGGCGGAGCAAAAACTGCTCCCGAGTCGGTCACGGCATCTTTGGTCTGAACCTGGACGATGCGCTCCTCAATCCCTTTTGCCTTGTAGTCTTGGCTTTGGGTATCGGCGCTTTGAACGCCCGCCAATGCCACACAAAACACTGCAGCGGCCGTGACAAGAACTGCCATTTGACGGCGGGGTTTTAGATTCTCAGGTACCATCGCTCTCCACTCTCCGACCATTCGGGGTACGGAAACTGGGCGCGGAAAGTTCCATTCATCTATTGGTGCCTCGTTGCGACCTCGGGGCAGGCTATGTCAGCAGTTCCAACTGAACCGCGCTCTTGTCTTTCTTGCGCTGCTCCGCTTTGTGAAGTTTTTGATAGCTGCCTTTCCCTAGATGGCGAGCGAGAAGTGGCAGTGCGAGATGGTTCGCATCGGAATGATGAACGAACGCCGTGTCGGCGGTCCATGTGACCCCAGCAATAGGCCTGGTGGTTAGCGCCGGTTCCAATTTCATCTGCTCGTCGATGAGGGCCAGTCCAAAACCCTTTCGCACCATCCATTGCACATCTGCGGGCGTCGCGGCGGCGCATGAAACCTGCGGCCGGACACCGCATTCCGTGAGCATTTCGAGAAGTCGCTTGTGCGCTGATGGGTGGCTCTCCGGATCGCGGAATATCCTAAGCCGGTCAGCTAATTCTGCGGGGTGAATCTCAGTGAGTTGCGCGAGAGGATCATCGCTTCTCATGCAAACAACCAAGGGTGTGCTTCCGATTTGCATCACTGCGAATTCTTCGCCGGAAACCGGCATAGGAAGCAGCGCGCAATCGAGCGTTTTTCGTTTCAGCCGGTCCACGATTTGCTCAGGATTGCCTCCGGCCAAGTGCACGGGACACGCGGGAAAGACACTCTCGTAGAGTCGCTGAAACCCTTCAAGAGCCACAGTGGGCACAAAACAGCAAAAGCCGAGACGCAGCGGCGGCACTTCGCCTTGGTGTATGGCGCGGGCGGCTTTGACAATTTCGTTGCGGGTGCGCACGGCCTCTTTGGCGTAGTTAACGAGAATCAGGCCGGCCGCTGTCGGTTCAACTCTGTTCCGGCCACGCTCGAAGATCTCAATACCGAGACCTTCTTCGAGGTTCTTGATCTGCTCGCTGAGCGAAGGCTGGGCAAGGTATAGCCTCTCCGCGGCGCGCGTGAAGTTGCCGGTCTCGGCAATCATCGCGATGTACTTCAGCAAGCGGAACTCCAGCAAGTCAGACATGCCTGTCACCTCCACAGGAAACCAAGGGGCAGAAGGTCTTAAAGGGGGTCTTGCTGTGCCGTTCCTGAATACTTATCGATCTCAGGTTCCGTTCTCGAACCATCGCCGTCAATAGGTCACTTTTTGGTGACCTGAGCGCCTCAGGCGCAGATCGGTCATCGGTCCAGCCTATGGAGCCATAGGTGAGAAGTCTTGGACAGTTGTGGATCGCCGTTTCAAGCTCGAAGATGCGAGGTGTCCAGATGATGAAGAAACCGCCCATCTCCGCGCAAGCGCCCGCGAGTGACCGTGTGATCGAATTCGAACCTCTCTATGACAGCCGTGAGATCGCGGCGCAGTGCGGAGTCTCGGAGAAGAGCCTGCATCGTTGGGCTCGTATGGGGTTGATCCCTGCGGTGAAGATGGGACGGCTCTGGCGATTTCGTAAGTCGGCAATCGACGAATGGATCAGTTCTAGGATGGCGAGCTGAGACTTCGTTCCTTTCGATGGCTCAGGAGACGAGTATGGGATACGCTGGACATGAGCCACCCGTTTCCGCGACAGGAGAAATTCCATGAAGCGGATTCGGTATCAAGACGGTTCCTTACGGCTCTACGAGCGAGCCGCCGGTGATCGGGTCTGGGAGTACCGCTGGTACGAAACCCAGCCCGATGGTACTCGCAAACGACGCGGTTGTCTGATCGGGTCATTCGACGAATATCCGACGGAGGCTTCGGCGAAGAAAGCGGTCGCCGCTCTTAGGGCAAACATTAACGCAGAAACCCCTCGAACACAGCTTGACGCGATGAGCTTCGCAGTTTTGGAGCAGCACTATCGCGAAAAAGAACTGTCAGAGGACTCAGGAAAGACATTTGCAACTATTCGTACCAATGAGGGATACCTGGACAAGTGGATTCTTCCAAGGTGGTCTACGTACCGGTTGAAAGATATCAAGGCTGTTTCTGTTGAGGAATGGCTGAGATCCCTTCCGCTGGCAAATGGGAGTAGGGCAAAGATTCGCAATCTCATGCACGCGATTTTCAATCACGCGGTCCGTTGGGAATGGCACGACAGGAATCCGATCACGCACGTGCGGCAGAGCGCAAAGCGGCAGAGGGTTCCAGTTGTGCTCAACATCGACCAGATTCATTCTCTGGTTGGTCATCTCAAGGAACCCGGCAAGACGGCTGTGCTGGTGGATATTCTGACCGGCCTGCGCGTGAGCGAACTGCTGGGATTGAAATGGTCCGATGTCGATTTCGAGAATCTCGAATTGCACGTCACGCGGTCCATTGCTCTCCAGCGCGTCGGCCCCTGTAAGACGGAAGCATCGCAGAAACCCGTCCCGCTCGATCCCGAGCTGGCGGAAGTGCTCTTGATGTGGCGACGGCAATCGCCGTATCCAACCGAGGACGATTGGGTCTTTGCGAGCCCGGCCAGCAAAGGAAAGTTGCCGTACTGGTCGTTCTCCCTCTTTCGTGTTTATGTCCGGCCGGCTTTGAAGGATGCCGGGATTACCGGAAAGGTCGGATGGCACACGTTCCGTCACTCCTTCGCGACGATTCTGAAGTCGCACGGTGAGGACGTGAAAACGGTGCAGGAGCTGCTGCGGCATGCGAACAGCAGCGTAACCCTCAACCTCTACGCGCAGGCTGTCACCGACATCAAGCGAAACGCGCAGAGTAAAGTGGCACGGCTTGTTTTTGGCAAGAAGGCCGAGGCGGAAAAGTAATGCAGGCTTATTGGACGTTAACGGACGCCGATTGGGATGGAAGGATTGAGCGTAATCTCTTGATTCTATTTGGCGTCCCCGACGGGATTTGAACCCGTGTTATCGCCGTGAAAGGGCGGTGTCCTGGGCCGGGCTAGACGACGGGGACGCTTCTATGGCAGGGCGTGCAAAGTCAGATTTTCAGACAGATTAGCCCTCTTTGAAGGCTATCAACTCGTTGGAGGCCTGTCAAAGAATGACCCGACGCAAGAATTGCTTCCCGTGTGCGGTTGCTGCTGGACCCGCAAACCGGCAGGTCGCAGGCGCTTGAGGAAAGCGGGGCATGCTTTATCCTCGATAAAGAATGCGCCGCTACCGCTATCTTGATCTCCTCACCATCGGTTTTGTGGTGGTGCTGCTGATTTCAAACCTGGTGGGGCCCAAAATCTGCCAGCTTGGGCCGCTACGGCCCAGCGCGGCGGAGTTCCTGTTTCCTCTTACTTACATTTGCGGCGACGTATTCACCGAGGTGTACGGCTACGGGTCGTCGCGGCGAGCCATCTGGCTGGGGTTCTTTGCCATGGCACTGCTGGCGGCCATGGGCCAGCTTGCCGTGGCACTGCCTCCCGCTCCGGAGTGGAAGGGCCAACAGGCCTACGCCACAGTTTTCGGCCTGGTCCCACGCTTCGCCGCCGCGAGCCTGGTTGCGTACTGGGCCGGCGAATTCACCAACAGCTACACCCTGGCCAAACTCAAGCTGTTTACGGGCGGCCGCTGGCTTTGGACGCGAACCATCGGATCTACCGTAACCGGGCAGGCGGTGGATACCGCGGTCATCATTCTGGTGGCATTCGGCGGCCTGGAACCACCGTCGATGCTTCTGCGTATGATTCTTTCGTCGTACGCGATCAAGGTTGCGGTTGAGGTGGTGGCAACGCCGGTTACCTACCTTGTGGTGGGATGGCTTAAGCGCGCTGAAGCCGTCGACACGTTCGACACTTGCACCAATTTCAGTCCGTTCGCATGGCAGAACGAAAGCGCCTGATGAAACGTTTTTGCGGGGCGTCTCAGCACATACGCGAGTTTTTTGCGACAATGGCTGTGCATCAAACATCGAAAAATATGCTTCAATCCAAGATCGGCATCAAGCGGAACTCACTGGAAACTAGACCATTCGCCGCAAAGCATGGATCGCCCAGGGAAATGACCGCCATTCGACCTTTTCGCCAAGATGACGCAACGTCGACTCTGAAGAGCCGGGGTCCGGAATAAGAAGGGGAAAGTGAAACCTACCGCATTGAATCGCAATGTCTACTTAAGTTGTGCCTTGATCCTGGGGTTGGCGGCGTCGGGTTGCGGTAAAAAGCCAGCCGCACCGACGGCCGGAGCTGGGATGCACGGCATGCCGGTGAAGACCGAAACCATCGCGCTCGCTCCGGTGGCCGTCAGCAGCGAGTATGTGGCCACAATTATGTCACGAAGGTCGGCGAGCATTTTGCCTCAGGTGAGCGGGCAACTGACCCAAATCCTGGTTCGCTCCGGTGACCACGTCAAGACCGGCCAGGTCCTGATGAAGATCGATCCAAGGCAGCAGCAGGCCACGGTCGATTCACTGATCGCCACGGAGCGCCAGAAGAAGGCGCTGTTCGATTACGACTCAATTGAGCTTGAGCGGCAGCAAAAGCTGTTCGACGCGGGCGTGAGCAGCCGCGATACGTTTGACCAGGCGCAGCAGGCATACGGGAACTCAAAGGCTGATTATGAGTCATCCGTCGAGGCACGCAAAGCGCAACAACAACTTCTCGACTTCTACACGATTCGAGCGCCGTTCGATGGCATAGTCGGCGACATTCCGGTCCATGTTGGCGACTACGTTTCTCCGCTCACCTCCCCGTCTGTTCCGCTCACTACGGTCGACGAAAACAAAGATCTCGAGGCGTATATCTACGTTCCAACCGAGCGCGCGGGCCAAGCTCGTTTAGGACTGCCGGTGGAAATATCTGATACCAGTGGGAAATTGCTGGAAAAGACGAGAATTGATTTTGTCTCGCCGCAGGTTGATTCAACCCTCCAGGGAATCCTGGTCAAGGCACCCGTGCACGCTACGCCCGAAATTCTGCGCAATGCTCAGATGGTGAAGGCGCGTGTGATCTGGAACACGAGCCCAACGCCGACCGTCCCAATTCTGGCGGTGACTCACCTGGGTGGCCAGACTTTCGTGTTTGTGGTCCGGCAACAGGACGGTCACCTGGCCGCGATCGAGACGCCCGTTACGTTAGGAGTGGCTGTGGGCAACTCCTATGCGATCACTTCGGGGCTGGCGGCGGGGGACAAGGTTGTCGTTTCGAGCACGCAGTTCCTTGTTAATGGGATGCCGGTCATTCTGCTCCCTGCCTGAGCGGAATCCGCCTGTGATCTCTCCGCGACGCGGAGAATCGCGATTGATCCATGCCCATATGAAACAAAAGGGAAAGAAGGCTTTCAGTGTTTGTTGATTTCTTCATTCACCGGCCGGTATTCGCAACGGTTTGCGCACTGATGATCATCCTGGCGGGAGCGATCTGCATTCCGACGCTCCCGGTTGCAATGTACCCGACCCTGGCGCCGCCCCAGGTGGGGGTGACGTGCAATTATGTGGGCGCCAACGCTGACACGGTCGAGAAAGCGGTGACCATCCCGCTTGAAGAAGCCATCAACGGTGTTGAGGGTATGCGGTATATCCGGTCGTCGAGCACGAACACAGGAACAAGTTCGATCACGGTGACCTTCGATACAGGCTACAACCTCGACATCGGGGCCGTTGATGTACAGAATCGCGTCGCCAGCGTAACCGGGCGGTTGCCGGCCGCGGTGAATGCCACCGGAATCACCATCAGCAAGGCCAACAGCAACTTTGTTTTCGGTGCCGGATTTTTCACCCGCGACGGACGCTATTCGCACGAATTCATCTCAAACTACCTCGATGTTTATGTGAAGGACGCCCTCAAGCGAATCCCGGGCGTTGGCGACGTGACAATCTTTGGCGAACGCAAATATGCCATGCGCGTCTGGCTCGATCCCACAAAGCTCGCCGCGCACGCATTGACGGCGTCGGACGTTGTGAATGCCCTTACAGAGCAGAACGTCGAGATTCCAGCCGGCCAGTTGGGTCAGCAGCCCGCCGATCCGAACCAGGCCTATCAGATTCCGGTGCGCGTAGTGGGCCGTTTGAGCAGTCCCGCCGAATTCGACAACATCATCGTGAAGAACAATGCCAACGGACTGGTTTTGCTCAAAGACGTCGGCCACTCCGAGGTGGGAGCCGAAGACTACAGCTCCTCACTGGAGTACGACGGTCACGCGGCGCAGGGTATCGGCGTGCTGCAACTCTCGAACGCCAATGCACTCGATGTGGACGCTCGGGCAAAGGCTGCACTGAAAGAGCTCTCGAAGAGCTTTCCTCCGGGCCTCGAATATGCCGTTGCCTTCGACTCTACGACTGTTGTGGGAGACTCCATTCGTGAAGTGCTCGTAACCCTGGCCGAAGCGATCGGGATCGTCATTCTAGTCATCTTCCTATTTCTGCTCGATTGGCGCGCCACGATCATTCCAGCGGTAACCATTCCGGTTTCGCTCGTTGGGACGTTCGCCTTCATCAAGGTATTCGGGTTCTCGGTCAACTCCCTCACGCTGTTTGGCATCACGCTCGCCACGGGACTCGTGGTCGATGATGCCATCGTGGTGATCGAGAACGTACAGCGCCACATTGCTATGG
>Ga0335072_10017169_pt1 | contig 10239 bp, 9 predicted proteins | sample Lox_Sample_21_FD_206725 | JGI IMG/M metagenome (GOLD analysis project Ga0335072, IMG submission 206725) | Soil microbial communities from Loxahatchee National Wildlife Refuge, Florida, United States - Lox_Sample_2.1 | ecosystem: Environmental > Terrestrial > Soil > Wetlands | place: USA: Florida...
TGACCGGTGCGGCAGCTCCGTCGAGTGCCCAGTTGAGCCCGCCGAAGGCGATCATCGAGGTGCCGACGGCTGCCTGCGCGTACACGACGAGCGGGCCGAGTCCTATCCGATGGTCCAGCGCGGCCGCGCCGAGCAACCAGAAGATGCCCACGTTCGCGGCCAGGACGATCAGCATCGAGCCGAGGACCGACCGTTCCCGCATCCGGGTCGCCTGGAACTGCAGCTGGTGCAGGCGCCGGCGGCTGGTGACGAAACGGTCGAGCACCCAGTCCGAGAGGCCGAAAATGCGCAGTTCTTTCGCGGCCGGCGGGTCGACGGCCAGGCGGTAGGCGTACTCGGCATCCCGCTGTGCCTGGCGCACCTCGCCGGTGTTGCGGTCTCGCCAGACTCCGCTCTCGCGGAGCAGCCAGTGCGTCGAGAGCCACGCCACGGCCAGCACGGGAGGCGCCCAGAACGCGAAGCCGAACAAGACCGCGGCCTGGGCGAGCCCGGCGACCATATCGACTAGGCCGGTAGCGATGAAGTCCATCGAGACCGACAGCGGCGGCGCTGTCATGCCCCGGTCGAAGTCCCTGGCTACCTGGAGGTCAGCGGCCAGCTCGGGGTCTTCCAGATGCCCGATGCCCGGCGGGCCGAGGCAGGCTCCGGTCAGCTCGTCATAGAGATAGGCCGCGGCGCGGTCGCCGAGGTTCGCGCTGAGCGCAGTGTGCAGCGGCCCTAGGACCTGCATCAAGATGAAGGCGATGCCGACTACAGCCAGCGGCACGCCCAGGTCCTGGTGATGCGCGACTGCGGCGACCAGGAAGCCGGACGCGATCGCGAACCCGGCAGGAAGCAGGCCGCGCAGCGCCAGCAGCGACCACCAGCCGGCTGCCATAGCCCGGTCTGCGTGCCAGAGCGCCACTGCAAGCTGCAGTTCCTGGCGAGCGAGGAAGCGCCGCCAGGCCGGGACCTGCAATGAGAGGCGGTTGGTCACGCGCGTCAGCGTCACACCGAAGCGCGGTGCCGCGGCCGGCGAGTCCGTTGGCCCTCGGGTCATTCCTCTAGCGTGCCTGCGACCCGGCCGCCGGGATTGGATTTATCGGAATACTCATTTCCACGTCGATCTTCGTAGCGTCCGGTTCCATGAACGCTGCCGTCCGACGTGCCTCCTCCTCCAGCCCGGGATCGCCATGATCGCTGCCGGGGCGAAGTTGCTGAAGCCGTACTACGACGCGGTCATCCTGACGATCGACTGTCCAGGTTCCCGCCACGATGCCATCGAGCAGGTAAGTAGCTGCCACGTCGCCGTTGGCCGGGTTGATCACGCGGGGCCGCAGTCCCTCCGGAAGGATCCGGCAGCGGTCAGCGTGTGACAGCAGCGCCGAATCCCACTTGGGCAGCAGCCGTGGCGGCGGAGGCGGTCCGGCATCGCGCGGCCGCGGTGCTCGCGGCAGATCAACAAGCTCCCGCCCGTCCTGGTCTGTCAGTCGTGCCAGCGGCTCGAGGGCGGCGAGAGCATCGTCGAGTTCTGGTTTGCGCAGCTGGGCGTACCGGCCGATGTCGGCGCGTGTTGCGGGGCCGTATCCGGCAAGGTAGCTGCGCACCAGCCGCCGGGCAGCCGCCGTGGCCGACGGCAGCGGCTCCGGCCAGGCGACCAGCCCGGGCGCGGCATGCTCACGCCATAGGCCAGACGGCGGGACGTGGACGCTCGGCACGAGCAGTTTCGCGGCCGGCAGCAGCGCCCGGGCAGGGAGGGCGCCCCCGGTCAGCGCGTCGGCATGCGCGCGGATCTCATCAGCGGTGCGGGGCGTGGCCAGGTAGTCGGCCAGTTCGCGGGCAAACGCGTGCGTGTCAATGCCGGGCTGGGCCCTCGGCCCCCAGATCCGCTGCCAGTGCCGGACCGAGTCGGCATGAACGACCGCGGCAATGTCCGGGTACTGGGATGCCGCCGTCAGGTGCAGTGTCGCGCGTAACAGGGTGGACTTGACGATGACGCCTGTCCGTAGGCAGCGTTCAAGATCGGCGATCGTGAACGACTCGAGGCGGGCAGCCAGCGCCAGGTACGGTGACGGCGAGTATTGCGCCTGGACAGCGACCAGCCTGCGCAGCGCCTGGACTGGCCCAGTCACGGCCCGGCTCAGTAGCAGTTGCCTAGCCAGGTACGCCCGGGACAGCTCGCGGGCCGATATTACGCGCGCGCGTGTCACGACTCTCCCGCAGTGACATGTCCCGCCACAAGCTTCACCCTCCCCTGTCCCGTCGGGCGCCGCTACGGCTTGCGAGCTACGCCTGCCCACATCGGGACCGTTCCGGGCACGGGCGCAGGCGGATCCGGCCGCCACGCGGGTGTCTGCGTGACACCAGGCTCCAGGATCTCCCAGTCGCCGAAGAAGGCGGTCACTTCGTCAACGCTGCGCCGAGTCTGCCCGGTGATGACCGACGCGTTGTAGCGCCGCGCTACCTCGGCGACCTTCTCGGTCTGAACGTCGCTGGCCGGATGAGAGATCACCAGGTGGCTGCCTGACGGGAGGGCGTCGCGCAACCGTGCGACGACGCCGTAGGGGTCATCGGAATCGGGAACGTGGTGCAGCACGGCGACGAGCATGATCGCGACCGGCCGGGTCAGATCGAGGGTCAGCCTGGCCCTGGCGAGGATCACTTCCGGATCGCGAAGATCTGCATCGAGATAAGCGGTCACTCCCTCAGGCGCGCTCGTCAGCAGCGCGCGAGCATGCGTGAGCACGATCGGGTCGTTGTCCACGTAAACGATGCGGGAATCGGGCGCTACTGACTGGGCTACCTCGTGCGTGTTGTCGGCCGACGGCAGGCCGGTGCCGATGTCGAGGAACTGCCTGATGCCCGCCGGTCCGGCCAGGTAGCGGACGGCGCGGCCGAGGAAGGCACGGTTCGCCCGAACGTCGGTCCTGATGGCCGGGCGAACCTCGATCACCTGCTCAGCGGCTGCTCGGTCGGCGGCGAAGTTGTCCTTGCCACCGAGCCAGTAGTCATAGACGCGGGCCGAGTGCGCTACCGAGGTGTCGAAAGCCGCCGCGTCGTCGACCGGCTGTGAGGCATCATCAGGCGAGGCTGTCTCTGACGCTAATCCGCCGCTCATGCTTCCGCCTCCCTGCCGCCGCCCGCCATTCCGGGCTCTGGCAAGAGCCTATCTTTAACGCTTTAAGTCGTTATTCCCTCTTCGGGTGCTCGTCAGGACGACGGGCAGGTGTTCCGCATTACCGCGATCACCGGCCCGGCTGCTTACCCGCTGTCGCGGTTTAACCCTTCGGTCCGGTTCGCCCGGCTGACTGCTGTTGACCCGGCTGACTGTTGAACCGGCCGGCTGGGGTGCTGTCAGCGTGCGGCTTTGGCCTTTGCCCGCTTCGGCGGCGCCTTCTTGCTGGTCTTGATCATGTCCCGCCAGTCAGTCTCGGAGACCTCGACGTCGTAGCGCTTCGCTGCCTTAAGGATTTTCTGCCAGGCCTTGTCCCGCTCGGCGTCGGTGACGCCTTCGACCTGGTCGAAGCGAGCGATCGCGTTACGGACGTGCTTTGCGTCTACCAGCGGCTCCTTGCGCTCCTTCGTGAACGCGAAGTCCCTGGCCGGCAGCTGGTCCTGTTCGGCAGTGCTGAGGCCCTTGCTTTGCTTCGGGATCTTGACGCCATGCGCCCGGGCGCTCTGCGCCGCACGAGCCTTGACGATGTTCGCCCTGGCGGCTTCCTTCTGTCGTTCGGTGGCCATCAAATCTCCTCTGGAGGTCGGTCATCGCCAGTTCACCCCGTGCGTACCCGAGATCGGTCGGTGAACACCGGCAGGAGCGGCTGACGTTCCCGGTAGTTGAGTGGTGCTGTTGTGTGCACGCGATGAGGTGGGCCATGAGACCAGGCCAGGGACGTGCAGACGCCGGTGGGATGATCAGAAATCTCACAGCAGCTGCGAAGGACTGGTCGTCATGCGCCTGGATCCGGCCGAAGCGCGGGCCCGGTTCACCGGGTCTGCGGTGCTGCGGCTCGCAACGGCGGGCGCGGACGGGCGGCCGCACCTGGTTCCGTGCACGTTCGCCGTCGATGAGTCCGGGCGCGTGGCTATCGGGATCGACAACAAGCCGAAGTCGTCGGCCAACCTCCGGCGGCTGCGGAACATCGCCGAGAACCCGCTCGTCAGTCTGCTCGCCGATCACTACGCCGACGACTGGGGGCAGCTGTGGTGGGCGCGGGCGGACGGCATCGCGACGATCGAGCTTTCTGGCGAGGAGCATGCCGCGCACTGGGGGCTGCTGAGGAGCAAGTATCCGCAGTACGCCGGTCAGGTCCTGGACGGCCCGGTGATCGTGGTGACGGTCGGGTCATGGTCAGGATGGGCGTTCGGATAGGCGGCAAGCGGTGCCGCGGCAGTCTGTTGGTCCAAGGCTGGCTGAAGACGAGGAGGGGCGGTGGACGAGGCGATCCGCGTGCTATCGGAAGACGCCATCATCAGGCATGGCGGCTGGCATCCCAGGTACGCCCGCGTCCTTCTGATCGAGCACGACGGGGCTGACGCGGTTGTTCTGGTCGACGGCAACGGTGACGGCGCTGAGCTCGAGCTTGAGTACTGGCACCGCGACGCCGACGGCACCTGGAGCGGCGGCTCGACTTCGGGACACGGACCGCTGGACTTCTTGCCGTCCTCACAGAGCTGGGACGCAGGCGAGTTCGTCGTCGCTCTCGGCCGGGTGGCACCAGCCACCGAGGTCGCTGTTGAGTATGGCGACCACACCTACCACCGCATGGCCAACGAGTTTGGCATCTGGGGATTGATTCATGCGGCGGACTCCTCGCGGACTGGCGAGCTGCCTGAGGTAACGGCCTTCCGGCCTGGTGGCACGGATACTGAACCATAGTTCACTGAGGTATAGTTCAGTCAACTGCCTACGTCAACGACGCCACATCCGCAGGGGTTCCTATCGACGTCTTTGCCAAGCCAGACCGGATCTTCGACCGCGACCGGGAGTGGCGGAGCCTGACCGACTTCGTCGCCGATGACCGTCCCGAAGCCACCCTCGGTGTCGTGAGTGGTCGCCGCCGACAGGGCAAGACCTACCTGTTGCGTGCGCTGGCACAGGTGACCGGCGGCTTCTTCTTTGAGGCGGTCCAGGGGACAGAGGCAGAGTCACTGCGGATGCTCGGTGCGGCACTGGCGGCGCATATGGGGTCGCCGGCACCGTTGTCATTCGGTAACTGGGACGAAGCCATCGCAGCGCTTTTCACGCTCGGCGACGATCAGCCGTGTGCGGTGATTATCGATGAGTTCCCGTATCTCGTCGACGCGTCACCGGCGCTGCCATCGCTGTTGCGCAGGGCTCTGGACCGTCGCGGCCCGTCCCAGGGCGCCGGCAGCCGAACGCGACTGCTGCTGTGCGGCTCGGCGTTTTCTGTCATGGGTCGCCTGCTGGCGGGCAATGCGCCACTGCGCGGCCGGGCGGGCCTGGAGCTCGTGCTCAATCCGTTCGGTTACGCAGAGTCGGCCCGGTTCTGGGGATTGCCAGATCCGCGCCTTGCTGTGCTCGTGAGTTCGGTTGTCGGGGGAACTCCTGCCTACCGGCGGCAGTTTGTTCGCGACGATGCGCCTGCCGACCTGGCGGACTTTGACGACTGGGTGACGCGGGCCGTCCTGAACCCGGACCGTCCCTTGATGCGCGAGGCCAGGTATCTGCTCGCCGAAGAGACCGATATCCGTGATCCGGCTCTCTACCACTCAGTCCTGGCGGCAATAGCAAACGGAAACGCCCGGTGGGGCGCTATTGCCAGCTACATCGGGCGCAGGTCGTCGGACATCGCGCATCCGCTCAACGTGCTCGAGGACTGCGGGCTCATCGTCAAAGACGAGGACGCGTTCCGTTCCGGACGGGCGACTTACCGGATCACCGAACCGCTTATCACCTTCTACGAGGCGATCATGCGCCCGAGATGGGCTGACCTGGAGGAAGGCCTGGGCGGCCTCGTTTGGGCGGACTCCCGGCAGCAGTTCAGCTCAGCGGTTGCCGGGCCGCATTTCGAATCGGTGTGCCGGGAATTCGCGCGGACGCGCGGCCGGGAGCTGTCCGGTCGGCCGGTGGGACGTGTCGCAGCCGGCACCGTTACCGATCCGGCCAGGCACGCGCAGATTGAGATCGATGTTGCGGTGCTCGGCCCGGGTCTTCCGGGTGAGCAGCGGCTGCTCATCTCGCTCGGCGAGGCAAAGTGGGGCGACACCATGGGCCTGCGTCATCTGGCGCGGCTCCGCCGGGCACGTGACCTGCTTGCGGCCAGCTTTGATACAAGGGACACCGTGCTGGCCTGCTATTCGGGCGCAGGCTTCGATTCCGAGTTGCGCGCTGCAGCCGGACCGGACGTTCTGCTGGCCGACCTGGCGGCCATCTATGCCTGATGGAAGTACTTTGAGGTCAGCGACTGTCGGAGTGAACGTCGCGTGCGGCGACCTGGAGCGCAACTTGTAGCCTCGGCGGCATGGATCTGCTAGATCTTCAAGTGGCAGAGTTCGCGTTTCCCGGACCGCTGCGAGATCAGCTAGTGGCCGCCATTATGTCCGGTGCGAAGACGTCGACCTCTAGCCTTTTGCTTGGATACGAGCGCGAGAACGAACCTCTGCCCAAGGTCGGCCAGCTCTCGGCGGTGGTGGACAGCCAGGGCCGGCGAGTCGCTGCGATCGAGGTGACCGAATTGCGAGTAGTCCGGCTTGCCGATGTGGACCTGCAGCACGCCCTCGACGAGGGTGAGGGTTTCGAGTCCGTGGCGCAATGGCGGGCCGGGCACGAGAGGTTCTGGCACAGTCCGGAGGCCCGCGCGGAACTGGGCGACGCCAGTTTCAGCGTGAACGATGACACCTTGGTCGTGGCCGAACGCTTCCGGCTGGTGCACAGGGCCGAAGATTATTGCCCGTCCTGGATAGGTGCCAGGCCGCCTGCAGGGGATGTAGTGCCGACCGCCGTGCACCACGGCAGATTCATGCAGGACAGCGCGTGCGGCCAGCAGCGGCTGGCAGCCGGGCAGGGCGAGCTGGACCTCGGCCCGGACGTCGGTGCGCCAGACCGTCCGCCGCCGATCAGCGCGCGCCCGTTTCCGACGAGGCCAGATAGCCCGCGACCAGTGCAGTCCACATGTTGCTCCTGAAGGACTGCTCTGAGATTATCGGGCGCGGCGGGCGGTTGACGTCCGCTGACATCTACGCAAATTCAGCAGAAGGCACCTCAAGGCTGCGGGCCAGTGCGGCTGGGAGAGCCTACGGTCACACGCCTGGGCATTGGCGGTCATCGCTAGTTCGAGTGACGTACAGGACCTGCTTTTTCAGGAGGGACGGCAACTTGATGAGGCCCCAGCCCGTCTTCGGATTGGCCCGCACCGCGCTAAGTAGGTCGGCCGTCCGGTCAGAGATTAGGGCGGCAACGATCTCGGCGTGAATACCCGTCTCTTGTGCAGAGCCGATGTACACCACGTTGTCCCGAAAGCGGTCTGAGCCGATGGGCTTCGCCTGAAGGTCATAGCTGTAGTCACCGTTCGCGTCGCCGTTCGCGTCGGCAGGCGCGTCGAACAAGACGATCTGGTACCCAGGCGGAAGAGGCCCGCTGGCCTTGACGATATAGGCTCTGCAGAAAGGCACCTGTGTCGATGCATCGGCCGCAAAATATGCTGACCGTCCGTCCGCAAACATCAACCTGGGTGCCTTGGGCGTCGCCATGTGCTTCGGAGACGCGGTACCGGACGGAGCGATGAAGAGATAGCAGGCGAAGCCAGCCAGCGCCAAGATGACGGCTACATTGATCCCAGCCCTGAACCATGCTGTCTCAGTTGCCCGAGTGAACCACCAGGTCACGATCAGCGCCAAGGCTCCTATCGCCAGCAGCACGGCGGCGACGCGCTGGTCGGAGGGGATTGCGGCTAAACCCACAATCACTGCCGCCAGCGCAGCCAGCGTTGCGAGTGCTGCGGCCGGCCCCGGTGGTTCGCCGCGCCTGCCGGAAGTCCTATCACTTCCAGGCGAGCGGTCAGTGCCCGCCGACCCTCCATCAATATGCGCCATTGCGAACCTTTCATGCTTCGTCACAACTGGTGGTAGGACGTGCACGGCCGGAAGCCGGTGTACAGAGTCAACCGCTATCTGGTGGGTCCTTGCACGGCACCTCGGCGACAGACGACCGTTACGTCTGCCCTGCGACCGAGCTGCTGAGAGCAGCCTTTCGTGATAGCCAAAGACACAGCCTTAGGTCACATGACTGGTCTACTCGCCGACCGGAGGCGAGTAAACGAATTGAGCCGTCGTCTAGCCCGGGCTGTCTTCTCCGGCCGTGCGAGAACTAGCTGCGATCGCCCCGGCAGGTGGGCACTCATATGAAGCGGCTCGTCAAGGTTCTGCAGATCCTGTGCCTGGTTCTTAGTGGTTTGCAGGGTTGTGGCGTGCGGGCTGGCGGTGAAGGCGGGCGTAGCTGTCTGATCCCGTGACCTGACCTGATGGCTGCCATGACTCGTGCGAGTGGTGGTCCGGGTCAAGGTGCGCGGAGCGCTCGGCCCAAGGCGACGCAATGCCGCGTAGTTAAGGATCAGCGGGCCGGATCAAGGAAGATCGCGTTGTTCGGTGTGTCGCTGGCGGAATGAACAAGACCTCTGGTAGGCCGACGTCAATCCGTCACGATCTTCACCGTCACCAGAGGTCCCGTTGAATACTCAGTCTGCCACGACCACCATCAGTCATAAGGTCACAGGTCCTAGACAAGCTCAGCTGATTCCTGCCTGGTAACTAATTGTGCGTCGTCAGGTTGCCTGACCGTAAAGATCCTCAAGTCCGACTAGGACTACGTCGCCCCGCTGGCAACGCTGCTTCAGGTCGTCGGTGAAGCCGGCTCCCGAGAAGCACACGAGACGAGTTCTGGACGTATCGAATTTCTCGCCACCTGCCAGCAGGTCGCGGATACGGCCCAGGCGTTCCAGGTGGCCCAGCCCCATCGGCTCGTTCCACTTTGCTTCGCCGATGGCCAGGAGCGGGGGCCGCGTGCCACCGGCATGGCCGACGACGGCGACGTCGACCTGGTGCAGTGTCTTGTTGCGCGGATCGTTGACCGTGCCGGCGGCAACCTGGACGGGCCAGTCTCCGAATCTGTCGCCCGCGAAGTTGAGGACCCACTCCCGGCAGACGCGTTCGAAGTGCGGGCCGAGGATGCTGCTCGCGAACCTGCGCTGACTGCGCTCCCAGACCTGGTCAGCGCCTGTGCCACGCATGAGCTGTGGCCAGAACGGCCGCATGATCGCGTGGTAGAACGCGAGCAGCGGCTCGTTGATGCGGAAGTCCGTCCGGTTGGCGCGGAACGCGTCGTTCTCGCGCACGATCAGGCCTGCATCTTCGAGAACGGTCAGGGGGTGGGAGAGTTCGTTGCTCTTCCTGCCTACGTGACTGCCGATGCCGCCACGGCGGGTGTTGCCTGCCGCGATGGCCGCGAGCACGGAGTGGTACAACGCGGTGTCCCGCAACTCGGGCTCCTCGGCCAGCAGATAACGGGCCTCGAGGAACATCGGGCAGCCGGGCGAGAGGATCGTCCGGGCTACCCAAGCATCGAAGTCGGCCGGCCCGCTCGGAGCGTCGAACCTGATCATCTCGGTGCGGTAGGCGGGTGTCCCGCCTACCACCGCGTGCACGAGGAAGGCCAGCCCAGGATCCTGCAGTCCCCAGAACTGGGCCGCCAGTCGGTAGTCGAGAGTCTGGACGGTCAGGTCCAGTGAGGCGCGTCCGCGCAGCGGGGCGTTGCCGGACAGCAGCTTGCCCATGAATGACAGCGCCGAGCCGCACAGCAGCAGCCGGGTACGGGACTCCGCCCGTTCGGCGCGGCGCGGCGCGTAGGCGGCCTGGATGATCGACGGGAGCGCTGGGCTCACGCGCGCGAGATAGGGAAACTCATCGATCACCACGGGAACGGCGCGTTCGCGACCCAGCCGCAGCAGGATGTCGATCACGGTCTGCCAGTCGGCTGGCGCTACCGGGGCGACGGGGTTGAGATAGCTCGTCAGTGCCGCGCCGATCAGCGAGAGCGATTCTGCCTCAGTGGCTTCTTGCGCAGAAAAGTAAAAGCCCCCTGCCTGCTGGCATGCCGCTTCCAGCAGGAAGCTCTTGCCCTGCCTGCGCCGCCCGGAGACAACTCCCAGAGTTGCGCCTGGTCGGTCGTCCTCGATGAAGCCCGTTACCTGGGCCCACTCCCGGTCCCGGTCGAACATGTCTGCCGGCTTGAGCATGGACTAG
>Ga0335072_10017170_pt1 | contig 10239 bp, 8 predicted proteins | sample Lox_Sample_21_FD_206725 | JGI IMG/M metagenome (GOLD analysis project Ga0335072, IMG submission 206725) | Soil microbial communities from Loxahatchee National Wildlife Refuge, Florida, United States - Lox_Sample_2.1 | ecosystem: Environmental > Terrestrial > Soil > Wetlands | place: USA: Florida...
CGACGCTCGACGACGGGGCGCTGACGAACCTGCGGCGGGACCGGGTGGGCTTCATCTTCCAGACCTTCAACCTGCTGCCGGTGCTGAACGCGCAAGAGAACATCCTGCTGCCGCTGTCGATCGCGGGCCGGGAGGTGGACAGGGGCTGGTTCGAGCAGCTGATCGAGACGGTGGGCATCGGCGACCGTCTCGACCACCGCCCTGCGGAGCTCTCGGGCGGGCAGCAGCAGCGGGTGGCGGTGGCGCGGGCGCTGGTGTCGCGGCCGGCGGTGGTGTTCGCGGACGAGCCCTCGGGGAACCTGGACTCGAAATCCTCGGGGGACGTGCTGGCGCTGCTGCGCCACGCGGTGGACGACTTCGGGCAGACGGTGGTGATGGTCACGCACGACGCCCACGCGGCCTCCTTCGCCGACCGGCTGCTGCTGCTGGCGGACGGGCGGATCGCCCACGACGGGGAGGCGGCGAGCGCCGAGCAGGCGCTTGACCTGATGAAGGCGATCGGCTGATGGGCAAGCTGCTCCTGCGGGGCTTTGCCCAGCGCAAGGTCCGGGCGCTGCTGACGGGGGTGGCGATCGCGCTGGGGGTGGCGCTGATGGCGGGCACGTACATCCTCACGGACACCATCAACGGGGCGTTCGCGGAAGTGTTCAGCGCCTCCTACCACAACAAGGCGGTGGTGGTGACGCCCAAGGAAACGCTCGGCCGGCGGGTGGCCGCGGAAACGTCGCCGCTGAACGAAGCGATGCTCGCGCGGGTGCGTGCGGTGCCGGGCGTGGCGGCGGCCTCGGGCGGGATCTCGAGCCGGGCGACGCTGCTCAACACGCGCGGAGAACGGCTCACGAGCGGGCACGCGCCGTCGCTGATCGGGGCGGAGCAGCCGGCGCGCTTCGAGTCCTTCACCGCCGCCCAGGGCCATCTGCCGCGGGCGGCGGGCGAGGTGGCGATCGACCAGGCCACGGCCCAGCGGGAGCACCTGAAGCTGGGCGCCCAGATCGTGATCGCGGGGCGGGCGCCGGCGCGGCGGTACACGCTCGCGGGCATCGCCAAGTTCGCCGGCAGCGAATCGTTCGGGGGCACGAGCATCGCGATCCTGACGCTGGCGCAGGCGCAGTACGTGGCGAGCAAACCGGGCGGGTTCGACTCGCTCAACGTGGCGGCGCGCGCCGGGGTGTCGCCGCAAGAGCTCGCCGCGCGGGTACGGGCGGCGCTGCCGTCCACGGTGACTGTGCGGACGGGCGCCCAGGAAGCGGCCAACCAGACGCAGAACCTCGAAGAAGAGCTCGGCTTCCTGCGCACGTTCCTGCTGATCTTCGCCTATGTGGCGCTCGTGGTGGGGGCGTTCATCATCTTCAACACCTTCTCCATCACGGTGGCGCAGCGCACGCGGGAGTTCGGCCTGCTGCGCACGCTGGGGGCCTCGCGGGGGCAGATCATGCGCTCTGTCGTGCAGGAAGGCCTGCTGCTGGGCGTGTGCGGGGCGGCGCTCGGGCTGCTCGGGGGCATCCTGCTGGCGCCGGCGCTGGATGAGCTGTTCAAGGCCTTCGGAGCGGACCTGCCGGACAACGGCACGGTGCTGCAGGCGCGCACGGTGATCGTGTCGATGGGGGTGGGCATCGTGGTGACGGTGCTCGCGGGCCTGTTCCCGGCCCTGCGCGCCACGCGGGTGCCGCCGCTGGCGGCGATGCGGGAGGGGGTGCGGATCCCGCCGCGGCCGCTGCCCTCCAAGCGCACGCTGGTCGTGCGCAGCCTGCTCACGCTGGTGGTGGTGCTGGCGATCTCCACGGCGTCCAAGGGGCTCGGCGTGGTGCTGCTGATCGGTCTCGCGCTGCGGGTGGCGAGGTTGAGCTACCGCCTGCGCCACCATGGCCAGCCGCGGCGCCACCGGGTGGTGCCGGCGCTGGCGGCGGCGATCGGCTGGCTGGTGAGCTGGCGGGGCATCACGGGGCGCCTTGCGCGGGAGAACGCCACGCGCCAGCCCGGGCGCACGCTCGTGACGGCGCTGGCGCTCACGGTGGGGTTGGGGCTGGTGGCGTTCATCTCGATCCTCGCGGCGGGCACGAACGCGACGATCGAACAGGCGGTGGCGCGGTCCTTCGCCGGCAACCTGATCGTGCAGAACTCGCAGAGCGGGGGGGCGGCGCTGGGCATCCCGCCGGAGGTGGCGCCGGCGCTGCGGCGGGTGCCGGGGGTGGGCACGGTGACGGCGATCGCCTTCACCCAGGGCCGGGTGCGGGACCTGGCCAAGCCCGGCGCGCCGGTGATCGAAGAAAAGAGCCCCCTGACGGCGATCGAACCGGTGTCCTTCGGGCGGATGTACAAGATCGAATGGGAACAGGGCTCGTCCGCCACGCTGGCGGCGCTCGGGCGGACGGGCACGATCCTGACGAAGAAGTTCGCCAAGGCCCACCACCTGCAGGTGGGCCAGCGCCTGGCGGTGCTCACGCCCACGAGCCGGGTGGTGACGCTCACGGTGGTGGGGATCGTCAAGGAAGAAGTGATCGGGCTGCTCTCCAACCTCACGATCTCGCGGGCGCTGGCGAGCACGGCCTTCGGGCAGCGCGAAGACGGGGTGGACTTCATCGCCTACGCGCCGGGCGCGAGCGAAGCGCGGACGCGGGCGGGCATCGACGGGCTGCTGCGCGCGAGCTTCCCCCAGGCGCACTCCCAGACGGCCGCCGAATACACCACCGAACAGCGCAAGAAAGTCAACCAGTTCCTGCTGCTCGTATACGTGTTGCTGGCGCTGTCGGTGCTGGTGTCGCTGTTCGGGATCGTGAACACGCTGATCCTCTCGATCTACGAGCGCACGCGCGAGCTGGGGATGCTGCGGGCGATCGGCGCCTCCCGCGCCCAGATCCGCCAGCTGATCCGCTACGAGTCGCTGATCACGGCCCTGATCGGCGGCATCCTCGGCCTCGTGGTGGGGCTCGTGGGCGCGATCCTCGTCACCACCCTCGCCCTCTCGGGCTCCGGCTACGTGCTCTCCATCCCCATTCCCACCCTGATCGTGCTGCTGATCCTCGCCGCCATCGCCGGCCTGCTCGCCGCCCAGCTGCCCGCCCGGCGGGCCGCCCGCCTGGACATGCTGGAGGCGCTGGCGACGGAGTAGGGCGGATAAGCTGGCAGCGCCATGGCCACGAGCCCGACCGCAACCCCCGCAGATCCCGAGCTCGAGCGGACGGCATGGGATCTCGAGCGGCTCGTGGAAGGGGAGGGCTTGGAAGGCGTCGAGCGGCGGCTGGCGGAGGCGCTCACGCGCGCGCAGGCGTTCGCGGAGCGGTACGCCGGCAAGCTGGGGGAGCTCGACCGGGCGGGTCTCGCGGCGGCGATGGAGGAGCTCGCGGCGATCCAGGACCTGGCGGGACGGGCGGGCGCGTACGCGGGCCTGGGCTTCTCCACCGACACGGCCAACCCGGAGCGGGGGGCGCTGATGCAGCGGGCGCAGGAGCAGGGCACGCGGATCGAGACCACGCTGCTGTTCTTCGAGCTCGAGTGGGCGGCGCTGGAGGAGGAGCGGGTGGCGGAGCTGCTGGCGCCGGACGGGCCGGAGGGCGAGCGGCTGGCGTTCTGCCGCCACTACCTGCGCAGCGCGCGGCGCTACCGCGAGCACCTGCTGTCCGAGCCCGAGGAGCGGATCCTCGCCGAGAAGGCCCTCACGGGGTCCTCCGCGTGGGCGCGGCTGTTCGAAGAGCTAACCTCGGCGATCGGGGTGGAGCTGGCGGACACGGAGGAGCCGGTGCAGCTCGACGTGGCGCTGAGCCGTCTCGTGCTCCCCGACCGGGAGGTTCGCCGCCAGAGCGCGGAGGCGATCACGGCGGCGCTGGCGCCGGGGCTGCGCACGCGGGCATACCTGTTCAACACGCTGCTCGCCGACAAGGCCACCGACGATCGGCTGCGCCGCTATCCGCACTGGCTGGCCTTTCGGAACCTCGCCAACGAAGCCAGCGACGAGTCTGTGCGGGCGCTCGTGGAGGCCGTACGGGGGCGCTATGGGATCGCCCGGCGTTGGTACACGCTCAAAGCGCAGCTGATGGGCGTGGAGCGGATCGCCGACTACGACCGCAGCGCGCCGGTGACAGACGACGAGGTCACCTACACCTTCACGCAGGCTCGGGAGATCGTGCTGGACTGCTACCGGGCCTTCTCGCCCGAGCTGGGGCGGCTGGCGGGGGAGTTCTTCGACGGTCGCTACATCGACGCCCCCCTGCGGCCCGGCAAGCGGGGCGGCGCCTTCTGCTCGCCGGCGGTGCCCTCCGTGCACCCCTACGTGCTGCTGAACTACACCTCCCGGCGTCGCGACGTGCTCACGCTCGCCCACGAGCTCGGCCACGGCGTGCACTTCGCGCTGGCCGCCCGCCAGGGCATCTTCCACCAGAGCACTCCCCTCACGCTCGCCGAGACCGCCTCGGTGTTCGCCGAGACGATCGTCTTCGGACGGCTGCTCGCGGAGGACTCCACGCCCGCCACCCGCCTGGCGCTGCTGGCGGAGAACCTGCAGGACTCGATCGCCACCGTCTTTCGCCAGGTGGCCATGAACCGCTTCGAGGACCTCGTCCACACCGCCCGCCGCGAGCAGGGGGAGCTCTCGGTGGAGCGCTTCAACGAGCTCTGGAGCGAGAGCCAGGCCGAGCTGTTCGGCGACTCCGTGGAGATCACCGACGGCTACTGCTCGTGGTGGTCCTACATCCCCCACTTCATCGGCGCTCCCGGCTACGTCTACGCCTACGCCTACGGCCAGCTGCTGGCCCTGTCCGTCTATGAGCGCTACGAGCAGCAGGGCCCGGACTTCGTGCCCCAGTACCTCGAGCTGCTCGCCGCCGGCGGCTCCCGCTCGCCCGAGGCCCTGGGCGAGATCGTCGGCATCGATCTCTCCGACCCCGGCTTCTGGGACGCCGGCCTGGATCTGGTGGAGCGCCAGCTGCGCGAAGCCGAAGCGGCGGCGCAGGCGTCGTTGGCTCTCTGAGCTGTCCGTCGGCTGAGGGCCGTATCAGCTCACCCGCGCGACGATCAGCAGCGGCAGCGTTGGCACGCGGCTGCCGCCGATCGGCTCGGATGTGACCATCACTTCTCGAACGCCGCGGACGCCGCCCGGCACGCCGACGCTTGCGGCGCCGTCTGCGTCGACGGTGAACAGCGCGTCAGTTGGCAGCGGGCGTGCGGAGGCCGAGCGTTTGATCCACATCTCGTACACGCGGCCGGGCGCCGTCCGCGGCATGCCGGCGATGTTCAGCTGTGCCTGACGGCCGTCGATGCTGAGCGACGCGCTGGCGCGCGCCGGCAGAACCTGCGCGCGGACCACGCGCGTGGTCGCCGAGCCTCCCGAGCCCGAGACGAGCGCCACGACGGCGAGCACGACCGCGGCCGCGGCGAGCGCCGCCACGAGCGTCTGTCGCCCGTGCAGCCACGAAGCCGCGCGTCTGCGCCACTCCGCGGGCTCCCGGCGGGCCTCGCGCGCCGTACGTCTGCGCGCGTCCTCGCGAACGCTCGCCATCAGACGCCGCTTGAGCTGCGGTGGCGCGCTCAGCTGAGGAACGGCGGAGGGGAGCGCGGAGGCGACGACCTGCAGCGCGTCCACCTCCTCGCGGCACACCGAGCAGGACTCCAGATGGGTCTGGAACGCGCGGTGCTCCTCGTCGCTGAGCGCGCCGAGCACGTATGGCGCGGCGTTGCCGGCACAGGCGTGTCCGTCCTCGATGTGGGGCTCGTCAATGCTCATCGCACGACCTCCGTTGGATCTCCGAGCGCCATGCGGATCTTCGCCAGGCCAAGGCGCATGCGCCCCTTCACGGTTCCTATCGGGGCTTTCAGCATCGAGGCGATCTCCGTGTGCGTGAAGCCGCCGAAGTACGCGAGCTCGATCACCCTGCTCTGCTCGTCGGGGAGCTGCTCGATGGCGTCGCGGACCTCGCGCGCCTCGTCGCGGCGGGCGAACTCCAAGTCGGTTCGCTCGGGTGCGACCAGACGCTCCTCGAAGCCCTCGTCGTCCACCCGCCCGCGCTCGCGCACCGTGCGCCGGCGCAGCGCGTCGACGGCGCGGTTGTGGACGATGCCGAGCACCCACGTGCGCACGCTGCCGCGTCCGCGGTCATAGCGCGCCTGGCTGCGCCAGAGCGAGAGGAACGCCTCTTGCACGATGTCCTCCGCCAACGGTCGCTGGCCGCACATGCGGTACGCCAGCGAGAACGACGCGTCCGCATGGCGATCGTAGATCACCTCGAACGCCGCCGCCTGACCGCGGTAGATGAGCTGCATGAGCTCCTCGTCGGCGAGCACGCTCAGGCCGCTTGCGGAGAGCTCAGCGCCGGAACGCAGCGGTCTGCGGATCGATTTCACGCGAGCACCGTGGACATCGCTAAGCGCGCGCCGCGCGCCGCGACTCCCGGTGGAAGCGTAGCGAGGCGAGCGAGCTCTTGGTCGCCGCCGACGCGCCACTGCCGGGGCGCTCGAGCGCACGCACGACGACCGCCAACTGGGTGGCCACCCACCGCGACCACCGCGAGCGAGACGATCAACCTCGAACGCAGCTCCTCGAGGTGGTCGACGACGCTCAGCCGGTCTTCGTGCCCGATGCCGCCGACGGCCGTAGCCATGATCAGGCGGTGAGCTTCTCGGCGGTGTGGACGGGAGCTGTGTGGATCTCCGTGGGGATGGCAACCGGCTCCTGCTGGCGGGTCGCCGGCGCCTGCTGTGCCGTGGACGGGGCCGTGACCTGCGAGCCCTCGCCGCCGATCGCGTCCTTGAAGCCGCGCATGCCTTGACCGAGCGAGCGGCCCATCTCGGGCAGACGCTTGGCGCCGAACACCAGCAGCAGCAGAATCAACAGAAATGCGATGTGAATTGGATTGTCGAGTCCCATGGCTGTCGTCTTCCTCCTGGGTTGGAATCGCTATGGCCCGCCGGCGGCGAGCGCTTGCCACTTCCTACGCGCGGCTCGCTCAGACGATGAAGCCGGTCGCCTTCACTGCCGCCAGCACCGTCGCGGCGGTGTAGGGCGTGTCGAACGGGCCGTTGGGGGCGATGTCGTTGCCGGCCGGTTCGTTGAGCAGGCCGATCACGCTCGCGTGACGGGCCTCGATCGTAAGGATCGACAGGGCGGCCTTGACGTAGGCGGGCGTCGTGATGTTGAGCGCCTGCCCCGAGTACGCGTGAACGCCCGTGTTCTCGAGCACCTCAGCCGTCTTCATGAACGTTTCGCGGCTGGTGTTGGCGCCTTTGAAGTCGAATTTCGGTTCCTTCGCGGCCTTGCTGCCGAGATGCGTCTTGAGGAATGCCACGTGCGCGTTCTCGTCCTTGGTGACCACCTTCAGGAACGCGCTGGTCTGCGCGTCGAGCGACATGTTCGCGGCGGAGGCGCCGTTGTAGAACGCCGCCTCCAGGTACTCGAGCGTGAGGGCGTAGTTGAGGATCCCGACGTCGCCCTTGCCGAATGAACCGGGCGGCCGGCCGGGCTGGGAGGACGCCAGCGCGCTCGGTGCGAGCGCTGAGAGCACCGCCCCGCCGCTCATCGCCATGCCGGCGCCGATGCCGGCCTTCTTGAGGAAGCTCAGGCGTGTGTCGCCGGAGACGGCCTCGCCGGCCTCCCGTACCGCTCCATCGACATCGATCTCGTCGAGGTTGATCTGGTAGGTCATCTTTTCTCCGATGTTCGAGCCAGGAGCCGGTCACGGAGGAATGCTCCGGATCGCGGCCTTGTTTCCCCTTACTACGGAGACCCTCGCCGTCTGGATCACTCGCCGCTGACGCCGACGTTCGAGTGGCAAGTAAGGTGTGGCCGATTGCGAGTGGCCCGCAAGGCCTGTTTGGACCCGGCCCCCCATGAAAGTCAAGCCCGCCGCCGACGACCTGCTGGAGCGGATCGCGCTGCGCACGAACCTCGTGCCGGTGCCGGCCGGCTATGCGATCTTCGGCTTGACATCGGGGCGGGTTGTGAGCGTGGCGCAGCGGCTGGGGATCTTCGCGCGGCTGCTGCGGGAACCGGCGACGGCCGGGCGGATAGCGGAGGAGCTGCAGCTGCAGGTGCCCGGCACGCGCATCCTGTGCGAGAACCTCGCCGGCCTGGAGGTGCTCGCGCAGGACGGCCACACGTTCGCGATCGCCAAGCATGCCCGCAAGTGGCTCGACCCTCAGTCGCCCACCTACATCGGCACCTGGCTCGAACACACGGTCACCTACTGGGAGTGGTACGGCGACCTCGAGCGAATCGTGCGCGAGGGCGGCAGCTTCGAGATCCACCGCGAGCCCGCCGAGGACGAGGAGTACTGGCGCGTCTACATCACCGGACAGTACGAGATCGCCCGCCTCTCCGCCCAGGAGGTCGCCAGGGCGATTCGCCTGCCCGCCAACCCCACCGCTCTGCTCGACGTGGCCGGCGCCCACGGCTGGTTCTCGGCCGAGCTGTGCAGGCGCCACCCCGGGTTGAAGGCCACCGTGCTCGACCTGCCCGGCAGCGCCCGCGTGGGCCGCGAGATCATCGCCGCCGCCGGCATGAGCGAGCGCGTGGAGCACCGCGACGGCGACATGTTCACGGCGGAGCTCGGCGGCCCCTACGACGGGGCGCTCGTGTTCGACATCATTCACCACCTCTCCGGCGAGCAGGTGGTGACGCTGCTCACCCGTGTGCGCGCCGCGATGAAGCCAGGCGCCACCCTCGCCATCCTCGACATGTTCCGCGCCGACGCCCGCCGCCAGCGCTCCTCCGCCGCCGCCACCGGCCTGCTCTTCCACCTCACGTCCGGCGCCGACCTGCACAGCCCCGACGAGCTCGCCCGCCACCTGCGCGAGGCCGGCTTCGGAGCTCCCAAGCGCAAGAAGATCCGCCGCATCCCCGACCAGGATCTCTTTCAGGCGAGCGCCGTGTGAAGCTATAGCGGACGCATAGCCACGGTATAGTGGACACATGAATGAGCTGAGCACGCTGGCCGGCGAGATCGGCGTCAGCGAGCGCACGCTGCGGCGGGCGACCAATCAGGGGACTCTGCGCGCCAACAGGACCGGGCCTCGCAAGCTCGAATTGTCGGTATCCGAGCGTGTCTATGTGAGGCGCTCATGGGGCTTGGTCTCGACATTGCGATCTGCTCTGCGCACCGAGTCGAATGTGCGTTTCGCGCTGCTTTTTGGTTCCGCTGCGAGAGGGGACGACGCGTCCAGCGCAGATGTCGATGTGCTGGTGGACTTGCGCGATTCCAGCCTGGAGCGCGTGGTTGACGTGCAGCAGAAGCTTGCCCGCGCCACCGGCCGGGAGGTCGACGTCGTGCGCCTGGCCGACGCGGAAGCGGACCCGTCTTTCCTGGCCAACACAGTTGCCGACGGTCGTGTGCTCGTGGACCGCGACGTCCTGTGGCCGGCGCTGCGACGCCGCGAGCCGCGTTTGCGACGGCTTGCCGAAACGCGCGAAGGCGCGCGCGTTCGTGGCGCACTCGGGGCGATCGATCGGCTGCTCGCAGGTTGACGTGGCCGAGACCGCGCGCGATCGAGAGAACTAGCGCCCGCGCGTCTGGACTTCGCTGTAGATGGCGACCCAGTCGATGTCGTAGTTCGTCACCGACGGGGTGCTCGTGTTGGGGCACAGCTCCCAGCCCTGCCCGCAGTTCCACGTCTGTGCCTGCAGCGCCAGCTCCATCGGCACCGACGGCACCGTCGATCCCGTCGCCGTCGCCCAGGCGCGGCCGTCCACCGTGTAGGTGATGCGTTCACGCGACCATTCCACGCCCCAGGTGTGCCATTCGCTCATGTTCACCTTCACTTCGTGGCTGCTCTGCTGGGGCTTTTCCCACGTGCCCCAGTGCAGCGTCGCGGTGTTGGTGGTGCGCGGGCTTTCGCCGCGGTCCTCCGCGAAGTCCACCTCCGGCGGCCAGCCGTTGCTCGCCGGCCACAGCAGCGCCACGATCGGCACGCCCGTGGCGTTGTCGGCGCGCAGCCTCACTTCGTACTTGCCATAGGTCTGCGCCTTGAGCAGCTTCACGCCGCCCGACACGTAATCGTTGATCGACGTGCACCCCCAGGCGAGGATGCAGGTCGCCGGGTCACGATAGGTGCGCAGGTCGAGCGTGCCCCCCGAGACGCTCACGTGCGAGGGATCCCACCAGCCGCCCGGGTCGCTGCCCGGCTCGCCCCAGTACAGTTCCCATTCGCTGCCCAGCGGCTTGGTGAATTCGTTGGAGTAGGTCAGCTGCCACGTCGCCTGCGCGGGCGCGGCGAGCAGACCCGCCAGCAGCAGCGCCATCGCCGCGAGCAGCGCGG
>Ga0335072_10017172_pt1 | contig 10238 bp, 12 predicted proteins | sample Lox_Sample_21_FD_206725 | JGI IMG/M metagenome (GOLD analysis project Ga0335072, IMG submission 206725) | Soil microbial communities from Loxahatchee National Wildlife Refuge, Florida, United States - Lox_Sample_2.1 | ecosystem: Environmental > Terrestrial > Soil > Wetlands | place: USA...
CGGGCAAGCTTGCGGGCGACCACCTCCTTTAGCTATTCCCGATTGACGACTCCCGTCAGCATCACCCTCACCGCACCACGGTAACAGGTACGTGGGCGCCGGCCAGCACGTCCCCCGACACCGAGCCCAACAGCCAGCGGCCGAGCGCACCGCGGTCGGTATGGCCGATCACGATGTGATCGATGGGATGCTGCCGGACCTGGTTGAGCAGCGCGTCACCCGGACTGCCGTGGGTGATTTCCAGGTCCACCAGCGCATCGGTGTCCGGGTCGAGCGCGCGTAGCTCCTGCAGCGTTTCGCGGGTTCGTTCGGTGGCCGAGTCGGTCATCATCAGCGCGCAGGCATCGGCCCCGCCCTGTGTGACCTGCAGCACCGATACGACCCGTACCCGGCCCTTGCAGGCGCGCGCCAGCTCCATCGCGAAGCGGAAAGCCCGTTGCGAGGTTTCCGAACTGTCGTAACCGACCAACGAATACTTGGGCATGTGTGCTCCGTGTCAAAAAGCGCACGACGCCAGTCTGCGCGACGCGCTGTTAGTTAAGCATCAAGTGTGAAGAAACAACAGCAGCCGTCCTGCACGCTCGCCTCACGACAGCCTTCGGACACTGAACGGCGCCGGTCGTTCTTGGCGATCTATTCAGTTTTTCGATTCCACACTCTCACCATGGCATGGCTGATCCATGCCCGTGTCAAGGAGACCTCTATGAGCAAGCGTACCTTTGGATTGACTGCTGCCGTGCTGCTTTGTGCCGGTGCCCTGACGGGCCTTCCCACCACGTCGGCCCAGGCGGCCAAAGCCCCGGTGAAATGCCATTTGACCTATAGCCTGTCCGGTTGGTCGGCGATCTATCAGCATGCCGAAGGGCGTGGCGATATCCGCTGTGACAACGGTGAATCGGCCAGGGTCAGCATCAACATGCATGGTGGTGGACTGACCGCAGGCAAATTCCACGTCAGCGGCCATGGCGACATCAGCAATGTCTACAGCATCAAGGACGTCTACGGCAGCTACGCCCAAGCCGGCGCTTCCGCCGGCGTGGTCCGCAGCGGTACCGCCCAGGTGCTGACCAAGGGCACTACTTCCATCGCTTTGTCGGGTACCGGTGAGGGTGTCAATCTTGGTGTGGCCGTCGACAAGTTCGATATCGAGCCCATCCATCGCTAAGTCCGGATGAAACCCGGCACACGAAAGGCGCCGAAGGGCGCCTTTCGCTTATGGATGCGGCGCGTATACTCCGCCCATACCGTTGTCGTGGGAGACGTGCTGATGCGCCGTTGGTTGACCTTGCTTGCAATGATCGGCCTGCTGGGCTCGTCGTCGATTCCAACATTGGCCGGCACCGTTCAACAGGGCAATCCGCAAGTCGGGCAGGTAGCGCCGGCATTTCGCCTGCAGGATCAGAACGGCCACTGGCGCAGCCCCGCCGATTACCACGGGCACTGGCTGGTGGTGTATTTCTATCCGAAAGATTTCGCGCCCGGTTGCACCACCGACATTTGCAGCTTCCGCGACGAAGTCGCCAAGTTGCGCCAGGCCGGTGCGGACGTGGTCGGTGTAAGCCCGGACAACACCAAGTCACATGCCGAATTCGCGACGAAGTATCACGTTCCCTTTCCGCTGCTGTCCGACACCAACCATCAAATCGCGGTCGAATATGGTGTACTGACCTCGGCGGTCGGTTTGCATTTTGCCAAGCGCACGACGTTCCTGATCGATCCGACCGGCAAGATCGCCAAGATCTACCGCAACGTCGATCCGAAGGGCCACGCTGCGCGAGTCCTGAGCGATCTCACCACGATGAAGAAGGCCGCGGCCTGATGCTGATCTCCCGTTTCGACTTGGACCTGCGCAGAAACAAACCTGGTTTCGCGTGGTGGCGCATGCTGACCTGGATCATCCTGCTGGTGGCAGGCTTTCTCGGTTCGCAATACATGCGCCACGCCCAGCAGATGTGGGCAGCGTTGCAGAGCCTGCCGGCGGGTGACACGGAAAGCGCGGCAAAGCTGCATGACATGCTGAAGTGGGACATCGGCTATTTCATCGCGGCGTTCGTGGTGATCGTCGCCACGGCCGGCTGCATCCTGCGCCAGGCATGGGCGCGTTCGGTGCTGCGTATCGTTGCCCTGGTGCTGTGCGTATGGCTCGCTTATCGCGGGGTACTGCTGTGGCACCAGTGGCAGGCGCTGGCGCAGGTCCACGATGCCGCCATCCAGCAGCAGTTGGATAGGTTCAAGCGTCCGCTGCTGATCGCATTGGGGTTGCAGGCGGTCTCGGTGCCTGCGCTGCTGTGGCTGGCGTGGCAGTTGGGGCAGCCTGCCGTGCGCCTGCAATTCCGGCCGCGTTCGTAGCCCCCGTAGACCCCAATTCAGCCGCAGTTATCCCTCTGCGCTTTATCGCTGTCGGGCCTTGTTCGACGGAGATGTCTGCCATGCGCTTCAACCGCCTGCTTGCTGCAGGCATGCTCGTGCTCGCTGCCGGCAACCTGCATGCGCAAGACCTGTCCCAGGTCTGCCACGCCACCAGCAGTTACGATCTCAGCTTGCGGCAAGGCCAGCTTGTCTTCGATCGCACCCAACCCGCGCCGACAAGCGTGGTGATCGCCGCCGGCAGCTTGCAGACGAATGGTCGGCAGGTGCCGCTCAACGCCGAAGACCAGGATCGCCTGACCCTCTTTCAGCGCGAACTGCTCGCCCTGGTGCCACGGGTGAAAACCGTCATCAACCGTGGCATCGATGTGGCCGTGCAAACGGTGCAGCAGGAGGCCGACGGGCTCAGCCTTGACGCCGCGACCCGGGCCGAGCTGCAACGGCGCCTGGCTGCCGATGCGGCGAACCTGCATCAGCGCGTGGCCGCCAGCCAGAGTACGCACGACTGGCACGGCGATGCTGCCGAGCAATACGCCAACCAGATCGCCAGCGACATCGCGCCCTTGATAGCCTCGGCCATGGGGCAGCAGGCCGTCAGCGCCGCGATGAGCGGCGATCTGCAACAGGCCGCCACCTTGCGCGACCAGGCTGCCGATCTCACCACCGGGTTCCAGGCCCGCTTGCAGCGGCGCTTGCAGGTGCTGCGTCCGGATATCCAGGCGCTTTGCCCGGACATCCAGCGCTTGGCCGAACTGCAGCAAGGCATTCGCGCGAGCAATGGACGTCCACTCGACTTGGTGCAGATCGGGCAATGAAACGCCAGCTGAGCGAAAGCCTGCTATGACAGATGGATTTATCCGCGGCTAAGTGCTTGTCCTGCAACATGGTTGCCATCCCAGATTCGCGTGCAGACAGGAGGCGACCCGGTGTCGCTGGCGGTTCAACAGCTATGCAATGGCCTGATTCGCCGCAGCATCGAGCTGCGCGCGCTTTATCGCCATGCCGCCTCCCAGGTGAGCGAACCCGGGCTGCGTACCGTGCTGGATGAAGAAGCGCAGTCACTGGGCCTGGTCATCACCGAATTGCAGCAACAGATCCGCAGCCACGAAGGCATTCCCGCCACGCGGCGGCGCATGCTGGGCGCCGTGCGCCATCGCTTCGACGCCCTCGTGCCGCGCAGCGACGACGCCTGGATCCGCCTGCTCGCCCGCCATGAGCAAAGCCTGCTGCGCTCGTTCGAGCGAGTCATTGCCCGCGTGGGGACCAGCGACCCAGCCATGAAGGACGAACTTCACCGCCAACTGCCGCGCCTGCATTCCATCGATCTGGATATGCACAGCATGGCCAAGGCCCTGGGCGTCGGACATTAGGGGCCACCCTGGCTATGCCGCACGAGGCGCTGGCGGTACTTGCCTTCTGGTTCGACGCAAACCACCGCGACGCATGGTTTGCGTCCGATCCAGCGTTCGATGCGGCCATCCGCACGCGCTTTGCCGGCACGGTGCAACAGGCGGCACAAGGCAAGCTTGAGAAGTGGGCAGATACGCCCTCGGGATGGTTGGCGCTGCTGATCGTGCTGGATCAGTTTCCGCGTAATCTTTATCGCCACAATGCACGTGCATGGTCGCAAGACCTTCATGCACAACAATTGGCACTGTGGGGCATCAAGGAAGGTTTCGACGGGCAGTTGCCACCCATCCAGCGTGTTTTCGCTTACATGCCACTCGAACATGCCGAAGACATCGCGCTCCAGCAGCGCAGCGTCGCCGCGTTCGAAGCCTTATGTCAAAGCCCGCCGGCAGAGCAGCGCCAGCTGTACACCGGCTATCTCGACTATGCTCGCCGGCACGCCGCGGTGATTGCGCGGTTCGGTCGTTTTCCGCATCGCAACGCGTTACTTGACCGAGCGAGCACGCCGGAAGAACTGGTTTATATGGCCGAGCCCGGCGCCGGTTTTGGATAATCAACGACAGGGAGCCGTTATGCGCCGTTATCTTTTGCTTGCCTTGCTGGCCGCCAGCTTCAGCGCCAACGCCTTGCAAAGCATTCGCGTGGGCAGCCAGGTGCTGGTGGTGAGCGACAGCGCTGCGCGCGTCAAGGCAATGTTGGGCGAGCCTTCCGTGCGTGCGAAGGCATTCTCCTCAAGCAAGGGCAAAAAAAACCACGCCAGGCAGGCGTCGTCCGCAAAAAACAAAGGCAGTGCAAAAGGCAACGGCGAGCAGTGGCAATATGAGCGCGAGGGCCGCATCACCACCTTCACCTTAGTGGGCGGCAAGATCGCACACATCGAGGATGTGGCGCGTTAGGCCACGCTCCCGGCATCGCGCAGCGCTTTCAATAGCGCGTGGCCTTCCCAGCGCACATGCGATTGCTCCGCTTCCCGCATCAACGCCACGATGTGCGCATTCATCCGCGCCCGCATGCCCTTCGATTTCGCCAGCGTCACAATCTCGCCATTGAAGTAATCCACTTCCGTGCGTCGGCCGGCCTGCAAGTCGTCCCACATGGAGGAACGTGCCAATGGATCGATGGCCAGCATGCGCGCGGCGATACGATGGAACAGCGCATCGGGCAAGGACAGCACCCGTGGCAGCCAGTGCATCGGCAGCGCAGTGAGCTGGGCGGGGCGAATCCCCGCCGCCTGCAACACCTGCAAGCCTTCGCGTTGCAATAACGCCAGGCATTGCCGCCACGGGCGCTGGGCCAGTTCTTCGCGCAGCGGCAAGCCGCTCAGCGCATTCAGCGGATTGTTGAGGTTGATCAGCAGCTTCGCCCACAGCACCGCCTGCATGTCATCGTGCTGCTGCAAGCGAAGGCCGCTGGCGTCGAACGCAGCGAGTAGCGATGGCGCGAGCGCCTTCGAACGCTCCACCACCAAGGTGCCGGATGATGCCTGATGGAAGTGCGCAGGTTCCGGCTGGGTAACGTTGAACGGGACCATGCCCGCCAGCACCTGGCAGCTGGGCAGTGCCGCGCGCAAGTCCGCGGTATTGCGCAAGCCATTCTGAAAGCTGATCACCAAGGTGCCGGGTGCCAGCACATCGGCCAGTTCGTGCGCGGCCTGCATGGTTGATGCTGATTTCACGGTCACCAGCACCACGGTGGCGTCCCGCGCAGCGTCAGGCTGCGTCGCGATGTCGAGCGCCGCCGCCGGGATGTACTGACGGTAGCCATGCAGATCGCTGACGGTCAGCCCGTGTTCGTTCAAGCTGCTTGCGATAGGCGGACGGGCGATCAAGCGCACGCGCGCATGCGCATGCAGCCGGCCGCCCAGATAATTGCCGACCATGCCGGCGCCGTAGATGGCAATGCGTGGCGGCGTCATGCGACGGCAGCCGCGGCGGCGCGTCCGGCGATGCGGCCCGAAAATAAGCAGCCGCCGAGAAAGCTGCCTTCCAAGGCACGATAGCCGTGCAGGCCACCGCCACCGAAGCCGGCCGCTTCGCCGGCTGCATAAAGGCCACGCAACGGCTGGCCGTCCTGTCCCAGCACCCGCGCATGCAGATCGGTTTCCAGGCCGCCCAGCGTCTTGCGCGTAAGAATGTGCAAGCGCACCGCAATCAATGGCCCATTGGCCGGGTCGAGCATGCGATGCGGCTTGGCCACGCGCACCAGGCGGTCGCCGCGATAGCGGCGCGCATTGTGGATCGCCATGACCTGGCCGTCTTTTGCGAAGGGATGCTCGAACTGCCGATCGCGCGCCTCGATCTGTTCGCGCAGCCGGGCGACGTCCAGCAGCTGGCTGCCGGCGAGTTCATTCATGCCGATGACCAGCTCGTCCAGCGTGTCGCGCACGATGAAATCGCGGCCATGCCGCTTGAAGGCTTCCACCGGCGCCGGTGCCTGCTTGCCGACGGCGCGCCTGGCCACCTGCCGCCAGCTCTTGCCGGTCAGATCGGGATTCTGTTCGGAACCGGACAGCGCGAATTCGCGGCGGATGATTTGCTGGTCGAGCACGAACCAGCTGTAGTCGAAACCGGTGCGGCGCAGGTGTTCCAGCGTGCCCATGGTGTCGAAGCCGGGCCACAGCGGACCGGGCAGGCGATCGCCGCGCGCGTCGAACCACAGCGAGGAGGGACCGGGCAGGATGCGTATCGCGTGCATGGGCCAGATCGGGTCCCAGTTTTCGATGCCTTCCACGTAATGCCACATGCGATCGCGATTAATCAGCCGCGCACCGGCCGCTTCGCTGATGCCCAGCATGCGTCCGTCGACGTGCGCAGGCACGCCGCACAGCATGTGCAAGGGCGGTGGCCCTAGGCGTTCCGGCCAGTTCCTGCGCACCAGTTCGTGATTGCCGCCGATGCCGCCGGAAGCGACGATCACCGTCTGCGCGCGGAGCTGGAAATCGCCTATGACGTCGCGCGAACTCGGCTTGCCACGTGCCATGCCGTCGTCGGCGAGTCGCACGCCGTGCACGCCGACCACGTTGCCGTTCTCCACCAGCAGCCCGTCCACGCGGTGGCGGAAGGCAAAGTTCAGCAAGCCTTTTTTCTGCGCTTCGCGCGCGCGCCGCACGAATGGCTCCAACACGCCCGGCCCGGTACCCCAGGTGACATGAAAGCGCGGTACGGAATTGCCATGGCCGATCGCACCGTAACCGCCGCGCTCCGCCCAGCCCACCACCGGAAACCAGCGCATGCCCATCGCGTGCAGCCAGGCGCGTTTTTCGCCGGCGGCAAAATCGACATACGCCTCGGCCCACTTGCGCGGCCAATAGTCTTCCGGGCGATCGAAGGCGGCGCTGCCCATCCAGTCCGCCAGCGCCAGCGCAGGCGAATCGCGTACGCCCATTCGCCGTTGTTCCGGCGAATCCACCAAGAACAATCCACCGAACGACCAGAACGCCTGCCCACCCAGGCTCTGCTCCGGTTCCTGCTCGACGATCAGCACGCGCCGGCCGGCATCGGCCAGCTCGGTTGCTGCAACCAGTCCGGAGAGACCGGTCCCGACGATGATGACATCGGTGGATAGCATGGACAGGCCCCTGATTCGCAATCCAAGTGCCGAACTTATCGTGCTCCCGGGCATTTGCCTATGTGCGCTGCGCCAATCGTCATGGCGGCCGGCCATGACCGATGGCACGGAATGACGTACGGCGCATGCGTGCAGGTGGCTGCACGTTAAACCCTATGCGCATCGGCGTGCATCCAAGCACGCAACGGTTCATTGGCATGCATAGCGGGGAGGGATACATCATGCGTCGTCACATGCTTTCATTCGCAACCGTTCTCATGCTTGCTGCAGCCAGCGGCGTACAGGCCATGGATCGCCATGCGCATCATTTGTCGTGCTCCTTCGAAAGCGATTACAACCTGCAGGTGGAAGCGAACGGCATCGCGTTGACGCGCAGCGACAGTCACCCCGCCAATATCTTCATGCACGACGGCACGCTGCGCGTGGATGGCCGGAACATCACCGTCTCCGCGGCGGATGCCGGTCGCCTGCGTGATTACGAGCAACAAGTGCGCGAACTGGTGCCCGCGGTGACGGCTATCGCACGTGATGGCGTGGACATCGGCTATTCCGCGCTGACCACCGTAGTCGCCACGCTGTCCGAAAGCGGCGACGAGCGTGCGCGCCTGCTGAGCGAATTGCGCGATCGGCGTGGCGAAGCTTTGCAGCATATCGACGGTACGCTCGGCCACGGCATATGGAAAGCCGGCGATGACGACGAATGGTTCGGCGACAACTTGCAGAAAACCGTCGGCGACCTGGTAAGTAACATCACCGCAGACGTAGTGAAAGACGCACTCAGCGGGGATTCGAGCCGGCTGGCGGCGCTGCAGGCCCGCACCGATGCGCTGGACGCCACGCTCGACAAGGCCGTGCAGGAGCCGGCCGAAAAACTCGGCCAGCGCGCTCAAGCGTTGTGCCCCCATCTCAGCCACTTGCAACAACTGCAGCAGCAATTCCAGTTCCGCCTGCCCGATGGCGAACGCCTGCAGTTGATCCAGTTGAACATGGATCGTACCGACAAGGCGAGTTACGCCCAACGCTAGTCATCTAGCAACCCCCAGCCGTGCTTCCCAGGCACGCGACAGTCACGCGCCCGGTTCCCCAGCCGGGCTTTTTTTTCGGTATTTTTTTGAGAGTCATCGATGCACCGGTTGCGATGCATGGAGCATGGCCGGCTGCTAGGCTTTGCAGCGATCTGCCAAGGATTGCCCATGTTCGAGCGTCTTCTAAGCGTTTCCCGCGACGACCTGCTTGCCTTCTTCACCCGGCACGGGCCGGCCTTGCTCGGCGCGCTGCTGGTGCTGCTGATTGGCAACTGGTTTGCCAGGCGGCTGGCCAATTTCATGCAGCGGGCGATGAACCGCGCCGCCATCGACCCGACCCTCAGCGGCTTCATGCGCAATCTGCTGTACGGCGTGCTGATCGCCGTATTGATCGTGATCGCCTTGCAGACCGCGGGCGTGCCCAGTGCCCCCTTGCTGGCCGCGCTGGGTGCGGGTGGTCTCGCCATCGGCCTGGCCTTGCAAGGTTCGCTGAGCAACCTGGCCTGGGGCGTGTTGCTGATCGTATTCCGCCCTTTCAGGGTCGGCGATTACATCCAGGCCGGTGGCGCCGAGGGGACGGTGGAGGGCATCAACCTGATGCATACCCAGCTGGTGCTGGCGGACAACCGCGAGGCGGTCGTGCCCAACGCCAAGATCGGCGCCGACGCCATCATCAACTTCAGCCGGCGCGGCACGCGTCGCTTCGAGCTGCACGTGGGCATTGGCTACCACGAGGACATCGGCAAGGCACTGGCGATCGTGCAAGGTTTGTACGCGGCCGATCCGCGCATCCTGAAAAGCCCGGCACCCACGGCCTGGACCGAAAGCCTGGCGGACAGTGCCGTGCATCTGCTGTTGCGCGCCCACACCAGCACGGATGATTTCTGGCCGGCGCAGACGGATCTATTGCGCGCGGTGAAGGAAAGCTTTGAGGCCGAAGGCATCAGCATTCCCTTTCCCCAGCGCGAGATTCATATCGTCACCGGCCAGCCGTCAATTAAATAGGACAAATACGCCGCATACGTATGCGCATGGCCGGTTCCGGCGCATTCGGCATGTCCTGAACGGGTGCCGGTTGCTATGATGAACGTCTTGTGGCCACCTCCGCCTTCCCCCGCGTGGCCGCTTCGTTCCCGCAGGAGAAATCATGGCCGACCTTAAAGAAGCCCGCGTCCCAGATATCGGCGGTCACAGCGATGTGCCCGTGATCGAGGTGATGATCAAGCCCGGCGACACGGTAGAGAAAGATCAAAGCCTCATCACCCTGGAGTCGGACAAGGCCACGATGGAAGTGCCCGCGCCCTTCGCTGGCGTGGTGAAGGAAGTGAAAGTGAAGCTGGGCGACGAGGTGTCCGAAGGCGCCCTGATCGCCATCATCGAAGCCAGCGGCGCTGCTGCGCCGGCTCCGGCCAAAGTGGAAGAACCCGCCGCGAGGGCCCCCGCGCCTGCACCGGCACCCGCGCCGGCCCCTGCACCCCAAGTGAAAGAAGAACCCGCCCCGCTCGGCGGCCGCAGCGTGCTGCCGGGCAATGCACCGGAAGGCGACGTGGCGCCGCAGGCCCGCCCGCCATTCGATGCCAAGCTGGTGATGCCGGGCGATGCGCCGTACGCCACGCCGGCCATCCGCGCCTTTGCGCGCGAATTGGGCGTCGACATCCGCCAGGTGAAAGGCAGCGGCCGCAGCGGCCGTATCGTGCGCGAAGACGTCGCCGCGTACGTCAAGCATGCGCTGGCATCCGGTGCGCGCCCGGTGGAAGGCGGCACGGTGGCGGCCGGCGGCGGTCTCAACCTGCTGCCGTGGCCGAAGGTCGACTTCGCCAAGTTCGGCGCGGTGGAAGAGAAGCCGCTCACCCGCATCCAGAAGATTTC
>Ga0335072_10017173_pt1 | contig 10238 bp, 8 predicted proteins | sample Lox_Sample_21_FD_206725 | JGI IMG/M metagenome (GOLD analysis project Ga0335072, IMG submission 206725) | Soil microbial communities from Loxahatchee National Wildlife Refuge, Florida, United States - Lox_Sample_2.1 | ecosystem: Environmental > Terrestrial > Soil > Wetlands | place: USA: Florida...
TCCCGCCATCCTCAAGCGTGTGCATACAAGTCACCGCATCCGCATCCTGGGCAAGCATGAGATCGAGTTCGACGAAAAACGCGATCTGGTGTTCAACAAGCGCCAAAAGCTGCCGTTCCACACCAATGGCATGCGCTTCTCCGCCTACGACGCGGACGGAAACGAACTGGCCACGCGCGATTACTACTCCGTGGGCGGCGGCTTCGTCGTCAATCACGACGAAGCGGCGGAAGATCGCATCGTCGCCGACACCACCGAACAGCCCTACCCGTTCGCTAGCGGAGAGCAGTTGCTCGCGTTGTGCACGCAGCATGGGATGACCATCGCCCAGCTGATGATGGAAAACGAAAAAGTGTGGCGCAACGAGGCCGAGATACGCTCAGGTCTGCTCCACATTTGGAAAGCCATGCAAGGATGTATGGAACGCGGACTACGCTCGCCAGGCGTGTTGCCGGGCGGTTTGAAAGTGGCGCGCCGCGCACCCGCGATGGCCACGGAACTGCGCAATCAACCGGAAGCGTCGCTGAAGGACCCGCTCACGATTCTGGACTGGGTGAATCTTTACGCGCTCGCCGTGAACGAAGAAAACGCCGCAGGCGGACGTGTCGTGACAGCACCGACCAACGGTGCCGCAGGCATTGTTCCGGCGGTGCTGCATTACTACCACCGCTTCTGCCCGAAATCCGACGAGAACGGCATCATCGACTTTCTGCTCACCGCCGCGGCGATCGGCATCCTCTACAAAGAGAACGCATCCATCTCCGGCGCCGAAGTCGGCTGCCAGGGCGAAGTGGGTGTCGCCTGCTCGATGGCCGCGGGCGGCCTTACCGCAGCCTTGGGCGGCACCGTGCATCAAATCGAAAACGCCGCCGAAATCGGCATGGAACACAACCTGGGCCTGACCTGCGATCCCATCGGCGGCCTGGTGCAGATTCCGTGCATCGAGCGCAACGCCATGGGTTCGGTCAAAGCCATCAACGCCAGCCGCATGGCGCTCAAGAGCGACGGCAAGCATCGCGTGTCGCTGGACAAGGTGATCGCGACCATGCGCGACACGGGGCGCGACATGAAGGACAAATATAAAGAAACGTCGCGTGGCGGCTTGGCGGTCAACGTGATCGAATGCTGAAACTCGAACAGTTCAGTACTCACCTCAAGCAACTCCCTCCCCTGCGCAGTAGGGGAGGGTTGGGGAGGGGTCAGTCCTCAGCGTTCGCAGTCCGGCAAATTCCGCCAAATCTCTTCCTGCACACTTTCCATTCGAAGCAGCACGTCATCGTTCCAAAAACGTAATACGCGATATCCATACGACTCAATCGTGCGTGTACGTTTCACGTCGTATTCGTGCGTATAGGTGTGCTGTCCACCATCCAGCTCAATGACCAACCCGGCTGATATGCAAACAAAGTCGGCGATATATCCTGCTATTGGATATTGCCGGCGAAATGTGTGTCCCTTCAGGTTTTCACGGCGCGGATGACGCCATAAATGGCGCTCTGCGTCCGTAGCAGTATGACGAAGAGCTCGTGCGCGCTTCCATTTCTCTTGCATAGCAAATCCATTGCTTCATCGCGAGGTTGTTCACCCCCTCCCAACCTCCCCTGCAAGCAGGGGGAGGGGCAGAACCGGAAATTCAGTCGCTGCCGCGAACGAAAACGATGCTGGCGATGGCGCCGTTAGTATCGGTGCGCGGCCTCATCGACACATCCCAGCTGTAAAGCTCGCAAAGGCGACGCACGATGGCAAGGCCTAACCCCGCGCCGCTGCCGCCGGCCCCTTCCCCGCGTACGCCGCGCTGAAACAGGCGCTCGGCATCTTCCGGCTTGATACCTGGGCCCGTGTCGATCACATCGATGCGGCCTTTTTCCACTTTGACCGTCACGCGCCCTTCCAGCGTGTATTTGATCGCATTGCCGATAAGGTTGGTGAGCGCGACCGACAACACCGACGCCGGAGCATTGACGCTCACCGTGTCGCTCTGGATCAACTCGATATCGAGGGGCTTGTCGCGTATCTGCGGCCGCTGGCTCTCGATGACGTCGGACGCGACTTTGGCCACATCGGTCGTTTCGCCGCGCGTCGGTCCGCGACGCTCGGCACGCGACAGCAGCAAGAGCGCTTCGATCAGCTCCGTCGCCTGACGCGATGCGCGCTCGATACGCTTGAGGCGTTCGCGCAACTTGTCGGTGAGATCGGGCGAACCTTGCAGCAATTCGGTGGTGCTGGAAATAACCGCCAGCGGCGTGCGCAATTCATGACTCACGTCGGAGTTGAATTCGCGATCGCGTTCAACGATGGCCGTGAGGCGTTTAGCATACTCATCCAACGCTTGCGCCAGCTCGCCGACTTCATCGTCGGCAAAGTGCACGGCAAGTGTGTCTGCTCGCCCCGCTTTCTTGAAATCGCGCAGGCGTCGGGCCAGTTCGCTTACGGGCTTCAATACTTTGCGAGACAGCCACAAGCCGATCGCCAGCGACAACACGCTAAACAAAACAACAGCGGCGATAAGCGAGGTAATGAGCTGACGCTTGCCGAGATCCTCGCGGCTGATGTCGTAGCGCACGAACCCGATAATGCCGTCCTTGCGCCGGACCGCGAGCTTGTAGTGTTTGACATGGCCGTCGGCGTCGGTTTCATACATGTCGTGGACACCGGTATCCAAGTTCTGCCACGCCAATGGCATCTTGTAGAGCGTGCGATCGCTCTTGATCCACGCTTCCACCAGTTCGGAAGCGACCGGCTGATTGGGATTGGCGATGGTCTTGTCGACCGCCTGGTCGACATCGCTTTGCAGCGCCCCCGCCACCAGTTGATTCTCGACCTTGTAGCGCACATACAACGACGCCACGGCAAACAACGCGCTGAGGCCGAAACCGAACAGCGCGAAGGAGAGAATGAGGCGAAACCGCAGCTTACGCCTGGACTGCATCCGGATCGACCATGCGATAACCGATGCCGTGTCGGGTGTGGATCAAGGCCTTTTCGAACGGCTTATCGATGGCGGCACGCAGACCATGGATGTGCACGCGCAGGCTGTCGCTGTCGGGCAGTTCTTCACCCCACACTTTTTGCTCCAGATCCTGGCGGGTGACCACGGAGGGGCTGGCTTCCATCAACGCTTGCAACAGCTTCAGCCCGATCGGGTTGAGCTGGATGGACTTGCCGTCGCGGGTCACCGTGAGGGTATCCAGGTTATAGGTGAGGTCGGCCACCTTCAGCACCCGGCTTTGCGGTCCTTTGCCGCGACGCGCCAAGACCTCCAGCCGCGCGGCCAGCTCCTGCAACGCAAAGGGCTTGGTCATGTAGTCGTCCGCGCCGGACTCGAAGCCGGTGAGCTTTTGCTCGAGGGCGTCGCGGGCGGTAAGCATCAGCACCGGGGTCTGCTTGTGGGCCTCATGGCGCAGCTTGCGGGCGACATCCAGGCCGTCCATGCCCGGCAGGGTGAGATCGAGCACGATGACGTCGAAATCGTGGACCACCGCCAAGTGCAGGCCGGTGACGCCATCTCCGGCGAAATCCACGACGTGGCCACGATCTTCCAGATAGTCGCCAATATTGGTCGCGATATCGCTGTTATCTTCAATGACTAGAACGCGCATGCGTCTCTCCGCTACGCAGCCAGCACAGGGGCCGGGGGAGCCCCAAGCTTAACGAGTGAACGCCGCAAATGTTAAGAGCCATTCCGAACGTTTAGGGCTAGCTCATTTTTCGGGCGGCTCGGACAAAGAAAAAGCCCGGACACTGCAGCGGTGCTGCCGCATCCGGGCTGAAGCTACTGCCCCGATACCGTCGTCTGCTGTCGCCCTTGCGATTGAAGTGGCGAGCAAACAAACAGTGGGGCCTTTATAGACGTGGAGCAGTTACGCGGTAGTTAACCCGCACTCACTGCTTGGTTAATGCCTGGCGCGCCGCGGCTTTGTGCTCATGGTGTGAATGCGCGGGAGGGCGCGCGCTTCCTGCGCTTGCCGCAGTGTTGCTCCAGGTGAAGGATGATGTGCTCGGCCACGTTGACGCCCGATGCCGCCTCGATGCCTTCCAATCCCGGCGACGCGTTCACTTCGAGCACCAGTGGGCCGCGCTTGGAGCGCAGCAGATCGACGCCGGCGATCCCCAGGCCTAGCGCCTCGGCGGCATCCACGGAAATCCGCCGCTCGGCCGGTGTCAGCTTGGCCACGACGGCGGTGCCGCCCCGATGCAGGTTGGCGCGAAACTCCCCGGGAATGGCCTCGCGCTGCATGGCGGCCACGACCTGACCGCCGACCACGAAGCAACGCAGATCGCTGCCTTTGGCTTCGGCGATAAATTCCTGCACCAGGAAATTGGCGTAGAGGCCGCGGAACGCCTCCACCACGCTCTGCGAGGCGCTGCGTTTTTCCGCCAGTACCACGCCGGTACCCTGGCTGCCCTCGTTGAGCTTGATCACGTGCGGCGGATCGCCAAGCATGTCCAGTACGTCGGTGGTGTCGTCAGGATTGTCGCCGAACACGGTCACCGGCATATCCAGGCCTTTGGCGGACAGAATCTGCAAACAGCGCAACTTGTCGCGCGCACGCAACACCGCATCGGAGGAGTTGGGTGTGTATACGCCCATCATCTCAAGCTGACGCAACACGGCCGTGCCGTAGAACGTGCTCGACGTACCGATCCGCGGAATGGCCGCGTCGATGTCGTGCAGCGCCTTGCCTTTGTAGCGAACTTCCACCTCGCCCGGTGCAATGCGCACGTAGCAACGCAACGGGTCGAGCACGCGCACCACATGGCCGCGCTCGCGCGCCACCTCGACCAGGCGTTGCGTGGAATACAGCCGCGCATTGCGCGAAAGGATGGCAATTTTCATGGCTTATCCGTCATCGGGTGCGCGGGCTTGGGCAACGTATAGGAAAGTGCTGGGTTGACGGAGAAACGCCCGACCAATGCCGTGCGCCCCAATAGCATAGGAAACAGCATGTGCCGACGATCCGTCAGATTTATGTCAACTTCAAAACGTTCGCCGGCCAACATCACATCGGTGCGGATAAACCACCGTTCGCTGCGCCCGCCGCCGGTATCGACCACCACGCGCCGATCGCACGCCGGCGCTTCGCACAACACCTGCCGCCCTGAACGGCGTCCCAGGCCCACCATGAATCGCAGCCAGGTGTGGCCGTCGCGCGTAAAGGTTTCCAGCTGATCCACATGCAGCGAACTGCTGCGTGCGCCAGTGTCGAGCTTAACTTTGAGGGAGGCGATGCCGAACTGAGGCAATGCCAGTCGTTCCCGCCAGCCGAGGGTGATTACATCCGCCATGTCAGCTCACGCTGTAGGGTCTGAGAATCTCGGTGGGGGCCGAAAAATAGAGTGTGGAGCGGGTGAAGGGAATCGAACCCTCGTCAGTAGCTTGGGAAGCTACAGCTCTACCATTGAGCTACACCCGCAACGTTTGGCGATGTTAACCGGCGGGTGAGGCTTTTGGAATCCTGGACGCGATTCCTAAACCCTCGGCAACGGCCGCACCCTTACTAAGCAACCGCTCATACTGGGCGAGCAACATCCCCATATACAAGGATGAAGACGGGAGCGCGACCGTTTCGCGCGCTGCAGCACGGAGAGATTTATGCGTGTGCCCACTGCCGTTGTCTCTTTCTCGCGAGGCTGGCAAATCCTGCTGGCTGCCCTGCTTCTGATCTGCGCCAGCCTGGCGTGGGCCCAAACGGACGATAGCCAAGGCGACGCGGGCGATCCGCCAGCGCGCGTGGCTCGTCTTTCTTATGCGGCCGGAGATCTGGGTTTGATGCCCTCGGGCAGTACCGATTGGAGCGCCGCCGACGTCAACCGGCCGTTGACCAACGGCGACAAGTTGTCCAGCGGCGCCGATGCGCGCGCCGAGCTGGATCTCGGTGGCGCATCGTTGCGTATCAATAGTCAAAGCGACATCGGCGTACTCAATCTCAACGACCAGATCGGCCAATTCGAACTTACGCAAGGCACGTTGAACCTGACGGTACGCAACATCGATCAAGGCGCGACCTACGAGATCGACACGCCGACCCTGGCGTTGGTTGTCAATCAACCCGGCACATTCCGCATCGATGTAGGCGCCAACGGCAACGGCACCACGGTAACCGTGCTCGACGGCGGCGGGATCGTCTACGGCGAAAACAACGCGCAACGCGATGTTTTCAGCGGACGCACCTATGCGTTTGCCGATTCCACCTTGAACAACATCACGGTGACCGATATCGAAGGCCGCGATGAATTCGATGCATGGTGCAGCGATCGCGACGCGCAATACGCCAACACCTCGAACGAACAATACGTATCGAGCGACGTGGTCGGCTCGCAAGACCTCGATCAATACGGCGACTGGCAACAAGACGACGACTACGGCGCCGTGTGGTATCCCACCACCGTCGTGGCCGGCTGGGCGCCGTACCGTTACGGTCACTGGGCGTGGATCGGGCCGTGGGGTTGGACCTGGGTGGATTCCATGCCTTGGGGTTTTGCGCCGTATCACTACGGACGCTGGGCGTTTATTCGCAATCGCTGGGGGTGGATACCGTGTCCGCCACGCGTGCGTCCCGTCTATGCGCCGGCCCTGGTCGCCTTTGTCGGCATGGGCGCGGGCGGCCCGGTGGGCTGGTTCCCGCTTGGACCGCACGAGGTCTACAACCCGTGGTACCGCGCATCGCGCGGTTACTACACCAACGTCAACATGACCAATATCGCGATCGGTCGCCGCTACAACCGGGCGACGCTGATCAACAACATCCACAGCCAATACAACTTCTATCACGATGGACGCCCCATCACGGGCGTGACGTACGCGAACCGCAACGCGCCGCATGCGTTCACCGCCGTTTCCGCCCAAGCGTTTGCCAACGCGCGGAATGTGCAAAGCAATCAGATGCATGTGGATCCGCAGCAGTGGGCTCACGCATCGATGGTGGCGCCCACGGCCTTGCAACGACCCTCGCCGGCAAGCTTCGGCCAACCGCGCGCCGCCAACATGCGCCCCCTGCCTGCCGCCGGATTCAATCGCCCGGTGGTGGCGGTGAACGCGCCCGCTCCGGCCGTTGCGGCGAATGCGTCGTTCCATGCAGGCCAGCCGGCATCCAACGTGCGCATGCTAGGGGTGCAGCCGCGCAACGTACCCAACGTGGTCACCGGTCGTGGCTACCCGCATGTCGCGACGCCTGCCACGCAGCCTCAACCTGCACCGGCTCCGCATCAGGCTGCGCCGTCGCTGCCGCAGGTTCCGCATTTCGCGCCCGCGCAAGAAATCCGGCAGGTACAGCAAGCGCCGCACTACGCGCCAGCGCCATCATCCATTGAACAATCGCAGCGCGAAAATCAAGCCGCCATGGAGCAACAACGTATCGACGCCGCGCAACGCCAACGTCAATACACGCCGGAACCATCGCGCCAATACGCACCTGAGCAGCAGCCTCGTCAATATGGGCAGCCGCAGCCAAATCCGTCGTATCAACCGGAACCGTACCGCTATCAAGCTGCGCCGCAATACGCACGTCCCGAGATAGCGCAACCGCCGCACCCGCAAAATGCGCCGCATCCTCACGCCGCGCCGCCGCCCAAGAACGACAATCAACACTAGCGCCTCATGCCGTGTGCCCCGCGTGGGGCGCACGGTGTCGGTTCGAAGGCGCTCCTATCCGCAAACCCTTAAGAACCGGAAGGACCTAAGACCTTCTGCAGCATGCCCATAAGGAAAAAGCGGGATAAAGCGAGGGCCTCCCGCTACAATAGGCGGATGCAGATCAGCTTGAACGGCCATCCGCACGCCTGCGGAGATAACTTCACCGTCACCCAGCTCCTCCACGACGCCGGCTACGCCGGGCGGCGCGTTGCGGTAGAGGTGAATCACGAAATCGTACCGCGCAGCCAGCACGACGGTTATGCCTTGCGCGAGGGCGACAAGGTGGAAATCGTCCACGCCATCGGCGGCGGCTGAACCCGCCTGCCTCCCACTGCCGCAAAAGCACGCTTGCCCATGAACATTAAAACCTACGACACCACCGATTCTCTGGTCATTGCCGGCAAAAGCTACGGCTCGCGCCTGCTCACGGGCACCGGCAAATACAAGGATCTGGACGAAACGCGGCGCGCCACCCTGGCCGCCGGGGCGCAGATTGTCACCGCAGCGATTCGCCGCGTGAATCTCGGGCAAGATCCCCATGCCCCCAACCTGCTCGATGCGCTGCCGCCAGGCGAATTCACCCTGTTGCCCAATACCGCCGGCTGCTACAACGCCGTCGATGCGGTGCGCACCTGCAAACTGGCGCGGGAGCTTTTGGACGGCCACACGCTGGTGAAGCTGGAAGTGCTCGGCGACGAGCGCACGCTGTTCCCCGACGTGGTCGAAACCCTGAAGGCCGCCGAACAGTTGGTGGCCGATGGTTTCGAGGTCATGGTCTACACCAGCGACGATCCCATTCTCGCCAAGAAACTCGAGCAAATCGGCTGCGTGGCGGTGATGCCGCTGGCGGCGCCGATCGGCTCCGGCCTCGGCATCCAGAACCGTTACAACCTGCTGGAAATCATCGAGAACGCGAAGGTGCCGATCATCGTCGATGCCGGCGTGGGCACGGCTTCCGACGCGGCCATTGCCATGGAACTGGGTTGCGACGGCGTGCTGATGAATACCGCCATCGCCGGCGCCCGAGACCCCGTGCTGATGGCGCATGCGATGAAGCTGGCCATCGAAGCGGGCCGCGCGGCGTTTCGCGCCGGGCGCATTCCGCGCAAACGGTTTGCCTCGGCATCCAGCCCCATCGACGGCACGATCGGCTAATCAGCGTGTTTTCTCTCCTTGCGGAGAGAAAACAACACCGTTCGCATGAGCAACGATCACGACACCACCAGCCATTTGCGCCGCATCCGCAGCTTTGTACTGCGCGAAGGCCGCATGACGCCTGCACAAGAACGTGCATTCCAAGCACATTGGGCACGCTTTGGCATCGACTTCACCGGCACCGTGCAAGACTTCGACACGCGTTTCGGTCGCCATGCACCGCGCGTGCTGGAGATCGGCTTCGGCAATGGCGAAGCGTTGGCGTGGGCGAGCGAGCACGATCTGGCGCGCGACTACCTCGGCGTCGAAGTCCATGGGCCGGGTGTCGGTCGGCTGATGAATGCCCTCGCCGCACGCGACGCTACCCATGTGCGCCTCTACAAACACGACGCGGTAGAAGTGCTCGAACAGGAGATCGCGCCCGGCTCCTTGAGCGAGGTACGCATCTGGTTTCCCGATCCCTGGCATAAGAAGCGCCACAACAAACGGCGCATCGTGCAGCCGGCGTTCGTCGCCCTGCTCGCCACTCGCGTGGCGCCCGGAGGCTTGCTGCACCTTGCCACCGATTGGGAGCCGTACGCGCAGCACATGCTGGATGTGATGGAAATGGCGCCGGATTGGCACAACGACGTCGGCCCGGGCCAGTACGCGCAAAAGCCGGATTGGCGCATCGAAACGCATTTCGAGCGGCGCGGTCTGAAGCTCGGGCATGGTGTGTGGGACCTGCTTTACCGCAAATCCTAGTGCCCCGGCCTCGCGGGAAGAGGCCGCTAGCGGCTCGACGCGTCAACAATGCGGCAACGGTTCACCAGTAACCCGACGCACGCGCTTATACTTCTTCGCTAAACAGGGAAGAGTCATTCGCGTGAAGCAACTGCTGCCCCATCGCATCCAGCCCCTTTTGCCCGGTAGGGATGGTCGGCAGTGGCGCTAACCCTGACCCCCGAGATGATTCTGGTGTTGGGGCTGGTGTGCTTCACCATGCTTATGCTGGTGCTGGAGTGGATCCGCGCCGACATGGTGGCCTTGCTGGTGGTGGTGGTGATCGGCCTCACCGGCTTGATTCCCTCCGATCGCGTGTTCAACGGCTTCGCCGGCAACGCGGTGATCGCCATCATCGCGATCATGATCATGGGCGCCGGCCTCGACCGCGCCGGCGTACTCGGGCTCACCGCTCAATTCGTCATGCGCATGGCGCGGGGTAAAGAGTCGCGGCTGGGCCTGGTCATCAACTCCGTCACCAGCCTGTTCAGTGCGGTGATTCCCAGCCAGGCTCTGGCCGCGCTGATGATTCCTGTCACCAGCCGCCTCTCCGCGCGCACCGGCGTGCCGATCTCGCGCCTGTTGCTGCCGATGGCGTTCTGCATTCTGACCGCCACCAATACCACGTTGATCGCCAACTCGCCGCTGATCGTGCTCAACGACCTGATCGCCAGCGCCAACGCCAACC
>Ga0335072_10017174_pt1 | contig 10238 bp, 5 predicted proteins | sample Lox_Sample_21_FD_206725 | JGI IMG/M metagenome (GOLD analysis project Ga0335072, IMG submission 206725) | Soil microbial communities from Loxahatchee National Wildlife Refuge, Florida, United States - Lox_Sample_2.1 | ecosystem: Environmental > Terrestrial > Soil > Wetlands | place: USA: Florida...
GCTGCTACATCGACATATCCGCTCAGATCCTGGGCGACGTCACGATCGCGGAGCATTCCTCGGTTTGGATGAACGCGGTGCTCCGCGGCGACGTGAACTCCATCCGGATTGGGACCAATTCGAATGTGCAGGATTGCGCGGTGCTGCACGGCCAGAGGAATGTCTATCCGGTCGTCGTCGGCGACTGGGTGACCATCGGGCACAACGCGACGGTACACGGCTGTGTGGTCGAAGACGAGTGCCTGATTGGCATCGGCGCCCGGGTCCTGAACGACTGCCGCATCGGGACCGGCTCGATCATTGCGGCCGGATCGGTGGTACCCGAGCACACAGTGGTGCCTCCCAGGACGCTCTGGGCCGGGGTTCCCGCCAGGCTGCGCCGCGATCTGACCGATAAGGATCGGGCTCTGATCCTCGAATATGCCCAGAACTACCTGGACTATGTGGAAATCTATCTGGCTGAAGGCGCACAGTTGAACGTTCGATAGAACCTCGGGGAAATCGCATTTTAGCGGTCAGATGAATAAACCTGTGAGGACCATGGCTCTTCGCTCCTGCAAGCTTGCATTTGCCGCAACCCTCGGCCTCGGTTGCTTAGGCGCGTGCTCCGCCCAGACTTCGACACCCAACCTGCCGGATGCTCCCGCCCCCGCGGATCAGCAGCAGGACAAAGTTACGGTGTTAAGCACTCCACGCGGCGTTCTCAAAGACCAGGAAGCCATCTGGACCAGCCCCGCGCACATTCGGTCGTCGAACGCGTTGGGTCCCGTCCTGCTGGTTTTGGCAACGGCCGTGACCATCACCACCGATCACCAGGTAATGTCGTCGTCCAAACTGCAAAATGCCTCCCTCAATAATGAGGCCGTAACTGCTTCCAATGGGTTGCTGGGAGGATTCGTTGCCGCGCCCGCGTTGATTTATGGCATGGGCAGAATTCATGGCGATGACCACGCTACCGAGACGGGAATTCTGGGCGGCGAAGCCATGGTGGATGCGCTCGTCGTCGACGAGGTGATGAAGCTTGTCTCCATGCGCGAGCGCCCGACCATCGACAACGCGAAGGGCCGCTTCTTCCAGACCAGCGTCGGTCTCGATTCTTCGTTCCCTTCCACCCACACGATGATTGCGTGGTCGTCGGCGTCGGCGATTGCCTCGGAGTATGGCGGCCCGCTGACCAGGCTGACCGCTTACGGCCTGGCGACCGGCGTCAGTCTGACGCGCGTGCTGGGGCGCCAGCATTTCCCCTCCGACGTGCTCGTGGGAAGCGCCGTTGGCTGGATGATCGGTCGCTACGTGGTGCACCGGCACCATCGTCAGGATTGAGATCAACAACCTTCCGTTTCCCGCGGCGGCTTCGTCACTCTCTCCTTGACAATCTACCTATCATTCGCAGTATAGGTAGATTGTCTAGGAGAAATCATCGATGGCTCCTCTTGAAAAAGCGGACCTGCTGCAGGGCACGCTCGATCTGCTCATCCTGAAAGTTGTGGCTCTCGGGCCGACACACGGCTACGGCATCTCGTTGCGTATTCGCCAGATTTCCGATGAAGTGCTCCAGGTGCAGCAAGGCTCACTGTATCCGGCACTGCACCGGCTGGAGAAGCGAGGGCTGATTGCCGCCGATTGGGGCGAGTCGGAGAACGGCCGCCAGGCGCGCTTCTATCGGCTCTCGGCGAAGGGACGGAAACAGCTTGCGGCTGAGGAAGAGACGTGGAACCGCCTCTCCAAGGCTGTGGCGCTGATTTTGCAGACACTGCCTGCGAGGTGAAGATATGGCATGGTTCAGACGCGCACAGGGCCGGATTCGACCGCAAGAAGGGATCGAGAATGAGATTGCGTTCCATATCGCGGAGCTGGCGCAGGACTACATCGCGAAGGGGATGACGCCGGAAGAGGCACGCCGGCGTGCGCAACTGGAATTCGGCGGTTACGAGCAGGTGAAGCAGCAGACGCGCGAGGTACATGTCTCGGCAATCGCCGAAAGCATCGGGTTCAACGTGAAAGCCGCACTGCGCTTTGCGCGCAAGTCACCGTCCTTCTCGGCTGCCGTGATTCTCACTCTGGCGTTGGGGATCGGGGCCAACAGCGCGGTGTTTTCCGCGATCGACGCGGTCATCCTGCGGCCTCTGCCGTATCCCAATGGCGACCAACTCGTCGTCGTCTACCAGCATGACTTCCGTTCGCGCGACGCCAACCACTTCGTTGCCCCGCAGCGCCTTGAGGATTGGAACCGCCTCAACTCCACGTTCAACGGGATCAGCGGCTACTACACCGATGACTTGAGCGAACTTTCTGGCCCGCTGCCCGAAAAAGTGACCGAGGCGCTCGTCGCCCCGCGCTTCCTCCAGGTGCTTGGCGTTGCACCCGCGCTGGGCCGCGACTTCACGCCCGAAGAAGAGAGATTCAAGGGCCCGGACGCCGTCCTTATCAGCGATCGTTTCTGGCAGCGCCGTTTTCACGGAGATCCCGCCGCGCTCGGCAAGCGTCTTCATGTGGGCTCCTTTTACTACACCATCGTCGGCGTGATGCCGCGCGGCTTTCAGTATCCGAATCGCGACGTCGATCTGTGGGCCGTAAGCGCACCCGACGCGCCCTACGCGCAGCGACGCGATGAAACCTGGTTCACCGTCATCGGCCGGCTGAAACCAGGCATACAACGCAAGCAGGCGCAGGCCGACCTGACCACTGTCCAGGTGCAGCTTGGCCGCCAGTATGCCAAGCCCGACAACGAGCTCAGCATCGAAACTGTGCCCATGAAGCAAACCGTGATCGGCGACATCGGCAACTCGCTATGGTTGCTTTACGGCTCGGTGTCGCTGTTGTTGCTGATTGCTTGCTCGAACATCGCCGCGTTGCTGCTGGCGCGGACGGCTGAACGCGAACATGAGATCTCAATCCGCTTCTCGCTCGGAGCCTCGCGGCCCGTTATTGTGACTCAATTGCTGTGTGAGGTGTTTGGCCTGACCTTGCTGGGCGCGCTGGCGGGACTTGCCGTTGCCGCCGGCGCATCACGCGGTTTTCATCTGCTTGCGAATACTCTGCCGCGCGCCGACGAAATCACGCTTAACTGGCAGATTGCGCTGTACTCCCTCGCAGCCGCCGTGGCAACAACGCTGCTGTGCGGATTGGTGCCCGCGATGCGAGGCACGCGGCACGGGCTGGCGCAGGCGTTGGCGCAGGCAAGCCGCACCCAGGTGTCCACGCGAAGCCGATTGCAATGGACGCTGGTGGGTGTGCAAGTTGCCCTCGCTGTTACGCTGCTGATCGGGTCGGGACTGCTGCTGCGTAGCCTGCAGGAACTCAGCCGTGTCTCGCCCGGCTTTGATCCGAGCCATGTCCTCACGCTGCAGGTGAGCGGCTCGTGGGGTGAAACCGCCGACATGAAAGGCGTAGTGCAGCGCGTGGATCGCACTCTCGACGGGTTGCGCTCTTTGCCTGGCGTCGTGGACGCCGCAACCTCCGACCAAATGCCCGGCGCATCCCGGCCGTATCCAATCGAATACAAGATCGACGGCCATGAAAACGTCGATCGCCGCATCCTGGCCAACAGTCGTAGCATCTCAGCCGGCTACTTTGATGTCCTCCGGATCCCCGTGATCGCCGGCAGGCCCTGCAAGCAGGCATCGACAACGAACGATCTGCTCGTCAATCGCAGCTTTGCGAATCTTTACTTTGGCGGTGCATCGCCCGTTGGACATCAGCTTACTGAAGCCGAAGCAACCGCCTACTCGATTCAGGGCCAGATTCGCGGAGTGGTCGCCGACGCCCGCGAGCAGAGCCTCAACACCCTTGCCACGCCCACCGTTTATTTCTGCTATAGCGCCCCTGACCCATTTCCGAACTACCTCATTCGCACGCAAGGCGACCCGGCGCAGATGGCCGACGCCGTTCGCCGTCGCATTCACGAACTTGAGCCAGGTCGATCCGTTTACGCCATGACGCCGCTTACCGATCACCTCGCCGAAGCTTCTCTCGAGAATCGTCTCCGCACCATGCTGCTCACGCTGTTTGCCGCGACTGCGGTTTCGCTGGCCTGCATCGGCTTGTATGGCACGCTCAGCTATCTCGGGCGTTTGCGTCAGCGCGAAGTCGGAGTGAGACTGGCTCTGGGCGCAATGCGCAACCAGATTGTTGCGCGTTTCGTGCTGCGCGGGCTTTCGGTTGCGGCGATTGGATGTGCAGCGGGCCTGGTCCTGGGCCTCGGCCTCAGCCGTTATCTCAAAGGAATGCTTTACGGCGTCACCACTCTCGATCCGGTCACCTACTCGGGCGTCGTTGGCCTGATCCTTGCGGTCGCCGCACTGGCCTCGCTGATTCCATCGCTGCGCGCTTCGCGGATCGAGCCTGTGCGGGTTCTTCGCGAGGAGTAGGCGCCAAAAACGTAGCGCCCAGGCTCAATCGAAACCTGGGCGCTGTGGTGCTCGAGGGTTGGCCGGTCTATTCTTTCGGGCCACCGTTTGGATAGTCCACGCGAATGGTCTGGATCTCGTACGGGTGTACGGGAACCTTGACCACATCGCCGGTGACTTCGAGTGGGCTGCCCTCCGGTTTCTCCATCATGTTGGTGACGGTAGCTGCGGTGGCTCCCGGCGGCACGTGGAACTCGGCGGTGGTGTCTTTGCCGGCCCACTCGTATGCGCGGAGGATCAGGCTGTTGGAGTCCTCTGCCTTCTTGACCGCCGTGAGCACCACGTTATCCTGGGTGACCGATGCAAACGAGTGGTCGGCGGGCAGGACTCCCGGGTGCGACGAAGTGACGACGGCCGTAAGCGGGTAATTGTACTCCCAGCCATGGCGAACGGTAAGCGCATCTTTCCACGTGCCCGCATGCGGATAAAGGGCGTAGTGGAAATGCTGGTGGCCCATGTCGGCATCGGGATCGGGCCACTTGGGCGAGCGAAGCAGGGTGAGGCGCAGCAGGTTGCCAACCGCGTCGTATCCAAATTTCGAATCGTTGATCAGGCTAAGGCCGTGCTGACCATCGCCCAGGTCTGCCCAACGCTGCGCCGGCACTTCGAACTGAGCCTTCTCCCACGAATTGTTGCGCGTGGTCGGCCGCTCGATGGTGCCGAACGGGATCTCATAAGTGGCGAAGTTGCTGGTTGCGGCCAGCGGCATCGCCGCCTTCAGCAGGATGTGCGACTCGTGCCAGTCGATTTCGTTGCCGACATCAACATAATCCGAGGCGAGAGTGATGTTCTGCACGAACTTCGAATTCTGGAAGTGGCTTGTGATGCGAATGGCAGGATAGCCGGCATGGTCTTCAGACAACTCAACCGAGTCCGCATGGTCGATGGTCATGGGCGGCACATCGAGCGTACCGGGATCGATGTTCCACGCGTCATAGTCTTTTGGATTGTCTTTGAAGAATTGAAGCTGGTTGCCGCATGCGCCGGACGCGATCGACTCGAACTTGTCGCGCTTGTCAAAGAGGCTGGTGATGCAGCCGGTATTCTTGTCGACTGTCACGCGGAGCCTTTCGTTCTCCAGTGTGAGCTTGCCGCCTTCCGAATTGCTGTGGACCGAGGCAGCCTGTCTCGGCTCGGTGGTTTCGGCGTAGACCTTCACCACCTTGTAGCCAAGGGCCGGCACTTCATCCAGGTGGACGCGCGCGTGGATCTCGCCCGTCTGCTTGTCGACCGAGAGAATCTCAGCCGGCAGTGAAGTGTCCCGTGCGGCGTCGACAAAACGGGCCCCTGCCGCATTCGGCAACTGGATGTGGACCATGACATCGCCCGAGCGTGTCCAGCCCAGCGGATTGAATACCACGACCGACTGGCACTCGCCTTCCTTCTTTCCTGCCGCCGTGTCGATGTGCTCGGTGATCGCTTCAAGAGAGTGCGATTTGATTTCGTTCGTCGACCAGCGGACGTCGGCGTAATCCTTCTGCGCGTCGCGGTAAATCACGGCGATACCGGAGCCGGCGGCCAGATCGTGGAACTGGTTAAAGAGCACCTTCTTCCAGTCCTCCGTGATTTCGTTGCCCGGGTAACGGCGGCCGTCGAGCCAGGCAAGCGAGGCCCACTTCTCCGCGTTGAGCGTTTCTTCAGAGCTTTCGCGCATGCTGCGTTTGTGCTGGGCCTGCGTGGTCATCACGCCGCGGTGGTACTCGAAGTAGAGCTCGCTCTTCCAGGTTGGAATGGAGATCTTTCCGCTCACTGCGGGAGGCGGCGTGTAGCCCTTGGCGATGGACTGGTAGTTCCACGTTGGGCTTTCAGGTGCGATCTCTTTTTCGACTTCGGAGAAGTAGGGCTGCGCGGTACCGAACTGATACTTTGCTGTGACGTGCCCCGGCGCGGCCCAATGGAATCCCTGGTCGAGCATCGCGCGGGTCGGTCCACCGCCGTGATCGCCCACGCCGTAGAGGTCCATCATGTCGGTGATGCCCGGGGAGCGCTCGCGTGCGACCGCCATATCGTTCGACAGGCGCTCTGGTCCAAGGTCGCTGTTGCCGTAATCATGGGGGAAATAGGTGAGGACCTTGGAACCGTCAGGCGACTCCCACCAGAACAGCTTGAACGGAAGCTGGTTGGTGTCGTTCCAGGTCATTTTCTGGGTGACGAAGTAGTCGACGCCGCTGCGCTTGTAGATCTGGGGCAGCTGCCAGTTATAGCCAAACGAATCCGGATTCCAGCCGATACGGACATCGACGCCGTAGTGCTGCTCATACCAGCGCTTGCCTACGAGCAGCTGCCGGACCAACGATTCGCCATCAGGCAGGTTGAGGTCGGGCTCTACCCACATGCCGCCAACCACCTCCCAACGCCCTTCCTTGATGCGCTGCTTGATTTGCGCGTCCATGTCGGGATACTTGTCCGCCATCCACTCGTTGTAAGCCGCTGCCGATTGCGTATAGGTGTAGCCGGGATACTCATACATCAACTGCAGCGCGGTGCCGAAGGTGCGCTTGACCACGTCGACAGTCTCCGTCCAGGGCCACAGCCAGGCTGCATCGATATGGCTGTTGCCGGTCTCGTGGAACGTGACCGTCTGCAGCAGAGGCCTCACGGCATCGAGCTTCTGGTGCGCAGCTTTGAGGCTCGCATCGAACCCGGCCTGGTCGTGCGCGTCGAGGGCTTTCAAATCGACGGTTGCGATGGCGCTGTGGAGCGTGCCCATCGGCTCCGAGTCGTTGGGTGCGAGCGAAGGAATGAGCGACTGTGCGGAGATGAATTCTTCGAGCAGGTCTTTCGGGTTCGGCCGATTCTCAGGAAAGTCGATGCGGAACGTCGCCCCGCCAATGTTCTTGGTGTCCACGGTGTGCAAAAGCTTGACCGCGATCACGACCTTTTCACCGGGCTTGGCATCATCGAAAAGGACGATGGGTTCGAGATCGTCGCCCATGGCAACGCGGCGGCCGTTGAAATAGACAATCTCGGGCATCGGCCCGTTGGCGTCAGCATGGAACTGGAACCAGATGCGGGAGCCGGTGAGATCGTAACCGACCAGGGTTTCGGGCACATGCACGGTTTGCCGGAACCAGACCGCGTCGTTTGGAGCCTTGCCATCAGGCTTGATGGTCTGCCAGGACGAGTCATCCAGATCCACCGCTTCGCCGTGGGCCAGATCCCCTGAGTGCATACGCCAGGGGCCATCCGGCAGTTCGCCCAGATGTGCGAGCCGGCCGAAGACCGCCGAGATGGCTCCCGATTGGGCGTCGGTGCGCTTGAAATTAAGCTCGATGGTTTGCCCCTGCGTCAGCGATCCGTCGATTTCATCGCCCTTCAATGTGCCTTCATACCGAACATGAAGACGATCGATGGTGAAGACGAGGTTGGAATCGTTGAAGGTGGTGGAATCGGACGGCATGGCGTAGTCACCCTGATCGAGGCTGTCCGTGGTCGAGGAGAAACTGCCGTCTTTCTCCTGGATCACGTGCAGCGCCAGGCGAAGATGCTGGCCGCCGAAGGACAGCGTACCGATCCAGTCTCCGACAACAGGCGATTGCGCCCGAACCAGCGGTGAAAACATGAGAGAAACGATGGCGAGAAGAGTGAGTCGTCCGAGAGCCCTGCTTGTCATTTGTCTCCTTGCTTGCGCGGCCCTATGGATGAGCCTGATCGATCGCTGCGTTCGCGCCCAATTCGAGAGGAATTTGGCGACAGAAACACCCCATAATTTGCCGACTCGAAAATACTAAGGCATGGGGCGACAGAGCGGTTGTGAATCGGGAATTTAAGTGACGGATGATTCGCGAGCATCACTTCTGCGCGGAGGATTGTTCGAGGTACTCGACGTACCCCAGCAACGCTCCCCAATGATAGAAGCGATCGCTCGAGGAGACATCGTCGCCCGAGCCCGTGATCGCGTTGTAGTTTTCATGGACGTGGCGATGCGCGTTCCACTCCTTCAGAAACAGCGCGTAGGACTTCTGCGCAAAGGCCCTGCGCGTGACGCCATCCGAATAATTCTCGAGGCCAAGGTAGACGAGGTAGTTCATCGGTCCCCAGATGCGTCCCCGCCAATACTGCTGGTCGTGGAAGGCTTGATCGTTGCGCGTGATCGAGGGAATCACGTATTCGCCCCAGAACTCATCGGGGTTGAGCAGGTGCTTCTGGATCATGATCCGGGCCTGCTCCGGCGTGGCAGCGCGGGCCAGCAGGGGATAGAAGTTGGTAGGTGAGAGCCGCAGGCTGTTTTCATTCTTGTGGAGATCGCGGTTCAGGAAGATGCCGGTCTGTTCATTCCACATAGTCGCCAGCTTTGCGCGATAGCGCGCGGCGCGATCGCGGAGTTCTTTCGCCTCGGGGGCTTTGCCTAGGCCGGTCGCGATTTCAGCGAGCGCATCGCAGTCGGCGATGTACATGCTCATCAGGCCCACATCGGCCACTTCAACCAGGTGCGACTGCGGATTGTAGAAGGTGCCGTCATACATGGGGCTGTTGTCCAGACCCGACTCGAAAATTGCGCCCTGCCACGTGCCGCGCGAATCGTCATCGAGATTCGCGGGTTGATTCTCTCCGTCGCTGCCCCAAGCGAGGTAGCCGTCGATGTCGCGATGCTGAGCCCACCATCGATTCCAAGTGAGCAGTGGCGGAAATGCGTCTTCGATGAACCAACGGTCGTGAAAGGTGCGGTAGAGACCGAGGACAGTGATGGAGCCGACGGGTGGTTCGGAGCGGTCGGAGCTTTTCCAGCCGCCGGCGCGGGCATAGTTGGGGACGAAACCCTCGGGCGTCTCTTCGCGCAGGATTTCGAGGGCATTGGCGTAGGCAAGGTCCTTGTCGCCAATGGAGGCGAGCGTGGAGGCGAAGAAGGTGTCCCAGTCGAAGAGAACGTAGCCGCCCCAACTCACCGACCAGACCCGAGAGACAGGCGAGATGACGCGCATCTTCTCCGGGTCGTAGATCGTATCCCAGCCGAGGGTGGTCTGGATGGCATCGAGGATCGGAGCGTTCTTGCCGGCGGCAGCGACGGAGGCTTCGTAAGCGGCTTTTTGCTTGTCGATTGCGGATTGAATCTGGGCGAGCGTGCGAGGGCGGCCGGTGCTGAGGCCAACTGGTCCGGTCAACTGCTGCGCCTTGAAATACGGGGTGCCAACTGGAATGTCGAGGTACCCGGCACGTGTATAGAAGAGGACATTCGTACACGTGCAAAAGATCGGAGTCGGATTCGGATGCTGCGAAATCTCGGGAGACATTTCGGCAACGAGATGATCGCCACTGCGTCTTACCGTTCCGAGTCCATTCCACCAGAGATAGTCAACTGAAAAGACGACCGTGGGCGGAAGCGCAGAAATGGCCTTGGACGGGAGCGGCGTGACGAGCAAAACGAGATCCTCGCCTTCGTGTGCGCTCTGGATGCGAACGCTGTGGCCTTTCCAGTCGATGCGAAGGTCTGTGTAGCTGCCGTCCCATGCGTGCGGACCTGGGGTGACGACTTCCGCGCCTTTGTCGAGGCGGCCAATCAGTGCGTCGGCGAGAAACGCATCGCCGCCTTCGGTGGTGTTGTGCTTCAGGCCGACATGAATAGCGAGGCCCTCCGGCAGCAGAACCTGGGTCGTGACGCTGTGAACGTCCCAGGTGTTCCATCCACGGGCCAGTCGCTGCTGCACCCGCTCGTATTCGGCAGAGCGGGGCGGATCGGTGTCACTGCCAGGGGCCAGGTGCGAAGGGGCTTGCGCGAGTGCAACTGAAACGCGCAAGGTCATGGCGGCAACGACGATAATTCCGTGGAAGATCTGCATTTTCCTAACCCTGAAGACTGATAACTGATCCCTCGCTTACACCCAGCCACCA
>Ga0335072_10017175_pt1 | contig 10238 bp, 6 predicted proteins | sample Lox_Sample_21_FD_206725 | JGI IMG/M metagenome (GOLD analysis project Ga0335072, IMG submission 206725) | Soil microbial communities from Loxahatchee National Wildlife Refuge, Florida, United States - Lox_Sample_2.1 | ecosystem: Environmental > Terrestrial > Soil > Wetlands | place: USA: Florida...
CACGGCGGTGCCGTCGGCACCCGCGCCTGTGCCGCCTGCGCCCGCGCCTGTGCCCGAGGCCGAGCAGGGTATCCCGGGCTCGCCGACGGATTTCGTGGTGCGCGATATCCGCGTGCAGGGGCTGCAGCGCATCTCCGAGGGCACCGTCTTCAATTACCTGCCGATCAACATCGGCGATCGGCTCAGTCCCCAGCGTGTGAGCGAGGCGCTGCGCGCGCTCTACGCCACCGGCTTCTTCAGCAACGTTGAGCTGCGGCGCGATGGCGACACGCTGCTGGTGGTCGTCCAGGAGCGGCCCTCGATCGAGAGCATCGACATCAAGGGCAACAAGGACATCAAGACCGAGGATCTGAACAAGGTGTTGCGCATGGCGGGGCTGACGGCCGGCAAGACCTTCGATCGCTCCACGCTGGATGATCTCACCGCGGCCCTGACCGACCAGTACTACAGCCGCGGCAAGTACGCGGTGCAGATCAAAACCAGCGTCGTGAACCTGCCCGAGAACCGCGTGCGCGTCAGCATCAACATCGACGAGGGCGGCCGCGCCAAGATCCGCCAGATCGACCTGGTGGGCAACACCACCTTCAAGGACAAGGCGATTCTCGACACCCTGTCGCTGCAGACCCCGACGCTGTTCACCCTCTTCAACTCCAAGGACCGCTACTCGCGCCAGTCGCTGCAGGGCGATCTGGAGAAGATCCAGGGCTACTTTCAGGACCGCGGCTACGCCAACGCCCACATCGACTCGGTGCAGGTCACCATCGGGCCGGACAAGAAGGACATCTTCATCACGGTGAACCTCACCGAGGGGAACCTCTATCACCTCGGTCAGATCAAGCTCGCCGGCAACCTGATCGTGTCGGCGGCCGAGCTGCAGCGGCTGCTGCTGGTGCACCCCGGTCAGATCTACTCGCAGCACCTGATCAGCGACACCGAGGATGCGATCAAGAACCGCCTGGGCGCCGAGGGATTCTACTTTGCCAAGGTCGAGCCGGTGCCGACCACCGACGAGGCGCACAGGATCGTCAACCTGACGCTGTTCGTCGATCCGGGCAATCGCGTGTACGTGCGCCACATCAACTTCACGGGCACGACGCGCACCAACGACGAGACCATGCGTCGCGAGATGCGCCAGCTCGAGGCCGCGTGGCTCTCCAATCTGGCGCTCGAGCAGTCCAAGCTGCGCCTGGAGCGCCTGCCCTACGTCGAAAGCGTCGACATGAACACCACGCCGGTTCCCGGCACCCCGGACGAGGTGGACGTGGACATGGCCATCAAGGAGCGCGACGCGGCCAGCGTCGGCGGCGGCATCGGCTACTCGGCCTACGAGGGCTTCGTGCTCAACGGCAACCTCGCCGACACCAACTTCCTCGGCAGCGGCGACAATCTGTCGCTGAATCTGGATGCCGGCCTGTACGAGAAGGTCTACAGCGTCAGCGAGACCAATCCCTACACCACGGTCGACGGCCTGTCGCGCACCGTCGCGCTCAGCTATTCGGACTCCACGCAGCTCTACCAGCAGTCCTCGGCCTTCGGCTCCAAGCAGATCAACCTCGGCCTGACGTTCGGCTATCCGATCAGCGAGAACCAGTTCGTCAGCGGCGGGGTATCGCTGCAGAACGTCAATCTGCAGACCTACCAGAGCGCGAGCGCGCGCCAGGCGGTGGACTGGGTGGAGAGCAACGGCCATGCGTATTCGGGCGAGGTCAACAGCACCTACATCGAGCCGGACGGCACCACGGTCACCAGCACCAACCCGGTGCTCGGCACGCAGTTCGATACCGCCGAGCTCACGGCGGCCTATGTCTACTCCTCGCTCAACCGCGGGCTGTTCGCGACGCAGGGCATACGGCACGTGCTGAACTTCACCTATGTGCCGCCGGGGCTGGACGTGCGCTACGCGATCGGCAGCTACCGCTTCTCCGGATACCTGCCGCTGACGCACGGCTGGACCCTGTCGGAAAACTTGAATGTCTCCTACGGCATAGGACTCGGCAACACCACCGCGCTGCCCCCGTACAAGCGCTTCTTCGCCGGCGGGCCGGACTCGGTGCGCGGTTTCCTGGAGGACACGCTCGGCCCGGTGGATACCAACGGCAATCCGTACGGCGGCAACCTGCTGACCTATGCGCAGACCGAGCTGATCGTGCCGACGCCGGCGAAATTCCAGACCAGCGCGCGCGGCAGCCTGTTCTTCGACATCGGCAACGTGTTCTCCACCGACGGCACCAGCTTCCTCGGCAAGGACCTGGAGACCCCCGTCACCTACAAATTCGGCTATCATGAGCTGCGGGAATCGGTAGGTGTGTCGGTGCAGTGGCTCGCTCCGGTGGTCGGATTGTTCCGTTTCAGCTTTGGCGTGCCGCTGAATGCCTCCAACGGGGATCTGATTCACTTCCAGGACCGGATCGAGGAATTTCAGTTCACGGTGGGTCAATCATTCTAGGCAGGGATTTTCATATGCGAGGATCAGTAGGGACGGCCCGTCGAACCGGACGCATCGTGGCAGGGGGGGCGCTCGCTCTGACGATGCTGGTCTGCGCGCCTGCATGGGCGGATCTGAAGATCGGCTTCGTCGACTACGCCATGCTGATGCAGCAATCCCCGCAGGCCAAGGCGGTGATCGCCTCGCTGCAGCGCGAGTACGCGGCCAAGCAGACCGAGCTCAACAGCGAGCAGCAACGCCTGCGCAGCGAGGAGGACCAGCTGAACCGCAACGGCGCGACCATGACCGCCGATGCGCGCAACGCCGCCGAGCAGTCGCTGCGCGACGGTCAACGTGATCTCTCCGAGAAGGTCCAGGAGTATCAGGACGACTTCAACGCGCAGCGGGATCTGGAGATGTCCAAGGTCGCCAAGGTGGTGGTGGACCAGGTGCAGCAGTACGCGGCCGCCCAGCGCTTCGACCTGGTGCTGGCCGACGGGGTGATCTTCGCCAATCCGGCGATCAACATCACCCAGCCGGTGCTCGCGGCGCTGCAGGCGCGCGGTACGGCCGGTCTCGGCAGCACCAGCGGTGCCAGCACGCGCAGCACGCGCCGGAGCAGTCGCTAGGCGGCGTGCGCGCACGCGGCCCGCCCCCATGAGCCTCGCGCTCGGAGAGCTGGCGGTGCGCTTCGGCTGCGCGCTGCGCGGTGATCCGGAGCAGCGCGTGGACCACGTGGCCCCGCTCGCGACCGCGGATCCCGCGGCGCTGAGCTTCCTCGCCAATGTGCGCCTGCAGCGCGAGCTCGCCGGCACGCGCGCCGGCGCGGTGGTGCTCGAGGAGGCCGCCGCCCCGCGCTGCCCGGTGTCGGCCCTGATCAGCGACAATCCGCACGCGCTGTTCGCGCGCATCGCGGCACTGCTGCATCCGCCGGCGCCCTGGGTCGCGGGCGTGCATCCGAGCGCGAGCGTCGCGGGCGCGGCGAGCGTGGATGCGAGCGCCCAGATCGGCGCCTTCGCGCTGATCGCGGACGGGGCGCGCATCGGCCCGCGCTGCCGGATCGGCCCCGGCTGCGTGATCGGCGCCGGGGTGCCCATCGGCGCCGACAGCCACCTGGTGGCGCGCGTCACGCTGCTGCCGGGTGTGCGGCTCGGCGAGCGCGTGCTGATCCATCCCGGCGCGGTGATCGGCGCCGATGGCTTCGGCTTCGCGCGCGAGGCGGCGCGCTGGATCAAGGTCCCGCAGGTGGGCGGCGTGCGCATCGCGGATGACGTGGAGATCGGCGCCAACAGCACCGTGGACCGCGGCGCCATCGAGGATACGGTGATCGAGGAGGGCGTGAAGCTCGATAACCTGGTGCAGATCGGCCACAACGTGCGCATCGGCGCGCACACCGCCATCGCCGGCTGCACCGGCATCTCCGGCAGCACGCACATCGGGGCGCGCTGCATGATCGGCGGCGGGGTGGGCGTCAACGGCCACATCCGGATCTGCGATGATGTGGTCATCGCCGGGCGTACCACGGTGTCCGGGTCGATCCACAATCCCGGCACCTACGCGAGCCTGTGGTCGGCGGAGCCGCTGGCGCGCTGGAAACGCATCGTGGCGGGACTGAAGCTCGCCTCGCGGCGCGCATCGCTGGGCAGGGGGCAAGGCGACGATGAGTGACACAGAGCCGGGGCCGGCGCTGCAGCTGGATATCCACGGGGTGATGCAGCGCCTGCCGCATCGCTATCCGTTTCTGCTGGTGGATCGCGTGCTCGAGTGCGTGCGGGGCCAGAGCATCCGTGCGCTGAAGAACGTCACCTTCGGCGAGCCGTGGTTCACGGGTCACTTCCCCGGCCGTCCGGTGATGCCGGGCGTGCTCATCATCGAGGCGCTCGCACAGGTGGCCGGGCTGCTCGCCTATATCAGCGCCGACGTCATCGCCAATCCCAATGCCAGCGTCTACTTCGTCGGCATCGACAAGGCGCGCTTCCGCCGCCCCGTGGTGCCCGGCGATCAGCTGATTCTCATCGCCCGCTACGAGCGCAGCCTGCGTGGCATCTGGCAGCTGGCCACCGCCGCCGAGGTGGACGGCGAGGAGGTCGCGCATGCGCAGATCATGGTGGCGCCGAACCTCAAGGAGGCAACGGCGGCCCCGCCGGGCGAGCTGCCATGATCGATCCGCGTGCCATCGTGGCGGCCGGCGCCAGGCTTGCCGCCGATGTGGAGGTGGGTCCCTACAGCGTCATCGGTCCGCACGTGCAGGTCGGTGCGGGCACCTGGATCGGCCCGCACGTGGTGATCAACGGCCACACGAGCATCGGCGAGGGCAACAAGCTGTTCCAGTTCGCCTCGATCGGCGAGGCGCCGCAGGACAGGAAATACGCCGGCGAGCCCACGCGCCTGACGATCGGTGCCCGCAACGTCATCCGCGAGTACTGCACGATCAGCCGCGGCACCGTGCAGGACCAGGGCGTCACGCGCATCGGGGATGACTGCCTGCTCATGGCCTACACGCACGTGGGGCACGACTGCCTGCTCGGCAACAACATCATCATGGCGAACCTCGCGCAGATCGCCGGCCACGTGCACATCGGCGACTGGGCGATCCTCAGCGGCTACGTCGCGGTCCACCAGTTCTGCAAGATCGGCGCACACGCTTTCCTGGCGCATCACGCCGGCGCCACGCGCGACGTACCGCCCTACGTGATGGCGGTCGGCAATCCCGCCGAGCCGCACTCGATCAACGTCGAGGGCCTGAAGCGCCGCGGCTTCACAGCCGATCAGATCCGCAATCTGCGCAACGCCTATCGGATCCTGTACCGCAGCGAGCTGCCGCTCGCGGCGGCGCTCGAGCAGCTCTCCGAGCTCGCCGAAACACAGGTGGAGCTCAGGCCGTTCGTGGAATTCATCGCGCTCGGCTCGGAACGCAGCCTGATCCGCTGATGGAGGCGTTGCGCGTCGCGATCGTCGCCGGAGAAGCTTCCGGCGACGCGCTCGGTGGCGCACTGATCGAGGCGCTGCGCGCGGCAGTCGCGGCGCGCGGCGCGCCCGCGTCGTCCGGCGCGCCCGCTCCGCCCGGCGCGGCCGCGACCCCCATCGAATTTCACGGCGTCGCGGGCCCCGCGATGCGTGCCGCCGGCTGCGTGCCCCTCGCCGATGCGCACGAGCTGGCGGTCATGGGACTGATCGAGCCGCTGCGGCATCTGCCGCGGCTCGTGCGCCTGCGCGCGCGGCTGCTGCGTGAGTTCAGCGCCTGGCATCCGCATGTGTTCATCGGCGTCGACGCGCCGGCGTTCAACCTGGGGCTGGCGGGCCGCCTGCGCGCCCGCGGGGTGCCCACCGTGCAGTACGTCAGCCCGCAGATCTGGGCGTGGCGGCAGGGCCGTGTGCGCCGCATCGCGCGCTGCTGCGATCTGGTGCTGTGCCTGCTGCCCTTCGAGCCGGCGTTCTACGCGCGTCACGCGGTGCGCGCCGAGTTCGTCGGCCATCCGCTCGCCGACCAGGCGCCGCTGGCGCCCGACCGGGCGGCCGCGCGCCTGATGCTCGGCCTGCCGCCCGCCGGCACGGTGCTCGCGCTGCTGCCCGGCAGCCGGCTGGGCGAGGTGCAGCGCCTGTCGGCCCCATTCATCGCCACGGCGCAGCGCCTGGCCGCGCATCATCCGGACCTGTGCGTGGTCGCGCCGATGGCCAACGCCGCGGTACGCGCCGAGTTCGCGCGCGCGCTCCGCGCCGCCGGTGCGTCGATCGGGCCGGCCGCGACGGCGCCGATCGCGCCGGCGGCGCCGATCGCGCTCGCCGGCGGGGCGGTGCGGCCGGCCGACGCGGCGGCGCTGGCCGTGCGCGTGCTCGACGGACAGGCGCGCGCCGCACTCACGGCCGCGGACGCCGCGCTGGTGGCCTCGGGCACCGCCACGCTCGAGGCGCTGCTGTGCCGCTGCCCGATGGTGGTCGCCTACCGGGTGAGCGGGCTCACGGCGCGGCTGGTACGCGCCCTGCGGCTCGTGCGCCTGGCGCGCTTCTCGCTGCCCAACCTGCTGGCCGGTGAGTCGCTCGCGCCGGAGTTCTTTCAGGAGGCCGTCATCCCCGATAATCTCTGTCCAGCGGTCGAGTCGCTGCTGGCGGATGACGAGCGGCGCGAGCAGCTGCAGCGCAGGTTTCGCGCGATCCACGAGAGCCTGCGGGCCGACGGGGCCGTGCGCGCCGCGCAGGCCGTGCTCGGGCTGCTCGGGCGGCTCGGGTTGCCCGGGCGGCAGGGTGTGGAGCGGGCCGACGGATGATGCGGCGGGGAGTGCGCGTGGCGCAGACGCTGACGGCGGGGGTGGACGAGGCGGGGCGCGGGCCGCTGGCCGGCCCGGTGGTGGCCGCGGCGGTCATCCTCGACCCGCGGCGCGCCATCCGCGGGCTGCGCGATTCCAAGCAGCTCACCCCGCAGCGCCGCGTGCTGCTCGCGCGGCGCATCCGCGAGCGCGCCCTGGGGTATGCCATCGCCGAGGCCGATCACTCCGAGATCGATCTGCTGAACATCCTGCAGGCGTCGCTGCTGGCCATGAAGCGCGCACTGATCGATCTGCCCTTGCGTCCCGCGCGCATCCTGATCGATGGCAACCGTGCGCCGTGGCTGCGCGATTGTTTCGCCGACTGCGAGGTGCAGACCATCGTGAGCGGCGATGCGCGGGTCGCCTGCATCAGCGCCGCCTCGATCCTCGCCAAGACGCATCGCGATGCGCTCATGGGGCAACTGGACGCGCGCTATCCCGGCTACGGCCTCGCGCGGCACTTCGGCTACGGCACGCGCCTGCACCTGCAGGCTCTCGCGCACCTGGGTCCGTGCGCGATCCACCGCACCAGCTTCAATCCGCTGCGCAGCTGGCTGTCGGGCGAGCTGCCCTTCGGGGCGCTGCCCGCGCATGGGTTGCTCGGCGACCCCGAGCTCGGCGATGCGGAGCTGGCCGAAGTGGAGATGGCAGAAGCGGAGCTGGAGGAGGCCGAGCTGGAGGAGGCCGAGACGGCGCAGGCCGAGATGGCGCAGGCCGAGACGGCGTGCGCTCGGGCGAGGGCGGCCCGATGAGCGCCGGGTTCATCCACCTGCGGCTGCACACCGAGTACTCGCTGCTCGACAGCGTGGTGCGCGTGCCGGACCTGATGGAGGCGGTGGCGGCGGCCGGCATGCCCGCGGTGGCGCTCACCGACCACTGCAATCTGTTCGCGATGGTGAAGTTCTATCGCGCGGCGCTCGAGCGCGGCATCCAGCCGATCATCGGGGTGGATGTGCTGCTGCGCGAGGCGCAGGAGCCGGCACGGACCACGCGCCTGACGCTGCTGTGCCAGAACCTCTCCGGCTATCGCACCCTCGCGCGCCTGGTCAGCCGTGCCTACCTGGAGGGTCAGTCGCCCGCGGGGCAGGCGCTCATCGAGCGCCGCTGGCTCGAGCAGGGTGGCTGCGCGGGCCTGATCGCCCTGTCCGGGGCGAGCGAGGGCGACGTCGGCCGCGCGCTGCTGCATGAGCGCGGCGCGCAGGCCGAGGGGGCGCTGTCGCGCTGGCTGGATCTGTTCGGCGATCGCTTCTACATCGAGCTGCAGCGGCTCGGTCGCGCGGCGGAGAGCGCCTACCTGCCCGCGGCGCTGCGCCTGGCGGGCCGCCGCGGTGTGCCGGTGGTGGCCACCAACGATGTGCGCTTCCTGCGTCCCGATGACTTCGAGGCGCACGAGGCGCGCGTGTGCATTCACGATGGCACGCTGCTCGCGGACCCCGCGCGGCCGCGCCGCTACACGCCACAGCAGTATCTGCGTACTCCCGCGCAGATGCACACGCTGTTTCACGACATTCCCGAGGCGCTCGCCAACAGCGTGCAGATCGCGCGCCGCTGCAGCCTGGCGCTCAGGCTCGGCGAGCCACGCCTGCCCGACTACCCGGTGCCGGGCGGCGGCACCCCCGCCGAGCATCTGCGCGCCCAGGCCGAGGCCGGTCTGGCCCGGCGGCTTGCGGCGCTGCAGGGCAGCGGGGAGCTCACCGACGCGCTCGCCGAGCGCTACCGCGCGCGTCTGGCGCTCGAGCTGACGGTCATCTGCGCGATGGGATTCGCCGGCTACTTCCTCATCGTCGCGGACTTCATCCGCTGGGCGCGCGAGCACCACGTGCCCGTGGGGCCGGGACGCGGCTCGGGCGCTGGCTCGCTCGCGGCCTATGCGCTGGCGATCACCGACATCGACCCGCTGCGTCACGACCTGCTGTTCGAGCGCTTCCTCAACCCCGAGCGCGTTTCGATGCCGGACTTCGACATCGACTTCTGCATGGAGGGCCGCGATCGCGTCATCGACTACGTGGCCGAAAAGTACGGACACGAGCGCGTCTCCCAGATCATCACCTACGGCACGATGGCGGCCAAGGCCGTGGTGCGCGACGTGGGGCGCGTGCTCGGTCACCCCTACGGGTTCGTCGATCGCATCGCCAAGCTCGTGCCCTTCCGGCTCGGCATCACCCTCGAGGAGGCGCTCGCCGAGGAGCCGGAGCTCGCGCGACTGGCGCGTGAGGACGAGGAGGTGCGCAATCTGCTGGATCTGGCGCGCTCGCTCGAGGGGCTGACGCGCAATGCCGGCAAGCACGCCGGCGGCGTGGTGATCGCCCCCTCGGTGCTGACCGACTTCACGCCGCTGTACTGTGAGCCCGGCGGCGCCAACGTCATCACCCAGTTCGACAAGGACGACGTGGAGGCGGCGGGCCTGGTGAAGTTCGATTTCCTCGGCCTGCGGACTCTGACGGTGCTGGATCGGGCGATGCGGACCGTAAACGCCGAGCGCGCGCGGCAGGGCGCCGCGGCGCTCGTGCTCGGCGAGCTGCCGATGGACGATGCGCCCACCTATGCGCTGCTCAAGTCCTGCCGCACCACGGCGGTCTTCCAGCTCGAGTCACGCGGCATGAAGGACCTGATCCGCCGCCTGCAGCCCGACTGCTTCGAGGACATCGTCGCGGTCAACGCGCTGTTCCGGCCCGGGCCGCTGCAGTCGGGCATGCTCGATGACTTCATCAGCCGCAAGCACGCGCCTGCCGGCACGCCGATCGATTACCTGCATCCGGACCTGAAGCCGGTGCTCGCGCCGACCTACGGCGTGATCCTCTACCAGGAGCAGGTCATGCAGATCGCGCAGGTGCTCGCCGGCTACACGCTCGGCGGGGCGGATCTGCTGCGCCGGGCGATGGGCAAGAAGAAGCCGGAGGAGATGGCCAAGCAGCGCTCGGTGTTCATCGACGGCGCGCGCTCGCGTGGCGTGCCGGCCCGACAGGCCGAGCACATTTTCGACCTGATGGAGAAGTTCGCCGGCTACGGCTTCAACAAGTCGCACTCGGCTGCGTACGCGCTGCTGTCCTATCAGACCGCCTATCTGAAGACGCACTACCCCGCGGCCTTCATGGCCGCGGTGCTGTCCGCCGACATGGACCACACGGACAAGATCGTCACGCTGATCGACGAGTGCCTGGCGCTGGGGCTGACGGTGCTGCCCCCCGACGTCAATGCCTCGAGCTACGCTTTCGAGGTCGCCGACGAGCGCACCGTGCGCTACGGGCTCGGCGCACTCAAGGGCGTGGGTCGCGCGGCGGTCGAGGCGATCGTCGCCGAGCGCGCCGCCGGCGGCCGCTACCACGGCCTGGCCGAATTGTGCCGGCGGCTGGACCTGGCGCGCGTGAACCGCCGCGCGCTCGAGGCGCTGGTGCGCGCCGGAGCCCTCGACGGCCTCGGCCCCAATCGCGCCACGCTGATGGGCGGGCTCGCCGCGGCGATCGCCGCAGGCGAGCAGGCCGCGCGCAGTCACGAGGCCGGCCAGGTGG
>Ga0335072_10017176_pt1 | contig 10237 bp, 7 predicted proteins | sample Lox_Sample_21_FD_206725 | JGI IMG/M metagenome (GOLD analysis project Ga0335072, IMG submission 206725) | Soil microbial communities from Loxahatchee National Wildlife Refuge, Florida, United States - Lox_Sample_2.1 | ecosystem: Environmental > Terrestrial > Soil > Wetlands | place: USA: Florida...
CCTCCACTGCGCTGGGATCCTGGTTCCGTCCTTCGCGCGCAAATGTGTGATCGGTCCCGATCCCGATGGATCCTGCGTCGCGTAATACTCCAACAACGCCTTCCGTCTCCACGGCAGCGGATTGAATGCAAACACCGCGCTCTCGCTCACCGAGCTCAGGTCTACCTGCTTCGCGATCGTCTCCAGCGCTTCCACTTTCGAGGTCTGCGCCGTTTCGCACGCGTATCCCAGGCTGTCGCGCACGTCCTCGTAATCGGAGTAGAGCGACGTTCCGGCCATCATGTCGTGGAACTGGCAAAAGAGCACCTTCCACCAGCTCTCCGCGTACTCATCAGCCGGATACTTGTGCGCCGCGGCCCAGTTCGCTACGAGCGAAATCGTCTCGGCCTCAACCAGCCACCGCTCTGCGCGCCGATTCAGATACTTGCCTTCCCCATTCGCCGAGTAGCATCCACGGGAATGATGCTGCAGTTCCCCTTTCACCACCGGCAGCGAACCAAATGCCGCCGAGCTCTCGATCGCGCTGAAAAAATTCCGCAGCGTGCTGAAGCGCAGCTCCGGCAGCGACGAATCCTTTTGCAGCGCCAGCACCTGCCGGATGTATTCCTTCGTGACCGCGCCGCCGTGATCGCCCACGCCCAGAAAGAACGCCCCATGGTCGAATCCCGGCGCAAATGCGCCCGTCGCCGCCGGACGAATCAGGTCAGGACCTGCGTCGTAATTGCGCCAGATCCGGCACACCAGCACGCGCGATCCATCCGGACCCTCCCACCAGAACAGCAGCGGCAGCTTCATTTCGTGCTCCTGCGGCCGCATGAACGAGTAATACCCGTATCCCGCGCCCTTCAAGATCGTCGGCAGCCCTGCCGCGTGCCCAAACGAATCGGGATTGAAGCCGATGGTCACGTCTGCGCCCAGCACGCGCTGGCAATACTCCTTGCCATAGAGCGACTGCCGCACAAAGCTCTCGGTCGCGGGAATGTTGCAGTCGGGCTCGACAGGCCATCCGCCCACCACTTCCCACCGGCCCTCGCGGATGCGCTGCCGCACTTCATCCACCATCTGCGGATCAGCCCGCTCCACCCAGCGGTAGTGCGCCGAGGACGAATGCGAGTAACAGAACCCCGGCGTCTCCTTCATCCGGTTCAGAGCACTGCGAAAGGTTGTCAACACCTCATCGGCACCGTCACGCCATGGCCAAAGCCACGCAGCATCGATGTGGGAGTGGCCGATGATGTGAAGAACCTTGCGCGAGCTTGCTGCCTGCTCCGCCAGCGACGGAATCGACGCCATGGCGCCCACCGCCGCCGCACCCTGCACAAGAAACTCCCGCCGTGTTCGGACTTTCATCCCGCTAGCCATTCCGCATCTCCCCCGCTTCCAGCATTCGCAATACGTCCACATCCGTCAGCGCGGCCATCAGCGCTGCCACATCCCCAATCTTTGCGCCCAGCACCGATGGCACCAGTTCGCACGCCGCCGCTGCCTGCGGCAATGCTTCTTCGGCAATCACCTTGCGTGCCGGCCCCAGCACGAGCTCTCCCAACGCGACGCCCAGGGAGCCAAACGTGATTACCTGGGGATTCAACGCGTCGATCAGCAACGCCAACCCGCGTCCCATCCACTTGCCCACTTCGCCGGCAACCTGCAAGGCTTCGGCATCGCCGGCCACCATCGCTTCCACCACGGTCCGAATCGGTGTGGCCGAAGTCCATCGCCCCGGAAACATCTGCGCAGCCAATTCCACCAGCCCCGCGCCCGACCCAAACGACTCCCACGATCCCCGCTTCCCGAATCCCAGAGGCCCATCCTCTGCCAGCCGCCAATGCCCGATCTCGCCGGCCGTGTCGCTCGCCCCGCGCACAATCTGCCACGATGAAGCCACCGCCCACGCCCGTCCCGAACGTCAGAAAAACGAGATGCTTCAGATCCGGCCGATTCTTGCCCACGCCAAAGTGGAACTCCGCCAGCGCTCCCGCATTGCCATCATGCTCCACGACCACCGGCAGCCCTGGAAACGCCTCGGAGAATCGAGCCCTGAGGTCCACATGGTGCCATCCCGGCAGATGGGGCGGGTTGATGAGGATGCCCTCAGCAATCTTGAGCGGGCCGCCCACTGACACGCTAATCGCCGCCGCCGATCTGCCCTCGCGTTCGGCTCGGTCGGCCGCCCCCCGCCCTGCTTCAACAATGCCGGGAAACGTCTCGGCAAAAGGCTCCGCTGCGCGCGTCGGCAACTCCACCCGCTGCAGGATCTCGGCTTGCCTGCTTCCCTCCACGCACGCGGTCTTCGTGCCTCCGATATCGAAACCCAGAATCGTTCGTTCCCTGGCCAACGCAAGCTCCCCACCGGCTCGGACGCATTCTACCAAGGCTCCTGCGCCTGTCGGCCCAGTGCGGCTTTACTCCGCACATCGCTCCATTGGATACTGCCTCTGACGTATGAATGCGTTCTTCAGACGATTCAGTTTAATTACCGGCTTTTCCCTGATGGTTGTTCTCCTCATCGGAAACGCAATTGTCACCCGGCGCCAACTGAGCACACAAATCGAAAGCCAGACGTGGTTTCACGACTCCGAGCAGGTACGGTACGCAATCAGCCGCACCGAGCTTCTGCTGGTTGACGCCGAGACGGGACAGCGCGGTTATCTCTACAGCGGCGATCCGAAATACCTGGATCCTTACAACGCCGCGATCAGCGCCCTCGATTCCGACCTGAAGAACCTGGCGGAGCTCACCGCCGACAATCCCCAGCAGCAGGCCAACGTCGTCGTCCTTCACGAGCTGGTCGATCTCAAGTTGCAGGAGCTCGCCCAGACACTGGCTCTCTATCGCGCCGGCAAGACCGACGATGCCAAATCCGTGGTCCTCTCCGGCCGGGGACTCATGATCATGAATGACCTTCGCAACCAGATTGACCGAATGCAGCAGGAAGAACTCGCATTGGCGAAGGCCCGCGACGCTGCCTACCAGAAAAGCATCCGCGACACCATCTGGAGCATCTACCTCGCCACTGCGGTCGCAATCATAGGACTTCTTTTCCTTGCCCGCACCATTTCTCATGAGCGCGCGATGCGCGAGGTCTACGCTCATGAGCTGGCCGCGCGCGAGCAATGGTTCCGAACCACGCTCAGCAGCATCGGTGATGCCGTCATCGCCACCGACGCCGAAGGCTACGTCACCTTCCTGAACCCGGTCGCCGAACAGCTCACGGGATTTACGCTTCCCGAAACCCATAGGAAAAAAATCGAGGAAATCTTCCCCATCTTTAACGAGCTCACCGGCGAACCAACCGAAAGTCCTGTCGCCAAGGTGATGAGGCTCGGCGTTGTGGTGGGTCTCGCGAACCATACGGTCCTCAAGCGTGCCGACGGCCATACCGTCCCCATTGAAGACAGCGCGGCTCCCATCCGCGACCAGCGTGGTCAGACCATCGGCGTCGTTCTGGTCTTTCGCGATGTCACTGCCGAGCGCAGGGCTCAGGACCTGCTCCGCAAAACCGAGAAGCTCGCCGCTGCCGCCCGGCTTTCCGCTACCGTGGCGCACGAAATCAATAACCCGCTCGAGGCAGTTATCAATCTTCTCTACATCGCCAGGTCCTCGGCGGAATCCTCGGCAGACTTAAGAGACCTGCTGGGGCAAGCTGAACAGGAACTGGACCGCGTGGCCCACATTACCCGCCAGACCTTGGGCTTCTACCGCGATCCCAACCAGCCGGAGAACGTCCAGATGAGCTCGATTGTCGAAGACGTGTTGAAGCTCTATGGCAACAAGATCCACACCCGGCGCATCAGCTTCGAATCCAGCTTCGAAGACTGCCCCGCCATCTGGGGCGTCCGCGGCGAATTGAAGCAAGTCGTCTCCAACCTGCTGTCCAATGCGATTGACGCCGTGCCGGAAAGCGGCCGCATCCGGCTCTCCTGTTCGCGACTCAAAAAGGATGAGTCGGAGATGGTTGAATTCATCATCGAAGACAGTGGTTCCGGTGTCGCTCCCGAGCATGTGAGCCAGATCTTTGATCCGTTCTTCACCACCAAAAAGGACGTAGGAACCGGCCTCGGCCTTTGGGTCACGCGCGAAATTGTCGAGCGGCACGGCGGCACCATCGAACTCCTTCCGCATGGCACTGGCCAGGACCTCGGCGGAGCCGCATTCGTCCTCCGTTTCCCGCGCGCGGCTGAATCCAGCATCGAACCCTCGCCGACCGCCGGCTGACGCATTTCCACCGCGGCGAAAATCCTCCATCGACAACCGCGCGGCCGTGCGGCATAGTCGTATCCATGCGGAAAGCATGGTTCCGGTCTCTTCAACGCAGTTCGCGCGTGCCTCATTCGGTTGCGCTCGCGGCCCTGGCCTTCGTGATCGCTCCCGTATTCGGACAGCAGCCTCCCAATCCTCCCATCGTTCTGCACGCCGCGCGTCTGCTCCAGGTCGATACCGGGCAGATCCTTCAGCCCGGCGAGATCCTTGTCGAAGGCGAGCGCATCCGCGCCGTCGGCACGGCGGTCGACCATCCGCAAAACGCCAAAGTCATCGATCTCGGCGACACCACGCTGTTGCCCGGCATGATTGATGCGCACGTGCATCTGTTTCTCCATCCCGGCGCAGAGGATCTGCAGACCGTCGAGGAATCCGTTCCCTGGCGCGTCATCCTTGCCGAACAGTCAGCCAAAGCCGATCTTCTCGCCGGGTTCACGGCGGAGCGCGACATGGGCACGGAGGGCGCCGGCTCGGCTGATACCGCGATTCGCAATGCCATTAATCAGGGCCTCATCCTCGGCCCTCGCATGCGCATCAGCGGCAATGCCATCGACATCCTCGGCGGCCACGAAGATGCCAATCACTTCAACCCCGCGCAGCACGTCCTTTCCAACGCCGACTACGCCAACTCCGCGGAACAAATCGTCGAAGTGATCCGCGAGCAACACAAAGAGGGCTCTGACTTCGTCAAGATGTACGAAACCGGTCCCGACCGCATGATCGATGGCGTGCTGCACACGCCTTACCAGTACACCGCCGCGCAGCTTACCGCCGCAGTGGAAGAGGCGCATCGTCTCGGCACCTTTGTCGGCGTCCACGCCATGGGCGAGCCGGGCACGCACTACGCCGCCGAGGCCGGTGTCGCTTCCATCGACCACGCCACGCAGCTCTCCGACGACACCATGCGCCTGATGAAGGAAAAAGGCATCTTCGCCGTCCCCACCTTCACCATCTTCGATTACTTCGCGCACCACCGCGAGTCACAGGATCAAGCCGCTGCCGAATCCGAGATGCTCGACTACAAGATTCGCGAATTCAAGAAGCAAATTGCCTTCGGCATTTCCTTTGCCGTGGGCTCCGACGTGGGCCCGTTCCCGCACGGCACCCAGGCCCATGAATTGACGCTCATGGTGCAATACGGAATGAAGCCCCTCGCCGCGCTCCAGGCCGACATGATCAACGGAGCCAGACTGCTCGGCTGGGCCGGCCAGATCGGTGAGTTGAAATCCGGCTACTTCGCCGACATCATCGCCGTGCCGGGCAATCCCCTCGACGACATCAGCGTCTGCGAGCACGTCAAGTTCGTGATGAAGAACGGCGACGTGGTCGAGAATGGAATCGCTCCCGGCAACTCATCGCAGCCCGGGCGATAGCCCACCACGGGAACGGCGGCGAGATTCGCAATTTCCGCACCCCCGGGCAAGGAATCGACCGCCCATATCCGTTCTTGCTGATGGGACCACCGGCGCGGCCGTCGAGGTGCATGTTAAGCTTTCGGTACCTTCTTCAGACTTGGGAAAGAAGCGCGCACTTAGAGGTCGGCAAGCTCGAATACATGAGCAGCCAGGATGCGCGATCATCCGGACTTCATACGAATTGATCTGTAGAACCCGACAACCTTGCTCTCACGATGCCCCTGATTCGATTTCGAGAATTCGAACTCGACGAGCAGACGCTGGAACTGCGCAAAGGCGGTGTGCCCGTGCGACTCCAGCACCAGCCCGCGCGCGTGCTCGCGATGCTGCTCAGTCAGCACGGCGCCATGGTGACGCGGGAGCAGATTCGCAAGGCGGTATGGGGCGACGACACGTTCGTCGATTTCGAGCAGGGGCTGAATTTCTGTATTCGCCAGATACGCCTCGCGCTCGATGACCGCGCGGAGCAACCGCTCTTCATCGAAACTCTTCCGCGTCTCGGCTACCGGTTTCTCGCGCCCATTGAGCGGATTGGCGCGCAGCCTGTGTCCGTCGAGAATCGTCGCATTCGCATCGCCATGGCGCCGATTGAACACCTCGGCGGAACAGAAGAGGAGTACTTCGCTGCGGGATTGACCGACGACATGATCTCGGCGCTCTCCCGCATCGACCCGGCGCGGCTTCGCGTCACAGCGGTTCCCCGCCTGGCGTCGGATGCTCCGCTCGCCGATCAACTTGCATGTCTTCAACGCGAGCTGGACCTTGATTACCTGCTGCGCGGCTCCGTGCGCCGTTCAGCATCCACCATGCGCATCACCGCACAACTCCACGACCTCAAAGACAAGAGCGTGCTGTGGTCAGAAACTTACGACCGCAATACGTCCGATCTGCTTGCCGTGCAGGAAGACGTAACCGGACGCGTCAGCCGGTCGCTGACGCTCGAGCTTCTTCCCGGTTCGGCCTCGGGCTCCAGGAAATATGCGGCCTCTTCGGCAGCCTATGACGCCTATCTGAGAGGCCGCTTCTTCTGGCATCGGATGACCACCGAGGCGATTCGCAGCAGCCAGGCTTACTTCACTGAGGCCATCACCCTCGATCCGAAATTCGCTCCCGCCTATGCAGGTCTAGCAGACTGCTATGCGCAGATGGGATCGATCCGCGTGGGAATCATGAAACCCGTCGACGCCCTCGAGAAAGCGCGCCCGCTGCTCGAGCGCGCCATGGAGCTGGATGACAGCATGGCCGAAGCCCACTGCACCCTGGGGCTGCTGAAGAGCTGGTACGACCTCGATTGGGCCGGCGCTGAGCGCGAGTTCCAGATCGCCCTCAGGCTCGATCCCAGCCACCTGACGACCCTGCTCTGGCAATCGCTCTACCTTTGCGCTGTCGGCAGGCACAGTGAAGCGATCGAATCGATGCGACGTGCTCGCGAAGCAGAGCCCTTGTCTCCCGTCATCAATATGTACGTGGGCGCCGTCCTCGGCTTCTCCGGGCAATACGACCTCGCTTTGCGGCAGCTCAACCAGGCCGTTGAACTTGATCCGCATCTCTATCGCCCCTACATGTTTCTCGGCAAGATGTACACCCAGCTCGAACGATATGAAGAGGCGCTTGCGGCATTCAACCGTGCCCTCGCCTTGAACCAGGACAACCTGGAAGCGCTGGCCTATTCCGGCCAGACTCTGGCTGCGATGGGAAACCGGGAAGGCGCGCTCGGCATCATCAGGCAAGTAAAGGAGACGGCGGAGTGCAGAACCGATCCCGCCCTGCTCCTGGCCTGCATCTACGCACACCTCAACGACGCGGATGAAACCTTCGCCTGCCTTCAGAAATCGCTCGAACACAGATGCGTTCCCCTCTACATTTTTCGCATCGACCCGTGCTTTCGCCGTTACGAAAGCGATCCTCGCCACGCCGATTTTCTGCGCTCGATGGGCCTTGCCCATCTTGCAAAACCGCAGAGCGCGCCTCTCTGAAACGGATCAGGCAGCCGGCGCGATGTTCTGGTTCGAGCTGAAGAAATTGTCTGGGTCGTATTTCCTTTTGAGCGCCGCAAGGCGATCGTAGTTGACGCCGTAGGAGGCGCGCACTGCAGCCGCGCCCTCATCGCCCAAGTAATTGACGTAAGAATCCGATCCGCCGAACGGTTCCAGCGCTTTCGAAACCCCTCGTGTCCAGGCCATGCATTTCTCCGCATCCCGCGAGTCGGTCCAGGCCGCGACAATGTTGATGCTGTAATGCACGCGCCGCAGGCCGAACGCTGTCTCGCCTGCCGGCACGCGGCTGGCAGCGCCATGCATGTGCTCAATGATGATCTGCGTCAGTTCCGTCGGAGCCGATGCCGCGCCCTCAATCAACGCCTGCAACGCCCCGTCGGGCAACTCGCGAAGGAACGGGCATTTGAAGTAGTAATTCAACCCGGCCGGCGCAGTGAAATCGAGCATGGTCTGAATCTCGGTGTATTTCTTTTCGCCGGTCATGTCAGCCACCGGCGGCGATGCGAGATAGAACTTCTGTCCCGTTCCCGCGGCCTCGGCGCGTGCCCCGCTATGGCAGAATGCGACAGCAGCCAGCGGAGCGCCATGCCCTGTCATCAGCGCGGCATACGCAGTCAGTTCGTCCGGCGCGGCAACCGTGATATCGCGATAACGGCGGAACAGGTCAAAGGCTGAGCTGCGCGGATAGAGCAGCACGCCCCCTTCGACCGAGTCCCTCGGATGCATCCGAAACTCCAGAGCCGTCACGATCCCGAAGTTGCCGCCCCCGCCGCGAATCGCCCAGAAAAGGTCTTCGTTCTGCGTGGCGCTCACAGACAGGTGCGTGCCTTCCGCCGTCACCAGATCGGCCGAGATCACGTTGTCACAGCTCAATCCGTGCTTGCCCATCAGCCAGCCCAGCCCGCCGCCTAGCGTCAGACCCGTGACCCCGGTCGATGAGATGACCCCTCCGGTAGTCGCCAGCTCGAATCGCTCCGCCTCGCGGTCGAAGTCTCCCCACTTCGTTCCGCCCTGGACGAGCGCTGTGCCCTTGCTGGCGGCCACCTGCACCGCATTCATCAGCGAAAGATCGATCATGAGCAGCCCATCCGCGACGGACTTGCCCGACACGCTGTGCCCGCCCCCCTTGACGGTGACGGCGACTTGGTTCTCGCGGGCAAAACGCACCGTCTGCATCACCTCGGCAATGCTCGTGGGCCGGATGATCGCGCTGGGCCTGCGATCGATCATCCCGTTCCACACCCTTCGCGCGCTTTCGTAATCCGGGTCACCGGCGGTGAATACGGGGCAGGCGAGTTTGGTGCGCAGGTCGGCACACTGCTTTTCTGAGTAGGCCTTCATGGTGGAAACCTAACACGAGACCCTCCCCCTGTTGTCTGAGTTTTAGATGAGTTGGAACTCCGAGGAAACTCAGCCGCAACTCCGAGCCGCCTCATTGGCCCGTGCCGCGCCTTGCGGCACCATTTCTCCCATCAATCGGCGCCTCCTTGGAGGTCGCGCCAATTCGGAAATGGAGGAGGTTCAAATGAAACTGAACAGGACTTTGAAGGCATTCGTAACGACCGCGCTGCCGGTCTCAGCAGCGTTCCTGGTCGCCCTACTGGCGGTCCCGCCCAGTGCCCAGGCCCAATGCGGCATGCCCAGCAAGCTGGTGAAGCCGGCGAGCTGGCAACCCTCTTTTGGACGGGCGCACCTGGTGCGGGCGGCGTTTGGCCGCGACGACGATGACGACGGCCTATCCATTGTGGGGATGTGGCGCGTGGTTTTCATGGCCAACACCAGCAACGGCGCTTCGATTACGCCCATGCCGATCGACGACGCCCTTGTCGTCTGGCACCGCGACGGAACCGAAATCATGAACTCATTCCGCCCCCCGCAGGATGGCGACTTCTGCATGGGCGTGTGGGAACAGACCGGAAGAGGCACGTACTATCTCAACCACTACGCCTGGTTCGCCAACCAGTACCCCAACGCCACCAAGAACGGCATCGGGGATCCGGTCGGCCCAACCCACATCACGGAGAAGGTCACCTTGAGCGAGGACGGAAGCCACTTTACCGGATCATTCACTCTCGATGCCTACAGCACCGCAGGCACCGCGGGCCCTGTCGTTCAGAGGTTCACGGGATCGATCTCGGGAACGCGCATCACCGTCGCCACGGCGCCAAGCCAATTGTTCTAAGCGAAAAACAGTGGAACAGGCGGCGGGACCGGAGACCCTGCCGCCTCGGTTTTCCCCAGCCGAGGGATTCCCGCAGTGAGAACTTCAATCGCCGACCCAAATCCGCTCATCGATCGCGGACGTTAGACCGCTACTGTGAAGCTTTGCTCGTCGCGGGTCACCGCGCGATACAGCGTATCCCGCTCCACCGGCACGCGCCCGGCCTCGGTGATCAACCGGCACAGCTCTTTGCGCGTCAGGCCCTGCGGCGTGGTCGCCCCGGCATCGTGATAGATCTTTTCCTCAATCACCGTGCCGTCCAGGTCATCGGCGCCAAAGCGCAGCGCGATCTGCGCAATCTTCGGCGTCATCATCTGCCAGTAGGCTTTGATGTGCGGAAAATT
>Ga0335072_10017177_pt1 | contig 10237 bp, 10 predicted proteins | sample Lox_Sample_21_FD_206725 | JGI IMG/M metagenome (GOLD analysis project Ga0335072, IMG submission 206725) | Soil microbial communities from Loxahatchee National Wildlife Refuge, Florida, United States - Lox_Sample_2.1 | ecosystem: Environmental > Terrestrial > Soil > Wetlands | place: USA...
CAGCCGCAGGTAGCCGAGCTTGCGCCCGGCGTGCTGGTACGCCATCTCGCGGCGGGCCCGTTCGAGGACCTTGATAAGGCAGAGCTGCCCGGGCAGCTCTGCCAGTTCACCTTCGAGTTGCTCCGCACCGAAGCAGCGCACGCTCCTGGCCGGTACGACCTAGTCCATGGTCACTACTGGCTGTCCGGCCAGGTGGGCGCCGTAGCCAAGGAGCGTTGGGGCGTTCCGCTGATTCAGTCCATGCACACCCTGGGCAAGGTCAAGAACGCGGCGCTGGCGGCGGGCGACACCGCAGAACCCGATGTGCGGCTGCGCGGCGAGGCTGAAGTAGTGGCCTGCGCCGACCGGCTGGTCGCGAATACCGACGACGAGGCTCAGCAGCTCATCGGGCACTATGCCGCCGACCCGGCCAGGGTTGCCACCATCAATCCCGGCGTAGACCTGTCGGTATTCAAGCCCGGCTCGCAGCGGCAAGCGCGCCGGCAGCTCGGCCTTCCCGAGGACGGAGTGCTTCTGGTTTTCGCCGGGCGCGTGCAGCCGCTGAAGGCACCGGATGTCGTGCTCCACGCCGCGGCTCAGCTGATTGCCGATGATCCTGCGCTGGCCGGCAGGCTGACGGTCGCGTTTGTCGGCGGCCCGAGCGGCACCGGCCGGCAGGACCCTGACGGGCTCGAACAGCTCGCTGCCCGGCTAGGACTGTCCGGGGTCGTGCGCCTGGAGCCGCCGTGCCCGCAGCCTGAGCTTGCCCAGTGGTACCGGGCAGCCACGCTGGTCATGGTGCCGTCTTACACGGAATCGTTCGGGCTGGTAGCGATGGAGGCTCAGGCATGCGGCACACCGGTAGTGGCAGCTGCCGTCGGCGGGCTGCGCATCGCAGTCAGGCACGGGTATTCCGGTGTCCTGGTTGACTCCCGCGACCCCGGTCACTACGCCAGAGCCGTGCGCGAACTGATCACCGCCCCGGCAAGTCTGGCCAGGCTCGCCCGCGGCGCGCGCGAGCATGCCTCAAGGTTCGGCTGGTCCGCGACGGTTGACGCGCTCCTGCAGCTGTACGTCACGGTCGCCGCCGAGACAGCCGCACCGGTCGACGCGTGACCTCGCCGGACTACGATTCGGCCCTGCGTGCCGCGCTTGGCGCGCTCGAGGTCAGCTATGAGTCGCCTCAGCCGGGCAGCTACCTGGTCACGCTGCCCGGGCAGCACAAGCTAAAGACCATGACGTGGCTCATCGCAGGCACGCATAGCCTGCTGGCCGAGGCTTTTTTCTGCCGGCAGCCGGACGAGAACCATGCGGAGTTCTACCGGTTCCTGCTCGAGCACAATGCCGGGATGTACGGGGTGCACTTCGCGCTCGATCCGGTGGGCGACGTCTATCTCGTCGGGCGGCTGCCGCTCAACGCGATCAGCCCGGATGAGATCGACCGGCTTCTTGGCTGCGTGCTCAGCTATGCCGACGACACCTTCGATCAGGCACTGATGATCGGCTTCGCGTCGGCCATCAGGAAGGAGTACGCCTGGCGCGTCAAGCGCGGCGAGAGCCTGGCTAACCTGCAGGCGTTCAGCCGGATTACGCAGGAGGCACAAGCCCCGGATGGCCCCCGGTTCGGCGAGCACCCCGGCTAATCAGCTTGCGCCAGTCGACCGGGCATCGGGCGACTTAGCATTGATTCGAGCGTTCCCGCGCGACCTTATCTGACGTTATGTCCCATTCGCGCCAACACAAACGCGTGCTATGTGGTTCCCTGGGCTCGTCAGGGAGCGCGCGAATCCGGCAAGTCGTCAGGATTTGACGAGGCGGGAGACGGCATCGGCCGCCTCCTTGACCTTCGCTTGCGCCTCCGGGCCGCCTTGCTCGATGGCCTGGGTCACGCAGTGCCCCAGGTGATCTTCCAGCAGGCCGATCGCCACCGCCTGGAGCGCCCTGGTCGCCGCCGAGATCTGAGTGAGCACGTCGATGCAGTAGGTGTCGTCCTCCACCATCCGTTGCAGACCTCGGACCTGGCCCTCGATCCTGCGCAGTCGCTTGAGGTAGGCATCCTTGTCCTGCGTGTAGCCGTGCATAGTCAGACGGTACACGGCTGCCCGCCGAACCGGCACGAGTACGCGGCCGGTCCCCAACCTGCGTGAACCCAGAGCCCGACTTCACCGATCCTTAAGGCGGAGGCACGACTTTAGACTTGGTAGCGAAGCCGGGCACTCCCATAGCGGCGATCACGGGCCTTCCCGCGGGATTCCCGGCAGCCCGCGTGGCCGGAGACGGCGCCGGAGCAAGGAAGGACGGTGTCATGCCGCAGCACGACATCCGTACCACTGTGCAGAACCGCGAAGCCGGCCTGGCCAAGATCACCGCGCTGAGCTGGCGGGCAGGCGCAGCCGCCGTTGCGGTCGCCGGACTGCTCACAGCCGCGCTCGGCCACCACTCAAGCGCTCGCGCTGCCCCGGCCGAGCACCGAGACGATCAGGGCAGCATCGTTATCCCCGCTCAGCCGCCGGGTCAGGCTGCAGGCACCGGCCAGGTAACGTCCGGCGCGTCATGACAGCCGGTGCGCGGTGACAGCAAGTGCGATAACCAGGGACACGTTCGAGGTGTTCGGCACCACCGCGGTCCTGCTCGTCACTCGTCCGGGCACGATCGGCCAGGCCCGCAGAATCGCCGACCGGTTGTTTGCAGAGGTCGATCTCGCCTGCAGCCGGTTCCGGCCGGACTCCGAGCTCTCCCGGGTGAATGCCGCTGGCGGCGAGCCAACTCCTGTCAGTGCCGTATTCGCCGACCTCCTGGCAGTCGCCCTGCGCGCCGCCAGGCTAACCGGCGGCGATGTCGATCCAACCTGCGGACGTGCACTGACGGGCCTGGGCTACGACCGAGACTTCGCTGACGTACGCGCGGCCGGCGGTGCGCCGCCACGGCTCACCGGCCCGGTCGGCCCGGTGCCTGGCTGGGCCAGGGTGCGGCTGGACCGCGGGGGCCGCCGGGTCCGGCTCGAGCACGGTGCTCAACTCGATCTGGGCGCGACAGCCAAGGCGCGGGCGGCCGACGAGTGCGCTGAACAGATAGCCGGCCGGATCGGCTGTGGCGTCCTGGTCAGTCTCGGTGGCGACGTTGCAGTGGCTGGCCAGCCGCCGCCGGACGGCTGGCCGATCAGGGTCACCGATGACCACGCCGCACCGGAATGGGCGGCCGGCCAGACCGTGACCATCACTTCCGGTGGCCTGGCGACGTCGAGCACCACGGTGCGGACCTGGACGGTAGGCGGCCGCCAGGTCCATCACATCATCGATCCCGCAACCGGCGAGCCCGCTCGGTCCTGCTGGCGCACAGTCACTGTCGCGGCCGGGACCTGCACCGACGCCAACACGGCCAGCACCGCCGCGATCGTCCGCGGGGCGGCCGCCCTGGACTGGCTCCACGCCATCGGCTTGCCGGCTCGGCTGGTACGGCATGACGGAACGGTGGAGACGACCGCCGGCTGGCCATACGACGACCCCGGCGATGCGGCGTGACCGGCGGCGGGCACGTCGGCGCCATGGTCATCACGTCCTCAACGCCGCTGTGGTACGCGACGAGAGCGACCGGCTTGGTTGCCCTGGTCCTGCTGACCGCGAGCATGGCGCTCGGCCTGCTGTCATCGGTGCGCTTCCAGCGGCCGGCCTGGCCCCGGTTCGTCACCTTGGGCCTACATCGCAACCTGGCCCTGCTCGCACTGGGGTTCACCGCGGTGCACGTGCTGACGACGGTCCTGGACAGCTTCGTGTCCATCCCGCTGCAAGATGCGTTCATCCCGTTTATCTCGTCCTACCGGCCAATCTGGCTTGGCCTCGGCGCGATCGCCCTCGACCTGATGCTCGCCTTGATCATCACCAGCCTGCTGCGGACCAGGATGGGCCTGCGGAGCTGGCGCGTCGTGCACTGGTCGGCCTACCTGTGCTGGCCGGTGGCAGTACTGCACGGGCTCGGCACCGGGACTGACACCCCAGTCCGCTGGGTGCTCGTCCTGACCGCGTGCTGTGTGCTCGCCGTTACCGTGCTGACACTCTGGCGGCTCGCGCTGGCCTGGCCTGATCGACCGGTGGCGAGCACCGCAGGCGTCATCCTGATCGTAGTGACGCTGATCGCGGGCGGAGCGTGGCTGCGGGCCGGCCCGCTCGCGCCGCACTGGAGCGCCCGGTCCGGCACGCGAACTACGCCGCCTGCAGGAGCAGCACGGCCCGATCGCCGGGCCAGTCCGTGACAGCGCACAACTCCGCGGTCCCGAGCGCGGGCCAGCCGGCCGGGCCAGCGCCCGGCGAGCTACGGCTGATCGTCCGCGACCAGCCGCTGTCCCTTGCCGAGCACATTGATCAGTACGGTCCACTGCCAGCCGGCAAGCATGGCTCCGCGACGCTGATTGCCGAGGTCGAGCGCTCCGGGCTGACCGGCCGGGGCGGCGGCGCCTTTCCGGCCGGCCGCAAGATCCGCGCGGTCGCGGAAGCGAGCACACGGACGCGCAGCATCCGCGCTGTCGGCGCCAGTGCCGCGCGAGGCAGTGTCGCAAAAGCCAGTGTCATTGTCGCCAATGGCTCAGAATCCGAGCCTGTCAGCAGCAAGGACCGCGTGCTGCTTAGTCATGCCCCGCACCTCGTGCTGGACGGAATCGCGGTGTGCGCCAGCGCTGTCGGCGCCGCCCGGGCGTATCTCTGCGTCGGCCACGGTGCCGCGCCGATCGCGCAGTTCCTGACGGGAGCAGTCGCTGAACGAAACCGGGCCGGGCTGGACACAGTGCCGGTCGAGGTGATCGGGGTGGCCGGCGGATACCTGGCAGGTCAGGAGAACGCACTGATCAGTGCCTTGAACGGCAACGCGCCGCTGCCGACGTTCGTCCCGCCGCGACCCGCCGAGCGGGGCGCGCACCGGCGGCCGACTCTCGTGCTCAACGTCGAGACGCTTGCTCATATCGCGCTGATTGCCCGCTTCGGCAGCCACTGGTTCCGCACCGCCGGGACGCCTGGCGCGCCCGGCTCCGCACTGGTGACGGTTGCCGGAGCGGTCGACAGGCCGGGCGTGCGGGAGATTCCGCTCGGCACCGCGCTCGGCGAAGTACTGCAGCGGTCCGGCATGAGCCAGCCAGCGCAAGCGGTGCTCACAGGCGGCTACTTCGGGACCTGGCTGCCGTTGCCAGCCGCGCTGGCAGTGCCCGTCAGCCACGAGGGCATGCGGGCGGCCGGGGCCGCGCTCGGCCCGGGCGTGCTGGCAGTGCTGCCTGAGGCAGCCTGCGGGCTGGCTGAGACGGCGAGGATAGCCAGTTTCCTGGCCGCCGAGAGCGCGGGGCAGTGCGGGCCGTGCCGGAACGGCCTGCCGGCGCTGGCGGACGCCTTGAACTTGATCGCGTTCGGTCGGCCCGGCCCGGACATCGTCGGCTGGGTTCAGCAGCTCGCTGGCCTCGTTACCGGCCGGGGTGCGTGCCATCTGCCCGATGGCACTGCAGGCCTGGCCAACAGCGCGCTCACCGTATTCGCCGCCGATGTGCGAGCGCACCTGACGGCCGGGCCGTGCACCCGGGCCGGCGGGCCGCCGATCTTGCCGGTCCGGGCCAGGGGCGCATCGTGAGGGCGGACCGCGCTGGCGGGACAAGGCACCAGCAGCCGTTGCCGGAGCCGCGGCTTCAGGTCAACCCGATCGCCTGCGATGCCCGCGGGCTATGCATCGAGTTGCTGCCCGAGCTGATTTCGGCCGATTCATGGGGCTACCCGATCATCCGGCCTGGTCCGGTGCCGCTGCACCTGCAGCCGCTGGCCCGCCGGGCGGTTGCCGCCTGCCCGACGCTCGCGCTGATGCTGACCACCCCGCCGGGGTAAACGCCATCGAACCCACAGGGCTGCGGGGCGCATGGCTGCGCCCTGCAGACTGTGCGGGCAACTGGCGCTTAGTTGAAGTACACCTTCGGGCTGCGCCTGACGCTGGTGTCCCGGACCGGCGCGTAGGTAGCCGAGAACGTTGCTGAGGACACACCTACTTCTGAGCACACGCCTGACGACGTTGCCGCGTCCAGGGCGAGCTTCTCCTTGACGGACACCTTGTTGCCGGAATTCGATGCGTGCGCGGTTGCCCGGCGTGCTGTCACCACGCACGTGTAAGTGGATGAGCCTACGCTGATGCTCGCGTCAAGGGAGAGCGGCTTAGTCCGGGACCTGCCGGCGATCGCGACCGGAAATCCCTTAGCCGAGCTGATCGTCACGTCGTAGGGCAGGTTGAGGGCCTTGATGCCGGTCAGGGAGATGCCGGTGCCCGACGCTCCGGTCAGCGCGCAGCCACCAAAAGTCTCACCGGTGAGCGCCAGCGTGGCCTTCCCGGCCCGGGCCGGGTTGCCCGTGACCTTCGCCTTCAGGGTGGATGACGTGCAGGTCGCGTTGAACGAGCCGCTGGAGGTGTTGAGCGCGAACGTAGCGCTCCTGCCTTTAGGCAGGCTAGCCCTCAGCTCCGCCCGCTTCTTGACCGCGGGCCCGCCTTTTTTCCTGATGGTCAGTACCGGCTTAGCCGCATGGTGGGCGCTTGCGGCGTAGGCTGCGCTGGCTGGTGCCGCCAGCGCGAGCGCGCAGATGGCAGCCAGTACCACCGGACGGTACCTCGGCATGGATATCACTCCTTCGTAATCGGCGCGAACGTCGGCTGCACCCTTAGTTAACACATTTGCGTGTCGGTTAAAGCAATCTTTTGCGGGATAAAGGTGAACTGCCTGTCCTGGGGCCAGCAGCCGGCCATGGCTACTATCGCTAGACCGGCGACGCGGACAGACCGTCCGCGGTCAGGGCCGCGACATCGGAGGGCGTGCGATGGGTCCACTCAGCGGCGTGCGGGTTATCGAGATGGCCAGCTTGGCTCCTGCCCCCTTCGGCTGCATGATCCTTGCTGACCTCGGCGCCGACGTGCTCCGCGTCGACCGGGCCGAACGATGCGGTCCGCAGGCACGAAGGCCCAACGATCCACTTGGCCGCGGCCGTCGCTCGATCGGGCTGAACCTAAAGGACCCGGCGGCCGTCGACTTGCTGCTGCGCCTTGCCGACGATGCCGATGTGCTGGTCGAAGGGTTCAGACCCGGCGTAGCTGAGCGGCTCGGCTTTGGGCCGCAGGTGTGCGCGGAGCGCAACCCCGGCCTTGTCTTCGCCCGGATGACAGGCTGGGGTCAGGACGGCCCACTGGCGCCGACGGCCGGACATGACATCAACTACATCGCCGTCTCCGGCGCGCTCAGCATGATCGGCCGGGCCGGGGAGTCCCCGGTGCCGCCGGTTAACCTGATCGGCGACTTCGGCGGCGGCGGCATGCTGCTGGCGCTCGGCATTCTCGCCGCCCTGGTCGAGCGGGCGCACAGCGGCCTTGGCCAGGTAGTCGACGCCGCGATGGTAGACGGTTCGGCACTGATGACATCGTTCGTGTACGGCATGCGCGCCTCCGGTACCTGGCAGGACAAGCGCGGCAGCAACCTGCTGGACGGCGGAGCACCGTTCTACGACACCTACGCCACTGCCGACGGACAGTACGTTGCCGTTGGCGCGCTTGAGCCGCAGTTCTACGCGGCATTGCTGCACGGGCTCGGGCTTGCCGGCACGGAACTGCCGGAGCAGCACGACCGCGGCGGCTGGCCGGTGCTGCGAGAGCGGTTCGCTGCCGTCTTCGCCTCCCGCACCCGGGCGGACTGGGAGCAGGTGTTCGCCGGTACCGACGCCTGCGTCGCGCCAGTCTTGACCGCGGCCGAGGCCCCCGTGCACCCGCACGCAGCAGCCAGGGGCGCGTTCGTGGAGACCGGCGGGGTCACCCAGCCTGCTCCGGCGCCACGATTCGGGCGAACGGCAGCGGCTGAGCCCGCACCACCGCCACGGCCTGGCCAGGACACTGATGCGGTACTGGCCGGGCTTGGCCTGACGGCAGCCGACGTCGCAGACTTGCGCGCCAGGGGTGTGGTTGGCTGACAACGGCCCGCCGCGCCGGCGGGGCAGGCAAGCCGCCTTGCTCGCCGGGCTGCGTAGCCCGCAGGACGCCGAAATCGTGCGGCTCGCGATTCCCGCGTTCGGCGCGCTGGTTGCCGAGCCGCTGTTCCTGCTGGCTGACTCGGCGATCGTCGGCCGGCTCGGCACGGTTCCGCTTGGCGGTCTCGGCATCGCGAGCCAGGTGCTGGCCACGCTCGTCGGCGTGTCGATCTTCCTTGCGTACGGCACTACGGCCGCCGTCTCGCGCCAGCTCGGGGCCGGTCGCCGGGATGCCGCGATCCGGCACGGTATCCACGGACTCTGGCTCGCCGCAGCCATCGGCGTCGCGGTCCTCGCGGTGGGCTGGCCGCTTGCGCCGCACATCGTCGGCGCCTTCGGCGGCAGCGCGGCAGTAAGCCACCAGGCGGTCAGCTACCTGCGGATCAGTCTGCTCGGGGCGCCAGCCATGCTAGCGGTGCTGGCTGGCACGGGTGTGCTGCGCGGGCTTCAGGACACCAGGACACCGCTGCTCGTCGCCGTCATCGCGAATGCCGTCAACATCGCGCTCAACGCGACCTTCGTCCTCGGCCTGCACTGGGGCATCGCGGGCTCGGCCTGGGGCACGTTCATAGCGCAGGCCGGCACGGGGGCCGCCTACCTTTTCGTCGTCAGCCGCGGCGCCCGGCGCGCGGGCATAAGTCTCCGGCCGGACCGCCACGGCCTCACGACCGCAGCGGTCGCCGGGGCCGCGCTGGTCCTCCGCACCCTCGCGCTCCAGGCGGTCCTGGTCTTGATGACCGCGATCGCGGCCCGGCAGTCGGATGCCGCGATCGCTGCGAGCCAGGTCGCCATGCGGGTCTGGAACCTCTTCGTCTACGCGCTGGACGCGATAGCCATCGCTGCGCAGGCAATAACCGGCCGGTACCTCGGAGCCGGCGACGTTTCGGGTGCCAGAGCCGCCACGCGGCGGATGATCAGCTGGGGTGCTGTCTACGGCGTGATCTTCTCGCTGCTGCTGCTCGCACTCCGGCCCGCCATACCCGGCCTGTTCGGCGTCACGCCCGCGGTGCGCAGCCTGCTGCTCGCCGTGCTGCTCGTGATCATCGTGCAGCAGCCGGTCGCCGGCGTAGTCTTCGTCCTGGACGGGGTGCTGATCGGCGCCGGCGACCTGGACTACCTGGCGCTGGCCGGACTAGTGACCCTTGCCGTGTTCGGCGTGGCGGCCGCCGCCGTAGTCGGTGCGGGCGCGGGTCTTGTCGCGCTGTGGCTCGCGTACACCGCCTGGATGCTGGCCAGGTTCGCCACCCTGACACTGCGCAGCCGCACGTCACGCTGGCTGGTGACCGGCGCAGTGCGCTAGCTTCGCCTGATCGGTGCTGTCCCGGGTGGCGACCCCCGGACCCCCGCCTGGGCCGACACCAGGCAGCGGTTCTCAGTGGCCCATCGCTGCCTGGGCGATCCGGAAAACCACCGCCGCTATCGCGATGACCAGATAAATCCACATCCCGGTCAGGCAGAGCCGCCGTCCGACGGACATCGGGGCCGGGGCGAGCATGGTCAGGGCCGGCATCCGCCAGTTTTCCTTACTCAAGGTGTCCGGCCGGGTAAGCCGACCAGGTTCAGCACCACTAGCCGGACTGCTCTGCACGTCCGCTTCGGGGCCCCGGCTGCGGGCCAGGCTGGCGGCAACCGCGATCAGCGCAAGGCCGGCAAACCCGATCATGATCATCAGAATCTGCCGTGAGCTGATGTGCGGGATGGTCACCGACGCCACCAGGATCAGCGACAGCATGACAAGCAGCGCAATCACCGCCGCTGTGAAGGCGTTGGTGAACCGCCCGTTCACCCACGGGCCAAGCACCGCCTTGTCGTTGCACAGCATCAGCAGGAAGACCGTGGCGCTTGGCAGCAGGACGCCGGCCAGCACCTGCACTCCCTCGGTGAACAGGCCGAGCGGCGAGCCGGGAATCAGCACGATCGTCGCGGCGCCAGCGATGAGCGCCGCGTACATGACGTAGAAGCCCTTAGCCTGCCGCACCCCCCGGTGCAGCGAGTGCTTGAGGCCGAGTACGTCGCCCAGGGCGTAGGCAGTGGACAGCGAGACCGCGAACGCGCCGATCATCGCAGCGTCAAGCAAGGCCACCGCGAACAGAGCGCCGGCGGCCTTCCCGGCGGATGCGGCGATCCCGGCAGCCAGTCCGGCAGCGTCGGTGTAGTGCCCGGCTGCTGGCGTCCCGGCGAACGCCGCCGCAGCAGCACCCATCAGCGCGGCACCGCCCACGATGACGACGGCAATA
>Ga0335072_10017178_pt1 | contig 10236 bp, 7 predicted proteins | sample Lox_Sample_21_FD_206725 | JGI IMG/M metagenome (GOLD analysis project Ga0335072, IMG submission 206725) | Soil microbial communities from Loxahatchee National Wildlife Refuge, Florida, United States - Lox_Sample_2.1 | ecosystem: Environmental > Terrestrial > Soil > Wetlands | place: USA: Florida...
TGGCGACGGACACGCCGTGCGGCGCCCGCTCCGGCGTGGTCAGCATCCAGGTCGTCGCGCCGCGTACGACGTCGCGCCTTGGCCTGATCACGACGTCGTCGTCATCGGCCGACTCGACGAGCTGGTCCAGCGAGGTTCCCAGCGCCCTGGCAATGGCGGTGAGCTGGTCAAGCGCGAGGCGCCTGTGCCCGGTCTCGATCCTGCTCAGGTTAGACGGGCTAAGGTGGCAGCGGCTGGCCAGGTCGTCGAGCGACCAGCCACGCGCCACGCGCAGGCCCCTGATGCGCTGCCTGACCATGACCTCAAGATCAGTGCCCAGAGAATCTTGCTTCATACGCAAGAGTCTATGTCGCTACGGCATGGAGGTCATAGTCTTCGGCCATGAGCCATCACCACCACCATCACGATCAGGACCCCGAGGTCATGGCCGACCTGCTTGACCTGGACGGTGAAGTCCTCAGCCAGTACCTGGCCAGCGTCGCTGACTGGGTGCGCGACCTGGCCGGCGCCCTCCAGGTACGGCGGATCGTTGACCTTGGCTGCGGTACGGGGAACGGTGCCATTGCGCTTGCCTGGCGCTTCCCTGATGCCGAGGCAATCGGAGTGGACAAGTCGCCCGAGTTTCTCGCCAGGCTCAAGGAGAAGGCCGGCGCCCTTGGCCTTGGCGACCGGATCCAGGTCGTCGAGGCGGACCTGGACGGCTCCTGGCCTGACGTCGGTCCTGTCGACCTGACCTGGACCTCGCTCGCGCTTCACCACCTCGCCGAGCCCGGCAGGGCCTTGACCGCTCTTCTGGCTGCGACGAGTCCTGGTGGTTTGCTGGTCGTCGCTGAAATGTCGTCGCAGGTACAGTTCCTGCCCGATGACCTCGGCGTCGGCGAGCCAGGGCTGGAAGCGCGCGTCTACGCGGCCCTGAGCGAGCGCCGCGCGGCCGAGCTTCCCTACCTGGGGGCGGACTGGGGCGTCCAGCTATCAGAAGCAGGCTTCGAGATCGCCGCCGAGAGGACGTTCGAGATCGACCTGACCTCGCCGCTTCCGAAGTCAGCAGGCCGCTACGCGCAGGGTTTCCTCCGCCGGCTGCGATCCGACCTTGACGACCTAATCTCCCGTGAAGATCTCGCCGCGCTCGATGTGGTCCTCGCCGACGACGGGCCTGCCAGCGTGCTGCGGCGCCAGGACCTGCACATTCGCGGAACCAGAACCCTGTGGGTCGGCCGCAGGCGCTAGCCGGGCATCATCCCGCAAGCCCGCCAGATCGACACGTCATATCTTGATTGTGCGCGCGCGTTGTGGTAGCTTCGCCGCAGTGGCAGCGCACCGCCTGCCCGCTCTGAGCCGCCGGCCGGCCCGCGCCGGAGGCGGCAACGAGGACAAGGGTCCACGACTCGCGGGCAATTCAGGCGTACGGTCAGTGCAACCTGGGCGAGCAGACGCGGGCAGACTCGCCGGGAAAGTGACGACCGTGACCAGCGACAAAGCACGTAAAGCAGCGATCCGTAACCGCATGGCGGAAACGGGCGAGCCGTACAGCGTAGCCAGCCGGGCCGTCTGCGACGAGCAGGCAGAGCCTGACGATCCTGAGACCTACGAAGAACGTTACCTGCGCGAAGCCGCCGAAGCCGGCGCCCCGCCGCATGAGCGCGAGGCGATCCGCGCCGGGTTCGAGTCCCGCAACCTCAGCGGCCAGTTCCGCCGCCAGGCCGACCTGGCCAGGCAGCAGGCCGACAAGGCGGAAGAAGACGCCGAACAGGCCGAGGAGCGGGCCGAGCTTGCCCAGGCCTCGGCCGACCTGGCCGGGGAGTGGGCCGACGAGGACGAGCAGCAGCGGGCGCAGTTGCGCGCCGACGCCATGCGGCGCGCCGCGGACGAGGCACGCGAGCGCGCCGACCAGGCAGAAGAAGAAGCAGAAGCCGCCGAGGAACGCGCCGGCCAGGCCGAGGACCTGGCCTCCCAAGCCAGCGAACTTCTCGGCGACGACGAGCACGACGAAGACGAGCACGACGGACCGTGGAGCTGGTTCGGGCTGAACGCCGGCGGTGGCGGCCGCCCGCCAAAGCCGCCGCGTCCGCCCAAACCACCGAAACCGCCGAAACCGCCGATGCCAAGCTGGCCCCGTTTCCGCTAATCCGGCGCCGGTACCCAGGCCAACCCAGGCCAACCCAGGTCGCAGGAGCCGAGTGCCGGGGCTGGCAGCATCGTTGGTCCCGCGTTGCTGCCGGCGGGGCGGATCTGACGGCAACGGTGGCCACCCGATGCTGTCCGAGTGACATCGCTGGGGCTTCGTTGCTGTAGCAGGGGCCGGGCCGGCAGCATCGCTGGCTACTTGATGCTGCTGGCCCGGGCCGGAGGACGCCGGGGGATTGCGGATCTGGGTGACAACCGCGTGCTGGGGCGGAACGTCTACTGTGCGGCTTTGGGCGTTCTTGAGGAGAATCTGATGCGCGGACGTGCGCTGCTGGCCGGGGTGATGGCCAGCGTTGCGGCAGCGGCTTTCGCTTCGGCGGCTTCGGCGGCTTCGGCGGCACCGGCCGCCGGCCGGGCACCGGCGGTGCGGACGGGCGACCGGGCACAGGCGCGGGCCAAGGTGACGATCGGCTGGTCGGCGCCCAGGGCGGTGGACACCGCCGCGCCGTACGCTTCGCCGATCGGGCTGACCGCGCTTGCCTGCCCGACGGCGAAGTTCTGCCTCGCGGGCGACGACGCAGGTAACCTGCTGGCGTCGTCGGACCCCGCTGGAGGCTCGGCAGCCTGGAAGAGGACCGCGACCGGGTTCCGCGACCAGCGCAAGGACCTGACCGGCGCCGCCGAGTTGACCTGCCCGTCTGACCGTTTCTGCCTTGCCGCCGTGGCGCAGAATGAGGGGCCGCCATACGCGATCTTCACCTCGACGGACCCGGCGGGCGGCTTTTCTTCCTGGCATCAGGTCAGGCGTTCGCTCCTCGGCGGCATCACCTGCCCGAGCGCGAGGCTATGCGCCTCCGTGTGGGACCATCACCTCATTTACTCGGCCAACCCAGCCGCCGGCTCGGCATCGCGGTGGAAGACGATCACGTTGTCGCAGCTCACCGGCCTCACTGGCGTGTCCTGCCCGACGGCGGAGTTCTGCCTGGCCGCCGACGACGCCGGCAACATCTACACCTCGAAGTCCCCAGCGGGCGGCCGGTCAACCTGGAAGTCCGCCCTCATCGATCGGTCCGCAGGGATCGGTGACCCGTCGTGCCCCTCGGCCAAGTTCTGCGCCGCGATAGACGCAAAAGGCAACCTGCTGTACTCAGCGAACCCGTCTGGCGGCTCTTCAGCCTGGCACCAGGCCACCGCGCCCGCCGGGATCTACTCGATCACCTGCGTGAGCTCGTCGTTCTGCTATGCCAGGACCGTGACCAATGTGCTCACCACCGCGGACCCTGAAGGCGGGGCGGCTACCTGGCACAGCACCGACGTCAGGGGAACCACGCAACTCGGAGGGGTGGCGTGCCCGAGGGCGGGGATGTGCGTGGCCGTGACCGGGGGGAACGTGGGCGACGTGCTCACGACGAACCAGCCTGGCGCCGGGTACTCGGCCTGGAAAGCGGCGGAGATCGACGGCGTCAACACGATCACCAGCCTCGACTGCCCGTCACTGTCGCTTTGCGTCGCGGGCGACAACGCGGGGAACATCCTCAGCACGACCCGCCCGGCCTCCGGTGCCGGCTGGCGCCGGGTGCATATTGGCGGAAAGGCACGGGTCTTTACCGCGATGAGCTGCGTGCGCGGTTCCTTCTGCGTGGCAGCGGACAACTGGGGCGACATCCTCTGGTCAGGCCACCCGGCCGGCGCTGCCTCGGCGTGGCACCTGGTGAACGTGGACGGGACGGCCAGGCTAACTTCTTTGGACTGCCTGAGCCGGTCGCTTTGCGTCGCCGCGGACTCGGAAGGACAGGTCGTCAGCTCCGTCCGTCCTTCAGGCAGTGCGGCCAATTGGCACGTGGTGGCTGTGGGCAGCAACTCCGGGCCACTGTACGTCGGATGCGCGAGTTCGTCGCTCTGCGTAGCCACCGGGCCGACGTCGGTCTTTGAGTCGACCGATCCGGCCGGCGGTGCGGTGGCCTGGCCGGAGAAGGCCAGCATCCCGGCCGCGGCTGGTATCGGACCTGTGGCCTGCCCGGCGGCGTCCTTGTGCGTTGCCCTAGGCAGCTATATCTACAGCGAGAACGACGGCCCCCAGCCGGTGATCTTCTCCACGCGGAAGCCTGGCGGCTCGTCGAGTGACTGGCACGCGGTGCCCGAGGGCGGCCAGGAGGTCGCCGGCCAGGGCGCGGGCGCGATCTCCTGCCCGTCGGCGTCGTTGTGCCTGGCCAGCGTTTCCGGTCTGCTTCTCGGCTCGACGACCCCGGCAGCCACCAGCTACGCGGGCTGGAAGCCGGCCGGGACCGCGGCCGTCGCCGTGTCGTGCCCGTCCGCGACGATGTGCGTCGCGGTCAAGGGAACCAACGACGTCGAGGCAGGCCGGGTGCACCAGTAGCCCGTGCCCCACCGAGGAGCGACGTTGCGGCTGGCCGCGGGCGGCTAGGGGTGGAGGTCGAGTATGTCGGTTTCTGAGAGCTGACCGTCGCGGTTGTAGACGATGACGCGGGTCGGGTCGTCAGGCCAGTCCTGCTGCCGGCCTCCTGCCCAGGGCGCGGCATGGACCTTGCCGCCGGATAGCCTGGCCAGTTCGGCATCTGACCAGTGGACCGGGCCGAAGATCGCACCGTCGTTGAAGATGTCACCCGGCTGATGGCCGACCGCCTCCTGTGCGATCGAGGTCATGCGGGCAAAGATGAGCCGGTTGCCTGACCAGCCCGGCGCGTTAAAGCCCTGCACGATGACCTTGCGCGTGGTCAGGTCCTGTGCCCTTACGACGAGGCACGCGTCGTGGTTGTCGCAGCCCTGGCCTTGCGGCCACTGGCTGTTCGCGGCGGAGCCTGGCGGGTACGCGTACATGCTGAGCCGCATCTTGTCGCCGGCCGTGAACCGGATTCCCTTGTCGGCGCCGGCAGGATTCCACCATTTGCCTGGCCCGTGAGAATACAACGTGTAATTGTTGGCGTCTTCGTTGTACTCGAGCCCGAATTCGTAGTTCGTGGCTCCCGGCTTCGCCCAGCCCTCCAGATAGATGTACCCGACCTGCTTCTTGAGCTGGTGCTCATTCGGGATTTTCTCGGCGAGGTCGGACTCGGTCACGGGGAGAGTCACGGTGGCCGCGGCGCCGAAGTACCCGCGGCCCGAGTAGACCCGGCGGAATGCGCCGGTGCTCGTGCAGGCCGGCGGGTCGTCGCCTGACCACTTCTTCTCTTGCTCCCTCGTGCACTTCCAGTGCTTGTACTTGATCGGGACGGATTTGGCGGTGCGCGGGTTCCACGGATCGGTAACGCTCCAGTACACAGTGATGTGCGAGGTATCGAGCACGGTCGGCGGGTCATAGCCGAGGCTGTAGCTCAGCACGGACGCGACCTCTTGCGGGAAGAGCAGGGAACTCGTGCAGATCGTGACCGACTGGCCTGGCTTCAGTGCGACGTTATCGGTCTTGAATGACGGGCACTCGAGGCCACGGTCGTCGCTGAGTCCGCTCCAGTCCCAGCCAGGGGAGCCGCACACGATCTGAGGCTTGCCCTTGGCGTTCACGCACGCGAGACCGGGGTAGCGCAGCCCGGTGGAAGGGCAGGGATCGGTGCCGAGATTGACGCACCTGGTCGTGTTCTTGATCGTCCATTTGACGTCGATCCGGTGCATGGGGGAAAGGCCTGGCAGCGGGACATCGCGACCGCCGTCGATCTTTATTTCCTCGCTGTCGACGATGTAGCCGGCTGAGGGGGCGCAATTGCTTGAGTAGCACTGGGTTTCTGTCGGGCGCTGCGTGCCTCCGGCGATCACAAGCTGGCGCGGAGCATGAGGCGCCGCAGCGGCGCTGGCTGTTACCGGACTGCAGGCAATCGCCGCGAGCGTGAACGCGGCCATCATGACCCTCATGAATGGCTGAGGCTAGCAGCTACTGATAGGAAATCATGACCGGTTGCGGCCTTCTGTCCATTGTTTCTGCCGGGGTCAGCATCGGATGGTCCTTAGTGAAGAAGTTCTTCCAGCCAAGGAAGACACCCTTAGGCGCGGCCCCGCTCACGGCGTCCCAGGTTTCCTGCTTCGCGCCAGGAGTTCCCTGGCCGTCCATGTGAATGACGATGGCCAGGTCGTCATGGCGGGTGTCAATGTCCTGCTCGCCGGTGATCATCGACAGCCTGAACTGGTGGAGCACGAGGAGTTTCTGCGGCAGATGGTGCTCGGCCGTCAGCTTGGCCAGCCAGCTAATGACGCTGTTCACCTGCGCGCTTGTCACGCTGCCTATCTGCCCGAGCGGTAGCTGAGTGGAGGTGAGCTTCCACTCAGGGTCGATGGCGAGGCCGACGTTGGGGCGTTCGAGCAGCCCTTGGTACTCCTTGGCCTGGTCAAGCAGGTCGGCACGCCCCGCCTGCAGGTCAAGCACGACGTACATGCCCGCCGCCGTCGCCGCCGTTACCCAGGGCCTGAGTTCGTCTGGCGGGGTGACGTAAGAATAAGTGCCGCCTTCCGGCTCGTTCGTGCCCTGCGCGACGGTCGCGATGATCTCGAAGGCCGGGACGACGGGGACCTTGCTGAGCGGCCGGTAAAGCGCGGCCAGTTGCTTCACCCGCTCGATGCTGGCGGTCAGGTCCTGCTGGCCGAGGGCACCGAGAACGGGGGAGTAAGGATGCCCGTACAAGGCCACGAGCCGGCGCATGGGGAACATCACCTGACCGCCGCCGGGTAGCTGAACGCCGGTCTCCGCGACAGCGACCCGGTCAGTGAGCCGCCAGGCCGGGCCGAACCGGCGGCCGACCGCGAGCACGTGAGCGGGCTTGCCTGCCGACAGCGCGGCGATGACCTTAGGGTCGGTCCTCGGATCGGCGCGGGTCACGAACAGCACGCGCGCCCCCGCTGCCCGCGCGGTCGCCGTCGCGGCCTGCGCCGCGGGGCTGGCGTCGCCCCTGCGGACCAGCAGGGTCACCGCTGGCTGTCTCGCTGGCCTCTTGGTGGCGGGCAGCTTGGCCAGGGCGGTCACCACCTCGACGCCGTGAAGTGCGGCGCTGAGCGTGGTCGCCGGCATTCCGACGTCAAGCACGGCCCCGGTCTTGAGCTGCTTGATCTCGGTGCGCAGTACGGTGCTGACCGGATGCGAGGCGTGCGTGCCGCGCCGGGCCGGCGGCCAGGCGAGCAGTACCGGGGCGCGCAGGCGATGTGCCGCGCGGGCGGCGGCGGCCAGGCTCCTGCCGCTCCCGGCGTCGGCAATGATCGCGACAGGCGCGGACGCGAACAGTTCGCGTGCCGTCTTCACGGCGACCGTACCCGGCGCCCCTGACAGCAAGGCGACCGCCGCGCCTGGGGCGCGGGTACGTGCCCTGAGCGGCCCCGCCGATTTCACTCGCTGCGCTCCGGCCGGGCTGCAAGCCGCCGAGGCAAGCGTGACCGCCGACAGGGCGAGGAGCGCGGCAATCGCTCCCCTGGGCAGCCGCACGCGAAGCAGGCTTCTCATTGGCTTGATTCCGTAACAAGTCGGCAATGCGCTTGGACTGACACGATAGACCCCCGCAACTCGGCTATGACCGCAGCAATGTGTATGACAGCGTCGCAAGCTATTCGGTTGGCGGATCTTTGGGGTAGCTTGTCGCGATGGAGGATGAACCGCGTCCCCCTGACTGGGCAGTTGACGGTGCCGACCGCCTCGACCCCGGCGGATTCGGGCGGGCCTTCGCGGAGTGCTGGCAGTCTTCTCCGTCCGGCATGGACAAGGTTGAGGCCTGGCAGACCTACGATGAGCCAGGCGCAGGGTCGCTCCGCGCGTTCGAGGCGGGCGACTATCCCGCGTTCAGCGCGCTCGCCGAGGCCGAGACGGAGGCCGAGGGCTTCGTCTACGACGACCTGCGCCTGCGTGGCAAGTCGCTGCGACGCCAGCGGGTCGTCCGCCTGCCGTTGTCTCCCTACCTTGAATGGGAGTTCTGGCAGTACCGGATCAGGACCAGGCTAGGCGAGGTGGTCGAGATCATCGACGCGGGCGACTCGCAGCTCTCTTCGTACTTCGACTGCCTGCTCTTCGGCGCAAGCGTCGCGCTCGTTCAGGACTATCGCGCGGGAGGGCAACTCGCGGGCGGCTGGCTGGTTACCGGTCGTCCGGCGCTGGCAGGCATAGCGGACCTGGTCGCCGGCCTGAGAGTTAGGTCCGTGCCGCTGGAAACCTTCATCGCCGAGCGGCGGATCAAGCTTCCCGGCGAAGGGAAGATCCGGGCGATTTGAGTAAGTACGGAAAGTGAACCCGTACAAGGTCGGGCGGGCCGGGCGACCCGTCACGGATTGCCAGCCAACTTGTGCCCGTTATGCCGCATATGAGGCATCTTGTGAACAGGGAACCCGTACAGGGTCACGCCTCGGTCGCGACCCTGTACGGGTTTGTTTTCTGGACGCGCCTCAAGGTGGTCGTTACCGTTCCTATTTCGTTTCGCTGCGTGGCTGAGACCGAGTGCGCTAACATTTCCCCCAGCTTTGGAGAATTTCATGACATTTCTCCGCAGGAGGCTTGTTGTCAACGAGGCGCATGCGACCTGATCGGCGGCGCCACCGCAGTTCGGCTCCAAGGCAGAAGTCGATGTCGCCTTGGCTGATCTGCACGTTCACCGCCGTGGGTGTGGCGGCGGTCGTGGCCGGCGCGGCCGGCAGCCCGCAGGGAAGGGACATCGTTGCCGCCGTGCAGCGGTTCCTGTTGTTTTACGCGGGCGTCTTCGCGCTGCTTGCCTTGACCGGAGCGGTAGCGGCCGGCCTCGTCGTCACCGACAGGACCGTGATGACCCCGGGCGGGCGGGTAGTCGGGCAGGTCGTGCACAGGGTCATCTCAGTCGCCGCGCTCGCCGCCCTGGCCACCCACATCGTGCTCGAGATCGTCGCGCACCGGTCGGCGACCATCGATGCGTTCGTGCCGTTCCTGGCCAGGGGCCGCACCTTCTATATCGGCCTCGGAACGATCGCCTCGGACCTGATCGTGCTGATCATGCTGACCAGCCTGGTCAGGGGCCGCTTCGCGGCCCGGCCCGGTGCCTGGCGCGCCATTCACGTCACCGCTTACCTGGCCTGGCTGCTCGGGATCTTGCACGGGCTGCTCGCGGGACGCACGGCAAGGCCTTACGTGGACTGGAGCTACGGCTTGTGCGCGGTCGCGGTCGCGGTCGCCCTGGCGATCAGGATCATCGCCGCGCATCGCGGGCAGGCTCAGCACCGGCCGCTGCCCGTACCCGGCCGGTTGCCTGCCCAGATGAACGGCGGGATCGTGATCGGCGACCACTTCGCGCTGCCGCGCAGGCGGCGGCTGGCGATCGGCGACCACGACCGCGGGTACCCGCGGTGACCGCGACCAGCGCCCCCGATGTGCTCTGCATCGGGCAGCCCCGCCTGACCTCGGGACTTGACCGGATGCCCAGGGTAGGCGCGGATGCCTTCGGCTCGGTGTTCGGCAAGCTGACCCGGCGCGGCCTGCCCGAGCTGATCGCGATGGCACAGCAGGTTGACCTGCGGGGGCGTGGCGGGGCGGCCTTCCCCGTGGCCCGCAAGCTAGCCGCAGTGGTCAGATCGGCCAGCGCGCGAGGCAAGAGACCGGTTGTGCTTGTCAACGCCGCAGAAGGCGAGCCAGGCAGCGCGAAGGACCTGATGCTGCTGCTGCGCACCCCTTACCTGGTGCTCGGCGGTGCCGTCGTCGTCGCGAACGCGCTGCGCGCCAGCGAAGTCGTTGTCGCGGTCACCGACGAGGTGATGGCCAGTTCGGTGCGGGCGGCGCTGCGGCGGGCTCCCGAACTGCGCCGGCTGATTCAAGTTGTCACCGTGCCGCGTCGGTTCGTGACCGGCGAGGGCGGTGCGCTGGTCAACGCCGTGAACGGCCGGGCCGCGCTGCCTCCCGGCCGGAAGGTGAGGGCAAGCGACAGCGGAGTCGGCGGGCAGCCGACGCTGCTCAGCAACGCTGAAACCTTCGCGCAGCTCGCCGTGCTCGCCATGCTCGGGGCGGCCGGATATGCCTCGGTCGGCATCCCTGGCGAGCCGGGCACGCTGCTGCTCACCGTGGGCGGTTCTTCTGACCGGCCCGCCGTTGTCGAGGTGCCTTCAGGGCTTCCGCTCGGCTATGCACTTGACCTGTGCGGGTCTTCGGCCTGCGTCGGGGTGCTTGTCGGC
>Ga0335072_10017180_pt1 | contig 10235 bp, 9 predicted proteins | sample Lox_Sample_21_FD_206725 | JGI IMG/M metagenome (GOLD analysis project Ga0335072, IMG submission 206725) | Soil microbial communities from Loxahatchee National Wildlife Refuge, Florida, United States - Lox_Sample_2.1 | ecosystem: Environmental > Terrestrial > Soil > Wetlands | place: USA: Florida...
TTGTATGAGGCATCGCGAAGAGAGATCACATCGGTTGCAGTTGCAGCCAACGGCACAATCTATGCGGCAAGCGTGGGTGACAAGAGCCACAATCCCCTGCCCCCGTTGCCGGTTCAGGGCGTGGGGACGATCAGCATCACGATTGTGACGCCGCAATCGCAGCAGGCGGCGAACGAGAGCACGTCGGTTCCCGAGGGCACCGAGATTTACGCAATTGGCGAGGGGCAGGCTCCGCGCAAGGTATGGACAAGCAAAGACGACATTGTGTACGCGCTTGCCGCTCGCCCCGATGGGCTGCTGGCGTTGAGCGGAAATCGAGGGCACATTTACAGGATTGAGGACAACGGAGATTTTGCCGACGTGGGGCATCTGGACGCGCAGCAGGGCCTGTGCCTGGCGGCGCGGGGCGACGGATTTCTGATTGGTACAGGAAACACCGGCAAGCTGGTGGAACTGGGCTCGGCAGAGAAGCACGAGTATGCGAGCGATGTTCTGGACACTGGCGCAATGGCTCGCTTTGGCCGCATAGAGATTGAGCCGGGCTCGGCTGGATACGAAATCTACACGCGCACCGGGAATATCGAACAGCCGGTTCGCGGATGGACCGATTGGGAACCGGTGCGGGACAGCGAAGTGGCTTCTGCGGCGGGGCGGTTTCTGCAGTGGAAGGCGGTGCTCAATCCCAATGCCGTGCTTGGCAGCGTTGGCGTGAACTATCTCCCGGTAAACGCGGCACCGGTGGTGGACGATCTTATTGTGGTGCCGGGGGCGCGCTGGACGCCGCAACCGCAAGCGCCAAATCAGCCGACCGTGAACATATCATTCCCGTCGTCGGGCCAGGGCGTGACGTATGACGCGGGCACAAGTTCGAGCCAGCCGCTGCAGGCGATGAAAGACAAAACCGCGGTGACCGTTCGCTGGTCGGCGCACGACGACAACGGCGACGACCTGATCTACTCGATTTTTTTGCGCGGCGACGGCGAGACGGTCTGGCGGCTGCTCAAGGACAAAATTACCGAGAAGGCGTACAGCTTCGATGCCGAGCTGATTCCCGATGGGGGGTACCAGATAAAGGTGGTGGCATCGGATTCGCCCGCGCACGCGCAAGCAGATTCGCTGACCGGCGAAAAAGTGAGCGACCGGTTTGTGGTGGACACGACGCCGCCGATGGTGACAAGCCTCAAAGCGAACTTGGAGCCGATTTCGTGCGGGCACGGCAACTGTCCGTCGGTCGTCCACGTCACCTTCGAAGCTGAAGACTCTGCTTCGCCGATTGCACATGCCGAGTATTCGCTCGATGCCGGAACATGGCAGTTTGTCGCTCCCGTGGGCACAATCTCCGATTCGAAGCGCGAGCAATACGATTTTTCGATCCCGCTTGGGAACGGTGGCGCGGGGAGCGCCGAACATCTGATTACAGTGCGCGCCTACGACCGCTACGACAACGTTGGCACAGCCAAGGCCGTAGTGCCGGCAAACACAAAATAAGCCATGCGATTCGAACTGGAAGTTGCGGCTCGCTACCTGAAGGCCAAGCGCAGACAGGCCGTGGTGGGTGTGGTGACGGTCATTTCCATTACCGGGGTGGCGGCCGGAGTAGCGGCGCTGATTATTGCGCTGGCCATCACCAACGGCATGCAGCGCGATCTTGAGGGCAAGCTGGTGGATTCGAGCGCGCATATCGAGTTGCTGCAGGCCGACAAAATGGGCATCAGGGACTGGCGCCCGCTGCTCGCGCGCGTACGCAAGGTTCCGCATGTTGTTGCCGCTTCTCCGGGCTTATGGGAGCAGGTGCTTGTAGCGCGAGGGGCGCGTGACGGCGGCGCGCTGGTGCTGGGTGTTCTGCCCAGCGACGAAATGAAGGTCAGTCACATCCTGGACCATGCAACTCCGGGCGCGATTCAGGCGATTCAACCCATGCCCGAAGGCGCGCCGCCTTCAATGGGTCTGCCGCCGATTGTTCTGGGCAGCGATCTGGCTGATACGGTGGGCGCGGGGGTGGGTGACTCGGTGGTGCTGATCAGTCCCCAGGGCGAACTCACTCCGGAGGGCGAGATCCCGAAGTACATGCGGTTCAGGCTGGCGGGGACGTATCACACCGGCTTTTACCAGTACGACTCGCAAATGGGCTTTCTGCGGCTGGCCGACGCACAGCGGCTCTTCGATGAACCCGATCTGTTGTCCGTGATCGGGATTCGCGTCGACGATCCGAATAAGGCGCCGGAGATAGCGAAAGCCATCGAGCAGGCCGTCGGCCCGCAGTACATGACCGAGAACTGGACCGAGGAAAACCGCCCGCTGTTCCAGGCGCTCAGGCTCGAGCAGATTGTGACCTTCATTGTGATTGGTCTCATCGTGATTGTGGCTGCGCTGAATATTCTTATTGCGCTCACCATGATGGTGATGGAGAAGACGCGCGACATCGCAGTGATGATGAGTTTCGGTGTTACCCCCAACCAGGTGAGGCGGATATTTCTGCTGCAGGGCCTGCTGATCAGCGTAATTGGGACGGCGATCGGCCTTGTGCTGGGTTACGTGGCTTCGTGGGCGGGCAGCTACTATCACATCCCGCTTTCGCCCGACGTGTATTCGATCGATACCCTGCCCTTTGCGCCGCGGTTGATCGATGGCGTTATCGTAGCGGTGGTTTCAATTGGCATTTCGCTGCTGGCGACGCTGTATCCCTCGTCAGCGGCTGCGCGGGTACTGCCCGCCGAGGCTCTGAGGTACGAGTAAGGCACTTAGATTGAGTTGCGATTTGCAATGTGACACATTTTGTGTCACATTTGGATCATGCAGAGCATAACCCTCCGACAACTTCGAGATACCAAGAAGGTGAAAGCCTGGCTTAGAGCGGGAGTGCACATTGAAGTGCGCGAGCGAGGCGAGGTGATCGGCGACCTGGTGCCGAGGACGCCGGCCAGGCATGATGTAGAGTGGCCCGATTTTGAAGCTCGGGCCAAGGCGATCTTTGGCGATCGCATTATTCCGGCTGTAGACGATCTGATTGAAGAAAGGAACAGCCGCTATTGAAAGTTTGTGCGGACAGCAGCTTTATTGCCCCGTTGTACATCCCTGATTCTCATTTGCGTGAGGCGCGAAACAGGCTCATTCAGAAACCTGACGTAGTCGTGACGCCATTGAATCGAAGCGAACTCGCCCACACTTTCCAGTATCAAGTCTTTCGTCAACGAATCCGTCCAGTCGAAGCTCAGTTGGCCTGGGAGGCCTTTCTGAATGACTGTTCAGAAAGATTGTGGTTCCAGGTTCCATTCCCGGTAGAAGTCTGGAACCTGTCAGTCAGTCTCGCAGCAAAATATGGCCCGAGCCACGGCATCCGCACGCTCGACACGCTCCACGTCGCGTGCGCGCTTCAGCTTAAAGTTGAGAAGTTCTGGACCTTCGATGAACGTCAGGCAAGACTGGCTGAGGCAGCGGGACTCGATACGAGCGCATAATCCGCGTGGATTCGAAGACATCACGCCGGCGTGATGATTCCGCCTACGGCGTGCCGGCGCGGCAGCACGATTCCCCGATGGTCAATTTCCGCTGCTCCGCGCTCTGACTCTTTCGATAAGACCTTTCGTTCAACCAGCGCTCCCCCGCAGGCTGGGCACCAGTCGCCTTGAGTCTCATCAGCCAGCACGGCGTGACATTGGGTGCAGATACGTTCCATATAGAGCTAGATTAGCCGATTCAAGCTGAGCCGGAGACTTTGCCGATCGTGTCTATTTCTTATGCGGCAGGCTGTATGAGTCTGCCAACCCCTGCCGCCCATGCGCGAATGTCGCCCCAGTCACGAATGTCGCTGACAGGAATATTCTTCAACGGAAATGCAGGCAACCAGCGCGCGATGCTGAACGGGAACGGCATCCGGTTCACATCGAAGCGCCCGCCCACGATCTTCACTTCCACGGGCCGCAACCATGGCGAGCGCGCCAGTTGCTTTGTTGCCTGGTCGCCGGCGGTATTAAATTGTTCCGGCTTGGTTTCAATCGGTCCGAGCACAAAAATCCAGACTGGCAAAGCGGCAAGGCTCATCCGGTTCCGGGCAAGAAACTTGTGAAACTCAGAGGGCATTCCGCCCATATAAAGCGGCGCGCCGACGATTGCCGCCCTGTATTGACCAAACGTCTTCAGTTCCTGCATCCGGGCCAACTCAACCTGTAGCTGAGCCTGACGCAGTACCTCGGCGACAGCCTCAGCTACATCGGCGGTTGACCCGGTGCGGGTGGAGTAGGCAACCAGAACGGGTAAGGGCACACAAAACCTCAGTTTGCCGCATTGTGCGCGCAACTAAGATCGAATGGATGTGCTCATGGTCACGACAACGAAATGCTTGACTGCCGACCAGCCAGCGTTCCGTGGCAGTCTGCCGGGATGACGAGGGCCTAGCCGGCCAATAACTCTTCAGGCGCGAATTCGAGCTCCGCCAGCCGCGACGCGACGGGCTTGATCCGCCACGAAAGCAGCGTCGCCCAAGTGTTAATTTCGCTCCAGTTCCTGAGGTCGGTGTGGGGCAAACCGGCGAACCGCGATGGCAGCAGGCGCCGCCCGAGGTTGAAAGGAAATGGAAGCGCGTCGATGTCGAAACGTCCGCCCAGAATTTTGATTTCAACCGGCCGAAACCAGGGGAATTGAGCCAGTTCCCTGCCGGCCTGATTGGCTGACATTCCGAATTCACCGGGCCGGCCTTCGACCGGTCCCAGCACGAACATCCATGAAGGCAAACCAGCCAGAGGAGTCCTAAATCGCGCGATGAATCGATGGACTTCCCTGGGTAGTTCTCCCACGTAAATCGGGGTGCCAAGAATTATGGAGCCGAATTGATCGAGAGACTGCACGTCGCGCATGCGAGTCACGTGGACTGTAAGCCGGGTGCGGCGCAATACCTTGGCTATGGCTTCGGCTACTTCGAGAGTTGAACCGGTGCGGGAGGAATAGGCAATCAGGACGGGAGCAAACATACGGGGGCCCTCAACTGAAATCATTGTGGAGCAACGTTGCGCGGCGGGATGTGTCGTAAATCACGTCACGTAACCACAAAGTTGTACGAAGCGACTGGTTGAATGTGATTCAGTTCACAACGAGTACACTGAATTCATGCACCCGCCGGTCCGCCTGATCGCCATCGACATGGATGGAACTTTGTTACCTGCCGCTTCAAAGGCAATCAGCCGCCGCGGCGCAACGGCGCTGCGCTCGGCTCAGGAGGCGGGAATCACCGTGACCATTGCGACCGGCCGGCGCGTGGCCTATACCACTCCCTTACTCGAAGATTTGGGTTTGCGAGCGGATACACCGCTTATAACGTCGAATGGTGCAGTGACGAAAACGCTGGGCGGCGAGATCCTCGACCGCAGCCACATGCAGGCGAAGGTGGCGCGAGCGCTCTGCGGACTGTTGCGCGGGTTCGGCAGCGTTGTATTCACATTCGACCGGCCGGGTCGAGGCGAACTGGTGCTTGAGAATCTGGAGCAGGCCCACGGTCGCATATCGCTCTGGATCGAGGCCAACCGGAATGCGATTGAAGTAGTGAAACCGCTTGAGGATGCGTTGCCCGATGGAGAAGATCCGATTCAAGGCATGGTGGCGGGTTCAGTAGAACGAATGCGCGCTGCCGAACGCACGTTGAAAGCAAGTGAGTGGGCATCGGCCTGCGAAGCAGTCTGCACAGAATACCCGGCGCGGGATCTATCGATTCTCGATCTGCTGCCTCCGGGAGTAACAAAGAGACTGGCGCTCGAACGATTGGCGGCGCGGCTCGGGGTCGACCGCAAAGAAACCATGGCGATCGGCGACAACTGGAACGATGTTGAAATGCTGGAGTGGGCCGGGCAGGCAATCTTGATGGGGAATGCGGCGACGGAACTGCGCGGAATGGCCAGAACCCGTGGCTGGAAGCAGGCTCCCTCCTCCGATCGCGATGGTGCGGCGCAGGCGATTGAAGAGGCGGTGAAAAAAGTCGTGGACTCAAACCTCCAGACCTCGGCTACGATGGATTAGGATTCTCTGCACGCGAAGAATTGTTGCGATGACAAAGCACGCACTGGCAGTTTTGGCGGCGACTGCAGGCTCGTTGAGTCCGGTGCCGCTCCTGCGCGCTGCCGAACAGATCACGCTTAACAATGGTTTCGTAATGCGTTGCGATCATCACGCCCAGGTGGAGGGCCGCGTACGGCTTTACCTGAGCACAGGCGAGGACAGCTACATTGAGTTCACGCCTCAGCAAATCTCATCGGTTGAAACAGTGCCCAATCCTCCTGCGCCGGCCGCGGAAGCCACACCGCCGCCGCAGCCCGCAGCGAAGTTGAGCACCGGCGATCTGGGAGAGATGCTGACTCGCGCCGGCAAGGCCCACAACATCGACGTGGATCTGCTGGCCAGCGTAGTGAAAGCAGAGAGCGGTGGCAATCCGCATGCGGTGAGCAGCGCCGGCGCGCAGGGGCTGATGCAATTGATGCCTGGCACCGCAACCGAACTCGGCGTGAGCGACAGCTTTTCACCCGACCAGAATGTGCGAGGAGGATCGGCGTATCTCGACCAGTTGCTTGCGCACTATCACGACAACCTCGCGCTTGCGCTGGCGGCTTACAACGCCGGCCCCGCAGCCGTCGACAAATATCACGGCATTCCGCCGTATCATGAGACGCGTGCTTATGTGGCGCGCGTGATTCACGAATTCAACCGCAGAGTGCTGGCGCGCGAGTCGCAACAGAAAACATCTGCCGCTACTGATACATCGTTCAGCAGGTAGTTTGTACAGAGAGGCACAGCTCGACGGAGCGTTGAAGCGAAAATCTCGGCAAATGTCGAGAATCCAAGCAAATATGAAGTCAGTGTAAAGAACCTTGCATTAAGAGAATGCGGACGGTAGTAGCAAGCTCGCAAGATTTATGGCCTTTGTTTCTTAACTTTGCCAGGATCGAATCGCGGGTAAAATCACAAACATTAGAGTAGTTTTTGTTTTATCAATTCCCCCGCCTCTACCAACCAAGCAATTGCTCATGGAGTTTGAAATGGGCCCGGTCGTCGTGTCTTGCCTGGTTTGTGATTCGTCGAAGTTACGGTTATCTCACCTGCGCGGCTCGGATGTAGGAGAATTGCTTCGTTTAAATTATCCGGTTCGCTGCATGAGCTGTCACGAACGCCAATTCATACCTGTCTGGAAAGCATTGGCGATTGAGCGCAAGCGAAGAAAAAAAGGCTGAAGCAACGCAGAACCGGGATTCGGCAATTTCTCAGTTTGAAACATTCGCCCTGGGGTGGGGAGCCGACCTAAGGTTGGTGGCTGCACCGGCAATCTGACGCGCAGATCGTGTCCAACCTTGCTGGGCGACGCCGGTTTAGGCTATTTTGAAGAACCTGGAGTGGAGGTTTTGTAGTATGGCAAAACTCGTTTTTGCAATGAACCAGTCCCTTGACGGCTATGTCGACCACATGAAAATTGGGCCACCCGATCCCGTGCTCTCTCGTCACTTCCTGGAGCAGGCGCGCAGCCTGACTGGCGCGGTGTACGGTCGCCGCATGTACGAGATCATGCGTTATTGGGACCATGACCAACCGGATTGGGATGCGGGGGATCGCGAGTTCGCGGCGGTGTGGCGGAGCCAGCGAAAGTGGGTTGTGTCGCGCTCGTTGAAGTCGGTGGGACCCGACGTCACACTCATCGGGGATGATTTCGAGGCGGTAATCCGTGGCCTGAAGGCTCAGTTGGAAGGGGAGATCGATGTAGCCGGACCAAACCTGGCAGGGAGCCTGACCAATCTTGGTCTGATTGATGAGTATCGACTCTACATTCATCCCATCGTGCTCGGGTCTGGCCAGCCGTTCTTCGCCGGCCCCCGGCCGCGGCTTCGCCTTGTGGCAAGCGAACGCATTGGCGAGGATGTAATCAGGTTGACGTACGTTCCAGCTTGATGGCGCGACTCGCCCGACGAACTGCACCGACAGATCGGCTCTGGGTTGAAACCCGAACTTCAAACCGAGACGTTATCCAGAATTCTTCCAGCTGTTCCGCCTTTCGATCCATCCGTTACACTCGTATCTAAAGTCCATTCCAAAGCTGCAGGCTTGAGGGCTCGGGTGGAGTTGGGATTGCGGCGAAATCTGTCAACAGGGACTGGAGTTTCGCATCGAATCCTTGAATTTGCGTCCGCCGGATGGAGAGAGCTTGAAAAGAAGACAGTGGATCCTGGGTTTGGTAGTTCTGGCGGTTCTCGCGGGCTTTGCGTATTGGGGTCGCGGCAGGATCAATTTCAATTTTGGCCTCTTCAGGAGCCAGCTGGTTTACGCCAATTGGTGGCTCATCGCAGTTGCTGTCGGATGCATTTACCTCGCTTATGCTTTCCGCTCCGCGCGTTGGGAGCTCCTCATCAGGCACAACAAAAAAGTCCCGCTTTTCTCGCTGCTGGGCACGCAGGTGATCGGCTTTACGGCTGTGGCCCTCATCGGCCGTGTCGCCGACCTGGTGCGGCCTTACCTTGTTTCAAGAAAGACTGGGTTGCCGGTGAGTTCGCAGATCGCGGTTTACATTGTGGAGCGGCTTCTCGACATGGGCTCGATGGCGCTGATCTTTTCAGTCGCGATGTTCTGGGTTCCTGCCGATCAGATTATTCGCGGCACCACGCACGCCGGCATCATGGCAAAGCTCACGCACCACAGTCCCACCTTGGCGCTGATGGTGGTGCGCTATGGCGGGCTGGCATTGACTCTGGCAGGCGCAGTCTTTCTAGTTGCCGTGCGGCTTGCGGGTGAGCAGGTTGCGCGCTTTCTGGAGTTCAGCCTCGGAATCATCTCAAAAGGCCTGGGCGCCGCCGTTGCCGGCAAGGTTCGTGCGTTTCACGCCGGGCTCGACACCATGCGCTCGTTCTCTGATTTTCTCTCGGCTGCGGTGCTGTCGCTCTCAATGTGGCTTCTGATTGCGGCCTCTTATTTCGAGGGCTGCAAGGCCTTTCCAGGCCTCCAATCGATCACCCCTCCCAAATGCATTCTCATCATGGTTGCCAGCGGAGGAGCCAGCCTCTTTCAGTTGCCGGTATTAGGTTGGTTCACCCAAATTGGATTGGTGACCGGCACGCTGGTGCTTGTGTTGGGGGCTCAGACCGAGGCCGCTACCGCCGGCGGCGCAACTCTACTGCTCGTTACGTTTCTGTCAGTGGTTCCAGTGGGCCTTTTGTGGGCGCAATTTGACCACGTGAACCTGCGCAAAGTTGCCGCTGAGAGCGGGCAGGCCGAAGCAGCCGTTGCGGCCGAAGCGGCGGAGTAAATCAAGGAATCGGTTTGCATCAACGGTTTAGCGTCGGGGGTGACCTGGCGTGGAGCCTAGGAGTAAAGAATCTTCAAGACTCAGGTTCGACAGGCTGCTGCGGCTCAGGCGCCTGTGATTTCGCCATCGGCGGAGGGACAGCCCATGTCTGCACCATGGGTGCAGTCGCCGGCTTTGGCGTAAACCACTCTTTGGATTCCTTGCTGAAAAGCAGCAGCGCAAGCAGGAACACAAAGGCGCTATGAAAAATGAGCCCCCAGGGACTTTGAAAGGCGCTCACAACCACGTGAAAGATGGTCCAGCCGAAGGCCAGCCAGCGCGCCCAGTTTTTGCCCTGCAACATGTAATAGCCCGCCACGACCGCGGCCGCGCCGAGCACAATGATCAGGATCGTTTCCATAGCTTGAAGGAATGTGGGAGAGAATGACTTGAAGTCCTCGAGGTGATAGCTGGTTGAAACCAGCCCCACGAGCATATAGAGAATCGAGAGTGCGGTGATAGTGGGCGGTCGGTTGTCCATAATTGCACATAAGTGTAGCGGTTGCGGGGCCCGAGCGAACTCACCCTTTTGGGGAATCAGACCGAGCGGGATTTTGCACCGCACCCGGGCCAGCGGAGTAGCGAATGGTTTCCGGCCCCACCGCGCCTCCCGTAAGCAACATGCTCATGGCCTGCTCCATGGTCATTGCGGTCTCGGTTACCCTGCTCAATGGAAGAACCTGCAGGAAAGCCGAAGTGGGGTTGATGGCGTTAGGCAGCAGGACGGCGGCCAGCGGTTCGCCGGTTTGAGAATCGCTGAGCGTACGAGTGAGAAAGCCGATGCTCTTTTGGCCTTCAATCGGAAAATCGACGAGCACCACGCGCTGGCTCGAGGGCTTCTTGGCCATCATGGTGTCGATCAACTGACGCACCGACGTATAGACCTTGGCGATGAAGGGCAGCCGTTCAAGGACAGATTCGAAGATCT
>Ga0335072_10017181_pt1 | contig 10235 bp, 7 predicted proteins | sample Lox_Sample_21_FD_206725 | JGI IMG/M metagenome (GOLD analysis project Ga0335072, IMG submission 206725) | Soil microbial communities from Loxahatchee National Wildlife Refuge, Florida, United States - Lox_Sample_2.1 | ecosystem: Environmental > Terrestrial > Soil > Wetlands | place: USA: Florida...
GATTCCGCTGCACGCGAGCGTCGAGGTACACGGCGATGAGGCCGGCGTGCGCGGGCGCATCGAACGTTTCTTTCGCTCGCGCGGCTGGCAGCTGCGCAAACGCGAATTCGACGGGACCGAGTGGACGTTTGCCGACAAGCACAACTGGGCGCGCCGCGGCGTGCTCGTGGCGCATATCGGGTTCGTGATCATCGCCGCGGGGACCACGCTCTACTGGGCCCGGGGCTTTTCGGGCGAGACCGTCGTCGTCACCGGGCAATCCGTACAGATTCCACAGACCAAGGCGATCTTGCACCTCGATCGGTTCAAATACACGATCACGCCGGTGCTCACCAAAGGCGGCATGGTCTATCAGCCGACGGATTATGTTTCACACGTGACCGTCACCGGAAACAACGGCATACCCACGCCCATGACGGTGCGCGTCAACCATCCGATCGACGTCGACGGCACGCTCTACTACCAGGCGAGCTACGGCTTTGCGATGCGCCTGGGCATCACGCACGACGGGAAGGACGTACCCTCGCTCTCGCAGCGCGTCTTGCTCGAGGGCGAGAGCCTCGAGATTCCCGGGACGCGCCTGAGCGTGAGCTACGATCGCTTCGTGCCGACCGTCGATCGCGCGAGCGGCATGCCCTCGGCCGACCCGCGCGTCAACGATCCCGCCGTCATTCTCACCGTGAGCGACGCCGGACAGCCGGGTCAAAGCGCGATCGTGCCGCTGCATACCTGGGTCGATTTAGGCGGGGGCTGGCGCCTCGTGCCGGGCAACTACCTGATGTACAGCGGATTCCAATATCGTTACGATCCTGGCATTCCGCTGGTAGGAATCGGCGCGCTCGTGCTCGTCGCGGGGCTCTTGATCTCGTTCTATCTGCTCCCCGCGCGGCTGTACGCGCGAATCGATCCGGCGCCGAGCGGACGCTGGACGGTTGGTTTGGCGGCAACGACCGTCAAAGGATACGACATGTTCGAATCTCAGTTCAACGGTCTGATTTCGGAATTTTCATCGGAAGAAGCGGGAGGAGCATCATGAACGGGCACTTACAGGCCGACGAGCTGCTGATGATCGTCGCGATCGCCTGCTACGTCTTCGGCGCGCTCGCGCTGCTCGTCTACTTCTTCTCGCGCGAAGCGTGGCTGCGCAATTTGGGCGCGCCGCTCGCGATCGTAGGCTGCGTCGCGCAGTTCGCGCAGCTCTTCGTGCGCTGGGAACTCACCGGCATTTGGCCTTTGCTCAACTTGTACGGGTCGCTCTCGCTCTTCGCCGCGATGTCGGTCGCGATCTATATCGGCTTCGCATGGCGTTACAAGCTGTGGTTTGCGGGCGGTTTCGTCCTCGCGATCGCCGCGATCGCGCTCGCCTACGGCGTGACGTGGAACGAAGGCACGATGCCCGCGGTGCCGTCGCTGCAGTCCTATTGGGCGAAGATCCACGTGCCGATCGTCGTTTCGTCGTACGCCGCGTTTCTGGTTGCATTCGTCTTCTCGGTGATCTATCTGATCAAGTACTACTTCGAAGATCATTTCGAAGGGAAGGGCATTCTCGCGGCGATCGGCGCTCGGCAAGGACTAACAGAAGCCTATGCGACGGCAACGCTGGCTGTGAGTGAGGGGGCCGCTGCCGGATCTGCGCCATATCGCGTCCGCCAAGACACGCCGGCCATCGACGCGGCGGCGGCCAGCGGAAACGCCACGGCACTTTGGCTCAAGTCGCTGCCCTCACTCGCGCAGCTCGACGTCATCGTGTACCGCGCCGTCGCGATCGGTTTGCCGCTCATCTCGATCGGCATCATCACCGGCGCCGCCTGGGCCAAGGAAGCGTGGGGCGCCTACTGGCAGTGGGATCCCAAAGAGACCGCGGCGCTCGCGACCTGGATCGTGTACCTCGCGTACATGCATCTGCACACGCGCAACAATTGGCGAGGACTGCGCACGAACTGGGTCAGCGTCGCCGGGTTCGCGCTGGTGATCTTCACGTATCTGGGCGTCAACATCTGGATCAGCGGCCTGCACAGCTACAAAATGTAGACGGGCTCGGCCGCGCGTCACATTTTCCGACGCGGCGGCGTCCAGGTGGCGGAGGATATTTCCGATGTTCACCTGGTTGGTCAAGCGATACCTCGACCGCTTCGAGCGCGAATGGGGCTACGACGTCGGCTACATGCGCGACGTCTTGGAAGCAGGCTCCTTCGCCGCGATAAAACCGATGATGGCGCTTTCCAAGATCTCGTCGTACCGCGCCGATTGTCCGGCCGACGCCTATTTCGCCGCCTCGCTCGTTGCCGCGCGCGCCGGAGATTGCGGCCCCTGTTTGCAGCTCGGCGTGAAGATGGCCGAGCGCGGGGGGATGCGGCCCGACCTGATCGCCGCCGTGCTCACCCACGATCGCGACGCGATGACCGACGACGTTCGCATCGCCTACGATTTCGCGCGCGCGGCGATCGCGCGCGACGGCTGGGACCAGCCCGCGCGGGAGATGGTCGTCAAGCGCTTCGGCAAGCGTGCGTTGATCGCGCTCTCCTACGGCATCGCGGTCGCCGGATTCTATCCGGCTTTCAAATATGCGTACGGCGCGGCCCACGCGTGCGAGCGCATACACGTCGGGTCGACCGAGGTCGCGCCACTGCCGGTATGATCGACGCAGAGGAGCTCTTCGAGCGGGAGCGCGCACCGCTGGTGCGTCACGCCTATCGGATGCTCGGCACGATGACCGACGCGGAAGACGTCGTGCAAGACGCGTTCGTGCGCTGGCACCGCGCCGAGCGGTCGAGCGTCCGCGATCCGCATGCATTCTTGCGTGCGACCGTCACGCATCTTGCGCTCGACCGTCTGCGTGCACAGAAGCGCTCGCGCGAGACCTATATCGGGCCCTGGCTTCCCGAGCCGATCCTGGTTGACGAGAGCGCCGCACCCGAGCACGTCGTTACCGTGGCGGAGGACGTCTCGTTCGCGTTTCTGCTCGCACTCGAACGGCTCTCGCCGCTCGAACGCGCCGCCTTCCTGCTGCACGATGCGCTCGACGTGCCCTTTGCCGAAATCGCGGCGACGCTCGAGCGCAGCGAAGAGAGCGTGAGGCGTCTGGCGTCACGGGCGAGGCGCGCGATCCACGACGGCACGCCGCGGCGCATCGCACCGCCGCCCGCCGCCGACGAGCTGCGCGAGCGCTTCACCAGCGCCGTCCTGTCCGGCGACATCGCGCAACTGACCGCGATTCTCACCGAAGACGTGCGGCTCATTAGTGACGGCGGTGGCAAAAAGCCGGCCGCGATCAAGCCGTTGTACGGCGGCGATCACGTCGGGCGCTTCCTTATTGGCGTTACGCGCAAAGGCGCGGCGGGCGCCGAGGTCCGTCCTGCCAGCATCAACGGGCTTCCCGGCTTCCTTTTGGTGGCCGACGGCGCGCTGGAGGGTCTTTGGGCGCTGGAAACGCGCGGCGAGCGCATCGCCACCATCTACGTCACGCGCAATCCTGAGAAGCTGGCCGCGGTCGCAAAGGCCGCGGGTCTGCCGATCCGTTGACTTTCCCAGTAGCATCGGCGAAGAGGGCGACCGTACAATCCTTGGGAATTGGGCTAGCGGGCTAGCCCCAAGTATCAACTTTCCGGAGAGTGTACGTTGTCGAAGCAAGCTGCCGCCGCGGGTTCCCCTGAAGGGACAGCGCGTAAGATTTTTAGCGCCTATGACGATCCCGGTACGCCCGAGGAGATCAGCCGGCGCAGCTTTATGGCCAATGCCACGCTCGTGATCGGCGGCATCGTCGGCCTGGGTCTGGTGATTCCAATCGTCGGCTCGTTGATTCCGCAGGGTGCGAGCAGCAAGGGGACCTGGGCACCACTCACCGCGGACGAGTTCAAGTCGCTGCAAGAGGCGACCAACAAGCCCGTCAAACTCGATTTTGCGCTCAAGAGCAAAGATTCGTATCTGCCCGAACAATCGTCGAGCGAATACGTGTGGGGCATCAAAACCGACAAACAAAAGTTCGAATCGGCTCGCACCGATCTGCCGACGTCGGGAACGCTTCCCTACAGTGACGGAAGTTACGACGTCGTCAACATGAACTTCGTGATCTTGAGTCCCATCTGCCCTCACCTGGGCTGCCGCCCGGTGTGGAACGATCAGGCGACGCGCTTCCAGTGCCCATGTCATGGTTCGCAGTTCAACTTCGACGGCGAACACGTCGCGGGCCCCGCTCCGCGTGGGATGGATCCGCTCCCGCTGCGCGAGCAAAGCGGCGTTGCCGAAATCATGTGGATCCGCTACGAGTCGGGCGTCCCGAATCGCGTGATCATCTCGTATCAATCGTAAGGAAGGATTCGCACAGCGATGCTCAACTGGATAGAATCGCGTACCGGCTTCGTGTCGATGGCGAAGGAATTCCTCGTCGAAGATATTCCGGGCGGCGCCAGCTACTGGTACGTCTTCGGCAGCGCGACACTGTTCGCGATGATTCTGCAGATCGTCACCGGCATTTTTCTCACGTTCTTTTATGCGCCTTCCGCCAATACGGCGTGGGAATCGACGCGCGCGATCTACTTGAATCCGTGGACGCACGCGCTGCTTTCGATCCACTACTGGGGCGCGTCGGCGATGATCGCTCTCGTGTTCCTTCACCTCTTGCAAGTGCTCATCTGGGGCGCGTACAAATCGCCACGCGAACTGCAGTGGATCGTCGGCGTGCTGCTGTTTCTGGTCACGCTCGTGCTGGGCCTCACCGGATACCTCTTGCCCTGGGATATGGATGCGTATTTCGCGTCGCAAGTCTCGCTCAACATCGCAGGTCTTCCGCCGGGCGGTGAGATTCTGCAACTGATCGCGCAAGGCGGCCCGGTCATGGGAACCAACACGATCAACCGGTTCTTCGGCCTTCACGTATGGCTCATGCCCGCCGCGCTCGTGCTCTTGGTCGGCGCGCACCTGGCGATCTTCCGTCACAACGGGGCCGCCGGCCCGGTGGTCGACGACCCGCGCAAACTGCGGCCAGGGCGTTTCTGGCCGGATCAGATGTTCATGGACGGGGCCGCCTCGTTCTTCGTGTTCATCATCATCCTCGCGCTCGCAACGTTCGCGCCGCCGTTCCTCGATCAAAAGGCCGATCCCACGAACGCCGCATTCCAACCCTACCCGGCGTGGTATTTTCTCTTCCTCTTCGGTCTGTTGAACTTCGTGCCGTGGCTCTTTAGCCACATTCCGTTCCTTGCCTCACAAGCCGACACGCCCTGGGTCGAGATGCTCGCGGCGATCGTCGTGCCGACGATCGGTCTGTTGATCGTCCTGTTGTTGCCGTGGCTCGACCGCAGCACCACACGCTCGTTTGCGTCGCGCAGCAAGATACTCTGGTCCACGTTCTTCACGATCGCGGCGATCGTGGCGTTGTCGATCTACGCGCAAACCGGGATTCAAGCAAAGATCGCCGCCGGTCCGCCCTCGGAAAGCGAAGCGCAAATCCTCGCCGAGCCCGCGGAAGCCGCGACCACGACCAGCACCACGGCTGGCGGCGGCGCGAGCGCCGCAAGCGCCGCCGGCGCGCAGGTGTTCTCCCAAAATTGCACGAGCTGCCACGGAACCAACGGCCAAGGACAGCCCGGCGTGGCGCCGCCGCTCGTGAACAATCCGTTCGTCACCGGTGATCCCAAAGCGGTCATCAAGGTCGTCGAAGACGGGCTGCACGGTCAGACGATCATGGGGCAGACATACGGCGCGCAGATGCCTGCGTGGAAGAGCACGCTTTCGAAGTCGGACCTTGCGGCGGTTCTTACCTATATCCGCGGTTCGCTGGGCAGCAACAAAGCTTCGCCCGTCACGGAATCGCAGCTCTAGCAGCTCTCAGGTGCAGCGCGGGCCGTCGACCAGATAGAGTGCGCCGGTTCCGCGCGAGGTAATGAGCGTTCGCGTTCGTCCATACGTCGGATCGAATGCAGGACGCTTCAACGGTGCGACGAGCCAGATGCGATCGTACGCACAGAGCACGCTACGCGCCGGGACGCCCTCGTTGCTCCTGCGCTCTCCCGGCGGCCCGAGGACGTAGACGTGCGGTTGCGTGTAAAAAACCAATGCATTCGCGCCGCGAAAGCTCTGAATCGCAACGACGTCGCCGCTCTGGCGTCGCGCCTGGATGATCGCGGCGAGCTGGGGCACGGGCTTGAACGGTTCGGCGTGCGGTAAGGCCTCCACGACAAGGATATCTACCGCGACGAGCATCGCAGCACCGAGCACGTACGGCGCGACCGCCATCGTCGAACGGCGCGCCAGCAAGATCGCGGTCACGATCGAGCCGATGCCGATGGAGGCGCCCATCTGAATCAGATCCGGCGTGACGGCCTGGGCCGAGCTACCCAGCTTGTTGTCGCGCACGAAGAGCGCAATGGCAATCGTGCACAGGCCGATGAAGATCGGGACACTCGCAGCCGAGATCACGATCGAGCGGCTCGCCCCCTTTTTGACGACCGCGTCGAAATACAACGCGACGACCAGCGCGAGCGCGGGAAACTCGAGCGCGATGTAATTCGGCAGCTTCGTCCGCGCAAAGCTAAAGAACACCAGCGGGATGACGATCCAGGTGAACGCCAAGCGCCACAGCCGCGCGAGATTCGGCGGCGTGGAAGTCGTACGCAACGCACTCACGCCATAGGCGATGCCGACCGGGAAAAACGCTATCCACGGAAAGAAGCCGAGAATCAGGACGGGCAGATAGTACCACAAAGGCCCGGATTGATTCTCGATGACGCCGGTGTACCGCCCGAACGTATAGTGCACGATCATCTGCTCGAATGCGTGCATCCCGGTATGCGCGGCGAGAGCGATCATCCACGGGGCCACGACGACCAGGAATCCGAGCGTGCCGCCGATCCACGCGCGAACGGACGGCAATCGCTGCTCTTCGTGGCGCGCGTTCCACAGCGCGTAGGGAACGATCACCAAGAGCGCGATGACCGGCGCCACCAGCCCTTTCGCGAGAAAGCCGAAGCCCGCCGCGATCCAACCGTACACGAAATAGCGATCGCGCCCGGACTCGAGCGCGCGAAACCACCAGAACACGCTGAGCGCGACCGCCATGTCGAGCAGCGCATCCATGATCGCGAGCCGTCCGATAATCGCCTGCATCAGACAACTCGAGAGGATGGCGCTCGCATAGACGCCGATTCGGGTTCCGGCTTGGCGCGCCACGGCATAGCCCGTCATGGCGCCCATCAGAATGGTCGCGATCGCCGACGGAAGACGCAGCGCGAACGACGTGAGGCCCAGAAGCTTTGCGAAGACGGCGCCGATCCAGAAGTAGAGCGGCGGCTGGACGAACCACGAGTGCCCATTGAGGTGCATCACGATCCAGTCGTGGGTCAGCAAGATCTCGCGCGCGACCTCGCCGTAGGCCGTCTCGCTATTGTCCCACAGCGTGCCGACCCCGAGGCCTGGCAGCGTGATCAGCGCCGCGATGAGTGCGCCGACAAAAGCCGCACGCGCCGGTCTCTCCATATCGTCGGACGGTGTTTGGCACCTCGGTGCGGAAGTCATCCGTTGCCCATGCTCCCGATTTCCCTGCGCGCCGATGGCCGTCGAGCGCTGATCGTCGGCGGCGGGAACGTTGCGTTCCGCAAGGCCGAGGCGTTGCTCGAGGCGGGCTTCGCCCTCACCGTGATCGCACCGTCGATCGACGATCGATTCCGCGCGTCACTCGATCGATCGGACGTGGTGCTTCACGAGCGTGCCTACGCTGCCGGCGACGTCGGCGGGGCGGATCTTGTGGTCGCCGCCACCGACCGGGACGACGTAAACGCTTCGGTCGTCGCCGACGCACGGGCCGCGCGCATCTTAGTGTGCGACGCCGCGAACCCGGAGAACGGCGATTTCACGATGCAGGCGACGGTGCGCGTCGGCGAACTGACCTTCGCGATCGACTCAGGCCGAAGCAGCCCGGCTTTTTCGCAGCGGATCGCACGCGAAATGCGCGAGTACTTCGGGCCCGCCTACGCCGCCGCTGCGCGCACGCTTGCACGCATGCGCACCTACGTTCGCACCGTCCTCGAGCCCGCGCAGCGTGGGCCCGTAATGTACGCACTTGCGAATCTCCCCGTCGACGAACTCGCGCGCATGAATCCGGTCCAGGCCGAGCACGAAGTAGAAGAAACGATACATCGCCTCGGTCATCCCGAGCCCGTCGGCTCGCTTGCGAGAACGGTTACGTGCGCGTCGCGTGCCAGCGCCCTTGCGATGACGCAGGCGCGCCTCGTCGCCGCGGCGCTCGCGCAGCGCGGCATCGCGACCACGATCCAAACGGTTACGACCACGGGCGATCGCGAGCAAGACCGCCCGGTGAGCGAACTGGGCAGCGTGAACGTCTGGGTGAAAGAGCTGGAAGTCGCGCTGCTCGAAGGTCGCGCCGATTACGCGGTCCACTCGTGCAAGGATCTCCCCGGCGAACTCGATCCTACGATGCAGCTCGCGGCGATCTCCGCGCGCGAGGATGCGCGCGATGCGTTTTGCAGCGAGCGGTACGCAAGCTTCGACGCTCTGCCGCCTGGTGCGCTCGTCGGCACGTCGAGCGAACGCCGGCGCGCACAATTGCACGCGCTGCGCTCGGACCTTCGGTATGAGAGTTTACGCGGGAACGTCGACACGCGGCTTCGCAAACTGCGCGAAGGGCAGTACGACGCGATCGTGCTCGCGATGGCCGGCTTGAACCGGCTTGGAGTTCGGGCAACGCACACCGCGCCGTTCGATGCGCGCAAGCTGGTGCCGGCCGTCGCACAAGGCGCGCTTGCGATCGAAACGCTGGCGAACAACGCCGAACTGAGCGCCGAGCTGCGCGCCGCAGTCAACCATGAACCGACCCAGTGGTGCGTCGAGGCCGAGCGTGCCGTGCTGCGTACATTGCGCGCCGGTTGCAGTGCTCCGCTCGGCGTTCACGCGCAACTCGTCGGCGCCATGATGACGATCGACGCATCCTTTGCGACGGCCGGCGGCACGATGCTGCGCGAGCAGGTCGAAGGGGGCGTCGACTCGCTCGCGGCGGCGCGCAAGCTCGGCGAGCAGCTCGCCAAAGCGCTCGCCACGGCCCGCGATCGCCTCGGGCGGCCGCGCGTGCTGCTGCCCCGCACGCAAGATCGCCCCAGCCGGATCGCAGCCGAACTGCGCGACCGCGGGGTCGAGGTGCTGGAATTGCGCGAAGGAGAATCTCGCACCGATCTGATGAACACCATCCCACAGATGCTGCTCTTTCCGTCCAGCGGCTCGGTCGCGGCTGCTCGTCCCTATCTCGACTGGCTTCGCGGTCAAGCCGTGCGCCCGCTCGTGGCCGCAATGGGACCACGGTCGGGCGAGGCTGCGGCGCAGGCGGGATTCGCTCCCGACATCCTCGCACCCGACGCGTCGATCGACGCGTTCGTGACCGCGATTGCCGCGCGACTGGTGCAGCCGTGAACGTGCGCCCGCGGCGTCTGCGCCGCACGCCGGTCATCCGCTCGATGGTGCGCGAGCACGGCGTTCGCGTCGACGCGCTGGTGATGCCGATGTTCGTCGCAGCGCGCGAAAGCGACGCGGGACCGATCTCGTCGATGCCCGGCATCTCGCGCTTCACGCTCGAGCAGGCCGTGGCCGAGGCACGCGAGCTCTACGCGCTCGGCGTTCACAGCGTGCTGCTCTTCGGTATTCCCGATCGCAAGGACGCCGCCGCGTCGAGCAACTACGATCCGAACGGCATCGTGCAACGTGCGATCGCCGCGATCAAAGCGGCCGTCCCGCAGATGTACGTGATTGCCGATTTGTGCAACTGCGAGTATACCGATCACGGTCACTGCGGCATCGTCGACGATCGCGGCGAGGTCGATAACGATAAAACGGTCGAGCTGCTCGTGCGTACGGCGCTCACCTATGCGCAGGCAGGCGTCGACGTAGTCGCTCCCTCCGACATGATGGACGGCCGGGTCGAGGCGCTGCGCCGCGCGCTCGACGCACGCGATCATACCGGCGTGACGATCATGGCCTACAGCGCGAAGTATGCCTCGGCCTTTTATGGACCGTTTCGCGAGGCAGCCGGCAGCACTCCGCAGTTCGGCGATCGGCGCAGCTACCAGATGGATCCTCCGAACGCACGGGAGGCCATGCGCGAGATCGCACTCGACATTGAAGAGGGCGCGGACGTCGTCATGGTCAAGCCGGCGCTGCCCTATCTCGACATCGTGCGCATGGCTCGTGACGCGTTCGACGTCCCGATCGCAGTGTACAACGTCAGCGGCGAA
>Ga0335072_10017182_pt1 | contig 10235 bp, 10 predicted proteins | sample Lox_Sample_21_FD_206725 | JGI IMG/M metagenome (GOLD analysis project Ga0335072, IMG submission 206725) | Soil microbial communities from Loxahatchee National Wildlife Refuge, Florida, United States - Lox_Sample_2.1 | ecosystem: Environmental > Terrestrial > Soil > Wetlands | place: USA...
GATCACGTTTCGATGGCCGCGCACGGATCGCGGCGTCTCGGCGCCATGGCGGCCAATGCCGCGGCAATCGTCGGCATCGAGCTGATGACCGCGGCTCAGGGCTGCGATTTTCACGGAGCGCTGCGATCGAGCGTCCCGCTGGAAGCCGTGCGCCGGATCGTGCGCGAGCGTATTCCGCCGCTCGTGGACGATCGCTATCTTCACGCGGATCTGCAGAGCGCCGCCGAGCTCGTCCGCAGCCGCGCCGTGCTCGAGGCCGCCGCGGGCGTCGAAATTCCGTCTCTTACGAGGTGACCCGATATGACCGCAACGCAACCCGGGTCAGGCTGGACCCGCACGGATACCCGGCGTGTCATTCGCGCGCCCACCGGCCCGACGCGCACGGCGCGAAGCTGGCTGACCGAAGCGCCGCTGCGCATGCTGATGAACAACCTGGACCCCGAAGTGGGGGAGCGCCCGTCGGAGCTGGTCGTGTATGGAGGCATCGGCCGGGCAGCGCGTAACTGGGAGAGCTATGACAGGATCGTCGCGACACTGAGGCGGCTCGAGGACGATCACACGCTGCTCATCCAGTCGGGAAAGCCCGTGGGCGTCTTCAGGACCCACGCCGATGCGCCGCGGGTGTTGATCGCTAACTCGAACCTGGTGCCGCGCTGGGCGACCTGGGAGCACTTCAACGAGCTCGATCGCAAGGGCCTGATGATGTTCGGCCAGATGACGGCCGGATCCTGGATCTACATCGGCAGCCAGGGCATCGTCCAGGGCACCTATGAGACCTTCGTCGAGATGGGCCACCGGCACTTTGGCGGCACGCTGGCCGGCCGTTGGTTGCTGACCGCCGGGCTCGGCGGGATGGGCGGGGCGCAGCCGCTCGCCTCGGTGATGGCCGGCGCATCGTGTCTCGCCATCGAGTGTCAGCGTTCCCGCATCGACATGCGGCTGCGCTCGGGCTATCTCGACCATGCCACCGAGAGCCTCGATGAGGCACTCGAGATCATGACCCGCTCCTGCGCCGGGAAGAAGCCGGCTTCGGTGGGACTCCTCGGCAACGCCGCCGAGCTGTTGCCGCGCATCTTCGAGCGCGGCGTGCGGCCCGACCTGCTGACGGATCAAACGTCCGCGCACGATCCGGTGAATGGTTACCTGCCCATCGGGTGGACCGTCGAGCACTGGACGGAGATGCGCGAGAAGGACCCGGCTGCCGTGACGAAAGCGGCGAAAGCCTCCATGGCGGTCCATGTGCGGTCCATGCTCGACTTTCAGAAGGCAGGCGTGGCCACGGTGGATTACGGCAACAACATCCGGCAGATGGCGCTCGAGGAAGGCGTCGAGAATGCCTTCGACTTCCCCGGATTCGTGCCGGCCTACATCCGTCCCTTGTTCTGCCGCGGCATGGGGCCCTTTCGCTGGGCAGCGCTCTCCGGAGATCCAGAGGACATCTACAGAACGGACGCCCGGGTGAAGGAGCTGATGCCGCACGATGCGCACCTGCACCATTGGCTCGACATGGCGAGGCAGAAGATCCGCTTCCAGGGCCTGCCGGCGCGCATCTGCTGGGTCGGGCTCGGCGATCGGCATCGGCTGGGACTCGCTTTCAACGAGATGGTGGCCCGCGGCGAGCTCAAGGCGCCCGTCGTGATCGGCCGCGACCATCTCGACTCGGGATCTGTTGCTTCGCCCAACCGCGAGACGGAGTCCATGCGCGATGGCTCCGACGCCGTCTCCGATTGGCCGCTGCTCAATGCGCTCCTCAACACCGCATCGGGGGCCACCTGGGTTTCTTTCCACCATGGCGGCGGTGTCGGGATGGGGTTCGCTCAGCATGCCGGCATGGTGATCGTCTGCGACGGAACACCCGAAGCCGCCCGGCGCATCGAGCGGGTTCTCTGGAATGATCCCGCGAGCGGCGTCATGCGCCACGCCGATGCCGGTTACCCGGACGCGATCGCCTGCGCCCGGGAAAGGGGTCTCGATCTGCCCAGTCTGGAGGGCTGATGGCCGCCGTGAAAGGCGGATGCCTGTGTGGAGCGGTCCGGTACAAAGTGACGGGTGCTCCGTCATGGTCGGGCATCTGCCATTGCCGCGCCTGCCGAAAGGCGAGCGGTGCGCCGTCGGTTGCATGGCTGACCTTCGAGCGCGGAAATTTCATGCTGCTTCAGGGCGACCCGGGCCGTTTTGTATCTTCCAACGCTGTCGTACGCACCTTTTGCACCGCCTGTGGCACGCCGCTGACCTATACGACGGGAGACAGGGCCGGGGAGATCGACGTCACCACGATGTCGCTCGACGACGAGACGATGTTCGCGCCCACGGTGGAGATCTGGATAGCGCACAAAGTGAGTTGGGAGGCCGCAGATCCCGGCCGCCCGCGGTGCGCCGGGGCCGCCGAGTAGGGCGAGGCTCTCAGGTCGTCGGCGCTGTCTCCATTCGGAGACTCAATTGGCACGAAGTTTGCTGCCCGCCGTCGGCTATTGGAGATGGATTTCGCTGCGTGATCCTGCTGACGTTCCACGATTCCTCCGAAAGGCCGGCAGCGGAGCTGCAGGCATCGGACATCCGCATTACCGGGGGGGTGCTCTGGAATCAGGTGGACCACGGGTTGATCGCGTGCTTTGCCGGCGGCTTCTGGAAGCACCGCGGGAAGTACTATCCCAGCATCTCCATCGCCGGCGGCTGCCGCCTGGTATTCGGCATCACGCGGGATGCGCTGGTGTCGGAGCCCATCTCCCTTTTTGCCGTCACCGGTAACGTCTTCCGCGCCAACGGCGTGGCGATCGCGGAATACGACGAGAAGCAGGATCTCTGGCAGGGTCTGATCCGGCCGCTCACCTGGCAGTGCATGCGGGTAGTCAGTGCGGCCGCTGCATCGGCGCTGACCGACCTCAGCCGGCCCGTGACCCTCAATCCCTGGGATTACCCGGGCGATGAACGGGGGCCGGCAATTTCTTCATCGAAATACACCAGATAGCGCTCGCGGGCTACATGGTGGAACGGCATCAGCCGCTGCCATGGCGGGTGTCGACCAGTAGGGATGGCGCAGTCTCACGGTCGCCCGCACGGGATGCGAGCATGAGATACGCAGGCGGACGTGATTCGACTCCGGGAAACGCGTCTCCTGGCGGATCGTGAGTCCTTTCTCCCGCCAGCGCAGCTGCGAGGCGAGGTAGAGGTTCACCCGGACCGACTCGGCATCGTGATAGTAGACGCCGCGCGAGTACTTCGCATGATTCTCCATGCCGGGGATCGGCCCGCACGGGCACGAATCCTGCCGGTCATCGAAGCTATGAGCCTGGGAAGTGACACACGCGCTGCCGCCGAGCCCCGCTCCGGCGCGCCGGACATCGAGCCTCGGCGGCTGCTGCGCGGGCAGAAGGCGTTGGTGACCGGCGCAAACTCCGGCATCGGCCGGGCGACCGCAATCGCACTGGGAAAGGCGGGTGCCGATGTGGTCGTCAATTACGTGACCGGCGAGGACGACGCTGAGGCTGTCGTCGAAGAGATCCGCCGCGCCGGCGTGCGTGCCTACGCCCATTGCGCCGATGTTTCCAACGAGGAACAGGTGAAGGAGATGTTCGGCCGCATGGTCGGCGAGCTCGGCACTGTCGATATCCTGGTCAACAATGCCGGGCGCCAGAAGGACGCCAGGTTCATCGACATGAGCCTTGCGGACTGGAACGCCGTGATCAGCGTCAACCTCACGGGACAGTTCCTCTGCGCCCGGGAGGCCGTGCGGGAGTTCCTCCGCCGCGGCGTGGTCGCATCCGTGTCCTGCGCCGCGGGCAAGATCATCTGCATGAGCTCCGTCCACGAGGTGATCCCGTGGGCGGGGCATGCCAACTACGCGGCATCCAAGGGCGGCATCATGATGATGATGAAGAGCATCGCGCAGGAATTCGCGCCGCACCGCATCCGTGTCAACAGCATCGCGCCCGGCGCGATCCGCACTCCCATCAACACCGCGGCCTGGAGCACTCCGCAGGCGTATCACGACCTGATGACGCTGATACCGTACGGCCGCATCGGCGAGCCCCAGGATATTGCGCAGACGGCCGTCTGGCTCGCCTCGGACGAGTCGGATTACCTGGTGGGCGCCACGATCTTCGTCGACGGCGGAATGACGCTCTATCCCGGGTTCACCGAGAACGGCTGATCCGGCTGGGACAGCTCAGCCCGCGGGCAGCGGCTTGCCCTGTGCGTACTGGCTCAACCAGTGATCGGTCGGCAGCCCGACCTGGGCCGCCCAGTGGCCGCGGGCATCGCGGTAGAGGAGGGTGGGGGTGCCGATGGCTCCCAGAGTGCCCAGGGCCGACACGTGTGCCTGCAGAACGTCCTCCAGCTCCTTGACCTGCGAGCGGGCGGGCGCGATGCCGCCCGACTCATGGGTCACGTCGAACCGATCCTCGTCCGTGTGCAGCGCGGCGCGCGGATCGGACGCGGAGAGGATTGCGGTTGCCTTGGCCGTGCTGCTCGACTGCAGGAAAGCCACCATCACCCAACGGATCTGCAGCTGCCCGGAGGAGACGAGCGGCTCCGCCTCTTTGTAGAAGTGATAGCAGAAGCTGCAGTTGGGATCGGCGAAGACATACAGCAGGGGCGCGCTGCTGCGGCCTTCGCTGATGAGGTGGCCCGCGGTGTCCAGGCCGCTGACGATCTTCCCATAGTCGGGCTTCGGGCTATAGCGTTCGCGGTAACCGTCGGTGAGGTCGACGCCCTTCGGCGAGATCACGTGGCCGACGAACAGGTAGCCGTTGTCGCCAAAGACCAACTGCGTGCCATCCGGGCTGGACACGATGTAGCCTGTGAGGCCCGGCACTTCGGTGGGAAACCGGCTCACCACCTTCAACTTGCCGGCGGTGACCAGCTTGGCGAGCGTGGGCGGCAGAGGTGGCGAGGATGAGCGCGTCGCGGCAAAGACGGGCAGCGCAACTAGCAGTATGCCGAGGCCGGCGAGGCAACGGCGCGGGCGGCTGGGCTTCATGGAATCCTGGATGGGGGCGATCAGGCCAGCCAGTGTACCCCATCGCAGGGCGCGGGCGAGCCGGTGTCTTTCAGCGAGGACACTTAACGTGTCCTCGCTCCGGCGAGCGCCCGCGCACGGAAGCGCGGGCTGGGGGCCCTGCCGCCAAGGAAGGCCAGTGGCACGGCCCCCTCCGCTTCGCTCAATCAGGCTGCGTGCACGTGTCCCGCCGTATGTTCGTGGTCGTCATTGGGGCTGTGGGCCTCACGCCCGAAGACGATCACATCCGTGGCGGAGATGATCGCGGCGATGATGGAGCTGATGAGCCCCAGATAGCCGCTGATGAGCTCCAGCACTCTGATGTCCGTCCAGCCGTAGATCGCCTTGGCGAGGAAGGTGAGCGCGATGCCCAGGAGGAAGAGCTGCCGGGGCAGCTCCGCGCGGAAGGAGCCCAGCCACAGATAGGCGAAGAATACCGTCCAGACGATCCAGTACCAGCCGATATAACTCATCGGCGCCGGGGCGCCGCCCCCCGCCATCGCCAGCATCTCCGTATGCGCCGACGTGAAGAGCGCGGCGAACGCGAAGAAGGCGATGGAGTCGAGGCTGCGGCCGTGCAGGTAGGCGAGGATGCCGATGATCGCGAGCAGGAGCGCGAACGGCAACATCAGGGATGTTCCGGCGAGGTAAAGATGCTCGTACCATCCGGCGGCGGACATCGACAGCATCCAGCCCGTCAGGGCCAGCGCCATGTAGCCCACCGTGGAGGTGGTGACGCACCGGTTGTTAAGGTCAGTGACATTGATAGCCATGTGGATACCTCTTGCTCTCCGAGGAGTTGGGTCCAGTGAGGATTTTACTCCTAACTGCACGTCAACACCCGCCGAGGCAGGAGCTCGGACGTCGCGGCAACGCAAGCGCGGCCGTGGCGTCGCCCCGTGGCCGCGGCCGGGAACCGGAGCGCTTCTGATGCGTAGAATGGCATCTCTTTCGTCGAAACCAGGCTGGCTCGCCGATCGGACCGCGGTGCATCGAAAGCTCGCTCTCTTTTTCTCCCTGCTGGCAGCCGGTGTCGTTACGGTCGCGCTCACGGATTGCGGCGGAGGCGGCGGTCCCTCCGGTGCCGCCTCCACTGCCGCCGGCGCGAGCGCCCCGCAGTCGACGCCGACATCGTCGACTCATACGGACGTCGCGACTTACAGGGACGATGCCGGCCGCACCGGAGCGGACGCGACGGAATCCGTACTGACTCCAGCGAACGTCAATTCCTCGTCTTTCGGCCTGCTGCGGGTTCTCGCGGTCGACGGCAAAGTCGATGCGCAGCCGCTCTACCTCTCCCAGCTCTCCATCGGCGGGGCGACGCACGACGTCGTTTTCGTCGCGACGGAGAATGACTCCGTCTACGCCTTCGACCCGCAGAGCGGCGCCACTCTGTGGCACGTCTCGCTGCTGCAAGCGGGAGAGGCGCCGAGCGACGACCGCGGCTGCGACCAGATCACGCCCCAGATCGGTGTCACCTCCACCCCCGTCATCGATCGCAGCGCGGGGCCCCACGGCGCCCTCTTCGTCGTGGCCATGTCCAAGGACGGCTCGTCGAATTATTACCAGCGTGTGCATGCGCTCGACGTCACCACCGGCGCGGAGCTCTTCAACGGGCCGGTGACGGTGAATCCGACTTACTCGAGCGCTGCCGGCGGGCAGGAGACGTTCTCGGCCGGGCAATACGCCGAGCGGGCCGCCCTGCTCCTGCAGAACGGCACGGTCTATACGAGCTGGACTTCCCATTGTGATTCCGAGCCTTACTCCGGCTGGGTGGTCGGGTACAGCGAGAGCACGCTCGCGCAGACCGCCGTCCTCAATATCGCGGCGGACAGCGACGGCGGGCCCTCCATATGGATGAGCGGCGGCGGCCTCGCGGCCGACGGCTCCGGCAACATCTACCTGCTGGCGGCCAACGGCGGCTTCGAGACGGCGCTGAATTCCGGCGGGTTCCCGCAGAATGGCGACTACGGCAATTCGTTTGTGAAGCTCTCGACTTCGGGGGGCGGCCTCGCCGTGGCCGACTATTTCACGCCGTTCAACGAGGTGGCGGAGTCGGCAGCGGACGAGGATCTGGGCTCCGGCGGCGTGATGCTACTGCCCGATCAGACGGACTCAGGCGGCACCGTACGGCATCTCATGGTCGGAGGCGGCAAGGATGGCATCGTCTATGTCATCAACCGCGATGACATGGGCAAGTTCAGCTCTTCCGCGAATGCGGACTGGCAGGAGCTCGATGGCGTCCTCCCGGGCGGCATCTTCTCGACCCCGGCCTATTTCAATGGAACGGTCTACTATGCCGCCATCGGAGGTCCGCTGGAGGCTTTCCCGGTCACCGGCGCCAAGCTGTCGAGCGAGCCGGCATCGCAGACCAGTACCGCATTTCCCTATCCCGGCGCATCGCCGGCCGTGTCCGCCAGCGGCACGTCCGACGCGATCGTCTGGGCGGTCGAGAACAACGACCCCGCGGTGCTGCACGCGTACGATGCGACGGATCTCACGCACGAGCTTTATAACAGCACGCAGGCGTCCGGCGGCCGAGACAACTTCGGTAGCGGCAACAAATTCATTACCCCGACCGTAGCCGATGGCATGGTCTTCGTCGGGACGACCAACGGCGTAGCGGTATTCGGATTGCGCTAGCCCGTGCTACATTGATCCCATGAAACCGCACGCAAGACACGTCACGCTGGCGATCATCGTCGCACTCATTCTGTTGGCGGTTGCCACTGTCGCGCGCTCCATTGGCTAGACCGAAAGCAAATCAATAAGCGGCCCAGGGCCGCTCCCTGGGCCGCGGGGTCGCTGAGCCAGAAGGTTGGCCGCGCAAAGCGGCAGGATGCCGACTTTGCGCCAATCTACTTACCCGCCAGCCTGACCAGGCGCGCCACCGCTTCAGTGTCCACGGCGTTGCGCCCGCGAGCGAGGTCGTACGCCGCCGCGATCAGGGCCGAGCGCTTGGCGGGCGAAAGATCGATGCCGGCGGCACGCATCTGCTCATCCGCGGCGGCGATCACCGCCTCGAGCAAGGGTAGATCGAGTGCTCCGTGTGGGGAGTGCCGATAGGGCGGGGTGGCCTCTCTGACGGTCGAGCCGCCGTCTGCTTCCGCGGCGCTCTCGCCAGTGACCAGCCAGCCGATGCTCGCACGTGTGACCTGGCTGATTGCGCGCAGATCCGTGACGTTCGGCTCCGATTCGCCGCGCATCCACTTGCGGACCGCGCCTTCGGAGCGCGCAATGGCCTTCGCAAGGGCACTCGCGGTGCCCTGTTCCTTGAGGACCTGCCGCAGGCGTTCTGCAAAGCCTCCGGCCTCCTGTCTTTCGCGCCGTCCGGTGTTCAAGCCGCCAGTTCACGCAGAGTGAGAGGGTGCTGCACAAATGTAATCCCAAGCGCGCCCGGCGCCAAGCCTTTTCATCACTAAAGTATTGACGGCTCGTATTAATGTGTCGTAACGTGATCGGCATGGTGCGCGGCCGGCCGAAACAACGGATTGCCAGGGCGACTCCCCGGCGCCCTGTCCGCCGTGTAACCTCCCTGGACGAAGTCATTCGGCACCTCCGGCACGTGCATTCCGCCGTGCGGGTGGCGGTTGCTGCGCTGCGGCGGCAGAACTGCGAGCTCGACGAGGACATCGCCAGCCTGCTGCAGCACTGCGTCTGCGATCGCCTCGACGATCAGCTTCAGAAGCTGGAAGGCGCCCGCCGCGGTGCCGGCACGCCTGCAGGGCGTCTGATCCAGCTATAATTCTCTGTTCCTGCCCGCTACCTGCGAAAGTGGCGGAACTGGTAGACGCGCTGGACTTAGAATCCAGTGGGGAAACCCGTGAGGGTTCGAGTCCCTCCTTTCGCATTCCCGCTTTGATTTGTCCTGAGGATATTCGTTGATGCAAGTTTCAGTGTCTGCCACTTCCGGCCTAGAGCGACGCATGGAAGTGGCCGTGCCGGCCGATCAGATCGCGACCGCGATCGATCAGCGCCTGAAGGAGATCTCCCGCACCGCGCGCCTGAAGGGCTTCCGCCCGGGCAAGGCGCCGCTGCCCGTCGTGCGCAAGCAGTTCGGCGAGCAGGTGCGCGCCGAGGTCGTGGGCGACCTGATGCGCAGCTCCCTGGCGGAGGCGCTCAGCCGCGAGAAGCTGACGCCGGCGGCCGGACCGCGGATCGAGCCCATCGCGGTGGCCCCGGGATCGGACCTCAAGTTCGCGGCTACCTTCGAGGTGATGCCGGAGATCCGGGTGAAGTCCCCCGCGACGATAGCGGTGGAGCGTCCGAGCGCCTCGGTCGGTGACACGGATATCGGTGCGATGCTCGAGAGCATGCGGCGCCAGAAGCCGGTCTTCACCGCCGTCGATCGACCCGCGCACGAGACCGACCGCGTCGTGATCGACTACACCGGCCGCATCGGCGGCGAGCCCTTCGAGGGCGGCGAAGGCAAGGATGTCGCGATCGTCATCGGCGCGCGGCAGTCGCGGCCGGAGCTCGAGGAAGGACTGAAGGGCGCGGCGGCGGGCGGGAACCGCACCATCCCCGTGACGTTTCCGGCCGAGCTTCCCAACAAAACAATCGCCGGCAAAACGGCCGAGCTCACGGTCACCGTGAAGACGGTGGAGGAGCAGTCGCTGCCCGCGATAGACGAGGAATTCTGCCGCAGCTTCGGTGTCGAAGAAGGTGGAGTCGATGCGCTGCGGGCGGAGGTTCGAAAAAGCATGGAGCGAGAGCTCGCGGATGTGATCCGCAACAGAGTTCGGAGCCAGGTTCTCGATGCACTCTATGCAGAGAACCCAATCGACATCCCGAGAGCCCTCGTTGAAGAGCAGGTCCAACAGTTGCAGGTCGACGCGGCGCGGCGCATGGGCGTGCGCGACGCTTCACAGCTGCCGCCGCGGGAGCCGTTCGAGGCACCGGCCCGCAAGCGCGTCGCTCTCGGCCTGCTCATGGGCCAGATCGTCAAGGCGCAGAGCATCCCGATCGACCGACAGCGCGTCCAGGCACGGATCGAGGAGCTGGCGGCGAGCTATCCGAATCCGGACGAAGCGCGCCGCGCGTACCAGCACAACCAGGAGGCCCTGCGGCAGATCGAGTCCGTGGTGCTCGAGGATCAGGTGATCGACTGGATCCTGGAGCAGGCAAAAGTGACCGATGTGCCCATGACGTTCCAGCAGATCACCGGCTTCGGCCAGAGCCTTGACAAGGGCGGCGAAGCGCAAGCAGGCGAGACCACCTAATCATGAACGAGCGTGCA
>Ga0335072_10017183_pt1 | contig 10235 bp, 6 predicted proteins | sample Lox_Sample_21_FD_206725 | JGI IMG/M metagenome (GOLD analysis project Ga0335072, IMG submission 206725) | Soil microbial communities from Loxahatchee National Wildlife Refuge, Florida, United States - Lox_Sample_2.1 | ecosystem: Environmental > Terrestrial > Soil > Wetlands | place: USA: Florida...
AAAATGGCTGGTTTTAAGCTAGTTTTAAACTTTTCCTTTTACTTTATTAATAAAGCAAAATACAAAGATATAAGTACACAATCTTGTATAATACTTTAAGACCTGTTGGAATTTTTAATTTGAAGGTAAAGCAATATGTGTTGGTTGAGTTATGAGAGGTGGGATTTTACGGATTTTGGTAGGTTTTGGTACAAATCAGGTGGGCGGACGACCGGGGTGGGCGTTCTGGCGGGAAATCGGTTACCGACAATTTGCAGTCGAATTTTTTTTTTTTTTTGGCTCATATCGACACTGCTCCCCTCCAACCAACGCTACTGACGGCGACGATAGCAGCAACAGACGCCTAGCGCAGGGCCAACGATGCGTACCTGACCGCATTCAGGAACAGCGCAGGCCTCAAGGGCCAACCCCAAAATACAGGCCTGCATGAAGCCGCAGGCCGACTTTATTGTGAGTAGGCGCCATTGGCCTAAGACAGAGTGCTAATCTGACTATCCTCTAGATGTGTAGACCGGTTTCATATTTCTGGAGCAAGACTATTCTAAAAAAAGTATTGCTTGCCTGAGTAGCCTGTTTGGTTCGGGTACGCCGCCACAAGCATCGCGACTGACATTGCAATTCTCACATTCCCAATGTCCGCATTTTAGGCACTCAAGTTGCAAAAGGTTGGTATGATGATGGTTTTGGCACTAGGTGGAGTGTAAGTTATCCCTCCGTACGCCTCTGTATTACTTTATCATCTAACAGAATGTTAGTGTCTGCGTGATAAGCATCTGTTACAGGCTATGAGGGTGCCAAATGCTCTAATTCTTGACTATGGGAAGTTCTGGGCGTATTTATACACAAATCGTAAGCTAGGCACCCTACTGGTGCCTGCGCTGCCTGCTACCACCGACCGGAATGACTCACATCCGCTAACACCACCCCCCACCAAGATCTAAACCCTCGAGACCGAATGCACTAATTGCCAGACAGGAGGCTCCGTGCTCACACTTCCGTAAGGGCGTAAGTGGCCTGTAAACCGAAACTGAGACAAGGATCGAGAACCCAAGGCATCTAAACCGAGAACATATTCAAGACATCCAAGACCGAAGACTAAGACTCAAGACTGACTACCATGCTTCTTCGGCAGCCACATTCAAAGATCAAGACCGAAAGCGAGACGATGGCCGATAGACCGCGACCGACCAGAAACATAGCCTACAAAGGGGGCAGACTGAGACCAAATGGAGACTCGAAATAGGGACCCAAAGCTACTCAACAGCGAGCAGCACCGATGTCAAGGGACAAGCATTATCGTAGCTGATCACGGAGAACAGTCTCGCTGGGTAACCAAAACCAGCTCCGACGACGATCTCAAGGCCTTAAAGCCACTTAAGATCTTTGGCGCCACGTAGCGAAAATGTGCGCACAGCAACATATGCTGCCAGCCGGGCTCATAACCTGTTACAGATTATGAGGGTGCCAAATGCTCTAATTCTTGACTATAGGAGGTTATGGGCGTATTTATACACAATCATAAGCTAGGCACCAGTAGGGTGCCTACGCTGCCTACGCATAGAAGAGCCGACCGGAATGACTCATATCCGCTAACAACATCGTCCGCTTCAAAAGCCTATACGACATATCTGTCTCCCAAGATGTCTCATGAGCCATCGCAGACTGAACCGCTGTTGAATGTAATATCGGCATATTGTGTGCCTTCCTGCCTACTCTGAAGCCTCTCCTCAGTCGTTTCTTGCCCTTCCTGATGCACTCGGCTCCGATGGTGCAAATGAACTATCGCAACACCAACACTTTGGAAAGTCTACCTAAAACCGTACGGATAATGTCCATCCCTGCGTGCCGAAAAAAATGATAGGTACTTTGACTTCAAGCATCTTAAAATCTGTGCACACCTCGATATCTCCTATAATTTTTTATAAGTATGTTTCATAGCCTCTCCCGGACACCCTGAACCCCTCCCACTAGAAAATCACGTTCGCATCGTTGCCCTCACGCCTGATTGGCAAAGAGTCTCCTTTTATAGCGTAATAGAGTTCCTCCACCACAGCTCTACCATTAAGCTCATACTATCTCTAATACTTATAAAGGGGTCTTATTTAAGCTCTAAGGCCTCACCACTATACAAGAAATCGTCATTAGCCTTGTGGCTGCTGTGGCATGTAAATTCAGGTAAGGTTGCCACGCTGATTAGTACCTCAAGTCGAAGCGACTAACGATATTTGGGTTAGAGCGAAACGACCCGCACCATAATATTTACGCTGTGATTTCAATTATGAAGCCTTAGGCATAAATACCAAACAGTGGCTAGAGGTACTCTGGTGCGCCACATCCAAGCACATTATAATGATGTGACGTGAAGTGTAGCGTTCTTCCAGAACGTTCCATGATCAGCCACGTGTCCGCTTTTGCAAGGGGCCGTTCCCGTCCCATCCCATCTTTCATGTAAGGTACAGTAATGCTTTTATGAGCGACTAGCGCGAGTAGCTAATGAGTAGGCAAGGAGCGTGATGTGGGGTGGCTTGATCCAGGAGGAAATGCATAACTTGGCCACCTAATTGAATGGCATTGATTTCGCCCCTTGAAAACAGAAAAATGAAAGAGAGTGAAAATATGAAGGGTCCTCAAGTGCTAGTATGGTGTAATGACCACATATCTTACTGATACTCGTGCCCCCTTGGTACCAGATATCTCAGGTCTTTACCACCCCGTACCAAGCCATTCCCATAGCGCCACCAAGCAAAATTGCAAATGGTGCACTCAACCCGAACCAAGAACCTCCCACAAAACTAGTAGCTGTTATTGCAACCCACCATGGGTCTTTCCCCAGAGGACTCCCCGTCTGGCTATCCACATCTACGTAACCAATCTGCCACAATTTATACACAGCCGTAAACACTAATCCAACAGCCCCAGCATTAACTCCCCGTAGTAGAGATAGCAACCAACGATGAGAGCGTAGAACGCTCCACAATCCCATGATTCCTATAACAATAATGATACCTGGTATGAAGATTCCGACAAATCCGATGAGAGCCCCAAGGGATGACGGAAGAGCTGTCCCAGCCATCGCCAGTGAGCCAAGGTAGACGGCGAAGTTGAAGTTAGGACCGGGAAAAGACTGGATGAGCGCAAGGCCAAGAAGGAAATCGCGTGGAGAGACCCAGCCCTCGGCTACAATGTACTCGCGAAGAAGGGGGATGACAACAGGTCCGCCCCCAAAGATGATTGTGCCAGCAAGGTAGAGATTTGCAAATAGCAAGACGCCTCTAGGCGAACTTTTTAGTTGACTGCGAATAACCATGATCGTAATAAAAGACATTAAGAAGGCGCCAATGACAGACAGTCCAGTTTTCCAGGTAAGGAGATTCATTTGTAGGCTTGGTGGAACGACTCGATTGGACGACCGTAATTCTCCTGATGCCCTAGCATTCTCAGTGTCAGGAGAAGCCCCGAGTTCTACGTTACGGTCCCCAGAAACTGCTATGCGTCGAAGATGTATCGACCTCTCATCATGGTCGGACTCGGCATGCAAGGTTCTTCCATCCCCGGGCATCTCTTCAATAGAGCTTTGTCTCGGCTCCTGAGTTTCTCCAGCCGTCTGAGTCAACGTCTGTCGTGTATTCCATACTCGCTTATATATGCGCTGGACCCACCGAAAGTCCCAAACAATCGTTACAACTCCTGCCCCGGCCATCAAGACTGGGAAGTACCATAAAGCCGTGTAGAGCATCCCAGCAACTCCACCAAGAAATACTAGTGCACGGGTAACCTTATCGGTGATGACTTTTTGCGCAAGCTGAACGGCGGCGAGAGCAATGATGCCGACAGTAGCTGCGTTGAGACCAGAGAGGAGAGCGTAGACTGGCGGAGGTAGAGTATCACCGATGCGAGAGACGCCTAATGATAAACCATACATGCCGATGGCACCGGGAAGGCTAACCATCAGTCAGTGTACGGCAGAATGAAACGCGTGAATTTCCTCGACAAATAACATGGAAGTAGCAAGGTCGCACATACCACCACAATAAAAATGCGCCAAATCCAGCGAGAAGACCACCACGAAGATAGTTTATACAGAACAGCATCTTAGTGCTTGCTGGGCCAGGGAGTGCCTGACTCAGTGCAAAAATCTCTTGATACTAATAATGCTGCAATTAGCCTTGACATTCTAGGTATTTGACAGGAGTCGCCACTATACCAATTGCTCATCTACCCACTTGTACTTCTCCACAAATTTCTTGTGGAGCTGTACCACGTAAGCAACTATACATAGACATTAAACCGTCGTTCGTACAATTTGGAAGTGCACTGGCGGGCCACCGAAAGCTGTAAACCCTAAGTGCCAATTCGCCGCTACCACGTCTACCGTTCGATCCCAGATTTTGGATGGATCGATGTGCATCAGTTCGGCACCGCGCCGCAGGGCAGAGGAGTATACGTTCATGATATCAATATGCCAGCGTTTCTGTTCCTGGAGAAACTCCTGAGAACGAATAAGAGAAGGAAGAGAAGGAAGGAGTTTGACAGCTAGAACGTTTGGCAGTAGCTTCAGGTTGAGTCACAAAATATTACCACATATCACGTGATATAACCATAGCGCCATTTTTCATCAGCCACAGTCCTGCCCTGGGTAGGTCACAATTTGGTAAATTATTATATAAGTAAAATTACCTTGTAAAAGATAAATTACTACGGGACATGTGGGGTCGTTTTACTCTAACTAAAAGTAGTTAGTTATTTTGGCTCGAGGTACCGATCTGCACGGCGATCTTGAACAAATTGCGCGCTATAGCAACCACAAAACTGCTAGCGATTTCTAGTATAATAGTAAAGGCCTTAGAGCTTATATAAGACCCCTTTATATGCATTGGGAATAGTAGGTGCTTGACGTTGGAGCTGTAGTTAAGGAACTCCGATGTGCTATAAAAAGACACTGTTTACAAGTCAGGCGCAAGAGCGATGATGTGAACGTAATTTTCTTATAGGAGGGGTTCAGAGTATTAAGGAGTAGCTATAGAATAAGACCTGTGCAAAAATATGGGAGATATCTATGTATGCTTAGATTTTGAGATGCTTAAAGTCAAAGTACCTATGAATTTTTTCGGCACACACGGTTTTTCGCTACGCAGGGAAGGATGTTATGCTTGTTGTCTTGACCGAGGCGAGAGGACCAGGCTTCGCTGTGGGTCGCAGCACCCGCGAAGATATTAGCCCGACCGTCTCAGAAGAAATTGAGTGATAATGACTCTCCGAGTGACATTGAGGAAGGCGCATTAAGGTTATCGCCGTAGTAAGCAGGAAGTGAAAATAGTAGTCAGCGAAATTTAGTATAGAAATGGGAGAATCCCCTTGAATACTAGTACTTGGTCAAACTGGCATTAATAAGTTCCTGTAGCGCTTTTTATATTAAAATTTACTACATGGAGTACAAAAGCTAATGAAATGTAGGGACCCGGTAAAATGTCCTTAATCTCTGCTTCATAGCCCTGTCCTACTCAAATATTTGGAAGGCAATTTCAGAATTGTGCGTAACGAACAATATTGAAATGGCCAGGTTAAAGGTCCAAGCACTAGTGCGGGGCAGGAAGGCGGCAATGGCTGCGCTAAACTATTTGAAGCTAGCCGATAATGAAGTACCCTGCAAGCTGAACACCTCACTGTCCTTCCACCTTGCCTCTAACTTCAATGAACTTTTCCTGATCAGCCAGTCGCAGATTTTCAAAGCTCTTTTAGAGCTGAGAGTTACGCTGAAACGTCCCGATATACACGGCAGGTTAATTACGCACGCACACACCATCTGGGAGGACTTTCTGACATAAGGCTCTCACGAAGTGGGGCAGGCTGTTGCCTGGATCTCGGCTGCAGCCTTGTCGACTGCCAACAAACTTCAAATTTTGGCATGCAACTGCTAGTCATCTCACTTGCCGGGTTATGAATTATCCATTTTTGTTTGCCTTCATCACTTATTTGAGCTCCTAGCATGGTTGTGGAGTATAGATACAGCTGGCGTAACGGCGCTCTCGTTAAGACCGATCCTGACGGCAACATAATCTCAGGCTCATCCCAGGCCGAGCCCATCCAACGCAAAGAATCTATCGAACAAACAACTCCGATTCCTTTTATCAGGACCGATCAATCCAATTCAGCCAAGATGGGAGAAATACCTGAGCAGAAGTCAACTGTCACTGGCGCAACCTTACCATCTGTCAACGAGATCACTTCTAGTGAGGCAAAGTCTCCAGAAAAGCCGATCTTGACCAAAGAGGACCTCGCGAAGCGCGATCACGAAGCTGTTGAATACTCCAAGGCGCTCCTCGTCGAAGGCGATACACTTGTCTACATCACCTACCCTGGAGACAGCAGATGTTTCGACTCCACCGGCTTCGAAATCTCAGCAGCTCCTCATCGTGTACATAGCAGTCGGTTACTAGCAACAGGCTCGAAAGTATTTGCGAAGCTACTGAGTCCGACGAATCAATACCGCACCGTTCGAAAAAAGAAGCTCGTTGGTAACTTGCCGCCTGGTATCAGATATGTCTTGGATCTCACCCCTCCAGACGAGGGCGAAGAAGCTGTGGAGCTCACATCAGAGCTTTCATGTTCTCTCGGTATTCGACTTTGGTATACGGCAGCACAGCGCTGTGGCATTTCACATAACTTGGTGGGCGGAGAGGATGAGATTATCGATGCTCGAAAGATCGCCTCTTATGGCTCTCAGTCAGCTGGTGGGTTAGTAAATCACAATGAGGTCGATACTGGCGCTTCACCATTAAGCCAAGCCATCGACACGGGTCCCACAAACTCTTTCTGGGAAAATCTTGAAACTGCACGGCAGAATAGAGAAATAGCGGAGGCTGTTCGGATCAGTCTTGAGGAGCTTTCCAAGTCAAATGTCAAAAAATCTGGAATCAATGATCCGCTCGATGTTCCAGAATATTGCCCGATTCGACATCGTGCTGGAATTGGACGTCTTCTTAGGGTGCTAGAAGGCAAAGATCCCCGCTTGGACTCTGCGCCTAAAGTTTGGACTTTGTTCGTTCTGGCAAAATACTTTGACTGTACCGCGGCCGTGGTAAGTGTTGAATCACTCCAATGCGTTACCTACATTTCCTTAACTCTAATAATATTTGTGTTAGGTTGACTGGATTGTATCGTGGGTCATCGCTGACCCTAACACACAATTCATTGAGATACTACCTGAAGCCAGTTGCAAAATGGCATTCGGGTTGAAGAACCAAATGATCTGTCGAGCCGCCTTCTCAATTTTGGTCAGTGAGGAGGCTCTGTCTTTAGCTTCTCGAGAGATAGGACATGTGGATGCCGACCGCCACGGCACTAATCAATTCGGCCGAGTTCGGGAAGACATTGATGAAGATCTTCGGACACGGATTGAATATGCCAGTAAGAGTTTTGCTTCCAGGATTTGCCAGACGTTTGAAGCCTTAGTTGAAGAAGGAATGACTTGGGTGACGCAACTGCAAGAGTACCAAAAGCTCCAGAAATTCAAAAAGGTCGTATTGAGCTATGTGGGAAAGAAAGACCAAGCTCCGAAATGGCTGTCAACCATTGACGTACTGGAAGCCGATCTTAAGTCATATGTCCGCTCTCGTATCTTGTCATCACTCAGCGCCAGTCTCACCCCTACCCTAGCAATTGCAGCAAGCAGCCACCGACGTGCTGAAAAATACATAAACGCTGATACCTCCGGCAAAGCAGACGACACATTCTCTCAATTATACGATAAACTGACGGATAAAGAACGCATTTTCACCCGTTTCTTTTGGCTGTTCCTTCTCTACACCGACTTTCCCATTTGGTTCCATGGTGAACGACCAAGTGATTCTGATGAAAAATTTAGAACAGCCTATCTCTCAGGCGTCAGACCTAGTATTTTGGCTCTACTGAATTCCCAGAAGCACCTGAATGAGTCAGTCCTCGAAGCTATTGAATTGGGATTTTTCAATGATGGAATCATGCCACCAGAAGCACTCCCAGACTACACACAACGCTACGCATCCAGGATTCCTCATACTGTAAAGGAAAATGTAGATGTAACTACGGGCATCCCTAATGTCCCCGAAGCACGAGATACTATGAAATATTGGAAACCGTTTTCTGTCTTCAAATCTACATCTGGCTCAGGAAAAGCGTTAGGTACAGATGATAATGGTTGGAATACTTCGCTAACTGGCGAGAATTGGAAAGATAACCGGAATAAGTCTCCGACTGAGGTCGATTGGGACGCATGGACGACTAATGATGGATCCGAAGACACCAAGCCTCTGATCCCTAGAGAAGTGGGTGAAATGAGTGTTACTATTCTAGATGTAAAACATAATACGGAAAACGCCAATTGGGATACGATGGATGTGGATGAGTATCTTGCACAACACCATCTCCTAGACCCAGCATCCGGTCTTGAAAAGGCCACAACTTCTGACCAAGGATATCCAACCACTAAATCCGACCTACCTCTTCGTCCCAAACACAACTCAACTCTTCCTCCACCCCTGGACCTCGGGAGTCCAGGTCCTTACATAAAAAGGGGCGTCACTTCCCAGGTGGCTGACCCACCTCAACCCAGAGTAGACAAAGTTCCCACTTGGACACCTGATGAGCCCTCTTCGAGTGGTCAAGTTAGGGACAAAAACCAACCCCAATGGCACGCTAAGTCCTACCTGAGTCGCATCTTACAAGAGTCGCAAATTCAACAGCCTGCCGCAAAAAGTTATCCGGTACTTCGTCCAATAATGAAAAATATTCCCAAGCCAAGCGTTCCAGGCGACGACAAAATCCTAAGGTGGTCACCCCTTCTTAACATGTCACAGTTTTTCTTAGAAGCAAAGGACCATATTCGTGACATCGCAACTGCAATGCTCGATCAGCGGGAAATGGGGTTCGACGTTGCTCTGACCGATACTTTACTCTGCCTGGGGTCTGAAGAATTCAAGTACCTACCTCTCTGGGCTGGTGGCGACGACGACGATTCTGGTGGTGTGTTCGACGATACTATCCCAGTCGCAGTGGCTGGTCCTAACGGACCGGGGCCTAGCTATCATACAGGGTTCTCGAGCGCGTCAGCCGCAAGCTCGGAGTTTGACGCCATGAGCGACAGAACAGCCTTCAACACTAGTATTGCTGTTGAAGATGGTTTCAGCGACCATATTGACCGAAGACTCGTCGTGGCCGATGATGATTTCCACAGCGAAACTTTCAGCGAAGATTCCGAGGTCTATGATAAGAAGGGCAAAGGTGTGGACCGCAGCGGCTTCTATACCAGTGCTCCGACCTCGGAAGCAGCTTTCTCGCTGGGTGACATGACGTCTGATTCGGTGCCAGACATATCCACTCCAGATGACAGCAACTTCGAGATGGAGTATGAAGATGAAGACAACGATGCCGATACAACAGTGGGCCAGGTCGATGATGATGATGGAGATGAGGCGTGGGATAGTGGCGATACAGAGTTTTTGGATTTTGGTGACAGCGATGAGGAGATGGTAAATGTCTAGATGAGCACTTTCGATATTCCGGCGTCGGGATGGATGGCAGGTTGTCGCAGAGGTTAATGATTTCCACGACTTCGCGTGATATGGTAACTACTTTCACACAAAAGAGGCTGTTGCGGCGTAACGAAGGAGGAGATCATGAAGGGAACATGAAGGCAATAAGTGGGTTACCATAACTTGGTAGACTTTCTTACATAAGATATACAATTGCTAGAAACCGCCTTATTTTCTCTTATTTGATTACACATTTCACAGCTATCTCGTGAATATCATGACCACAGACCCCCGACTCCGCATAAGATACAGATATCGCATCTACACGAGTCATGGATCGGCTCCGCACACGCGTTCTAATACTTAGTCAGGAATGACGTGAAGACGATCCCTGTTGGACAGGACACATCTGTCGAGAAGATGCCACCCTATCTAGAAACTAACTCGCGCTCCTGAGTTTTTCGATTCATCCTGGTCGTTCGATGGCAAAGACTATGCTTGTGCGGCTGCAAAGGGGGTAAGATTCTAGATGAGGCCGTATCGCAGACCGCTTGCTGGCTTCTGGGACTGATTCAGTGGGGTCTTTGCCGTGCTGTGGGTGGTGTAGATAGTATGAGGGACGTATTTATGATTTTGTGTGGGCTGTGATCTGTAGATTACGTTTTCACTCCGTAGTGCAAAGGAGGAATTTGTGGCAGTTGCTGATTCAGAGTTTGCCCGCAGCAT
>Ga0335072_10017184_pt1 | contig 10234 bp, 3 predicted proteins | sample Lox_Sample_21_FD_206725 | JGI IMG/M metagenome (GOLD analysis project Ga0335072, IMG submission 206725) | Soil microbial communities from Loxahatchee National Wildlife Refuge, Florida, United States - Lox_Sample_2.1 | ecosystem: Environmental > Terrestrial > Soil > Wetlands | place: USA: Florida...
ATACCCAGCAGGAAATTGATATACGAGTCACCCGAGAAATTGCTCGAATTGAATGTGACTACTCCGTTTGTGTTGTATTGCAGCTGCTGATTTTTGTAATCATGCAGCCACCCCACCCCGAATTTGAATTGGTGACGCCCGTTCGTCCACGACACGTCGTCGCGATAATCGAAGCCCTCGTATCCGTTTTTCCAGGGATAGTAACTCGGACTCCAGGTGACGTTGAGGGGCGAACCCTGAAGCTGAACCTCCGGCATGCGCTGTTCCAAATTATTCGCAATCGGGAAAAAACTCGTGGCTGACCACCCGCTGGGCATCACAAACGTTCCGCCGTTTGGTCCGGGTATGGGATCGAGAGTGATCTTGTTCCCACTGTAGTAAAGGCCCGTTTCATTGAGCAGGTTCGGAGAATAAGTCTGCGTCAGCTTGATCACCGCGGAAAAGGAAGGGTTGTTCATGGCCGACCCAACAGTCGGATAGGTACTGTCACCCCACAGGGGCGGATAGTAGTTTTGATTTAACGTATCGTGTAGATAATGGCCCATCAGTTGATATTTGCTGCTGATCGAGTGATCGATCCGCACGATGTCTTCGCGCACATAGGTGGGCGTTGGAATGGAGGCGATGAACTGTGTGCCGTTGTTGAAGTTAGGTTTCGGGAAAGTTCCTGCATTCACCTCCAACACCGCGTTCGGATCCATCAGGTTTGCAGGAATGACGTTTCCTGGAAACGGTTGGCCCGGCGTCAATCCATCTTGAGCGTACAGGGCCAGCTTGGCAGGATCGCTGGTAAGCGGCACGACAGGAGCCGTGCCCGTGGGCGGCGTGTATTGTAGATTCGCTCCAGCGGTGGGGAAATTACTAGCCAAAATCGCATTTTGTACCGAAGGCTGGCTGCCCTGAATGACTCGGCGCCATTCTTCATTTACAAAGAAAAATGTACGGTTGCGATCCGCGTTGTAGATCCCGGGAATCCAGATTGGGCCACCGATATTTCCTCCCGGAATGTTTAGATCAAACTCCGGTCGGGGCTTCGGAGTACCGCTTGCCTTGTTGAAATAGTCATTCGCGTTGTAATCCGTATTGCGGTTGGTCTCATAGACCTCACCGTGGAAATCGTGCGTGCCCGACTTCAAAACCATCAAGACCGTCCCACCTGAGCCAATGCCATAGTCAGGACTGTAGTTGCTGTCGAGATGCTGAAACTCATTGATGGCATCCTGGGAGGGCAAGTTCATGAAACAGCCGCCGCAGCCACGGTCATTCTGCTCGCCGCCATCGATCATGTAGATGTTATGGGTGGTTCGGGTCCCGTTGAAACTGATACCGTTGGCCGAAGTGAGTGCATTCACGCCGCTGTACGACGGAAGGTTGTTCGAGACCCCCAGGCCAAGCGCAGCAAGGGCAGTGAAATTTCGGCCGTTGGTCGCGATCTGTTCAACCTGCTGTCCGCTAATCAGCGTGCTTACTTCACTGGTCTGAGTCTGAACCTGTAAGGCCTGCGCGGCCACCGTCACTGTCTGAGCCTGGCTACCTACTTGCAGCTTCACATCTGCTTCGACTGTTTGTGCAACGTTCACAACAATTCCGGTTCGCTCGAATTTCTCAAAGCCTGAGGCACTTGCATTCAAGGTGTATACGCCCACACCGACGTTTGGAAAACGGTAGGCGCCGGCGTTGTTTGACACCGTATCTCTGGATTGGCCAGTCGCGGGATTTTTGAGAATGATGGTCGCATTTGGAACCACTGCTCCGCTTGGGTCTGTCACCGTTCCGGTGATAGTTGCGTTGTCTTGCGCGAAAAGCACTGAAGCCAGCGTCAATAGCAAAGCAGCCATCGGAAAACGCAAAATGGTAGATCCGCGTGCGCAATTCTGTCGCGAACCGGTGCGATATACGATCGAAATCATTCTGCCGATTAGATTGCTCATCTGTGTCTCCTGAGTAAACGTTTTCCCGCATATTGGGCCATTGGGATCTACTGCGAATCGATCTCTTTGGGTTGGCCGAATATCGGTGAAAGCCGAGGCGACGGCGTTCTTTCAAGCCTGCTTCGGATTGGTGATTCTCAAGAGCAGCGCCTCAAAGTCGTTTACCTCCAGAGCCAGATCCATCTCTTCGGAACGGCACAAAAGTGTGCCGATGACCGTCAGTGTGTGGACGAGGCAAACGACGATAGAATGCGTCGCAATACCTCCGAACCGTGCTCGGAACTTGCTTGGAAAATCGCCTTACAAACTTTCCTGGATTTGGAAGCAGCGGGGCCCGCGCATTGCCTGCTTCATTGCATCTTGCTGAGAAATGCCAAATGAGCTTCTCACTGCTCGCTCTGGCGGGAGAATCTAACTCGCGAGCCGCAAAACTTGCAAAATAAATAACGGCGCCTTGCCGATTCGACAACGAAGACTAAATCCACCAAGCAGGCGTTTCTGTGAAAAGCAAAAAGGGGAAGTGCTGCGTTACAGTGGGGAAAAGATCTAACTAACCATTCTTGAGCAAGCGTTTCCCCAGCCCGAAATAGTCTTACGCCGCATCTGGATGTTTGTCAACAAGCAGGCCCAAAATGCGCTTGGGTGGGAGTGCCCTTTCAACGGGGACTGTTTGATCGCCGGCTTCGGTTTCGACTCAGTCCATGCGGGGGATGAAGTGATTTATTCTTGTCTGTCTCCGTCGTTATTCCTATCGGTTGCAATAGCCAATTCCAGAGAGGGTCGAGATGAGGACAACGAAAAGGATCGTTGCGTACGCAATCGCTGTCGCGATCACACCGGCAGTTCAGATCGGGGGCCAAGTGCAGACCAACGTTCCTGAGGTTGTCTCCAGCGCAAAGCCCGTCACGGCGGAGCACATTAAAATCCATGGCACGGCGCTGGAGGGCAATCTGGAAGGCGACGCCGTCGATCGCGACGTGATCGTATTTCTGCCGCCGAGCTATGAGAAGGACAAGAAGCGCCGCTATCCCGTGGTCTATGCGCTGCACGGCTATTCGATCGGCGCCGAGCAGTGGACTCACGAGATTCATGTCCCTCAGACCATTGAAGGCGCATTCGCACTGGGCTCGAAGGAGATGATTGTTGTTCTACCCGACTCAAAAACTATCTACAACGGCTCCATGTACTCAAGCTCGGCGACCGCCGGTGATTTCGAGAAGTTCATCTGGCACGATGTGGTTGCCTACATTGACGCGCACTACCGGACCATCCCCAATCGGGTGAGCCGCGGCCTGGTTGGTCACTCCATGGGCGGCTATGGTGCATCCCGTATCGGTATGAAGCACCCGGATGTGTTCGGCGCCCTCTATATCATGAGTCCCTGTTGCCTCTCGCCTATGACCGGCGGTGGACCGGGTCCAGCCGATCAAATGAAAGAGAGGGCTATGGCCGGCGAGAAGAAGGCGGCAGCGGCCAAGTCCCCGGCCGACCTCGCAGCCCAGTCGCCGGGGTTCGCAGCCGCCCAGTTCGCCACGGCCGCGGCGTGGGCACCCGATCCCAAGAACCCTCCGCTTTATTTTGATTTGCTGACCAAGGACGGTGTACCCCAACCTGAGATTGTGGCGAAATACTCGGCCAACGCACCGCTCGCCTTTGTCGATCAGTACATCGGGAATCTCAAGCAGTATCGCGCCATCGCCATGGATGTTGGCGATCAGGATGGCCTGCGATTCGACGCTATCAAACTGCACAATATCCTCGATAACTATGGAGTGGCGAATACATTCGCGATCTATTCGGGCACGCATACCAGCGCGGTTGCAGATCGGTTCCAGAACCACGTTCTGCCCTTCTTCAGCAAGAATCTTTGCTTCACAATGGAGTGCCGCTAACTGAGATCAACCTGCTGGCGGTAGACTTGTTCGCGGTAACGGCGCTGCCCAATCGCGGCTCCCTTCGGCCCGTACATCTTCCCCGGGAGGTTGTTCATGTCGAATGTATTCCCGTTTTCGCGTCCAGCGAATATCTTCAGGATTCGGGCCGCCGTGGAGCAAGATATGCTGCGATGGAAGTTCTCCGTGTGGTGCCTTGCTTCTGTTCTAGCGTCTTTCTGTTCGTCTACCAGTCGCGCTCAATCCCATCGCGTGGAAGTGACCTCTCCCGATCATCGAATCACGTTGCGCTTTGCCGTGCAACCCGGCAAGGGACAAGGGGCCGGGCAGGACGGTCAGCTTGTGTACTCCGTCTCGTTTCATGAAAAGCAGGTCTTTGAGAATTCAGCACTGGCGCTTGAAATGACCAATCAGCCACCGCTCGGCGCTGAGGTTCACATCGCGGACTCCACCTCCGGCTCCGGTGTGGACGACTACAAGCTGTTCACCGGGAAAGTCAGCGCGATCCACGATGCTTACAATAGTTTGACCATTCACGCATCCGAAAGCGGCAGCCGGGGACGCAAATTCGACATCGAAGCACGCGTCTATAACGGGGCTATCGCCTTCCGTTATCACGTTCCTCAGCAGGATGCGATGGCGCGGTACCTGCTTACGCAGGAGGACACAGAATTCCGTCCCGTGAGGGACGCGATAGCATGGGGATTGCGCCTGCCTAACTACGAAAGCGCATATGAGAGCGAATATGTTCCGCTGGCGTTGAGTGCGCTGAGTAATCAGGGGGGTGTGGCGAGCCACATTCTGAACGGCGCGCCGATGTTGATGCATATGCCCGGTATCGCGTGGGCTGCCGTGGGCGAAGCCTATCTTGAGGGAAACGCCGCGATGTATCTTGAGAATCCAACGGGCAGTTGGACCGGTCACTATATTGTGACCAGAATATCGCCCGCGCTCAATAATGCAGATGGGCGCGAGAAGCATGTCGCGGCGGTGGACGCCAGTCTTCCTCACGACAGTGCGTGGCGGGTGATCCTGATCGGCGACACGCCGGGGGAATTAGTCGAATCCAACGTGTTCACCGATCTGAATCCTCCCAATCGGGTGTCAGACACAAGCTGGATTCATCCTGGCAAGGCTTCCTGGAACTGGTGGAATGGGGATCTGGGGGCGGATGGCAAGCCCGCATACACAACCGACAACATGAAATACTACGTCGATTTTGCTGCTCAATCCGGATTCCCCTACATGATGCTGGATGCAGGCTGGTCAGGCAAAGACATTCTTAAAATGCGCGGCAACGTCGATGTGCCGGAACTGGTGCAATATGCTGCGAAAAAAAACGTGAAGATATGGATTTGGCTGTACTCGAAATCAGTTGCAGCGCAGATGCAGGAAGCCTTTCCGCTTTACGAGAAATGGGGAGTCGCAGGCGTAAAGATCGATTTTGTCCTGCGGAACGATGAGGCGGGGATTCAATGGTATTACGACGTTGCGAAACTCGCTGCGGAACATCACCTGATGGTTGACTTCCACGGAGCCACACAGCCGTGGGGTATCCAAAGAACCTATCCCAACGTTCTGAATTACGAAGCCGTGCTTGGCCTGGAACAGAACAAGGCCGGGAGTCGTGATGGTCCGGTGGACCGCGCAACCTTTCCTTTCACACGCATGTTGAGCGGGCCAATGGACTATACGCCGGGAGGGTTTAACAACGTTACCCCCGACGATTTCGTCGCGCGCGATGAAAATCCGATGGTGATGGGCACCCGAGCCCAGCAACTGGCACTGTACGTTGTGTTCGAAGAACCGCTCGCGATGGTTTCTGATGCGCCTTCGGCATATGCCAACCAGCCCAGCTTCAAGTTCATTGAAGATGTTCCGACCGCATGGGACGAGATTCGAGTGCTCAACGGAACGCCGGGCGAATTTGTGACGATTGTCCGGCGGAGCGGTCGCGAATGGTATCTCGGAAGCCTGACGAACTGGACGGCGCGCGACCTGCAAGTCTCGTTGAGCTTTCTGGGAAGCGGGAGATACAGAGCAGAAATCTATGAAGACGCAGCCGATGCGGGGAAAAATCCGACACACGTGTCAATCCGTCGGCAGAATGTCCAGGAGAGCGACTTTCTGATTTTGCATCTCGCCAGCGGCGGTGGCTGCGCCATACGGTTTGTGCCAGAAGAATAGAACCGCGCAGCGGGAGCGAAGACTCGTCTAAGGTCTAACCGGCGACCACCAAATCGAAAGAGCACATGATCGCAGCACTATTCCGTCCGCAGCACGCGCATGGGTGAAACCGACGCCGCCCGCCTCGCGGGCAGGAAGCAGGCCAGGATAGCAGCGGCGAGCAGAACGGCGGCAACCGAGATGAAGGCAGCGAAGTCGAGTGGCTGAACGCCAAAGAGAAGGCTCTGCATGGCGCGGCCGACGAAATAGGCACCGATGAGGCCGAGCCCCAATCCGATGGCAGCGAGGAGCACGCCGTCCCGGATGACGAGGCCGACGACCCGGTTGCGTGTCGCGCCGAGAGCCATGCGGAGGGCGATCTCATGTGCGCGCTGAGCCACGGAAAACGACATGACGCCATAGATGCCGAGTCCGGCGAGAAACAGGGCAACTGCCGCAAAACTGGTGAAGAGAATGAGCGTGAATCGCTGGTCGTTCATGGACTCGTTGACGATTTCGTCCAGGGTCTTGGGCTCGGCGAGAGCGATGCTGGAATCCACCTGGTGCACCGCGACGGAGATGCTGTTGAGCATCGAGGCCGGGTTCTCGGACGTGCGCACGGCAAAACCCGCCTGAGGCCAGGGAATCTGATAGAAGGGGATGAGCATCTCCGGGTTTTCATCGCGCTGGTCGGCGGTGTGCACGTTGTGGTAGGTCCCGATGATCTGCCATCCGATATACCCGCCAAGTTTCGTTACGCCGGGAATCAGTTCTTCCACCATCACGCGCTGCCGAAAAGGATCTTTGCCCTTGAGGTATTTGTGCACAAAGTCCTGGTTGACCATGGCCACCTTGACGGTGGCTGCCGTGTCCTGATCAGTGAAACTACGTCCGGAGACGAGCTGAATGCCGTAGGTGTTGAAGTAATCCGGAGTCACCATGCCGAATCGAGTGTTTGGACGTTGTGACGGATCCGCGTAGGTCTGCCCACCTTCGAGCATGAACGGCATGCCAAACCCGGGTCCGTAGGGCGGTTCGCCGGTCATCGCCGCGGCGTGTTGCACGCCGGGAACGGCATCGATGTGGGCGAGCATGTCCCGATAGTAGGCGGAGATTACGTGAGGATCTTTGGAGCGGGATTCGGGGACCGGCAGAAAGAAGGTGAGGACGTGGTCGGTCTTGATGCCGAGATCGACGTGGGCGAGATTCCAGAAGCTGTGGATGGTGAGGCCGGCGCCGGCGAGCAAGGCCAGCGCAAGCGCGAACTCGCCGATGACGAGAATACGCCGCAGGAAATGCTTGCCGGCGCTGGTGCCTGCGCGTCCACCTTCCTTGAGTGTCTCGGCGGGATCGACGCGAGATGCATACCAGGCGGGGGCGGAGCCGGCTAGAAGACCGGCCACCGTGGTCGCGACGAGGGTGAACAGCAGGATTGGAATATTGAGGCGCAGATCGGCCTCGCTGGGCAGCGTGTCGCGCGGCATAGCGGCGATGAGCCCCTGCAGCATCGCGTAACCCATGCCGACTCCCAGGGCTCCGCCGACAAGAGCGAGAATCAGGCTTTCCGTAAGAAGCTGGGCGAAGATCGTCGTGCGGCCGGCACCCAGTGCACTGCGAACAGCCAATTCCTTCTGTCGCGCCATACCGCGAGCCAGAAGCAGATTGGCGACGTTGACGCAGGCAATGAGCAGCACAAATCCGACTGCGCCCAGGAGCAACCAGAGCATCTTGATGCGCTCTTTGGGTAGAAAATCGTTCTTGAGCCCCTCGACATATGCGCCCCAGCCCTTGTCGCTCCGCGGATACATCTCGGCGATGTGAGCCGTGACCGCATCCATGTTCTCCTGCGCTTGCTTGAGGGTGACACCGGGTTTCATACGGCCCATGACCAGGAGCCAGTGGAAGTCGTGGTTGACCTGCTCTGGCTTGAACACCAGGGGAACCGTGAGCTGCGCTTCTTGACGATCGAAGATTCCCGGGCGCTGCACGCCAACAACGGTGTAGGGTGCGTTATCCAGGCGTAGGGTGGTGCCGACGATGTTCGGATTGGCGCCGAGCTTGAGCCACAGCTTATGGGAGAGGATCACGACATGATCGCGACCGGCTACGCCCTCTTCGGGCAGAAAATACCGGCCCATGAGAAGCGGTTCACCGATCATCTGTGGCATGCTGTAGGTCTCTTGGACGCCGTTTACGTACTCGGGCTTGTCTTTCGTTGCCAGGTTGAAACTGGCGCCCGACCACGCGCAAAGGTCTTGGAACACGGTGTTCTGCTGCTTCCAGTCGAGGAAGTCGCCAGCGGCGACGCCATTGTGAAAGGTCTGAATCTTCGACCAGACCATCACGAGTTGATCGGGTTGAGGGTAAGGCAACGGCGCCAGAAGCGTCGCATAATCGACCGTAAAGATGGCGGTGTTCGCGCCGATACCGATGGCCAACGTGAGTAAGACAGTGAGGGTCAGGCCAGGGTTTCGAGCCAGCATACGGGCGCTGAAGCGGATGTTCTGAAGAAGAGTCTGCATGCCTGTCTCCCCACTAAATTGCGTTTCAGCATCCTTCGGACATTACGCGATCTTGTCCAGCGGCAGCCCCCTGTGGTGCCGCACTTCGACTGTTCCGTTACGCCTTGTAACAGAGCAGCTGAATTGCCAATTGGCTGGATTGAAAAGAAATGGTTTATGTCGAGTACATGGCATTGGCAGTGTCCGGGAAGAGGACCGATGTCCGAAAGCGGACAGTGAGGAAGCAAAGAGTTCTCTTTCAGAATTGCAGCACATGCGAGAAGCTCGCTCCGGCTCTTCTCGCTCGGGCTCTCAGGCCTGCACTTCTCCACATGAGCAGGCCCCTGCCGGTACCCGATGCGGGGTGTAAGATGAGTAGGCTTCCAGGCCCACAATGAGGAGCTTCCCCGAGATGAGAGTCAAGGCACTTTGTTTTCTGATGGCGGCGATTAGCCTGTCTACCGTGCAGTTTTCGGCTTCCGCGCAGACAGAGGAGCATCTCGGGACTGTGTCCTTTGCGGTTTCCTGCTCGCCGTCGGTGCAGCAGTCGTTCAACCGTGGAGTCGCGTTGCTTCACGACTTCTGGTACGCGGAAGCAGATGCCCAGTTTCACAGAATCGCCGCCGCCGATCCTTCGTGCGCCATGGCGCACTGGGGACTCGCCATGACTCTCTTCCATCAAATCTGGGGCCGTCCCAATGAGCACGCCATGCAGGTTGGCTGGGATGAGATGGAGACGGCTGCAAAGCTCTCGCCAAAGTCCGAACGCGAACGGGAATATATTGAGGCTCTTTCGTTGTTCTACAAGCCCGGTCCGCAGGATTTTATGGCACGGGTCTCGGCCTATTCCGAGGCAATGGGCGCACTCTACCGAAAATTCCCCGCGGACATCGATGCGGGGGCTTTCTACGCCCTCTCTCTTCTGGCGTCGAAAGCTCCAGACGACATCACCCTCACGCACGATCATGAAGCCCTGGCTGTGCTTGCTCCACTCTTCGCCAAGCATCCTGACAACCCCGGCCTGGATCATTATGTTGTCCATGCCTGCGACAATCCAGCCATGGCTGCCGATGGCCTCGAGGCCGCCGATCACTACCTTCTCATTGCGCCTTCGGGGCCGCACGCCGCTCACATGCCCGGCCACATTTACGCCCGGCTTGGCCTGTGGCAGAAGGACGTCGACTCGCAACTCGCCTCCATTCACGCCTCCGAAGTTGCGGAAGGCAAGCACGAGGACGGCATGATGGATGAGCCGCACTCCTTTGACTTTTTGGCGTACGGTTATCTGCAGAGCGGACAGGATGTGGAAGCCCAAAAGCTCCAGGCGAAGATGCGCTCCATTCTCAGCAGTATCGATGCCATGCCTGGGATGGCCGCCGAACACCGGGCGGGCATGACGGCGTACTACCTGTCGGAATTTCCGGCAATCTATGCAATCGAGATGCGCGACTGGAAGACTGCGGCCGCTCTCGAACCGATTGCCGGTGCTTCTGCCGAAATCGCCATGGAAACTTGGTGGGCCAGATCGATCGGCGATGGTCATCTGCAGCGTGCCGCGGAAGCTCAGAACGATCGCAAACACTTCGACGCATTGATTGAGGAACTCCACAAAGGAAATGACTCCTTCATGGCTAGCTCGACCGGTACTCAAATCATGCACGAAGAGGTCATTGCCTGGACCAGCTATGCGCAGGGGCTGAATGACGAGGCGTTGCAGCATATGCGCGCCGCGGCTGACCTGCAG
>Ga0335072_10017185_pt1 | contig 10234 bp, 7 predicted proteins | sample Lox_Sample_21_FD_206725 | JGI IMG/M metagenome (GOLD analysis project Ga0335072, IMG submission 206725) | Soil microbial communities from Loxahatchee National Wildlife Refuge, Florida, United States - Lox_Sample_2.1 | ecosystem: Environmental > Terrestrial > Soil > Wetlands | place: USA: Florida...
CGCCAACAACGCCGCCGCTATGATCCACTTTTTGCGCACGCCCAGATGATACCGGCCCAGGAGCGCAATCCAGGGGGGTATTTATGAGACCGCTTCTAGGCCTCTACTCGATGCTGGCCACAATGGTGGCTGCTCGCAGGCGCGAGATTGGAGTGCGCATGGCTATTGGCGCCGTCAGGGCCGACGTCGCCTGGATGGTGGTGGCGCGGGCTGCAGGTCTGCTGCTGGCAGGAGTCTTGGCGGGAGCGATTCTCGCTGGCGCGGCTCTCTGCGTGGCCGGTAGTCAGTGGTGGTCGCGCGACCTGCGCTTTGGCACGTCGTGGGCTGATTCACAACTCATGGCGCTGATGTTCCTGGTAATTGGCGCGGTTGCATCTGCCGGCTGCCTGTTGCCGACCTGGCGGGCGACGCGCATCGAGCCAGCACACGCGCTGCGGGAAGAATAGTTCCACGTCAAATGTCGATCTTGTGGAATGCAGGGAATCAATTCGCTCCGGGCCGCTCCGCCTTGTCGATCACCAGCACATCGGCTGGCGCTTTTACACGTTCCAGCTTCAGGCCAATCTGATCCTGAATTGCGGTAAACAATCCAGGCGGAGCGTCCGGCGCTGTCGTCGGCGCATCGTCCACCGTCCATTGCAGCTTGAAATCATATCGTCCTTTGAGTCCGGTCTGATCGACGACAGGCCGGTCGACATGAAACTGCAGGATCAGCGCCAGATCGGCCATGGACGTATTTTTGAGCGCTTCCACGTGCCGGCCATTGTTTTCGCCGTTCTGCTGGTGCATCCATCCGCTCGGATCGCTCGTATTCGCCACCATCTTCGGACCGCCTTTGGCCACGGCGAGGGCATACACCGGCATTTCCCGCTGTTCGTGGTGCAGCTGCAACCCGAACCGCTCCGCCAGAATCTTCCGGATCATTCCCTGCAGCTGCTTCCAGCTCGGCTCACCTTCCACATCCGGCACACCTTCCACATTCCAGCGCTGGGTCGTCGCCCAGTCCGGCACGTCCGCAAGCTGGCTCTTCTGCACGCCATATCCAAGCAACAGAAATTGCTCCACCGTGGTGTCGAGAAGAATCAACTGGCGTCCGCGCACGCTCATATGCTGGCCTGCAGGATCGTTCGGATCGCTCGGCTTCACGGTTGCAACTTCCCAGTCCGGGTCCGCATCCGCCGCCATCATCTTCGGGGGCGCAGGCTCCGCTGCGTCCTGGCTGCGCGCTATCCTCGCCGTCGTCCCGAACAGCGCCAAGGTTGCCACAGCCACGCCGAACCATTTCCAGCCGCATGCTCTGGTTTCAATCGAACGCATTCCCATACCTGGATATACGAAGATCCTGGACGGAAGATCTATCAGTGGTCACAAACATTGCCAACTCACTGATGGCCTTTTTGCCGTCTCACCGGCAAACCGGACGTTTCGGGGCGCAGTCCTCTCCAACATGTTCAATCAGCCGAAAGGCATTGCGTGCCGACACCTGATAGCGGCTGGCCCATCGCTGAAGAACCTGCTCATTGTCCGGCAGAAGCCCCCATAGGAACGGGTCGACTCCTGCGTGGCTGTGCTCGCGCATGGCCTCCAGCGTGTCTCCAGACAGCGGCAAGTTTGTCCGGACCCGCATAAACAGTGGGGTGCGGACGTATAATCACCTTCTGCATCGGAAAATAAACGGACGCGGCAATCGCACTTACGACCATGTCAGTGACGAGGAGCATGCCTGCCTTCCGGGTATGAGCCCGCCCACGATATCTGATCGAATCGTCGGAGTCGAGTGACCCACGCCGAGAAATCGCCATGAATCTGCCATCCAGGATTTCAACAATGGAACCGAGGATTTTCGCCGCTGCGTTCGAGGAGCACCTGAGGCTCAACGATTTCCTGCTTCGGTCCGAGCCGAGCAGAGAATCGGCGGTTGCGTCGCATCAGCGAGGTTGGCCCCAATCCATCCGGCTACCGTGGGCGCAATCTGCCGCATGTCGATGATGCCCACGTCGCAGGCAGCCGGAATTCCTGCGCCAATCGCAAAAAAGGACGATTGGAGCTCGGGATGGTCCGGCAGATATCCGTGGGTTCCCGTTCCGGATATTGAGCTGAGTATGTCTCCCTGCAGCCGGCTGCCGGCACTGAAGCCAGGGGTCCAGTCGACCAGGAATGAAGCACCGGGATAGCCGCCACGAGCAATGATTTCATCGTGGGTGAGAATGCGGGCGATGCCGTAGCGACGATCGCTGCGCAACGAATCGAGAAGATCCCGAACCTGATCGAATGTCTGCCGGTCCGCCGGATCGTGGAGGATGACGTAGGCGGATCCGTCAGCATTCCAGATGGTGGCTTTCCAGGACTCGATGGAGGGACGGCCGCCGGATGGCGATTGCCTGAGAGTAATGAGACCTGCCCGGACAAACGGGATCATCAGGTTGACGCCGGTATGAGTCGCGGCGAAACCATGGTCGGAAACTACGACTATGATGGCATTCGGATCGTTGGCGCGTTCGGCCTGCACTAACTCGCGAACCATTGCGTCGATCTCCTCGACAGCATGGTCGCTGGCAGGACTGAACGGTCCGGTCAGATGCTCAAAATAGTCGAGGGAGACCAGATGCAGGGTCATGAATCCAGGCTTAACGTCGCGGATCATGGCAACGGCGGTCTTTGTCAGTAAGTGATCAAAGTCCAGGTCGGAACTAAGGATATAGAACTGGCCTGTCTGCTCTTCTAACTTCCTCAGGTACCCGACCGGACGGGAGAGCGCTTCCATCAGATTTGAATCTTCGGGTGCTCGTGCCGGATAGGCTGGAATCAAATAGTCAATGTCGCCGGCATTGACGGTTGTGGGCCAGAAGACGCTGGCAGTCTTTATCCCTGCCTTTTTGGCGGCGGACCAGAGGGTTGGAACCTTGAATTCACTCTCATACCAGTACCACTCACCGTTGGTCCGGTTGAGGGGATCGAAAAGAATATTGTTATAAATCCCGTGCTGCTCAGGCCAGACACCGGTGACCAAAGTGGCGTGACCGGGAAAAGTTACGGTGGGGACGACGCCGACCACGCCATCCGCATACATGCCATGCTGCATAAAGCTGCTCAGGACGGGAACCTTAATTCCGTGCGCATCGGCTTTGGTGACATAGTCGGGACGCATGCCGTCGACGGAAATCATCAGGACGGGAGGGCGGTGTTCAGAGATCTGCGCTGCGCAGATCCGGAGGCCGGCAAAGCACACGAGAAAAGCCAGGCGGAGCATCACCGCCCTGAAGGGTCGAAGCAAGTTGGTCCCCCGAATGGATGGATGGTGCTGTGCGTGGGAAAGCAGCCGCGCGGGCGAGCGGCTGCCCTGCCTTAGAAGTGATAACGTGCAGAAAGCTGAATCTGCCGTTGTGGGCTGCGGGTGGATGTTATCTGCCCGAAATTAGTACTGCTGACGCTGCTCGCAGGATCGGCATAGCTGGCGAGATTGAAGGCATTGAAGAAGTCGGCGCGGAAGTCAAGTCCCTGGGCCCCCTCCGTGATCGCGAAGGTCTTGAAGAGTGAAACGTCCATGTCGCGATAACCGGGACCACGCTCCGTTCCCACGCCCGCACTGCCGAAGCTGTTGGGGAGTTCCGGCCCATAGGCGCAGGCTTGATTGAATGCTCCGGAACACGGCGTGGCAGAAGGATCGGTACCGAACCAGTGTTCTACGTTTCCATTCCTTACGCGCATCGGCAGGTACCGATTGGCTCGCGCCGCCAGGGCATTGGCGTTGGCATTGTTCGGACCGGTGATGGTGATGGGAAAGCCGGAGTACAGAGTTCCTGAACCCGCGGCCTTCCAACCGCCGAGGGTTTCGTTCATCAGCGGATTCCAGTTGCTGCCGAACTTCCTTTTGTGTCCGAAGGGAAGTTCATAGTAGCCAGTGGCCGTGACATTGTGGCGGATGTCGAAGCCCGAGGGGCCGTAGTCGGCGGCAGGATCATAGGCGTTCTGCCAGTAGGGACTCGGGCCGTTGACTCCGGGCACGCCATAGAATCCCGGGTTGTTGGTCAGGTTCTTCGCGTAGGTGTAATTCAGCGTGTACTCCAGGCCGTTGGCCTGGCGGTGACGGACGATCGCCTGCAGTGCGTTGTAGTTACTCATGCCCTCTGAGGCCGTCGTCTTCACCGATCCGGTCTGCCCGACAAGATTGTAGAAAGGAGCGTTGCTGCATTTCGACGAACAGGGGGTTGGCCACTGATTGCTGTCGATCGGGACAATCAGATGCTGACCGGTTTCACCGATGTATCCCACCTGCGCCGAGGTGGCATTGTTGAGTTCGTATTCCGTGGTCAGACTGAATTGCTGGACAAAGGAAGGCCGCAGATTGGCCGCCCAGGCAAAGTACTGTGTCGTTGACGTCGACACGTTGCCAGGGGCGGTGGCAAACCCGTTCACGACCTGGAGCGGAGCACCGGAAGATGCCGCGGTGGGCGTAATAGCCTGAGCGGTGAAGGAGTACTCGTTTGGTGGGTTTTCCGTCAGCCGAAGGCTTGAGCCCGTGCCCTCGAGAACCACCGTTGTTCCATATCCCCCGCGTACCACCATTCGCTGTTCCGGTTGCCACGCAAAGCCCACGCGCGGCATGAAATTCGTATACACAGGGTTATAGAGCGCACGGCTGTTGCCGTTCGTCCCGGCATACTCGAGGCCCGCGGTTCCCAGCGACGGGTCCGTCAGATTGACGTTGACCTCTTTATTGTTCACTTCGTAGATCGGCTGGTCATATTCATAACGAACACCGAGATTGAGCGTCAGAGCCGGCCGCACCTTCCAGTCGTCCTGGGCAAACACCGCGTCGCGCCACTGCCGCTGGCCGGTATAACCGCGAACGCCTCCGACAGCAGCATAGGACGAATAGTCGAGCAGGAAGTCGGCAAAGGGATAGCCGTTCGATTCCCCCTGCGCAGGCGAGCCCGTGAACTGGCCGCTGTATTCAAAGAGCCCGAGTGTGCCGTCGTTGCCTGGATCGAAGTTGTTCTGCTGATAGCGGAGAAACTGGGCGCCGAATTTAGTGACGTGCCTGCCGTGCTGCCAGGTCAGGTTATCGCCATAGAGAAAGCTGTTGTCGCGCTTGCCGTAGATACCAGCCACCGTTCCGAAGCTGCCCACCGTACCGTTGGTCATCTCCTGTTCGCTGAACCCGGCATAGGTCTGCGGTCCGGGTATACCGACCTTTGCGTTTCCGCTGGTGCCAAAGAGCCCCGTCGGATCGACGATGTTGCTGTTGCCATATCCAAGGCGGGTGAAGCTGGCACGCAGTTCGTTGACAACGGAGGGAGAGAAGACTCGCGTCCAGTTGAGCACCAGACTCCAGGCGGGATAGTCGTCAGCCGCGGGGAAGCTGATGGGAAGCACGCTGTGGGTCACGCCGTCGAAAGCATCGCCCATGGAGAAGCGGCCCATGACGGTATCCTTCGCGTCCAGCGTGTAGTCCACGCGCAGGTCGCCCTGATTGTTGCCGATGAACGATTTCTGATAGCCGCGATAGTCATTCTGGGCAATGCCGTCGGTCGGGGTTTGGTTGGGCAGCGGGTAGGCTTCAGGATGGGCGAACAGAAAGGCTGCTACCGGGTTTCTGACAGGAACGCCCGTGTTGCCGGCGAATGCCGTGAATCCGCTCTGCGAGTCATACAGCTGAATGCCTCGGGCGGCGAGCAGAGAGAAGTCGCCCTGGCGGAAGGCTGCCGGGGCCACGCTCGCGGTTCCCTGGCCGCCGGTGTGATACCGCACACCTTCGTAGTCACCGAAGAAGAACAGGCGACTGCGCAGGACTGGGCCGCCGAGGGTGGCACCAAAGACCTGCTGGGTATAGCTGTTCTTTTTGACCGAGGAGAAGTTATTGGCCCAGGTGTTGGCGTTGAGGTTATCGTTCTGGAAAAAGTCATAGAGGCTGCCGTGGAAGTGGTCGGTTCCAGCCTTCGTGGACAGAATGACTTCCCCGCCGTTGACGTTCCCGTATTCGGCGTCAGCGTTGGCGGTAATGACTTTGATCTGTTCAATGGCCTCGGGGGAAGGGTTGTATCCGATATCATCGCTGAAGCTTTCGTTGATATCGGCGCCGTCCAGCAGATAATCGTTGGTTTGCTGGCGGTTTCCGTTGAACGAAGGCACGTTGGCGGAGCCGGTATCGCGCTCGATGGAGTTGGATCCGGTAAAGCCGGTTGGCTGGGGAGAAACCGAGCCGGGCAGGAACTGAGTGAGGGTCGAAAAGTTGGGGCCGTTCAGTGGAATGTTGGCGATGGTGCCGGCGGAGAGAGTCAGCCCGAGGGTCGCGTTCTCGGTATTAAGAATAGGAGCGACTTCCGAATTCACACTGACGGTTGTGCTCGCCTGGCCCACCTGCAGCTTCATGTCCACACTGGCGACCTGGTCGATCTCGAGCCTGAATGGGGCGACAGATGTGGTTTCAAACCCGGGGGCGCTCGCCGCGACGACGTAGTTGCCAATCGGCAGGAAAGGAAAGTTGTAGAGGCCGCTGCGATCGCTGACCGTGCTGCTGATGACGCCGGTTGTTTCGTTGGTGGCCGTGACTCTGGCGTTCGCGACGACCGCTCCGCTGGGATCGGTGACCGTTCCACGAACGGCGCCTGTAATGGTCTGTGCGAAGATCCGCGTCATGCACCCGGGCGGGATCAGGAAAAATGCCACCAGGAAAGCAAAGATCACAAGCGGGTGTTTCTTGCGGCCTGTCAGGCAATCGGGGCTGCGCATTGCGTACCTTCCTCCGTAAAGACCATCCGTCAACAGGGAAATTGTTACCGTCGATTGCAGCGACAAGAATGACTTTTACGCGAGTTTTACCGTTAAACGGGCTAAATCCTTTGCTGCCCGCACCATGGTCGGGACACTTCACCGCGTGAAGGGTGAGCAGACGAGGCTTTGCTCTCGACTCATCCGCGAGATAGAGAGAGGATTCGCAAAGGAAATCACCAGCAGAAGATTTGCCTGGGGCCCTCGTGGAGTAGCGGAGGCGTGAATCAGGGCGTGCCGATGCCGGCAGCCAGAAAGATCCGGTATTGACCGTAAGATCGCGGCGGGTACAGCCACTAATAGACGCGGTAGGTTACAACCGACGGCCGAGCCCCCAGGCCGTTGACATCCATAGTTCGAAGCAGAACCTCGAAGTGTGGAAGACCTCGGCGCCTCGCGATGATGGAGGCGAAGAGAGCATCGAAATCACGACCGCTGGTGACAAATTCTGTCGCCGCCTGAGTTCCGGCCAGGGTAAAGCCCTGCACGACCAGCACATTGCCCGTTCCGCTCAGATTGGGAAGGAAAGCGACGACGGCATAGCCCCGATGCGCAGGATCATTGGGGTCGTAGAGATAGGAAGCCTGCTCACTGCCTGCCGGTCTGCGATTTTCGATACGCAGGGCGCCTGCCGAGCGGTCGTCGTGGAGAACAAAGTTCATCTGTCCCTGAAAAAACTGAAGCCATGGATCTGCCTCGAGCGATCCGATCAGGATCAGATTGTCGTGCTTCAGGTCGTCCATCTGGAGATCGCGTGCATAGCGGATCACGGTGCGGCTGGGTAGCGCTTCGGGCAGGTGGCTGAGAGCGACGGCGAACTGCAGATCAGCCAGAGAGGTGTAGCGATGCTCCGCAAGGGTACTCAGGAGCGATGGATCGCAGGGTTGCTGGCAGTGAACAGCGGAGAGATATCTGCCGCTGGCATAATCCGCAATGCTGACTGCATGGCGTGTGAAAGACCTGAGAACGATCAGGCTGCTGTCCGCAGGAACGATCAGTGTGTCACGGCTCCTGCCGAAGATTGCGGACCACAGGACATCGGTGGCCCGCCGACTGTGCAGAGTCCGGCCACTCCAGCTCAGGGATGCAACGCAGATCAGGCCCAGAACACCGGCAAGAGCCCAGCGCGGCCACACAGAAGCCGCAGGCCTGGGGAGGTCTGAAGGCGGCACTTCTTCGTGGCCGGGCAATGCTCCATCCGGCGGCAGATCAGGCTGGTCGCCGGAAGAAGGCCCGTCCTGACGCTCGAAGCTCGGCACATAGCTTCCGCGAGGAAGCGACATGCGCAACGGTTCTTCTTTGCCGTCCTCCTGGAAATAGGTTTCCAGCTTTTGCCGCAGGCGGCTCGCGTGCGCCCGAACAATGTTGTCGTCCCTGGGATCGTATCCGACTGGGCGGCCGAAGACGCGCTCGCCGATGCGCTGCTCATTCAGCTCGCGCTCTTTGCCGTCGATTGTCTGCTGCACAATATGCAGCAGCAAACTGGAAAGGCGAGCAGATTTCGCAAGACCCGGGGACGCTATGAGACGCTCGGTCAGCTGCCACCTGGGATCCGTCTCGATACAGCTTGCGAAAGCCTCTCGGGCGGCCACGCGCATGCGCTCATTGTAATGAGGTTGAACCAGCACAGGGTAAACGCACTGTAAACCTCCATGACGTGCCCCCAGACGACGAACGAGGGACGGGGTCCCATCTGTCTTTGTCCCCGTCGTGCCAGCTGCCGTAAACGGCCTGTCTGAGAATGAGAGGACTCCTCGTCCACCGGGCAGAGAATCCACCTGTTTCTGATTTCGATGAACTAATAGAGAAAGGACTGACTTGTTCGCCACGGCCCATGCACCCTCCCGAGGTTGAGATAGAAGCGCACGAATGGGCTGGAATGAAGGAGTGCCAATGCCTTCCGGCGGGTGTCAGCGGGTGCCGAAAAATAGCAGGAATCAGGGAACGGATCGCCGATTTACGGAAAATCCGCTCCAAGTTTTTGATTTTAATAGATTTGGTGCCGAAGAAGGGACTCGAACCCCCACACCCTTGCGGGTACATGGACCTGAACCATGCGCGTCTGCCAATTCCGCCACTTCGGCACGGAGAAGTCCGGCGCGGGAGGCGCTGGACGGGCAGCAATTGCTAGTGTTACAAAGGCTTCCACCCGTGTCAAACGCGCACCCTAAGTCGTGAACGCGCTATCCTGTCCCCAGGTAACCGTATCCGCTATGAGCACAGCCCCCCAGTCCAGACCCATTCCCGAGGCGCAGGCGAAGGAAATTCGCAGGCTGTCGCATGATTTGAGTAACGCCCTCGAAATCATTCTTCAGACCAGCTTTCTGCTGGGCACCGTGCCCCTGGACGAGGACGCGAAAAAATGGCGCGGCATGCTCGACAACGGCGTGCAACAAGCTGCCGAGATCAATCGTTCTCTGCGCGAGTATATTCGGGGGAACAGCTGACCGCGTCCTCCCACTGGTCGCAGCGGCGTCCTGGCGACGTTCTTCGAGTGTAAGAAGCTGTGCAGTTTCTGACATCCATGCTGCGGCGGGCCGCAAAGAGTTGTTCCCGGGCCTGGCGGAAAAAGTGAGATAATGATGGTGTCACGGGGATCTATCTCCTGAACTTCGGGGGCGTCACGGTTTCGACGGGATCGCTTGCGGCAAAGAGGCATGCCGGGGTCTGGGCACCCGTAATCGCCTGGAAAACCATAATTGCCAACACCAATCAGCTGGCATACGCAGCCTAATTAATTAGGTTGCCGTCCTCCGCGGCTTTGCTTCCGGGCTGCGGCAGGACGTCGCACAGGGAGCTGGCTGCCGGCACTCGGTCCGTGTGACGGCAGTGAGATCATCGGACTAGTTTTCGGCGTTTCTTGTCCGTTCTGAGCGCCGGGAGCGAAACTTTGGAACGCGACTGAGCATGGAGTCTCTTTGCTGTCATGGATTTCGGACGCGGGTTCGACTCCCGCCGCCTCCACCATAACTAAGCCGCTTATTTTCAGCAGCTTGTAAATTCAGACGGAAAAATCAGGGCAAAACTGTACAGTCACTGTACAGTCGCGCCTCAGAGTTTGCCCCAATTTGGCGATTCGAGCACAATTTCGCTGAAGTCGGGGTGCTCATGCTTTCCGTTTATACCCGCCACCATCCAGACTGCAAAAACGCCGGCGACAAGACATGGCGCCGTTGTAGCTGCCCCAAGTGGATATGGGGATCGCTCAACGGCAAGTTCATTCGCCAGAGCGCCAAGACCCCCCGCTGGGACGAGGCCGAAGAACTTCGGCGTCAACTAAGCGAAGGGTTGCTGCCGGCAAGTCGTCCTGCGGCAAAAACCGATCTCGCCGTCGACGCGCCGGTTCCGCGTCGCGAAGGCTCAAATTCCGACCGGCCTCAAAGGCCAAGGGTCACTGTAGAGAAGGCCGTTGAGGCTTACCTGGCCGATGCAACGAGCCGCGGCGTCGCGGCTGCCACGCACA
>Ga0335072_10017186_pt1 | contig 10233 bp, 7 predicted proteins | sample Lox_Sample_21_FD_206725 | JGI IMG/M metagenome (GOLD analysis project Ga0335072, IMG submission 206725) | Soil microbial communities from Loxahatchee National Wildlife Refuge, Florida, United States - Lox_Sample_2.1 | ecosystem: Environmental > Terrestrial > Soil > Wetlands | place: USA: Florida...
CGATAAACGACCGAAACTGAGCCACCAGAACGAGATAAACCAAAAGGACGGAGAGGAGCAAGCCATAGCCAAAGCTGCTAAACGACGCGTACATGGCCTGAACGGTTCCCATCAGCTTGACACGCACCCCCTCCGGTTTTTTCACTTGGTCGGCAATCTTTTGCACGGCGGGCGCCACAGTGGCCAGATTTTCCGTTTTGGTCGCGATGAAGACATCGATGGTGCGTCGCAACTGGTAGTGGTCCACCTCGGTCGGCGCCAGAACCTTGGAAACATCGGCCACCATGTCAAGACGCGTGGAGTCCGTCTGGTTGACGCCGCGCAGCGGAATACTGCTGAGATCGCTGATGCTTTTGACGGTTCCTTCTGGATACTGAACCGACAAAAAATAGTCATTGCCTGTCTTCGGATCGACCCAGTAACTCGGCGCGATCATGACATTGGAGGTCAGGGCCGTGATGATGTTGCTCACAACCTCTCTTTGGGAAAGACCAAGTTCGCTGGCCCGGACGCGATTGATATTGAGCTGAAAGGACGGCGCATCGTTATCCTGCGGAATCAAAACATCGCTCACACCGGGAAGTTTCTGCGCCTGCCCCGCGATTTTTTGGGCCACCGCATAGTCCTCGTCAAGATCGCTTCCGCTGACTTTGACATCGATGGGCGCCGGCAACCCGAGATTGAGCACCGCATCCACGAGACCGCCTGATTGAAAATAAGCGCTGATTTCCGGCATCTCCCGATGTACGGCGGCCCGAACGCGGTCCATATATTCATAACTGCCGATTTTGTGATCGTCCGTGAGGCTAACCAGTACAAAAGCGGTGTGGGAAGCGGAGTTGCTGGTATAAATGGCCGAAAAGCCGGGCGTCGTGCCGATATTGGAGACGATCAGCCGTAAATCACGCGGCTCGACTTCGCGCCGGATTAAGTCCTCCAGTTTCTTGGTTTCCGCTTCGGTGTCTTCAAGGCGCGTGCCAGTGACCGTCTTGATATTAATCATGAATTGCCCCGGATCGGTGCGGGGAAAATAGGCGAGCCCCATCCACGGACAGAGCGCGAGGCTGGCGGCGAAAAGACCAAGCAGGACAACCACCGTCAACAAAGGCCGGACCAAGGCCACGCCAAGAATTCGTTCGTAACCGTCGAGAAAATTGGTGAAACGCGCGTTGAACCAGGCATTAAAGCGCCTGCCCCAATCGGGGCGCCGGCTTTGGCCGGGACGGTCCTTTCCATCCGCAGACACATCTATATGTTGGACGGCGTGCGCCGGAATCAATTTGGCGCAAAAAAGAGGCACGACCGTCATCGCGACGATGTACGATGCGAAAAGCGAGAGCACCACGGCCAGAGCCAAAGCGGTGAAAAGAAATTGGCTCACGCCGTAGAGAAAGGTCACCGGGAAAAAGACAATCGCGGTGGTGAAGGTCGCGGCCAGCACAGGCAGGGAGACTTCCGTTCCACCCCGTTCGGAGGCGATAACGGGAGCTTCTCCTAATTCCATGTGTCGAAAAATATTTTCCAGCACGACGACCGAATTATCGATCAACCGCGAAAAGGCGAGCGCAAGACCGCCCAAGATCATCGAATTGATCGAACTCCCGCCGAACGCCAGCGCGATGAACGCGGCCATGGCCGAAAGAGGGATGGAAAGAAAGACCGCGAGAGTCGCGCGAAAATTTCCAAGAAAGATCAGGATCATCAGACCGGTCAGGACAAGTCCAATCGCCCCTTCATGCAGCAGATTTTCGATGGCTGTTTTGACGAAAACGGACTGATCAAAAACGACGTTTGTGACCAGGGATTTCGGGACATCGAGCAGGTCTTCGGCGTCCTTTTTGATTCCTTCCACAATCGAAATGGTGTTCGAATCACCGCCCTGTTTGAATACCGGCAGGTAAACCGAAGGCTGCCCGTCCACTCGAACAATGTTGTACTGAATGGCGGCTCCGTCCTTGGCATAGCCCACATCCCGAACCAAAACCGGCGAGTCGTTGATCATTTTTAACGGAACGTCGTTGATGTCTTCCACATCATTCAATTGACTGTTGGTATAGATGTTATAGTCGAAGGGGCCGATCTTCACATCGCCGGCCGGTAAAATCAAATTGGACTCGTTCACCTGCCGCACCACATCCATGACGCTTAACTGATTGGCTTCCAGTTTGGTTGGATCGACATAAACCATGATTTGCCGGTAACGTCCACCGAACGGCGGGGGCACCGAGGCTCCCGGAACGCTCGACATCTGGTTTCGCACGGCAAACTGGCCATAGTCGCGCAATTCCGATTCATTGAGTCCCTTCCCTTTCAGTGTGACCAGGCAGACCGGCAGGCCCGACGCATCCATCTTGAGGACGACAGGCGGTAAAGTTCCCGGCGGCAGGCGGCGAAGATCGGCCATGGCCAGATTGGAAATAGAAGTTACCGCGGAATCGGGATTTGTTCCCGGCTGAAAATAAACCTTGATAACACTGGTGCCCGGAAGAGACCGGGATTCCATGTGCTCGATGCCGGTGCCCAAGGTGAAGAACCGCTCGAATCGTCCCGTAATATCATTTTCAATCTGCTCGGGAGGCATGCCGTTGAAAAACGTGGCGACGATCACAACGGGAATTTTGATCGCAGGGAAGAGATCGACCGGCATTTGTGCGATGCTGGTGACTCCCAAGACGCACACCATCAAACAGAGTACGATGATAAAATATGGGAATCGAATGGCAAATTTCGGCATACGACGGGAAGGTTATTCTCCGGCTAGAAGGCCGCGCAGACCTTCAATCGAGAAGGCTGGTGACTGACAGTAGGCAATGATCCCCTCCTCTTTCCGATGCAAAGCCGCCGCCGTGGCCGGAATCCGGCTCGCCAATGCTTTGGGCACTCGAATAATCCCATGACAATCGCCGTGCAGCAGATCCCCGGGAGAAATTTCCAATCCCCCAATCTGAACAATGCCCCCGACCCGAACCAGGTGGCTGTAGGCGTGCGAAACACTCAGGCTGCCGGAAAATAACTGGAAGCCAAACGGTTGAATGTGGGGCAAATCCCGCACAGACCCGTTGGTTACCACGCCGACGCACCCGAGCGATTTCAAAATGGCGGCATGCACTTCTCCCACCAACGCGCCTGCTCCGGGAATGCGGTCCATATCTTGAATTACCAGGATTCTCGGCGGAGGAATCGCCAGAAGAGCGTTCCACCAGTCCGTATTTTCAAAAAAGACTCTGCCTTTGGTGGGCGGCGCCACCGAACGCACCTTGAGTGTCATCGCATAACCAAGAATGGGCGCCATTTCGGGAAAGCGGCAAGTCAGTGCATCCGCCGCATAGCCTTCATTGCGCAACTGAACATGAAAGCGCTCGATGGCATTGGCGACCGCGCATGAGTCGAGGGCTTTCAAACTACGAAACTCCTCTTCATTCAATACGCGTTGAAGGCTAACGTTTTCGGATGATCGGGTATTCATAGGCTGTCTTCCGTCATTTCCTTTGGCATGGCTGCCTGACCAATTTGAACCGAGCTGCGATTGCCCACAACAACAAGGTCGCCTTCATTCAGGCCGTTCAAAATTTCCGCCATGGTGGGGGTCTCCAATCCTACGGTTACTTCCTGCTCCTTGATTTTGTGATCTTGATCCAAAACAAGAACAGTAGATTTGTCGCCGGTCGAAACGCATTGGATGGGAACGGCCAACGCGTCCTTCTTTTCAGAAAGAATAAGCCGCACCGTTGCGTACATTCCGGGCGTATAAATGTAATTGGGATTATCCACGTCCACCTCAGTCAGCATGGTGCGAGTATCCGTATCTACTTTTTGCGCAAAACGGGCGACGGTGCCCGGAAAGGTCTTTCCCATGGAGACCACGGTGATTTCAACCGGACTCCCCACACGGACGTAAGCCACCGCCGATTCCGGCACCGGAAATTCGAGACGCAGCCGATCCAGTTCGGCGAAGCTCACCAACGGCATCGAATTTGAATTGCCGGATATTCCCGCCTGTACGGTCCCGGCTTGAACAAGCGCTCCGGTGTCGGCATAGCGCCGGGTGATGACACCATCAAAGGGAGCGGTGATTTTCGAGTATGCCACCAGGTCCCGAAGATGGTCGGCGTTCGCTTGGGCTTCCGTTACTTTTTGTTTTGCGGCCGCGAGGTTGGCCTCATCGGCGCGATTCTTGTCGTTGGCGGTGTCGATGTCTTGCTGCGCGATAAGTCCGTTTGTCTCCTGGGCGGCAGCGTTTAGGCGTTTGGCGATGAGGTTCGATTCATCATAGGCGGCCTGCATGCTTTTTACATTTTCCTGGGCGGTCAAGATCGCTGCGTCGGCCTGCTTGAACTCGTCCTCGATCTCGGGTATTTCCAACGTCGCAATCGTGTCGCCGGCCTTGGCGTGATCGCCTACGTCGACATTGATCTGCTTCACATAGCCTGCGACCTTCGCATGAATCTCGACTTCCTGATAAGGCTTGAATTCGGCCGTCAAAGTCACCCCGCGCGAAAGGTCCTGACGTGTCACCCGAACAACAGCCACGGTTTGGGGAGGATCCACCGTCTCGTTTGGATGAGCCGGTTCATTGACAGACGATTGATTACAGGAAAATGTCGCCAGCGCAAACATCGCAACCGAAGCCGCACGAATAATTCGTAACCGGGCATCGTGAAAATAGGTTTTCATACCCCCACTCCTATTTTTTCCATCATGACCGTATCTGGCAGTTTCACCAGGGGCAATTCGACTCGGAACTGGGCGCCGAGTCCCTCCTGACTCTCAACCAGAACTTTTCCTCCATGCGCTTCGACGATGGATTGCACAATTGAAAGGCCCAGGCCCGTACCGCTGGTGCGGCTGGTGCGCGCTTGTTCGGCCCGGAAAAAGCGATCAAAAATATGCGGCAGCGCCTGGTCGGAAATTCCCATGCCCGTGTCGGAAACGACAATAATGGCGAAATCGGATTCGGCCCAGACTTCCAGGCTTACCTCACCACCCTCGGGCGTGTATTTAAACGCATTGTCGAGGAGATTGACTCCGACCTGTTGAAGCCGCATTTCATCGCCTTCAACCAGCACTCCGGGTGTGATTCTGCGATTCAAGGTCAGCAGTTTATCGTTTGCCAATGGGGCCATTTGATCGGAAATTTCATTGATCATTTCGCCAAGATCAAACTTGTCCTTCCGCATTTGCGCTTCACCTGTCTCAAGGCGTGAAACCAGGAGCAACCCTTCGATGATCCGAGTCAACCGTTCCGCCTCTTCCAATACGTTGCCGATGCGCTCCGCTAAATCTTCATTCATCGCAGGATCTTTCACCAGCGCTTCCAACTCGCCTCGCATTATCGTCAGGGGCGTGCGCAACTCGTGCGAGGCATCAGCGGCAAAGCGGGTGGTCAGTTGAAACGACTTATCAAGCCGTTCAATCATGCGATTGAGCGCGGAGGAAAGGCGCTCGAACTCATCGCCTGTTTTTGAAACCGGCAGGCGTTGGCGCAGATTTTTCGAAGTGATCGCTTCGGCCGCGCTCACTATTTGATCTACTGGCTTCAAAGCCCGGCCCAGCAGGATATACCCCCCGCCAATGGCCAGCCCGATCAGAAACGGAAATCCAAGAATAAGCGTCCCCGTCAAACCGGCCAGCGCGGTGGAAATATCTGTCTCCGGTGCGCCGACTTCCACGGTATAAATCGCTCCATCGGCAATGCGGCGACTCACCGTTATCACTTCCAAACGATCCCCATTCGGAAGCATCACTTGGGATGGAATTGGGGCGCTTTCCGATTGATTACCCGGAACGGGTTCAGGGAGCGCCTGGGCCAGAACCTCCGAATTTTTTGAACCGTAGACTTGATGGCCCCGGGCATCGGTGATGCGAATGACTCGTTCGTTCAGTTCCGGGGCATAACGGGTTTGGATTTCGTTGCCAACCATGGATTCGCCCTTCACGGGTATCTCTTGCAAAAAAGTGGAAGCAATCTGCTGGGCCCGCCAAGTCAACGTCTGCCGAATCGAATGAATAAGATAGGTCTTGAAACCCGCGTAAATATAGAGGCCAAAGCAGACGAACACCAACGCCAGAATGCCGACGTAGAACGTGATGAGCTTGGTCCGAATGGATCGGCTTGCCTTCATGCTCCCTCCTCGGTGATGCTATAGCCGACACCCCGCACGGTACGCAGAAGTTTTAGATTCTCACCCTCATCAATTTTTACGCGCAACTGCCGCACGTAGACATCGACAATGTTGGACAGGCCCTCGAAACTCTGATCCCAGACGTGTTCGACGATCATGGTGCGCGAAAGCACTCGACCCGCATTGGCCATAAGGTATTCGAGCAGTGCAAATTCTTTTGACGTAAGCTCTATGACACGATTGCTTCGCTTGACTTGATGGGCGGCACGATTTAGCGACAGATCGGCAATATGTAGGACATCATTAGTATTGATGATTTGACCCCGGCGTAACAACGCATTCACCCGAAGCAGAAGTTCGGTAAATGAAAAGGGCTTCGTGAGGTAATCGTCGGCACCCTGCCCGAAACTTTCCACCTTGTCAGAAATACCGCTGCGGGCAGTGAGAACGAGCACCGGAACCGGACGACTGGACTTTCGGATATATCGAAGCACGTCGTTCCCGGATACGTCTGGAAGGTTGATATCCAGGATAACGACATCGTAGGGATCGTGTTCAAGGTGGTAAATCGCAGTCTTGCCGTCTCGAGCTATGTCGACTGCATACAATTCCGCTTTGAGGCCTCGCTCAATGAAACGGGCTACCTTCTCTTCATCTTCGACAAGAAGAATGCGCATCGGAAGAGACAGTACCATGAGAAGATGAGGATTGAACGTGGGCCAGATTACAATCTATTCATCTTCATGAGTGGTTTTAACGCTCCTTTTGCGTCCTTCACATACGGGTACATTTCTTAACCTCTTCTGCTGCATCAGCATGAAATGCGCAAGAAATGTTTATAAAAACTATTGACAAACTATTATTTAAGCGCAGTGTCGCGTCATGCAAATTCCATTGTTATTCCATAGACATACTATTAAATTGGTCGTTCACTGGCAGGAGCATGGTCGTAAGATGTTTTACATCAATATCTTAATAATCTCCATGGGACTGTTTATGGTGGCATCATCCCAGACTTTGGCACAGACCAGTACGCCAGATTCTTCCAATGCTGACACCATTCAACAACTCAAACAGGAAGTCCAAGCCTTGAGCCAAAAGATTGACGATCTGGAGAACCAACAGGACAAGGATGAAAAAAGCACTCAAACCCAGCGATTCAAGAACGCCGCAACCGTCACGGCCAGTTCAAAGGGATTTGAGATTAAATCGGCGGATCATCAGTTCGACCTTAATTTGAAAGGCCTGTTGCAGGCGGATGATCGCGAATTTCTTACCCCAAACAACAACGGAGCTTCTCCCGGAGATGGTCTCTATCTGCGGCGTGCCCGTATTATTTTCGATGGAACTCTTTGGGGGGCGTATTCGTTCCGCATTGAACCAGAATTTGGTTCCCGCGCAGGGGGCGCAGGAGGCACCAGCAGCACGACCGCAACTCTCGCCACCGCCGACGTCAACATCCATTATTGGGAACCACTCCAGTTTCTCGTTGGCCGCTTCAAGGGTCCCGTCGGATACGAGCGTTCACAATTGGTTGCAAACAATATTTGGATCGAAAACGGACTGACGCAAAATCTCACCACGCAGTATACCGAGGGCTTCCTGGCTCACGGGGATATCGATCACAATATCCTCTCTTACGGAGCTGGTGTGTTTGAAGATGTTCGCGACAACGCCAACACCGATATTCAGTCGATGATCGATAACAATAACAGTTTTGAGGGCGACGTTTACGTTAATCCGTTTAAGAAAACCGACATCAAGGCTCTCCAGGGGCTTGGCGCGGGCATTGCCGGCAGCGTGGGTAACCGTGGCGATTTTGGAACAGCCTCCACTGCCTCGCTTGCCAGTTACTATACGCCTGGGCAGATCAGCTTATTAACATACAACACCAAGACTGCTGCCGGCCAGACCGTCACCGAGTCCGAAGATGGACCTGCTTACCGACTGGCACCTGTCATCTATTATTATTATGGCCCGTTCGGAGCGTATGCCGATTATGCCCTTTCGAGTGTTCGAGCGCTCCGTAACGTCACCGGTACGTCTACCGCTGCCTCCCCCACCGGCAGCCGACTCACGACCTTTCAAAATGATGCGTGGCAAGTTGTGGCCTCTTACGTTCTCACGGGAGAAAACGCGGACTATAACAACGGCGTCCAACCGAGAAGTAATTTCAGCCTTCATGATGGCACTTGGGGCGCATTTCAACTCGTGGCCCGCTACGGCGAAATGACTTTGGATAACCATTATTTCACATCAACCGGGACATCCACCACCGGCGTCGGAGCCGCCTTCGCTACCCAAGGACCTCGCACGATCACCGATATCGGCGTGGGTTTAAACTGGTACCTCAATTCAAACGTTAAGGCCCAGTTTCAGTATGACTACGATGGATACAGTGGAGGAATCTGGCCGGTCAATCCGGAGAACGCCGACCCCAACTCATTCTTAACCCAATTGCAAATTGCCTTTTAAAAGGTTGAAATATCGGCCACCGATGGATACATCGCGTTGAACCAGGAGACCGCCACCTTGCCGCTGCCCGCGCCCATGTCGGCGAGGATGACATCGGGTTCCTTGTCCGCCTGGTCGATAAAGGCGTCGAGGCCGGCGGGAGTATGAATGTCGATCTTGGCCGCCCGGTCGGGAAAGAAATGGGAAAAGCTTCCCTTCTTCTTGTTCTCGCTGTCGAGATCGAGCAGCGTGCAGGGGATCTGATTTTCGGTGTACCATTCGGCCAGGGCCGTGATGAAGGTGGTTTTTCCATCTCCGCCTTTGCCGCCCATGGAAAAGGCGACTTTCTTTTTGAGGTTTTTCATAAGCTAATCGGTTTTGAGGGTTAGGGGTTTGCTTTCGTCGTAAGTGAAAATGGGTTTGGGAGCCACCGGCAGCGGCTTGGCCTTGAGCGCCGCAATCGGGTCCGGGGATGATTTCCCGGCATGCGCCACAACCGAATCATCCGCCATGGCGAACACATGGCGGGATTTGGAGCGGACTTTGACGAAGCTCCAGATGGTCGTGCGGTCAGCGATGACGTCGTGTTCGTCGCGCAGCACCTGGGCGATTTCGCGATAGCTCTTGCGACGGCGGCGCAGATCGCGGATCAAATCCGCGAACGGCTCAAGCTTGCTCTGGAAAGGTTTTCCGCGCGATGAAGGAAGAGTTTGGCTCACCCCTCCATTTAAGGGCAGAAGGCCTTTGCCCGGTTAGCGAGCAGGCATCGAGTACGCCTAGGGTAGGTAGGAATGAAGAATCATTTTGGATTCGTAAGTGCGCCGATTCAGACTACTTGACGATTTAACAGGCGGGTGAAACGATACTTGTTCAGCAGAGGGATTATGGTGCTGGAAAACTTCTTCAAGCTTGACGGTACGCCAGCCAAATACGAAGGCGACGCCTTCAAAATTGCGCTTCAGGAAACCGAGATTCAAGACTGCGAGGTGCGGGATCCGGTCGAGATTAATCCCAACACAGTGGGACAGGCGAAATTCGGGAAAAAGCGATTCAAGAATGTTTCATTTAAGAACAAGCGCTTCTCGCGCCTGATCTTCAATGAGTGCTCTTTCCACGGATGCATTTTCATCGGCGCTGAGTTCGACCGTTGTGAATTCCACAATTGCACTTTCGTCCGGTGCAACTTCTACAAGGTCGAGTTCTCGCGCGTTTACGGCAAGCCGAAGCAGTTTAGATACGCGATTCCGGAAGAAGGTTTTGCGAACATCGCGGTCGGCTTCTACCGAGCATTGCTCGACAATTACTCGAACGAATCCCAGCGGCGCGCTAGGGTGGAGACAGACTACTTATTCCGAAAATGGGAGAGAATCAGCGAGGCAGAACAATTTTTTAAAAAGAAGGGGCGGGTCAGCAAATGGGAGTATGTAAAATGGTTTGGGGAACACGTTTGGTCTTGGAGTCAGGACTTTTTCTTTGGATACGGCTCCAAGGTTCACAGAATGCTGGCGACTATTTTGGGCACCATCGTTGCTCTGGCTTTGTTGAATCTCCTCTGTGCCTCACAGATGTATGATCCCAAGCCATCCTCGTTTGGATTCTGGGACTCCTTCTACTGTACCTTCACCACAATGACAACACTCGGTGCGGCGGGATTTAA
>Ga0335072_10017188_pt1 | contig 10233 bp, 7 predicted proteins | sample Lox_Sample_21_FD_206725 | JGI IMG/M metagenome (GOLD analysis project Ga0335072, IMG submission 206725) | Soil microbial communities from Loxahatchee National Wildlife Refuge, Florida, United States - Lox_Sample_2.1 | ecosystem: Environmental > Terrestrial > Soil > Wetlands | place: USA: Florida...
TGAGTCCGCGGGGCACCGGTCCGGGCTTCTACGCCAACGATACTTGGCACGTCAGCCAGCGCCTGAACCTGAACCTGGGTGTTCGCTATGAACCTTGGCTGCCGTGGGCAGACGCCAGCGCAGGTAGGATCGGAAGCCAGATCAACCTGGCGGACTTTGCCAATGGTGTTCACTCTACTCGCTTCCCCAATCTCCCCGCCGGTCTCCTGGTTCGCGGTGACCGGGGCGTGCCCGCTGGACTCGCCCCCTCGAACTGGAAACTGCTTGACCCGCGGGTGGGCGTGGCCTGGGATGTATTTGGAGACGGCCGCACCAGCCTTCGTGCCGGTTTCGGCATCTACCACGACCAGCCCTTCGGCAGAATGTACAACGAAATGACCGACACGCTGCCCTTTAATGCAGGCGTGGATATCGACGATTTGAGCAACGGCACAAACATCAGCGCCTACAACCCGTATGCCGCATCTCCTTACAATGGAACTGCACCTCTTCCGAATCTGCCAACCGCGGCCACAGTGTTTCCCAAGCCGTTGTCCTTCGCCATTGGCTTCTCGCCCATCTTCAAAGCTCCGGCGACTCTGCAATGGAACCTTAGCGCCGAGCATCAGCTCCGCTACGGGATCATGGCGCATGTCGGCTATGAAGCCTCGGAAAGCTATCACATGTTCGATTCCCGGGATGTCAATCCTGCCACGGATGGCACCTCGTTGACCCGGCCCCTGTACGCAAACGGAGCGGGATTCAGCGGGGAAGTGATTACTAACGAGAGCAACAACACCTCCAGCTACAACGCCCTGGTCATTTCCGTCGAAAAGCGCATGACCAGCAGCGTGTCCTTCCTTGGGGGCTACCGCTGGGCGAAGTGCATCGACGTGGGCGGATCGGCTTCGAGTTTTGCCATCAACGAATTCACCGATCCACGCAAACCCTGGCTCGACCGCGGAATCTGCGACTCCGACCTGCCGCAGCAGTTCAAGCTGGCCGGTGTGTGGCAGACTCCCAAGTTCAGTTCGCTTGGTTTTACCGGCCGGGAGCTTCTGGGAGGCTGGGCGCTGAGCGGGATTCTCGACAGGCATGACGGATTTCCATTCTCGATCGTGGGTTATGGCGATCCAAACGGAGACGGAGACAGCTTGAGCCGCGCCAATCTGATTGGCAATCCAAGCCCAGCGGGCGGAGCCACCATTGCGCACTGGTTCAACACTGCGGCATTTGCCGAACCCGTGAACTCGGACGGTAATTCTCCCCGGAACTTCCTCCGCGGGCCCAAGTTCGTGGACCTGGACTCTGCGCTCATCAAGTCCTTCGCGATGCCCTTCGGACCGCTGCACGATACGCAGAAGATCGACTTCCGGTTCGAGGCCTTCAACCTCTTTAATCATCCGAACCTGGGCCAGCCCAACAACGCTTTAGGAGGGGGAGCTCTGTTTGGGACCATCACCAGCGCCCAATCACCACGCATATTGCAGGCAGCCTTGAAGTACGTGTTCTGAGTCACCATAGCAGTGCATCCTGATCGAGCGTCCTGAACGCCGATGTGGCACGTGGCAAGGAGCAGCAGAAATTGCTTCTCCTTGCCATATCTTTTTTGAAATCCGTAATCCTGTTGCGTTTTTATGAATGGCTGCGACGAGACTGCGCAGACGCCGCAAGGCGAGCGAAGATTAATTCATCAGGAGCGCGAATTAATGAGTGAGCTGGGAACACCGAGACGCCGGAGCCGGGAAGACTCAACCTGTACCGTGGAGACTTCGGGAGGCAAGACGATGCGGTCGCCCGGATCGACGGCGAAAAGAGGATGGAACCCGGTGGTCTCTGATTTCGATTGAGCACCGCGGTCGGTCGATTTCGAACCTACTTTGAACCGGTAAGGAAGATGGGCTTTACCATCCCTTCAATCCTGGCAGCCATCTCCTCAGCGGAAATGCGGTTGGGAGTCTGATGCCAGCGTCGCGCGGCTCCGAAGATAGCCCACGCAGCCGCGGTTGCCAGCATGTTGGGATCAACACCAGGCGTTATCGGGTGATGTGCAGCGCCTTCCTGAAACATACCTTCAATGACCGGGATGATGGAGCCTTCAAGGGGCATCTTAGCCAACTGGCTGGGGCAGCCCGTGCTCTCGGCGAGATAATCGCAGACGCCCAGCGCAATGGCCCGTAGTGCTCCATCGCAGTTTGTGAAGGAAAGACCGCGGCGCGCGATCAGGTCGCGGAAACGGGCGGCCGTCATGGCCTGCAGCAGGGCGTTTTTGTCTGGATAATGGAGGTAGAAAGTGGCCCGGTTGAGCGTAGCCTCATCGGCGATCTCCTGAACCGATATGTCGTCGAACTCCTTGCGATTCAATAGTCTAAGTAACGATTCCATCAACATCTGACGGCTGCGCAAGATGCGCGGATCGGTGTTTTCCGCAATGCTGGCGGGTTGGAGTGTCTCGGCCATTGATTCCAGCATATCCTCTTCTGCTGCATTCGATGCATAAACGACGGTTGTCGATTTATTGAATCAACAGTTGTCTAGTATTCATCATTTGTCGTATTGGAGGTTTTTCGCAATGCTTACTCTTCTGCATATTGACTCCAGCCCCCTGTATGGGCGCTCCGTCTCGCGCCAGCTTACCAGTGCGTTCGTTACTCAGTGGCAGTCTTCGCACCCTGATGGGACGGTCGTCGACCGCGACCTTAACGCAACCCCGATCCCGCCAATTACCGCCGAATGGGTGGGCGCTGCCTATACGCCGGAAGAGGCGCGCACTCCGCAACAAAAGGAACTGCTGGCGCTTTCAGACACACTGCTCGGCGAGCTTGAGCAGGCAGATGAATACATCATCGGTGTGCCGATGCATAATTTCGGGGTGCCCTCGGTGCTCAAGCTCTGGATCGATCAGATCGCGCGCGTGGGCAGGACTTTTTCCTACGCGGATGGAACGCCGAAGGGACTGCTCACGGGCAAGAAGGCGACGTTCATCATTGCGACCGGCGGCAGCTATGATGCGCAGACGCGGATGGCGTCGTTCAACTTTGTCGAACCGTATCTGAGGTCTGTCTTTGGCTTCCTCGGTGTGACGGATGCGGCTTTTCTCACGACAGGTGGAACCGCGGCACTCAACTATGGGCAGGATCGCGATGCGTTTCTCGCACCTCACCTTCAAGCCGTGCAATTGCACGCGCAGACAATCTAAAGGAGACACGACATGAAAATCGCTTCTGTCATTGCACGCTATCTGCTGGGACTGCTGTTTACGGTCTTTGGCCTGAACGGATTTCTCAACTTCATTCACCAGCCGCCGCCGGCGAATCCGCTTGCGCTGCAGTTCTTTGTCGCCATCAGTGCGTCGCATTTTGCCGCGTTCTTCTTCGCGGTGCAGTTGATTGGCGGGCTGCTTTTGCTTTCGGGCTTCTTTGTGCCGCTCGCGCTTACGCTGCTTGCGGCTGAGCTGTACAACATCCTCGCATTTCATCTGACGCTTGCGCCGGCGAGCATTCCTCCGGCACTTGTAGCAGCCGTGCTCTGGATCCTGGTTTTTGTGCAATATCGGGCAAGTTTCAAGGGCATTCTGGCCGCGAAGCCTGCAGCGCAGGATTAATTTGCTTCATTACGGGGAGGCACAGCGCCTCTTGGTTGTAGAACCTTGTCACTCGAAGTACCACGACTGCGAATCAACGGACGGAAGACTAGATTGTATGAAGAAAATTGGGTTCCTTTCATTCGGTCATTGGACACCTTCGCCGCACTCACGAGCGCAGTCGGCGGCGGACGTGCTCTTGCAGTCCATTGATCTCGCGGTCGAGGCCGAGCGACTGGGAATGGACGGAGCCTATTTTCGCGTTGGATCAAGCCACAGCGCCAGATCGGTTTGCCCGTCCATAGAAAGAAACGAACAACACCGATACCGCGGGCAATACACCAACTGCGAGTCGTGCATAGCGGAAGAGCAGCCCGGTGGCCATCGCCGAGAGCAGATAGGCGCAAAGGATTGCACCCTGCATCATCAACCGCTCTTCGTGCTCGATCTTCTGGACGCGCGGCCCATGTTTGTCCCGCCCGAGGAAACGCGTTAGCCCGCGCATCAGGCTGGTCCAGGTGCCGGTGATGTAGGTGGTCACAATGCCGGGAATCTTGAGCTGCAGCATCGCCCCGCTCTGAATACCGATCGCCAAGCCTACGCATCCGAGCAGCACGTCGAGGCTTGGTGTGGAACCAGGTTGACTTGTAGCGCGGCCTGCGAGCATCCACCCGATTGCAGCCGTGATGAGAAGAGCAGACTCCAGCGCCAGTGTATTTGAAACAGACCGTGGCCAGCCGCCTCCCTCGCGAATATTGCGCGTGAAAAATGCAGCCAGCGCCGCTCCGGCGGCATAGCTGAGCAGCGAAATGCCGGGGTGCACGAGGTCGCCGTGAAGAAATACAGCAATACCTAAAAGAACGGTGTTACCTGTCATGTTTGCGACAAAGGCATGTCCGAGCCCGAAGTAGCTCCAGCCATCGGCCGAACCCGCCGCAATGGCGAGGAAGATAAGCAACAGGTCTCTCTCCGGTCGGCCCATCGTGCCCTCAAAAGATTTAGATGCGCCTCGGGCTCACCTGGACAATGCGGTCGCATCAGGCAGCCGAGGCCCCTTGCTGTTCCATGATTCCCCGGGCTTCGCCAGCACTGACCCAAATCACGCCGCCGTGCATGGTCGCGAACTCCATGCACTTCTAAAGGTAGAGTTCAGTTTTATCAGCCCTCTTGTTGCGTAATACGGTTGGCTGATGACCAGAGGACTGGAGAGCATCTTGGCCAGAAGGGCCTTCGTATCGATTCACCGCCCCTGGTTGTGGAGAACGCTCACGCCGTCGCGCCGCGGTCCAAGGGGCGGGACCGTGGCGCGAAGCTCTACAATTTGTGATTATGCTGCTTTCTCCGCATAGGGATTGACACGGTTTGCGATCTCCGTGAGGAGATGGTCAGCGTGTCCCTCTTCCTTGATCGTCTGGTCGAGGATTCGCGCGTGACCGGTCGCTCCAAGGATGCGTGCAAACTGGCGAACCGCACCATAAGCGGCAATTTCATAATGTTCAACGCGTTGCGCCGCCGCGATAAGCGCTGCATCACGAACGGATTCATCAGAGGCGTCCTTGATCATGCCTTCTGCCTCTTCGACTAAAGCAGACAGAACCTTGCATTGAATGGTCTTGGTCTCGCCTGTGGCTTCCTGAAGAATCTGCTCCAGACGGACAACCTGCGCTTCCGTCTCCTGGAGGTGAGATTGAAACGCATCTTTCAATTGTGTGTCGGTCGCTTTTTCAATCATCGTTGGCAGCGCTTTGGTGATCTGCTGTTCGGCAGACAGGAGCATCTGGAGCTGATTGATGTAAAGCTTGCGAAGACTGTCGATATTAGCCGAGAAGAATTTCATGTTGGAGACTCCTTGGGTTTGGTTTGATCATGCAGTTTTCCGGCTGCGAGCCGAGGGTTCTAGCTTCACCTTGTTCCATTCGCTCTCGGTTCCATTCGCTCTCGTGTCGTGAAAACGAGCGATGAGCTTCGATTGCGGACTCTATCGGCTCTTTTGAGCAAGGAATTGCTCTGGGCGAATAACCCGGATCTTTGGTGCAGGAACGGTTTCGAGAGCGATTTTTCCAACGCCGCGGAATACAACCGATTTCATAGGAATTTCTTCCTGTTCAATATGGCGCAATATGGCGTAGCTTCTACGCCCACCGGCGCGTGCTATTTTCCTCCGATGCAGATTCAGCGAGGAAAGGAGACTAGCGGTTCACATCGGAGTTTCATAAGCACGCATGTTCTGGTGAGAGGAGAAATGTCGACTGCCGGAAAAAGAGACGATCAGACGCGTGCAACGTGACCTCGGGCAGGGAAAATCTCCATCGACGCCTGCCGGAGCATTCGTCCCTGAAGAGATCGAGCACGTTCGTGCAGGCAAACATGGAGCAAGATCCGGCGATGTTCGAGACCTAACTTGCGTCCCTCGCTCGCTGATCGACTGCTGTGAGCAGGGCCCGGCCACTCATCCAGCGCTGCTTCAGGCACAAGCATCGGATTGATCAGCCTGAGGCCGGCTGCAGAACAGGACTCAGACCGGCCTGCGGTTTTTACTTGAATGGCGGAAGATTCTTCCTCCTCAAAGAATGATCTTCCGCAATGCGCCGTCTGGATCATCGACCATACGCGGTTCATTGTCCCAGACCATCGTCTTGTTGGTGACCGGGTCGGTTGGCTCCCAGGGAATGCCCGGTTGGCTTGGATTGCCGGTACGAGCAAAATTCGCCCAGGCAGTGGCCATCTTTCTCGCCAGCGCCTGCGCTTCGGGCGTGTTTCCCGTGCCCTGCTCGCAGCGAAGGGTGTTATCGAAACAGAACTGCAGGTCGGCAGTGTGCCAGGCTCCCGGGATCCCGTCCAGCATTTTGGTTTGCCACGTGAAGTAATAGGTGTAGACCGGCGCCGCGTGCAAGTCATACTTCAACTTGGCCATGTGAACCACGCCGTTGCGCATCGAAAGCCCGTTGAGAAAGCCTCTGCCTCCGCACATGTAGGAAAGAGTGCGCGCGCTCTTTTGCGGATAGGCCTTCCTCATGCCATCGGCCAGAGCCTTGCCTTTCTCCTCGCCGTAGGCCTTGATGAGGTTTGCGCGCCATTCCTCTTCGGTGGGACGCGACGCCATGGAGTTTCCTTCTTCGCTCACCGAGCCAACCATCAAAGGTATGTCCTTTGAGATCTCCGGCGCTGCGTCCTGGAAGGAATTCATGTTAATGACGTGACCATCGAGAATCGGCATCCAGAAGCGCCGCGGTGGCCCCGGCATTCGAAATGGCATGTGCGCGCTTGCCGGCAACTTTCCCTGCGCCGCATCAGCGGCGGCCATCAAATCCTTCCAGTCCATCTTCTGGAGTGCTCCAATGTCGTCCGGAGCCAGGCCAAGATCCTTCATCATTTGCCGCGTCAGTTGTCTGGCTTCGTCGGCTGATCCTGCAAAGCCTCCGCCAGACTGGATGGCGGCACAGTGGAAGAGCCCCTTAGCGGAGGGCATGCCCATAAGCGTGGCCACCTTGCCACCGCCGCCGGACTGACCGTAGATCATCACGCGGTTCGGATCGCCGCCGAAGTTCGCAATGTTTTCCTGCACCCATTTCAAAGCGGCAACCAGGTCCGTCATTCCCACATTGGAGGAGTCCTCGTATCCGGAACCGCCAACCTCGGACAGATCAAGGAATCCCAGTGCGTTCAGACGATGGTTCACCGAGACCTGAACCACGTCGTGGTACCGAGCCATGTTGGCGCCTTCGTGAGATGGCAACTCGTAGGAGGATCCGAATTCAAAGCCGCCGCCGTGGATATAGAACATCACGGGCCGGCTGCCGGTGAGCGACGGCGTCCAGATATTCAGCTTGAGCATGTCCTCGCTCTGCCAGCCGTCGTCCCAGTCCTGCAGAAAAACCTGTTCCTGGCTATGCCAGTCGTGCAGGCGCTGCGGACAATTGGCTCCGTAGATGAGCGCGGGGTACTCGCCGTCCCAGGGAATCGGCGGCTTGGCGGGCAGCCAGCGATTTTCCCCTCCGGTGTCCTGGCCGTAGGGAACACCCTTGAAGGTGAAGACATCGCCGGACACAAAGCCACGCACTTTGCCGTATTTTGTATGGGCCACCGCGGAGGAGGGAGTCGAACAGAACGGCGGCTGCTGCTGGTGAACTCCGGTCTTCGTGCTGTCGGAGGCGTGAGCCGTGCTGGTGATCGCGGCGGCAATTCCGGCACCCGCCGACAGCTTGAGTGCATCGCGACGACTCAATCCAACGGGATTCCCATTTTTCGATTTCGACATGGCAGTTTTCCTTTGCGGCTCCCAAAGCAGCTTCGATTATTGGTCGTCGAGTCGGGGAGAGCACTGCTTGTCGCCTGCCTCGCCTCGAAGTCCCGTCTGGCGCCCCCCAATATTACCGGGCATCTACAGCAATCGACAAGCAGGTGAATCGATTTATATATGGCAAGTCGAAGCCCGGGCTCCCGTGACGGAACCCGGTTTGATTCGGCCCTCGCTGATCGTCTGCCAAATAGAACGGGCATTCGAGACGCTGCATGGTGACTGTGCCGCGGAGGTGGCGGTCAGCGGGCCAGCGCTGCAAAACAGGGCCGGTTGGTTCCGATTGCCCGCGATCTGGCTGAGCACTCGTCGGGATCGCCTCTGCCGGTGACCACGCGCATAGGATTTTCAGCGTGGGTTCAAGGAAGAGAGCCTTGAACACGAAATGCATACTGGTGATATCCGCCGGGCGCCTTTTGAAAAACGCCGACGGCGACGCCGATTCCCAAAGCTTACGATTTCAGTCTCGATGCCGACTTCGCAGGACTCATTCAGCCGCCGGGCGCATCGGCGGCTCTGCGCTTCGGGAGACTTGCGATCCGGCAGGGTGTCACACTGAAAGGCCATGTCTCATGCATTTCACCTCTGCCGCCATGATTCAGAGCAACGGATCGAACACTCGTTGCCCTCTTGACAGGAGGGGGAGTTGAGATGGATTCACGATGAGCCGATGCATTGGTCCCAGATGGTAAAATCCGTGCGGACGGCAACCGGACCTGGCCTCCTCGAACTCTGCCAGAATTGTGCTCCCGGTACTGTCGCCGCACCATGCGAAATCACAAATTTGACAACCCCTTCTGCCACAAACCGGCCCGCGGAGCCCGCTTCAGATACTGCATGCGAATACTGATCGCAATCTTTCTCTTGCTCGGAGTGTCGACGCACTTGCATGCGCTGGGCTCCGAAACCGTCCTGGATAAAGCCCCGCTGAGCCAGGCCGATGGGATATTGCAGTCAATCGAGAACGCCAAGGTCTCTGCTTCTGGAGAAGACCTTGTGGTTACCCAAGAGGACGCTCGCAGGCCAATTGAAATCGACTTTATCCGTTGCCAGGGGCTGGGCATTCAATACCAAGAAAGTCAGTGGTGGGTTCTTCCCATAAGCGCAGCGGGCGCTCAAATCAATGCAAACAGCGCGCTGTGGGTTCTTCCGCTCGACGCAACATCGAAGGATCATTCCTGGCATCTCGAGTTGCATGGCGGCGAACTAACGGCGCAGGAGACCGAGTCGGGGCTCAAAGTTACATTGCGTGCCGAGAGTGCGACTCTATCCAAAGCGGAGGCTCGGCCGCACAGCGACCCATTCGGTCATCGCTTTTCTTTTCAAATCGCAGGAGGCCCCGGTTTAGAAGAGGCGCTGGCAGCCTTCTACTGGGGAACCATGTTGCCATCGGTTGTGGAGAAGACAATGGCGGCGAATTTCCCCTACAGCAGCGGATACGTTCTCAGCACGTTGAATGTGAAGTCCTATGCGGGCTCTTATCCCGCTGTAGATCACGAATTTCAGATCAAAGGGCGCCTGGCTATTGGATCAGAACTCGATCTCGACATTGTGAGGCGGATGATTGCACTGCAGTTCAAGCTCATCAACGACGATCCGGAACGTCTCTATCGTGCGCCCACATCGGTGCAGCCTGACGGAAGGCGCGAGTACCACGTGCGCAGAAATAGCGAGGACAACCGACAGAACGCGGCGATGTTTCCCTTGACCGGCAACATCGAGGTGATCGAAGAGTGTTGGCACTATTACGAGGCCAGAAAGGATGCGGCGTGGCTGCGGTCTAACATGGAGAACCTCGAACACGCGGCCGGCTGGATACTTTCGAACACAGATCAACACGATCGCGTGTGGTCCGATGTGTACTACGAAGACCAGGTGATAAAGGACGGGCGGGTGACGCAGGCACAGGCATTCGCCGCGCATGCGCTGGCCTTGCTGGCCAACATGGAAAACTTAGCGGGGCGGCGAGACGAGGCCGCACGGTTTGACAACATTTCCCGCCAGATGGCCCAGGCGCTGATTGCGCCCCTTCCGATGGGGTATTGGGACCCGAAGAATCAGAGGTTCATCGACTGGGTTGACCGCAACGGCAAGGTGCACGATCACATCCATCTTCTCGCCAATGCGCTGCCCGTCACCTTCGGATATGCAACGGCAGATCAAGCGGCTGCTGTGCGGCGCGTGATGGACGAAAATGCCAGCGAGTTTGAGCGATTCCCGAGCTTTGTGGCAGCGGACATCGCCGGCTACGATAAGTCGGAGATTGGCAGTGGAGGGCCGTATGATCTTTGCGCGGCTGGCAGGTACTGGTACTGGGATGCAGCATTCCGAGAGTCGCAAGGCCAGAGTGGCATCGTATTCGATCAGCTGAATA
>Ga0335072_10017189_pt1 | contig 10233 bp, 9 predicted proteins | sample Lox_Sample_21_FD_206725 | JGI IMG/M metagenome (GOLD analysis project Ga0335072, IMG submission 206725) | Soil microbial communities from Loxahatchee National Wildlife Refuge, Florida, United States - Lox_Sample_2.1 | ecosystem: Environmental > Terrestrial > Soil > Wetlands | place: USA: Florida...
ATATGAGTGGATGCTCACCGAGCCCGGTTAAGTTCGCGACTCGCGCTAGAGCCGCTCACTATTGGCCCTGTCCAGGCAACGCTGCGAAGCGCTCAGCAGCCTGAGCATTCGGGCTCATAGGTGACACTTCATTCCGGACACATGGTTACCGATCTGTCCGGAATGGACCCGCCTTTAGGTGGTCGGGGTGACAGGATTTGAACCTGCGACCTTTTGGTCCCGAACCAAACGCTCTACCAAGCTGAGCTACACCCCGGAAGTTCCTCGCCCCGCGACCCTCGCGGTCGCGAAGCAGCCGCGCAGTCTAATGAACGGGCGGAGGCGATTCAACGAGCGCTCCGGCCGAAACTCACGGTCCGGCTCGGTCCCACGCGTCCCCGGCACATCCGCGCCCGCCGCCTGCGTGCACCGCCGGCGACAATATACTCTCAGGTGCCCGGATCCTGCGCACGGCCCTTCCACAGACCGCCGCGGCCGAGCGCGTACCGCACGGCGGAGTGCACGGTTGCGCCGGCATAGAAGGCGGCGATCGCCGGCAGGCACAGGCTCCACGCGGCGCACACATCGTAAAACAGCACCATCGGCAGGTAGCACGCGCTCATGAGGATCCAGGCCGCGAGGCCCAGCGCGACCGCAACCGGATCGTGCGTGAGCAGCAGCAGCGGGGGCAGCAGATAGGTGACGGCGAGTCCCAGCAGCGTCGCCGCCAGCAGCCCGTAGGAATGCCGCAGCTGGCTGAAGGCGGTGCGCGAGATCATGTCGCCGATCTGCCCGAACGAGCCGTAGCGGCGCAGACTGCGTGCGCGCCGCGTGAGACCGAGCCACAGCCGGCCGCCGCTGTCCTTGACGGCGCGTGCGAGCGCGCAGTCATCGATGATCTGCGCGCGCAGGGCGGTGAGTCCGCCGATGCGGTGCAGGGCCTGTGGGCGGATGAGTATGCAACCCCCCGCGGCGCCCGCGGTGCTCGAGCGGGGCGAGGCGGTCCAGCGGGGCGGATAGAGCTTCAGGAAGAAGAACACGAAGGCGGGGATCAGGCAGCGTTCGGCCGCCGTGTCCACCGACAACCTGACCATGTAGGACACCAGGTCGCGCCGGCCGGCCTCGGCATTGGCGATCAGGCCGGCCAGGCAGTCCGGCTCGTGCTCGATGTCGGCGTCCGTGAACAGCAGGTAATCGGGCGCGAGCGCCTGCGCCGCCTCGACACCCTGCTGCAGGGCCCAAAGCTTGCCGGTCCAACCGGGGGCGAGCGGAGCCCCGTGTATCAACGTCAGTCGCGGAGCCGAGTCCACGGCATACGCTGAGTCGACGGCATGGGCTGCGTCCGCGGCGTCGGCCGTTTGCGCGGCCGCCCGTGCAGCGGCGGCCGTGCCGTCGGTGCTGCCATCGTCCACCACGATCACCCGCAGCGAGCCGGCGAAGCGCTGTCGCAGGAGCGAGCTCACCGTGGTGCCGATCGAGGCCGCCTCGTTGCGCGCGGGGATGACGGCGACGACGCGCGGCAGCGGGCCCGCGCGGCCGGTGCGGTCGGTGCCGGCGGCCCAGGGATTCATCTGCCGCGAGACGCGCCAGAAGCCGCCGCGCGCGGTGAGCAGGTACATCCAGATCAGCAGCGGCAGCGCAGCCAGAAGATGCAGCATCGCGGGCGATCAGGCCACACGCGGCTGCGGTTCGAGCAGGAAGGCGAGTGCGGCTGCGCAGCGCTGCGAGAGCTTGAGGGACAGCAGCGCGTCCGCGCGTGTGCGACCGAGGTTGACGGCGGCGATGGGTTTGCGAAGCTGCGCGGCGTGCTGCGCGAAGCGGTAGCCGGAGTACAGCATCAGCGAGGAGCCGACCACCAGCATCGCATCGGCGCGCTGCAGATCGCGCCGCGCGGTCTCGACGCGCGCGGGCGGCACGCTCTCGCCGAAGAACACGACGTCCGGCTTGAGCACCCCGCCGCAGTGGCTGCAGTCCGGTATCTCGAAGCCGCTGGCGTCGGCCAGCTCCGCCGCGCTCCCGGCGCGCGGAGCGGCGTCGCCGTCGGGCGCGCGATCCGCGGCGAGCGCGGCCCAGCGCGGATTGCGCGCGAGCAGCTCGCGCTGCAGGTCCTCGCGCGCGCTGCGGCGCCCGCAGCCGATGCAGCACACCTGGTCGAGCCGCCCGTGCAGGTCGATCACCGCCGGGCTGCCGGCGGCCTGGTGCAGCCGGTCCACGTTCTGCGTCACCAGCCGCTCGACGCGCCCCGCCTGCTGCAGCCGCGCGAGGGCACGGTGCGCATCGTTGGGCCGCGCGGCACCGAAGTACCGCCAGCCGAGGAAGCTGCGCGCCCAGTAGCCCCGGCGCGTGGTCGGATCGGCGAGGAACGCCTGCAGGGTGACGGGGCGGGCGGTGCGTTTCCAGTTGCCCTCGGCGTCACGATAGTCCGGGATGCCGGAGTCGGTGCTGCAGCCGGCCCCGGTGAGGACGAACAGGCGCGCGTGACGCTCGATGAACCGCTGCAGCGAGTCGCTCTGCATGAGGCGCTGATCCGCGCAGGCGAGCTCAGTTCCGCCGGCTCACCGTGAAGCGCACCAGCGCAGCGAGCGCCTCGCGATAGCGCGTCGGCGGCAGGGTCTGCAGCGCGCTCAGCGCCTGCTCGGCCTCGCTCTGCGCGAGCGCGGCGGTGTACTGCAGGCCGCCGGCCGACTCGATGGCGCCCATGATCTCATCGAGCTGCCCGCGGCCGCCGTCGCGGATGACCTCGCGGAGCAGCCGCGCACAGCCGGGCGTGGCGTTGCGAAGCGCGTAGATCAGCGGCAGCGTCGGCTTGCCCTCGGCCAGGTCCTCGCCGAGGTTCTTGCCGCGCGTCTGCGGATCGGATTGGTAGTCGAGCACATCGTCGATCAGCTGGTAGGCGGTGCCGAGGTGGCGGCCGTAGACGGCCAGCGCGCGCTGCGCGCTCTCGTCGGCGCCGCTGACGACCGCCGCGACTTCGCCCCCCGCCTGGAACAGGCGCGCGGTCTTTCGGTAGATCACCTCCAGGTAGCGCGCCTCGCTCGTGTCGGGGTCGTGGCAGTTCATCAGCTGCAGCACCTCGCCTTCGGCGATGGTGTTGGTCGCATCGGCCATGATCTCGATCACCCGCTGTGAGCGCGTCGCGGCCATGAGCTGAAACGCCCGCGAATAGACGAAATCTCCCACCAGCACGCTGGCCTGGTTGCCATACACCTCATTGGCGGTGTCGCGGCCACGGCGGCGCACCGACATGTCCACCACGTCGTCATGCAGCAGCGTGGCGGTGTGGATGAATTCGATGAAAGCGGCCGCCAGGATGCATTCCACGCGCGCGCCGTCGCACGCGCGGCCGGCGAGCACCACCATCAGCGGACGCAGACGTTTGCCGCCCCCGGCAATGATGTGCTGGGCGACCTGCTCGACCAGCGCCACCGAGCTGCGAAAGCGCTCGCGGATGGTCACGTCCACGGCGGCCAGCTCTCCCTGGACGAGCGCACGGATCTCCTCGAGTGCCTCCTGGCTGCCGTGATCTGTGCTCAACCCTCTGTTTCTCCAAGAGAATGTGCCGTTTGACCGGCCAGCACTCCGTCGTTAGAATGCACGATTCTTCACCGCCTCTCACGCGAGCCGGCAGGTTGCAGGCGCATGCGAGCGCCGCACCCGGCATGCGGCGTTACGCACGGAGCATCGGACAATGTACGCGGTCATCGCCACGGGCGGCAAACAGTATCGAGTCGAGCAGGGCGGCGTGGTGCGCGTCGAGAAGCTGGCCGCCGAAGCCGGCAGCACGGTCGAGTTCGGCGAGGTGCTGCTGATTGCCGATGGGGATCAGGTGCGCCTGGGTGCTCCATTGCTCGACGGGGTGAAGGTGCGCGGTACGGTCCAGAAGCATGCGCGCACCGATAAGGTCACGGTGGTCAAGTTCCGGCGCCGCAAGCACTACCTGCGCCAGAAGACGCATCGCCAGCCGTTCACCGAGGTGCGCATCACCGAGATCAGCGCACCTTGAGCGCATTCTGAGGCGCATATTCTGCCCGCGGGCCCTGTGACGCCGGGTGGGTGCGCCCGATAGCCTGGAGTTCGAGTCTATGGCACACAAGAAGGCAGGCGGCAGCACCCGCAACGGCCGCGAATCACACAGCAAGCGCCTCGGCGTGAAGCGCTTCGGCGGTGAGCACGTGCTCGCGGGCAACATCCTGGTTCGCCAGCGCGGCACGCGCGTTCGGGCCGGCGACAACGTCGGCACCGGGACCGATCACACGCTCTACGCCCGGGTGAGCGGGCAGGTGCAGTTTCGATTGAAGGGTGCGGAGCGGCACCTGTTCGTCAACGTGCAGCCCGCGGCCCCGACCTCGGGCGATGCGCCTGCGCCGTCCGCGGTGGAGTGAAGCGGCGCAGGTCGAGCGCCGCGCCGCCGTCCGGGACCGGCCGTCCTGGCGTGATCCAGGGTCTGTGATGCGCCGTGCGTGAGCGGCCGTCCGTGACCCGCTGTCCGATGAGCCGCCGCCCGTGAAATTCGTCGATGAGGCCATCGTGCGGGTGCGGGCCGGACAGGGCGGTCGCGGCTGTGTCAGTTTCCGACGCGAGAAGTTCGTGCCCTTCGGTGGCCCCGACGGAGGCGATGGCGGCCATGGCGCGGCGGTGTGGCTGCGCGCCCAGGAGGGGATCAATACCCTGGCCGACTTTCGCATCGAGCGCACGTTCAAAGCCCCCTCCGGGCAACCCGGCTCGGGCAACGGCTGCACCGGGCGCAGCGGCACGGATCTCTATATCACCGTGCCGGTCGGTACTTCCGTGCGCGACGCTGATACCGGCGAGGAGCTCGGAGACCTGACGCAGGCCGGGCAGCTGCTGCAGGTGGCCGAGGGTGGCAAGGGGGGCTACGGGAACCTGCGCTTCAAATCCAGCACCAATCGCGCGCCACGGCAGTTCGGGCCGGGGTTGCCCGGCGAGCGCCGTACGCTCGCGCTCGAGCTCAAGGTCATTGCCGACGTGGGGCTGCTCGGACTGCCCAACGCCGGCAAATCGACTCTCATCCGCGCGCTGTCGGCCGCGCGTCCCAAGGTGGCCGACTACCCGTTCACGACGCTCTATCCGAACCTCGGCGTGGTGGACTGCGGCGCACATCGCAGCTTCGTCATGGCCGACATTCCCGGGCTGATCGAGGGGGCGGCCGAGGGGGCCGGGCTCGGCATCCGCTTTCTCAAGCACCTGCAGCGAACGCGCGTGCTGCTGCATCTGGTGGACCTCGCGCCACTCGATCCGCAGGCCGATCCGGTGCGCGATGCCCGGGCGATCGCCGCGGAGCTGCGAAAGTTCAGCCGCCAGCTCGCGGCCAAGCCGCGCTGGCTGGTGATCAATAAGCGTGATCTGCTGCCCGATGAGCAGGCGCAACGGCGCGCCGCGGACATCGTGCGGCGCCTGCGCTGGCGCCGCCCACACTTCCTGATCTCCGCCGCCACCGGTCGCGGTACGCGCGAGCTGGCCGAGGCGCTGATGCGCCGGCTCGAGGCGCGCGCCGGGGGCAAGGGGAGCGGCGCGGGCAGGGCGGGCAAGCCAGGCAAGCGAGGCAAGCCAGGCAAGCCGGGCGAGGCGGACACGACGGACACGGCGGGCATGGCCTGACCCTTTGGGCGAGAATGCGTCATGCGCAACAGCAAAGTCCGCGCGCGCATCGCGGCCGGCAAGCTGCGGCTGCGCATCCGTGACCTGCGCAATCTCGGTACGCGCTCCGAGCGCATGCTCGCGCGCATCGGCGTGCACAGCGCCGAGGAGCTGCGGCACCGGGGAGCCGTGCGCGCGTTCTACGAGCTCAGGCGAGCCGGGATTTCCCCGTCACTGAACATGCTGTGGGCACTGGCGGGTGCATTGGAACCCTGGCCCGAGGGGCGCCACTGGCGCGAGGTGGCCCGGGGGGACGAGCGGCTCTCGCTGCTGCTGTCGCTCGAGGACTACGAGCGCGCCGGCTGAGCGGCGGGGTCGCCGGCCGAGCGGCGACGGTCGCGGACTAGCTGGCGACGGTCGCGGACTAGCTGGCGCCGCCGCCCGCGGTGCTGGCGGCGCTCGCCAGCGACTTGAGGCGCGCCGCGAGGCGGCTCTTGTGGCGGTCGGCCTTGTTGCGATGAACGATGCGCTTGTTGACCAGCGTGTCGATGAGCGGCGCGGCGGTCTGGTACCGCTGCCGGGCCTCCTGCAGGTCGCCCTTGGCAATGGCGTCATTCACGCGGCGTACCGCCGTGCGCATGCGCGAGCGTAGCGCGACATTGCGCGCGCGGTGCTTCTCAGCCTGCTGAGCGGCCTTTTCGGCCGATTTGGTGTTCGCCAAGGTCTGCTCCGATGAGGGTCGCGTAGTGTGCGGAAGGGACCCGGAGCTTGTCAACGCGGGGCTGCGTCAAATCCACTATACTTTTGAATTCACATTGCATCAGGGGTCATGGAGCTCATCCGCGGATCTGCGCTGGGCCAGCAAGGCGACTGTGTCGTGACGATCGGCAGCTTCGATGGCATTCACCTCGGCCATCGGGCGCTGATCGAGCGGCTGCTGTGGCACGGGCGGCGCCTGGCGCTGCCGACCCGGCTGCTCACCTTCGAGCCGCTGCCGCGCGAGTTCCTGCAACCGCACGATCCACCCGCACGGCTGACGAATCTGCGGGAGCGCTGGCACCTGCTGCTGGACACCGGGGTCGAGCGGCTGTGGCTGCTGCGCTTCGACGCGGCGCTGCGCCGCTCGTCGGGAGTGCAGTTCATGCAGCTGCTGGCCGCGGCGCACGCGCGTGTGGTCGTGGTGGGCCACGACTTTCGCTTCGGGCATCGCGGGGAGGCGAGCGCCGATTGGTGCGCGGCGCATGCCGAGCGGTTCGGCTTCACGGTGGACGTGGTGGCGCCGGTACAGGTGAACGGCGAGCGCGTCAGCAGCGGCCGGGTGCGCACGGCGTTGGAGACGGGCGATTTCGCGGCCGCGCGGCGCTGGCTCGGGCGAGCGTATGCGATGTGCGGGCGGGTGCGGGCGGGCGATCGGCTCGGGCGCACGCTCGGCTTTCCGACCGCGAACATCGCGGTGAAGCGCCGGCGGGTGCCGCTCAGCGGCGTGTTCGCGGTGCGCGTGACGGGCGTGCCGGGGGCGGCCGGCGCGCTGCCGGGCGTGGCGAACCTCGGCACGCGCCCCATGCTCGGCGGGCGACAGATGCTGCTCGAGGCGCACCTGTTCGACTTCGACGGCGACCTGTACGGCCGCGAGCTGTCGGTGGAATTTGTCACGCGGCTGCGCGATGAGCTGACGTTCGCGTCGATGGAGGCGATGGTGGCGCAGATGCGGCGCGACGCGGCGCAGGCGCGCGGCATTCTCGGGGCGATCGCGAGGTAGCGAGTGAGCGATTACAGAGACAGCGTGAATCTGCCGCAGACGCAGTTCCCGATGAAGGCGAATCTGCCGCTGCGCGAGCCCGAGCAGCTGCGGCGCTGGAGCGATCTGGGAATCTATCAGCGCATGCGCGCCGTGAGTCGCGGGCGTCCCGCGTTCGTGCTGCACGATGGCCCGCCGTACGCCAACGGTGCGATCCATCTCGGCCACGCGGTCAACAAGGTGCTGAAGGACATCATCGTCAAATCGCGCACGCTCGACGCACAGGACGCTCCCTACATTCCGGGTTGGGACTGCCATGGCCTGCCGATCGAGCTGGCGGTGGAGAAGCAGCACGGCAAGCCGGGCCAGAAGCTCGACGCGGCGGCGTTCCGGGCCGCGTGCCGCGCCTTCGCGAGCGAGCAGATCGCCGCGCAGCGCGCCGATTTCGAGCGCCTCGGGGTGTTCGGCGACTGGGAACATCCCTATCTCACGATGGATCCGCGCTACGAGGCGCAGCAGATCCGCGCACTCGGCCGCATCATCCGCAACGGCCACCTGTACCGCGGGGCGAAGCCCGTGCACTGGTGCCTGGACTGCCGCTCGGCGCTGGCGGAGGCGGAGGTCGAATACGAAGAGGCGCTCTCGCCGGCGATCGACGTCGCTTTCGCGGTCGAGGATGTCGCGGACTTCGCGCGCCGCACCGGCATCGAGGCGGCGCGCCTGGGACCGGCGGTGGCGGTGGTCATCTGGACCACCACGCCCTGGACGCTGCCCGCCAACGAGGCGGTGGCGCTGCGCGATGAGTTCGAGTACCTGGCCGTGGCGGTGCCCGCCGTCGCGGTGGCGGGGCGGCGCGTGCTGGTGCTCGCCGCCGCCCTCGCGGCGCGCTGCCTCGAGCGCTACGGGTTGAGCGACGGCGCGGAGGAGCTCGGCCGCTTCCCCGGCCGCGTGCTCGAGGGACTCGCGCTGGCACATCCGTGGCTGCCGCGATCGGTACCGGTGATTCTCGCCGAGCACATCACGCTGGACACCGGTACCGGCGCGGTGCACACGGCGCCGGCGCACGGTCAGGAGGATTATTTGGTCGCGGCCCGCTACGGGCTGCCGGTCGTGAACCCGGTCGGCCCGGATGGGCGCTTCGCCCCGGAGACCGCGCTGGTGGGCGGGCTGCCCGTGGCCAAGGCGAACGAACTGATCATCGCGGAGCTGGCGCGGCGCGGTGCGCTGCTGCACCGGGAGGCGCTGCGCCACAGCTATCCACACTGCTGGCGGCATCACTCCCCGCTGATCTTCCGCGCCACGCCGCAGTGGTTCATCAGCATGGACCGGTACGGCCTGCGCGAGCATGCGCTGCGCGACATCCGCGCGGTGCGCTGGACGCCGAGCTGGGGCGAGCAGCGCATCACCAGCATGATCGCCGAGCGGCCCGACTGGTGCATCTCGCGCCAGCGCACCTGGGGCGTGCCGCTGGCGCTGTTCGTGCACAAGCAGACTGCGGCCCTGCACCCGCGCACCGAGGAGCTGCTCGAGGCGGTCGCCGCGCGCGTGGAGCGCGGCGGCATCGACGCCTGGTTCGCGCTGGATCCCGCGGAGCTGCTCGGCGCGGCGGCCGCCGAGTACGACAAGCTGCCGGACGTCATGGACGTGTGGGCGGACTCGGGGCTGTCGTTCGAGTGTGTCGCGGCGCTGCGGCCGGATTTTACCGCGCCCGTGGACCTCTACCTCGAGGGCTCCGACCAGCACCGCGGCTGGTTTCACAGCTCGCTGCTGATGTCCGAGGCGCTGTATGCGCGCGCGCCCTACCGCGCCGTGCTCACGCACGGCTTCACGGTCGACGAGCAGGGCCGCAAGATGTCCAAGTCGCTCGGCAACGGCATCGAGCCGCAGGACATTCTGCGCACTCTCGGCGCCGACGTGCTGCGCCTGTGGGTCGCGGCGACCGATTACGCGCACGAGATGAGCCTGTCCCAGGAGATTCTCAAGCGCATCACGGATTCGTACCGGCGGATGCGCAACACGGTGCGCTTCCTGCTGGGCAATCTCGCTCAGTTCGATCCCGCGCGCGACGCGCTCGGGGTCGCCGAGCTGGTGGCGCTGGATCGCTGGGCGATCGCGCGCACGCGCGCGCTGCAGGCGCAGATCATCGAAGCGTACCGCAGCTTCGCCTTCCACCTGATCTACCAGAAGATCCACAACTTCTGCGTCGTGGACCTGGGCGGGCTGTACCTGGACATCCTCAAGGATCGCCTGTACACGACTCCGGCCTCGAGCCGCGCGCGCCGCTCGGCGCAGACCGCGCTGTGGCACATCGCCGAGAGCATGGTGCGCTGGCTTGCGCCGATCCTGCCGTTCACCGCCGAGGAGATGTGGCGCCATCTGCCCGGCGACGCGCCAGCGCCAGCGCCGGCGCCGGGTGTGGCCGCGGCCGGCCGGGCCGAATCGGTGTTCCTGACGCTCTGGCACGAGCCTCCGGACCCGGGAGCCGCAGCCATCGACTGGGACGCGCTGATCGCGCTGCGCGCCGACGTGGCGCGCGAGCTGGAGCGGCTGCGGGTGGCCGGCGCGATCGGGGCGCCGCTGGATGCGCAGCTCGAATTGTGGTGCGCGCCGGAGCCGTACGCGCGCCTCGCGCCGCTCGGCGAGGAGCTGCGCTTCTTCATGATCACCTCCGAGGCGCGCGTGCATCCGGTCGCGGCCGGGCAGGCGCTGGCGCTGTCCGCGGAGGTGGCGCGCTCGCCGGCCGGCGTGCCCACCGAGGCGGTGCCGGCGCTGGCCAACCCGGGCGTGTGGATCCGTGTGCGGCCCTCGAGCGAGCCCAAGTGCGTGCGCTGCTGGCAGCACCGGGCCGATGTGGGCGCGAGCGCCGAGCATCCGCAGCTGTGCGGGCGCTGCATCACCAACCTGTCGCTGCCCGGCGA
>Ga0335072_10017191_pt1 | contig 10232 bp, 9 predicted proteins | sample Lox_Sample_21_FD_206725 | JGI IMG/M metagenome (GOLD analysis project Ga0335072, IMG submission 206725) | Soil microbial communities from Loxahatchee National Wildlife Refuge, Florida, United States - Lox_Sample_2.1 | ecosystem: Environmental > Terrestrial > Soil > Wetlands | place: USA: Florida...
GTCGTCGGCGAGGCCGCCGACGGCGCCGAAGTGCCCGCCGCGGTGGACGCGCACGCGCCCGACATCGTGCTGATGGACCTGCGCATGCCGCGCACGGACGGGATCACCGCCACCCGCCGGCTGCGGGCCCGCCCGCGGGCCCCGGAAGTCATCGTGCTGACCACCTTCGACGCCGACGAGAACGTGCTCGGCGGCCTGCGGGCCGGCGCCAGCGGCTTCCTCCTCAAGGACTCCCCGCCCGCCCAGATCGTCGAGGCGATCCGCCGCGTCGCGGCCGGCGAGCCCATCCTCTCCCCCGCGATCACCCGCCGGCTGATGGACCGCGCGGTCTCGGAGTCCGGCACCCGCGACCGCGCCCGCGCGGCGCTGGCGGACCTGACCGCCCGGGAGCAGGAGGTCGTGCTCGGCATCGCCAGAGGCGAGACCAACGCCGAGATCGCCGCCCGCCTCTACATGAGCGTCGCGACCGTGAAGGCCCACATCACCCACATCCTGACCAAACTCGGCGCCACGAACCGCACCCAGATCGCGCTGCTCGCCCACGACGCTGACCTGGTCTAAGGGATAGGGCCACCGCCACGCACTTGCATACAGAGCGTGACACGATGAATGCAATTTGCAGTGACGTTTTTCGTAACCAGCGCATACTTCCCAGATCACCACGCTCGTGCCATCGTTAGGACCGAAGGCTCCATGTGCAAGGAGTGAGCGGGATGGCACGCATTGTCGTCATCGGCGGGGGTCTGATAGGTCTCGCCACCGCGCAGCTAGTCGCTTTGCAGGGGCACGACGTCACCGTCCTCGAACGCGACCCCGAGCCGCCGCCCGCAACCTCACGCCAGGCCGCCGACCGCTGGGAACGGCTCGGCGTCATGCAGTTCCGCCAGCCGCACTACCTGCTCCCGCAGGGCCAGCGCCTGCTGGACGAGTACATGCCCGAGGTGGCGAGTGTGCTCGAAAGCGCCGGGGCCGTTCCGCACAGCATGCTGTCCGCGATGCCGCCGGGCATCACCGACCGGGCCCCGCGCCCCGGTGACGAGAAGTTCCGCACCCACGCCGCGCGCCGCCCGGTCCTCGAGCACGCGATGGCCGGGGCGGTCGGCAAGCTCGTGGAGATCCGCCGCGGCGCGCGGGTCACCGGGCTGCTGACGACCAGGTCGCGGCAGGTGACCGGCGTCCGGCTGATGGACCGCGCCGAACTGAACGCCGACCTGGTCATCGACGCCATGGGCCGGGGATCCCCGCTGCCGGTCTGGCTCGACGCGGCCGGCCTGTACGAGGTCGCCGAGCGAGCCGAAGACGCCGGCTTCACCTACTACTCCCGGTTCTTCCGCGCCCGCCCGGGCCAGACCCCGCCAGCGCCGCTGACCGGCAACGTCACGCCGTTCGACTGCTACTCCATCCTCACGTACCCGGCGGACGCGAGCACCTGGTCGGTGACGGTCGCCATCCACGCCAGCGACCGCGCGCTCAGGAAGCTGCGCGAGGAACGGCACTGGACCCGCCTGGTCAGCGAATGCCCGCTGCACGGCCACCTGATCGAGCGCGGGGAGCCGGTCACCCCGGTGCTCGCCGCGGGCGGCGTCGTGAACCGGATCCGCGCCGTCGTCCGGGCCGGGGTCCCGGTCGCGACCGGCGTGCTCAGCGTCGGCGACGCGTGGGCAACCACCAGCCCGGCCCTCGGCCGGGGCGTGACGCTCGGCCTCATGCACGCCGGCATCGTGGCCGAAGCGGTCGCCGATCACGTCAAGGACCCGCTCACGCTCGCGCTCGAGTACGACCGGCTGACCAGGCAGCGGTTGCTCCCCTGGTACCGGAACACGGTGTACCTGGACAACCACCGCATCGCGGAGATCGCCGCGGTCATCGAAGGGCGCTCCCCGCGCCAGGAAGACACCGACCTGGCGGGCGCCCCGCTGCGGGACCTGCTGACGGCGATGACGTGGGACGCGGGCGTGTTCCGCGCGCATGCGGAGATGATCGCGATGCTGGCGCCGCCGCAGGAGATCATGAGCCGCCCCGGCCTGGCGCGCGCGATCACCGCGGCCGCCGACGGCCGCGACCCGTGGATTGCCCCTGGACCGACTCGCACCGAGGTGCTAAAGATGCTGTCGTGATTGTCAGCTCAAGCGGCGCCGACCTGTACGTCGAAGACCACGGCGACGGCGCCCCGGTTATCTTGCTGCACGGCTGGCCTGACTCCTCGGCGCTGTGGCGCGAGCAGGCCCCCTTCCTGGCCGCCAACGGCTTCCGCGCCATAACGCCGGACCTGCGCGGTTTCGGCCGCAGTGCGCGCCCGGACGACGTGGACAGTTACCGGCTGACCAACTCGGTCGCCGACGTGGCGGCCATCCTCGACGCCTACGAGGTCGGCAAGGCACACGTTGTCGGGCACGACTGGGGCGCGGCGGTGGCCTGGCTGGTCGCGATGTACCTCCCGGACCGGGTGCAAACGCTCACCGTCCTGTCGGTGCCGCACCTGGGCGTGCCGGTGACGGCGCGCCAGCGCGAGATGGCCTGGTACCAGCTGTTCTTCCAGTTCGAGGGGGTCGCGGAAGCCAACCTGACCCACGACGACTGGGCCATGTTCCGCGAGCTGGCCCCCGGCTACGCCGACGTCGAACGCGCGATCGCCGACCTGTCGAGGCCCGGCGCGCTCACCGCCTCCCTGAACTGGTACCGCGCCAACCTCGCGCCCCGGATGCCCGGCCCGAGCCGCGAGTTCCCGCCGGTCACGGTCCCCACGCTCGGCATCTGGTCCGACGGCGACCGGTACCTCGACGGCGCGCGGATGCGCGCCTCCGGCGACCTCGTCAAGGGCCCCTGGCGGTACGCGGAGATCACCGCCGCCAGCCACTGGATTCCGCTGGACGCCCCCGAACAGCTCAACGAGCTCCTGCTCGGCTGGCTCTCCCAATAATCCACCGAACGTAAGCGGCTGACTCGGTAACCGCTGTCCGCCGCGCTCGATGGTGGTAAACCGCCGACGCGGGTCGCGTCGCCCAGGATCGCGATGAGAGCCGTCACCGCCTCCGCCGCGTCCGGCCCGTCCGCGGACACCGTGACCCGCTGCCCGCTCGTCGCGCCCAGGCCCATGACGCCGAGCACGCTCTTCGCGTCGACGGTGCGGGCGCCAGCGGTGACCGACACCGCGGAGGAGAACCGCCCGGCCGCGACCGCCAAGGCGCCGGCCGGGCGGGCGTGCAGGTCGCCGGAGAGGGTGATCGACTCAGAGTTTGCGGGCATGCCACGCCTCCTCGGCCGCCTTCGCGACCGCCGTCAGGTCCGCGCCCCCCGCCGCGGTCACGGTGGCGGCGACCGCGCCCTCCACGAACGGGGCGTCCGCCAGGACCGCGGTCGCGCCCGGCAGGGCGCCGGGGTCCTCGAGCAGTGCCCGCACGGTGAGCACCGCGCTGCCCAGGTCGGTGAGCACGACGACGCCGGCGCCGCCGTCGGCGTGGCGCACCGCCCGTTCCACCTTCGCCGCGCTGGTCCCGAGCCCGCCGTCGTCGGTGCCGCCCGCGGCGGCCACCGTGACGGTCCCGCCGCTGACCTGGGCGGCCAGGTCGGCCGCGCCCTCGGCGAGCGAGACGCTGTGCGATACCAGCACGATCCCTACCTGTGTCATGGCCTATCCTGAATGTTGTTCGGTATCGCTGAATCACAGTCGGCTGAATAGGAAGAGGTCTGATGATCCAGTCGGTGCAGCGCGCGGCCCAGATCCTCGTCGTCCTCGGCTCCGGGACGCCGCGCCTTGGCGTCACGGAGATCGCCGACCGGCTGGGGCTGGCCAAGCCCACCGTGCACGGGCTGCTGCGCACGCTGGAGGCCCACGATCTTGTCGCCCAGGACCCCGACACCGGCAAGTACAGTCTCGGCCCCGGCGTGCTTCAGCTCGGCAACGCCTACCTGGATGGCTCGGAGTTGCGGGCCAGGTCGCTGCGCTGGGCCGAGTCCCTCGCCCAGCAGGCCGGCGAGGCGGTCTGGGTAGCGACGCTGTCCGGGAGCCGCGTGATCGTGCTGCACCACGTGTTCCGCCCGGACAACACTGTGCAGATCCTCGAGGTCGGCGCCGCGATCCCGTGGCACGCCTCCGCGCTCGGCCACGCGATCGTGGCGAACCTGCCCGCCTCGCAGCGCGCCCAGGCCCTCGCCGCCGACCTGACACCGCTGACCGGCCGGACCAAGACGACCCGCAACGCACTGACGCGGGCGCTCACCCAGGTGCGCGGCGCCGGCTACGCGGTGGAGAACGAGGAAGCGACCGTCGGCGACGCGGGCATCGCGGCGCCGATCCTGGGCCGCGATGACCTGGTCGCGGGCGCCATCGGCGTGGTCGGCTCCGCCGACCGGCTGCTCGCCCAGGAAAACCGCGACGACCTGATCCGCTCGGTCGTCGCCGCGGCCCGCGCGATCTCCCGTGACCTGGGCGCCGGCCGCGGCGGCGTCGCCCTGTCCGCACTGTGAAGCCGGCTCGGGACGGTGATCACTCGGCATCGGGACTCGCTGCCCTCGCGGCCGCGTCGGCCGCGTTAACCTCGGTGATCCACTGCGCCACCTTCGCCACGCTGGCGGCGCCGACGCTGACCGTGCGGACGCCGAGGCCGAGCAGCAGCGGCAGCACTGCCGGGTCGGCGGCCGCGTCGCCACAGACGGACACGCCGATCCGGGCCTGCCGCGCGGCATGAGTGACCGCGCCGATGGCAGCCAGCACGGGACGTTCTGACGCGGCGGACGGATGGAGCGCGACGCGGTCCATGCCGAGGACGTCAGCGGTCAGGTCGTTCGTTCCTATGGAGAAGAAATCGACGTGCTCCGCGAAGCTCGCGGCGGCGGCGGCGGTGCCGCCCACCTCGACCATGATGCCGAGCGGCGGCGGGTCCGTCCCGGCCGCCTTCGCGGCCCGCGCCAGCTCGGCGCGGACGTGGCGCACCTCGTCCAGCGAGCGGACCATGGGGATCATGACGCTGAGGCCGGCGCCGCCGCCGGCCTGGAGGATCGCGGCGAGCTGGGCGGCGAGCGCGCCGGGGGCGGCGAGGAACGCGCGCAGGCCCGCGGCGCCGGGGAACGGCGGGATCTTGTCGCCCGAGAAGTCGAGCAGCCGGACCACGGCACGCTTCCCCGCGAGCAGCCGCAGGATGGGCTCGAGCCCGGCCACATGCTCCTCGCGGGACGGCCAGCCACGGGCCCGGATGAACGGGATCTCGGTGCGGAGCAGCCCGACGCCGGCCGCGCCGTTCGCGAGCCCGAGCCGGGTCTCGGCCGCCGACGCGACGTTGCACAGCACGGTGACCGGCTCACCGTCGGCCGTGTGCACCTGCCCCGCCTGCGCCGCCCGCCCGGCCTGCGCGCCGCGACGCTTCTTGCCGTTGTCAGCCGTCAGAGGGGGGCGCCGGGCCAGGTCAGCGCGGGCCAGGTCGGCGGGTGAGGGGTCGACGGCTAGTTCCCCGGCCGTGGCGTCGAGAACGGCCTGGTGGCCTGCGGGCGCGGTGAGCACCTCCGGGTCGGCGCCCGCGAGCATCGGCAGGCCGAGGCCGCGGGCGACGATCGCCGCGTGCGAGCTGGCCCCGCCGCCGACCGAGACCGCCCCGGCGAGGTTGCCGTCGTCGGCGAGCCGGATGAGGTCCGCGGGATCAACCTCGCGCCGGACCACGATGAACGGGCCGTCTGGCGGCGCCGCCGGCGCACCGCCGGCCAGCCGGGCGATGACCGCCTCGGCGGCCTGGCGGACATCGCCGGCGCGCTGTGCCAGGTCGGGGTCGGGCAGCGCCTCCAGGATCGCGGCCTGCGCCTCCGCGGCGTCGCGCACCGCGGTCGCGGCCACCGGCGCCGACGCCGGCAGCGCGGCGACCGCGGGGGCGGACAGGGCCGGGTCGGCCGCGATCAGCGCGCCGATCTGGACGATGTCGGCCTCCTGGTCGCGCTCCTCCGCGCGGAGCCGCGCCGCGAGTTCCGTGCGCTCGGCGGCGACCGCCGCGAAGGCGGCCCGGACGGTGTCGGCGGTCACCATGGCGGTCGCTCCGGCTAGCCCGTCCGTGGGCGTGTCGGGCAGGTACAGCTCCCCCGCGGCCACCCCCTCGGAAACCGGCTCGCCCCGGTACCTCGTCATGGGGTAGCCGGTCATCGCTCGCCGGTATTTCCGCCGGCGGCATCCCGCAGGGCCGCCAGGATCAGCGCGGTGGACGCGGCGCCCGGGTCCTCGTGGCCGACGCTGCGCGGGCCGAGATACGAGGCACGGCCCTTGCGCGCCTGCATCGACACGGTGGCGGCCGCGCCCGTCGCGGCGGCCTCGGCGAGCGCGGCCAGCGCGGCGTCCGGCGCCGCTCCCTCCGCGATCGCCTTGCCGAACGCCCGGGTCGCCGGGGCGAGCGCGTCCACCATCGTCTTGTCTCCCTCGCGGGCCGCGCCCAGCTGCTGCACGCCGGCCAGTGCGGCCTCCAGGGCCTGCTCGAGCACGAGCAGGTCCACGGTGGCGGCCGTGCCCAGGGCCTTGCCAGCCCGGCGGAACGCCACCCCGTACAGCGGCCCGGACGCGCCGCCCACTTTGGAGATCAGCGTGCTGCCCGTGAGCGTCAGGACCGCGCCCGGACTGGCCGGGCGCGGTGCCGCCGCGTCGATCGCCGCGGTCACGGCGGCGAAGCCACGGGCCAGGTTGGTCCCGTGGTCGGCGTCGCCGATCGCCGCGTCCAGCTGGGTGAGGTGGTCACGGTTGGCCTCGATCACGGCCGCGGCCGAGACGATCCAGGCGAGGAAGACATCGGTGTCCATGGGAACTAGCGTCCCCACCTCAGGGCTGGCGTGTCCACCGGCGCGTCCCACAACCTGGTGAGCTCGGGCGTCAGGCCACACGCGGTAACCGAGAAGCCCTGCATCTCCAGGCTGGTGATGTAGTTGCCGACGAGGCTGCGGGCGATCCGGCCGCCGCGCGCCGTGACGTACTGCGCGACCTCCTCGTACAGGACGTACAGCTCGATGAGCGGGGTGCCGCCCATACCGTTCACCATGACGAGCAGCTCGCCGTCCAGCGGGATATCCGCGGCGATCGCGTCCAGGGCCACCGCCGCGAGCTCCCCGGCCGACCGCATCGGGCCACGCGTCCGGCCGGGCTCGCCGTGGATGCCGATGCCCAGCTCGATCTCGGAGTCGTCGAGCTCGAACGTCGGCTTGCCCGCCGCTGGGGTGATGCACGAGCTCAGCGCCACCCCGAACGACCGGGACCGCTCGTTCACCTCGCGCGCCACGGCGGCGACCGCGGCCAGGTCCGCGCCTTCCTCGGCGAGCGCGCCCGCGATCTTCTCGACGAACACGGTCGCGCCGGTCCCGCGCCGGCCGGCGGTGTACAGCGAGTCCTCGACCGCCACATCGTCGTTGACCACCACGCTGGCGACCTCGATGTCCTCGTCGTCGGCGAGTTCGGCGGCCAGCTGGAAGTTCAGCACGTCGCCCGTGTAGTTCTTCACCACGTGCAGCACGCCCGCGCCGCCGTTGACCGCCTTGGTGGCGAGCAGCATCTGATCGGGCACCGGGGAGGTGAAGACTTCGCCCGGGCAGGCGGCGTCAAGCATGCCGTAGCCGACGAACCCGCCGTGCAGGGGCTCGTGCCCGGAGCCGCCGCCGGACACCAGGCCGACCTTGCCCGCCTTCGGGCCGCCGACCCGTGTGATGATCTTGTTCGCCACGTCGACAGACAAGGACGGGTGCGCGGCGGCCACGCCCTTCAGGGCGTCCGTGACCACGCTGTCGGCCGAGTTGATGAGTTTCTTCATGACGCCGCTCCGCTCACTGGCTGCTGTGCTGGCACTGGTGGCACGTCCTGGTCGGCCGCCACCTCGGGCGCCAGGCTGGTCAGCGCGGCGTCCTTGCGGACCCGGGCGATCCCGACGTACGCGAAGCCGCCGAGCACGCCGCCGATCACCTCACCGATCACGTACACGGGCACCTGTGCCCACGACACCGTTCCGCCGAACGCGTCCTGCATGAACACGGCGCCGAGGTAACGCGCGGGGTTGATCGCCGCCCCGGTGGCCGGGCCGAGGATGATGATGATCGCGAAGACCACCGAGCCGATCGCCATCGGCGCCCAGCCGGGCACCGCGCGGTGGTCGATCACGCCGAAGATGACGAACACGAGCATGAACGTGCCGATCGCCTCGATCAGGCCCGCCCGGCCCCAGCCCATCGTGGCCGCGTGATAGCTGGTCACCCCGCCGCCCGCGGCGACGGCGGTCGCGCGGCCAAGGGTGAGGAAGATGGCCGCGGCGCCGGTGACCGCGCCGACGACCTGGGCGCCGATGTAGCCGGGCACCTCCCGCCACGGGAACTTGCCGGTCACCGCCAGGGAGAGCGTGACGGCCGGGTTGATGTGGCCGCCGGAGATGTGCCCGATCGCGTACACCGCGCCGACGATGACGAGCATGAACGCGAACGAGATGATGCCCAGCTGGGCCATGGAGAACGGCACCTTGGTGCCTGCCGCGATCACGCCGGTGGCCGCCGCCGATCCGGCGCCCACGTAGACGAGGAACGCGGTGCCGATGGCTTCGGCGAGGAGTTTCTGGGGGGTCGATGGTGGTGCTGCCATACGGTTCGCCTCCCTTGGCGAAGCTATCTCACTCCGAATCGCGTTCGACATTGCCGAACAGCGTTTGACGGCAACGTACGCCAGCGCGTCGCACCCGTCAAGAGGCCGGCCGGCGTAGGCTCCGGGAGATGTGGCCTCTCGCGTGACCGGGATCGACGCGAGCCGGGGCGGCTGGGTGGCGGTCACGCTGTCCGGCGACGACGGCGTCAGCGTCACCGTCGCGAGCACGCTCGACGTGCTAGCACTCGAGGGCGTCACCGGCATCGACATGCCACTAGGCCTGCTCGCGGCGGGCTGGCGCACCGCCGACCTGCTAGCGCGGCGCGCGCTCGGGCGGCGAGGGTCGTCCGTGTTCGCGATCCCGCCGCGCCCGGTGTGGGAGGAACCGCGCTACGCCGACGCGAACCGGCGCTGCCGCGAGCTCACCGGGCGCGGCATGTCCGCGCAGGCGTGGGGACTGCGGGGCAAGCTGCTCGAGGCGGACGCGTTCCGCCGCGGCGCGAAGCCACAACTCCATGAGGTGCGGCTCTACGAGGTGCATCCCGAACTGTCGTTCGCCGCGCTCGCGGGCGCGCCGCTCGCCGACAGCAAGCACACACCCAGCGGGCTGGCTACCCGCCGCGCGCTGCTCGCGGCGGCGGGCATCGTCGTGCCGCCCCGCGTGCGCGGCGCCGCCGAGGACGACCTGCTCGACGCGGCCGCGGTGGCGTGGAGCGCCCGCCGCATCGCGGCGGGCACGGCGATCATCCTCACCGATCAAGCCCAGCGAGCCGACGACGCGAAAGAAATCGCGATCCGTTATTAGGTGATTGAGCCGCAAGGGGGCCGCCGGGCGCGGTGCCGACTCACGCGCCCGGCCGGTCCCCGGCCCTCCCCCTCCTGAAGGCCGCGGGCCGTCCCGGGCGTCACGCGCCCCGCGGCCCCCAACGGCCCCCTCGCGCCCCGTCCGCGCGTCGGTTGAGACACCGAGTCTAATGTCTCATGTACCGTATTGCAGCACATAAGCAGTTCATTTCTTGATAGAGACACAAGAGTCCCCTTGAGGACATAAAAGTTCTCTTAGGGACACAAGAGGCGATGTGGGGGGCAACGATGGCGGTCCGGCCCGAACGAGTGCCGGCGGAGGAAGTCAGGCAGCGGATGCTTGACGCGGGACGGGATCTGGCGCTCGAGGCCGGCGCGGCGCTCACGATCGAGCACCTGCGGCTCGAGGAGGTCATCCAGCGGGCCCGGGTGCCGCGCAGCTCGGTGTACCGGATGTGGCCCTACAAGGATGAGTACATCGATGACCTGCTCTGCTACCTCGCCGGGGTCGGCAACTGGTTCAACGAGCGTCCCGTGTTCGACCCCGAGACCGTCAACGTGCTCATGCGGGTCCTCGAGGACAACAAGGAACTGCTCGGCAGCATGACGGGGCGCCGCTCGCTGCTGTGCGAGATGGTGCGCCTCACCGTGGCCCGCAACTACCGCGCGCTGACCGAGAGCCTGACATGGCGGCTGCACATGGCGCTGTCCGCGACCCTGGGCTCGACCCGCAGCGGCGAGGCGCGCCAGAAGATCGCCGCCTCGCTCGAGGAAGCGCAGCGGGTGTCCAGGGAGTCGCTCATGGCCGTGTTCGGGGCCGCGGCGGAGGTGCTCGGCCTGCGGCTGC
>Ga0335072_10017192_pt1 | contig 10232 bp, 5 predicted proteins | sample Lox_Sample_21_FD_206725 | JGI IMG/M metagenome (GOLD analysis project Ga0335072, IMG submission 206725) | Soil microbial communities from Loxahatchee National Wildlife Refuge, Florida, United States - Lox_Sample_2.1 | ecosystem: Environmental > Terrestrial > Soil > Wetlands | place: USA: Florida...
GCCCAATCCGCAGATCATCGTGGTGGTGTGCCGCGAGGGCAATCGTCACGTGGGCATTGCGGTTTCGCATGTTCTCGATGTGGCCGCGGGCGGAGACCTGTTTGAAGCCGGAACCGGCCAGGCCACCGGCGGGGTAACGCTGCTCAAGGAGCGCGTGACGGGCATCGTTGACCTGGGCGGCGTGGCTGCGCTGCCGGCCGGCGCAATGCAGGAAACGGAGTGGAACCAGATGGCGGAGGCAATCCAATGAGTGGTGCGGCATCAAGCTTGGGATCGAATCGTAAAGACAAGGCGGCTTCGCTGCTGGAGGTCTGCTCCGTGCGCCTCGGGCAGACGCTGTTCGGAGTGCCCATCCGGCACATTCTGGAGATTGTGGGGTCTTCGCGCCCGCAGCCTGTTCCGCTTGCCCCCGGATTTGTGGGCGGGCTGGTTCACTACCGCGGCGACGTGCTGACCACGGTGAGCCTGCGCCAGCTCCTGGGCATGACACCCAAAGAAGGAACGCAGGACATCCTGGTGATGGAAGGCGCGGCCGGATACTTTGGCCTGCTGGTGGACTCGGTGGGCGAAGTGCTTACGGTTTCACCGGCCGACTACGAACCGAATCCCTCGATTCTGGACGAGCGCCGCAGATCCTATCTGGCGGGCGCGTACAAGCTGAAGGATTGCCTTCTGGTGATGCTGGACCCGGAGCGGGTCGATCCGGTCCGGCTGGGTGCGGCGCAGGCCGCCTAGAGCCTTTTCGGTCGTTCAAGATTGGGAAAGCGCCGCAGCGTGGAGCGCTTTCGATTCACGGCTTGAGAAGCCGGCATAGCGCAAGGCGGCTCTTCACGGCGGCTCTTGCGGGTAAGGAAAGAGCCAATCGAGAACCGCCAACCGGGTTGAGAGTTGAACCGAAAAAGCTCAAGTGAATTTGCCATTGTCATGCGCAAGGAGGAAACATGCGCGCTCTGATTGTCGACGATTCCCGCTTTGTGCGGGGCTACTTGCGCGGACTGCTCGAAGAGAAGGGAATCGAGTGTGAGGAGGCCGCGGACGGTCAGGCGGCCATCGACTGCATCCATGTGGGCGAGCCGTTCGATCTTGCGCTGGTGGACTGGAACATGCCGGTGATGAACGGGCTCGACATGCTCAAGCAACTGCGCGCGGAGGGCTACTCCGACGTGAAGGTGCTGATGGTGACCACCGAGGCCGAGAACGACTACATTCTGCGCGCGCTCGATGCCGGCGCCGACGAATACCTGATGAAGCCCTTTGATGACGAGGCATTGACTGAAAAACTGGCCATGATCGGCGTGGTGGAGGCCTGAGCCATGCCGGCTGATCGGCGTAAACGCATCCTGGTGGTGGATGACTCGGCCGTGGTGCGGAGCCTGTTGCGCTCCGTGGTGTCCACTGACCAGAAGCTGGAGGTCGCCGGCACGGCGGCCGATGGCGCAACGGCGCTGGCGTCTCTTGAATCGATGCGCCCTGACCTGATCCTGCTCGACGTGGAGATGCCGGTGATGGACGGCCTGGTGACGCTGAAGCAGCTGCGCGCGCGCGGCCACAAGATGCCGGTGATCATGTGCAGCTCGCTTACCCAGCGTGGAGCCAAAGTGACCATCGAAGCACTGGCCGGCGGCGCCTCGGATTACGTAGCCAAACCGCGGGGTCAGTCGAGCCGCGAAGCCGCTATCCGCGCCCTGGCGCACGATCTCATTCCCAAGATTCACGCCCTGACGAGTCATCTTTCCGCGTCCGCAGAAGCGGTTGCGCGCGGTGCGGCGCGGCCCTCCGCGCTGCTTCCGCTGGGGCCTCCGCCCAGACCTCCGGTCACCCAGTTCGCTGCGCCGGTTGCGCCATCGGTGGTGGTGGTGGGCGTTTCCACCGGAGGCCCGGCTGCGCTCGATGTGTTTCTGCCTGCGTTGCCGGCAACATTTCCGCTGCCGGTTCTGGTTGTGCAGCACATGCCGGAGCTGTTTACCGGCCTGCTTGCCGAGCGCCTCAACGGACGCGCGAAGCTGCGCATCTGCGAGGCGGCCGAGGGCGCGATGGTTTCACCGGGAACGGTACACATTGCGCGCGGCAACTGGCACCTTGAAGTTGTGCCGGCGGCTGGCCCGTCGGCGCGGCCCACGCTCCACCTGAGCCAGGGTCCGCTTGAAAACTATTGCCGGCCCGCGGCCGATGTGCTTTTCCGATCTGCGGCCCGCGTCTATGGCGGCGCTGTGCTGGCCGTAGTGCTCACCGGCATGGGTTCCGATGGACTGAACGGTTCACGCACGATTCGCGAACAGGGCGGCAGCGTGGTGGCGCAGGATCGGGAGTCCAGCGTCGTATGGGGCATGCCGGGCGCTGTATCCCAGGCCGGCCTGGCACAAAAGATTCTTCCGCTCGACGCAATCGCACCAGAAATTCTCAGGATGGTGAGCCGTCCGCCCGCCGCAGGCGAGCCGCGCGAAGCCCACCGATTGGTTGTGTAGACATGCAGCAGACCGTCAGCGCCGACTACAGTTATCTTCGCGACCTCGTCTTCGGGCTCTCGCAAAACGTGCTCGATCCTTCGCGCGACTATCTTTTCGATACGCGCCTCTCCAAGCTGCTGCGCAACCAGGGCATGACCCATCTGGGCCAGCTGGTGAGCCACCTGCGCACCGCCCGGAATCCCACGCTGGAGCGAGCGATCGCTGAGGCGATGACCATCAACGAGACGAGCTTCTTCCGCGACACGCGGCCCTTCGAGTTGCTGCGCACCGAGCTGTTTCCCAAGCTGATTGAGGCGCGCCGCCTGCAGCGCAGCCTGCGCATCTGGAGCGCGGCCTGCTCCACCGGCCAGGAGGGCTACAGCGTGGCCATGATGCTGCTCGAGCACTTTCCACTGCTGGCAAGCTGGAATATCCGCATCGAGGGTACCGATATCTCCAACGAAGTGGTGGATAAGGCCCGGGCCGGTTCCTATCACCGCATCGAGATCAACCGAGGACTGCCGGCGCGTTTCGTGGTGCGCTACTTTGACCACCACGGTGAAGACTGGACCATCAAGCCCGAGGTTCGGCGGATGTGCAACTTTCGCCAGGCAAATCTCTGCGCGCCACAACTGCCCTTCAACCGCGCGGAAGATCGCTTCGACATCATTTTTCTGCGGAACGTGATGCTCTACTTTTCACAGGAGACGCGCAGGACACTGCTGGCCGGGATGCATCGCCTGCTGCCGCAGGATGGGATACTGTTTCTCGGCTCCAGCGAGCAGCCCGCCGACCCGTCGCTGTGGACGCCGACCCTTGCCGGCGGCACGTGCTACTTCAAGCCGCGCCAGCCGAGTTAACGGCAGCTGTCAGCTATCAGCTATCAGCTTTCAGCTAATCGCGGTTGTGATGCATGCGTGGATGCCGGAAGATCGCGCCCTGGCTTCGAGCTTTCTGTATGGAGCAGAATTGAAGCCGCTGTAGCTGCTGGGCGCGAAAGGCTGCCGGCGCACCGTCCGCTGCACATCGTGGCTGTGGCGCTTACGCTTCGAGCAGACGTTCCACTTCATCATGCAGGCGCGCGGTAATGGCGGCTTCTGTTTCTTCGGGTGCAAAGTGGATGGGCTCGCCGACGCGGACCTCGATCGTTCCTGAGCGGAACCATCTTCTGGCGCCGGCCTTCAGTTCTCCCAGGCCGCGGATGGCAACCGGCAGCACGGGCGCGCCGCTTTCCCGGGTCAGCAGACCGATTCCTGCGCGGAAGGGCGCCAGCCTGCCTTCGGCTGAGCGCGTTCCCTCGGGGAACACCAGCACGTTGTAACCGCGATCCATGGCTTTGCCTGCGTGGGCAAAGCTGGCTTGAAAGTCCCGATTGCGCGGCAGCGGAAAGACGTTGAACAAAGCCGTTACCAGAAAATAGGCCGCCGGGCCAAAAAGATAGAAGCCGTCTTTGCCGTTTGCGCGCTCCGGATTGCGCCAGTGCCGGAACTGTTCGAGCATTTCGCCCAGCATGGCCGCAGCCACGCGGCGCCGCACCCGCCCTTCGAGCGCGTACTGCACGAGCGGCGCGTCGTACGTGGTTACGTGGTTGGCAATAATCAGCAGCGGACCGGACGGGAGCGGCTTACGCGGTCCCACGACGCGCGGATTGGCGAGCAGCCAGACCAGCGGCCGCATAACCAGCTCGATAAACGCCATCCGCATCCACGCCACCGGCTTCCACCACGGCCACTCGGGATAAATGAACTGCGCGCGCGGCAAAGCGGCGGATGGGACGGCCAGCGCCTTTGCGGACGATGCCGGGAGCGGAGAGGATGACCCGTTCAGCGCTCGGGTCGCATCTCTTTGCGTTTCGTTGCCCGGCGCTTTTGGTGGCAGAGGCGCGGAAGACGGCTGCTCTTCGGCGGCGGCTGATTCCCCGGAGGCGAGCCTGCGCAACTCGCCAAGCGTCTGTGCCTCTTCGAGCAGCCCGCTGCCGGAGACAATGCCCAGTCTCTCCTCAATGGCGGAGGCGAGCTGCACGCGGCCCAGGCTGTCCAGGTGAAGGTCTTCCGCCAGCCGCTGCTCGTCTCCCACGCCGGCAGGGGTCTCGCCGGTGATCTGCGCAATGAGCGTGAGCAGCCAGTCCTGGGACGCGCCGAAGGCGCTGGCGTGTGTGCCGTTGGAGGACGCAAGCCCGTGGCCGTTCGAGGCAGCCTGCACGCGCGACAGCCACGCGGCCACGGCCTTGCGCCGCACTTTGCCCGTGGAGGTGCGCGGCAGGTCGGGCTCAGGCCACAGCACCCAGCGCCGGATGCGCTGGAACTCAGCCAGATGCTCATTGGCGTGTTCGATGGCCCTGGCGGCCAGATCGCCCGCGCCGCGCACGGCCAGCACCGCGCAGGGCTCGGGTCCGGCGGCAGTTTCCATCGCAACCACGGCGCATGCGGCTACGCCTGACTGCTCTTCCACCGCCGCTTCCATGTCTTCAGGGTGCAGGTTCATGCCCGCCGCGGTGACGATTACCTCGCTCTTGCGCCCCAGAAACCTGAGCTCGCCGGATTGCTGTTTCTCCGCGAGATCTCCGGTGGCCAGCCATTCGTCCTCGCGCGGCTTTACCTCGCCGCCCTGCCATGTGGCGCCGGAGATCATGGGCCCGCGCACGAGCACCTCGCCATCCGGTCCGAGCTTTACCTCGCGCCCGGCCAGCGGCTTGCCGATGGTGCCCTTGGCCACGTGGAAAGGATGGTTGAGGGTGATGAGCGCCGTGGTCTCGGTCATTCCATAGCCCTGCACCAGCACGAAGCCCAGCGCGTTCCAGAACTGTTCGAGTGGGCCGGCCAGCGCGCCTCCGCCGGAGACGAAAGCCCAGAATTTAAGCCCGAAGGCGCGGTGCACTTTCCGGAATCGCCACCATTTCCTGAGCGGCCCGATGGTCTTGGCCTGTGAGGTGCGTGCAGCCAGCTCCGGGTCACCGGCTTCCAGATGGGCCTTGAGCAGGGCCAGCACGCGCGGCACCGCGGCCAGTACGGAGATGCGCTCGTGCCGGATGAGCTGAATGAGCCGTGGGGCAGCCGGCCGGATCTCGAAGTGCACCTCGGCCTTCAGGATGGGCGGAATCCACAGGCCCATTGTCTGCCCGAAGACGTGGCTCAGCGGCAGCGTGTGCAAAACGCGCAGCGGACGCACCAGCCACTCGTAGCGCATGTAAGGCCGGGCGCCTTCCTCAATGGGGCCAAACGAAGCCAGCACATTGCCGTGAGTGAGCACAACGCCCTTGGGATCGCCCGTGGTGCCCGAGGTGAAGAGAATCTCCAGTGGCGTGTTGTGAGAGAGGCCGGCAACCGGACCAGCCTCTTCAGAGGGCAGGCCGGCGGCCCAGTCTTCAAAAGCCAGATGTGGGAAATCGGGGCTGGCGATACTCTCCACCGCGGCGCCGTTTCCGTTCTTTTTGAGGCAGGCGGTGGGAGCGCATGGTCCAAGCTGGCTGAGCAGCATCGAGTCGCCCACAGCCAGCCTGGGCTTTACGTCAGCGGCTACGCGCAGGGCAAACTCCGCGGTCCCGTGAGCGTCCAGCGGGACGGCCAGCACTCCGCGCAGCAGGCAACCATGAAAAGCCGCAATCCACTCGGCGCTGTTTTCGCCCCACAGCAGCACCCGGTCGCCCATGCCGATGCCGCGGCGTTCGAGCAGTGCGGCAAACCGGCCGGCCAGCCGCGCCAGCTCGGCATACGTTGTGACGCGCCTGCGGTTGCCCTGATAGCGCACCACGGCGATTGCGCCGTCCAGGCGGCGAAAGTCGTCGAGAAGTGTGGCTAAACTCTCTCGCATCTGCGCTATGCCACGTTTATGGTAAGGGATTGCGGTGCTGCGTCACGGGATTTGCCGGCTCGCCCACTTCGTTGGACTGAGTGAGGCGTCATAAAGATTCTTGAAGACGTCTCATCTTCGCTTTGTATTCGCTGCCTGACTACGTTAATCTGAAAACCGGCGTGTTCCATGTCAGTTGACCGGCCCAATCCGGATGCGTCCTCTGACGCGCTTGCCTGCTTCCACCCGGTTACCGCGGCCTGGTTTCGGGCCGTGTTTGAAGGGCCCACGGCGCCGCAGCGGCTGGGCTGGCCGGTGATTGCGCGCGGCGAGAGCGCACTGATTCTGGCGCCGACGGGCACCGGTAAAACGCTCACCGCCTTTCTCTGGTGCCTGGACCGGCTGATGCTTGGGGCTGGGTCAACTCGCGTCCCTCACATTCATGAGCGGGCACTTGAGGGGGCACATGAGCGAGCACATGGGCAGCCTGTGCCGGAAGAGGCGGGAAGCGATGCCGGCCCGGCGGGCAGCCGCGGCTGCCGCATTGTTTACGTTTCGCCGCTCAAGGCCCTGGCCGTGGACGTGGAGCGCAATCTTCGCTCGCCGCTGGTAGGCATGGCCAACATGGCGCGCCGCATGGGCGTGCCGTTCCACGACCCCGCGATCAGCGTGCGCACCGGCGACACGCCGCAACGGGAGCGCGCACGCTTCGCCCGCCATCCGGCTGAAATCCTCATCACCACGCCCGAGTCTCTCTACCTGCTGCTCACTTCGCAGGCCTCCGACGCCCTGCGCACGGTCGAGACGGTGATCATCGACGAGATCCATGCGCTGGTGCCCACCAAGCGCGGCGCGCACCTTTCGCTTTCACTCGAGCGGCTCCAGGCTCTGGTGAAGAAGCCCATCCAGCGTATCGGCCTGTCTGCCACGCAGCGCCCGCTGGAGGAAGTGGCACGCTTTCTGGGCGGAGTGGAGGTTCAGAGATCGGAGGTCAAGGATCCGAGATCAGAGAGCAAGGATCAGGGATCTGTAATCAGGGACCAGAGATCGGGGGCCGGGGACGACGAAGCCGAGGATGGTCCATCGGCGCGCGAGGGGCTGTCTGGGCCGTCAGATCCCTCCTGGTCCGCCGAAGTTCCCGAGCCGCAGAGCCTGCGCTATCGGCCGGTGACCATCGTGAACGCCGCCGCGCCCAAGCAGCTCCGGCTGCGCATCGAGGTTCCGGTGGAAGATATGGCACGGCTGGGCGAGATGGAGGAGATCCCCAGCGGTCCGGCCTCGCAGATGCCGCGCCGCGTCTCCATCTGGAACGCGATTCACCCGCGGCTGCTTGAGATCATTCGCGAGCGCAACTCGACCATCCTCTTCGTGAATGCGCGCCAGATTGCCGAGCGGCTCGCCGGCGCGCTCAACGAGCTGGCCGGCGAGCCCATCGCACGCGCCCACCACGGCTCGCTGGCCGCAGCGCAACGGGCGGTGATCGAAGAGCAGCTGAAGGCCGGCCAGATTCGCGCGCTGTGCGCCACCTCCACGCTGGAGCTGGGCATCGACATGGGCGCTGTCGACCTGGTGATCCAGATCGAGTCGCCGCCCTCGGTGGCCAGCGGCATGCAGCGCATAGGCCGCGCGGGACACAGCGTGGACGCGGTTTCAGAAGGCGTCATCTTTCCCAAGTACCGCGCTGACCTGGTGGCCTGCGCCGCCGTTACCCGCGCCATGCACGAGGGGCAGATCGAGTCCACGCGCTATCCGCGCAATCCGCTCGATGTGCTGGCGCAGCAACTTGTGGCCATTGCCGCACATCCGCCGAAAGCGCAGACGTTCAAGGCCGGCAAGACTGGATCGAGAAATGTCGCATCGAGAAATGCCGCATCGGGGAAGGCCGCTATGCGCGCGGATGACAGCGCCCGAGCGGCCGTTCCTGAAGTTCCCGTCGACTCGCTCTTTGACCTCATCCGCGGCGCGGCGCCTTTCGGTGCGCTCACCCGCTCCGCGTTTGAGGGCGTGCTCGATCTGCTGAGCGGCCGCTATCCCTCCGACGAGTTCGCCGAGCTGCGGCCTCGCCTGACCTGGGACCGCATCCGGAATGTCGTTTCGGCGCGCGAGGGCGCGGCACGGCTGGCGATTCTCAACGCCGGCACCATTCCCGACCGCGGGCTCTATGGCGTCTTTCTCGCCTACAGCGAAGGCAAGCCGGTGCGCGTGGGCGAACTGGATGAGGAGATGGTCTTTGAGACGCATCCCAACGAGACCTTCATCCTGGGCGCATCCACCTGGCGCATCGTCGACATTACGCATGATCGCGTGCTGGTGACGCCGGCGCCGGGCGAGCCGGGCAAGATGCCTTTCTGGAAGGGCGACGGCCCGGGGCGTCCGCTCGAATTTGGCCGCCGCATTGGAGCCATGGTGCGCGAGCTGCGCGCGCTGCCCAAACCGGCTGCGCTCACGCGGCTGGTGGCCGAGCATGATCTCGATCCCGGAGCCGCCGAAAACCTGCTGCAGTTTCTTGCCGATCAGGAGGCCGCGACCGGGCAGGTTCCCGACGACCGGACCATCGTGATCGAGCGCGTCCGCGACGAACTGGGCGACTGGCGGGTGTGCGTTCTCACTCCGTTCGGCAGCCGCATTCACATTCCCTGGGCGATGGCGGTGAGCGCGCGGATCCGCGCCGCCGGCGGGCCTGAGGTGGAGACGCTCTGGGGCGATGACGGCTTTGTGCTGCGCTTTCCCGACACCGAGGAGCCGCCTGACTCCGACTGGCTCATGGTGGAGTCGGCCGAAGCGATGCAGCTTGTGTTGCGGCAGCTTGGGTCAACGGCCCTGTTTGCGGGCCGATTCCGCGAAGCGGCCGGCCGCGCGCTGCTGTTGCCGCGCCGCCGCGCCGACCAGCGCTCGCCGCTGTGGCAGCTGCGCAAGCGCTCTTACGATCTGCTCAGCGTGGCCTCGCGCTATCCTTCGTTTCCGCTGCTGCTCGAAGCCTATCGGGAGTGCCTGCGCGACGTCTTCGACATGCCCGCGCTGATTGAAACGCTGCGCGCCATTGAGCAGCGCCAGCTTCGCGTGCACGTGGTGGAGACGCGCAAGCCCTCGCCCTTTGCCTCATCGCTGCTTTTCAGCTATGTGGCCAACTTTCTCTACGACGGCGATGCGCCGCTGGCCGAGCGCCGCGCCCAGGCGCTCACCATTGACCAGGATCAGCTGCGCGAGATTCTGGGCGAGGCCGACCTGCGTGAATTGCTGGACGCTGATGCGATTGCCGAAGTGGAAGAGACCGCGCAGTGTCTGGCTGCGACGCATCGCGCCCGTTCGGCCGACGGCATCCACGATCTTTGCCTGCGCCTGGGCGATCTGTCGCGCGAGGAGATGGCGCGGCGCGTGGCGTCGCCGGACCTGCTCGAAGCCCTGCCGAGGCTGATCCGCGCCCGCCGGCTGCTTGACCTGAACATTGCCGGTGAGCGGAGACTCATCGCCGCCGAAGACGCGGCGCGGTATCGCGACGGACTCGGCATCCCGCTGCCGCCGGGGCTGGCCGCGGCGCTGCTTGAACCGGTCGCGCATCCGGTGCTCGAACTGATCCGCCGTTATGCGCGCACCCGCGGGCCGTTCACTGCGCGCGACGCGGCGCATCGCTTTGGTCTCGACCTGAAGGCAGTGGAAGACACGCTGCTGCAGCTGGCCGCGGAGGGCCGCGTGCTGGAAGGCGGCTTTTTGCCCAGCGGGTATCGATCGCCTTTGGGAGCGGGCGCATTCGGCGCTGGCGGCCTGCACCGCGAATGGTGCGATGCCGAGATTCTGCGCATCATCCGCCGCAAGTCCCTGGCCAAGCTGCGCCGCGAAGTGGAGCCGGTGGAGCAGCACACGCTGGCGCGCCTGCTTACGCACTGGCAGGGCGTGATTGCGCCGCGCCGCGGGCCGGGGCTGGACGCACTGCTGGACGCAATCGAAAGCCTGCAGGGCGCGCCTCTGCCGGCTACGCTGCTGGAATCTTCCATTTTG
>Ga0335072_10017193_pt1 | contig 10232 bp, 5 predicted proteins | sample Lox_Sample_21_FD_206725 | JGI IMG/M metagenome (GOLD analysis project Ga0335072, IMG submission 206725) | Soil microbial communities from Loxahatchee National Wildlife Refuge, Florida, United States - Lox_Sample_2.1 | ecosystem: Environmental > Terrestrial > Soil > Wetlands | place: USA: Florida...
ATATGGAACGGGTTGAGGATGGAAAGCACCGCACCGAGGAAGCTGAGCCCGCAAAGCACGATCGTCACGATCCGCGCCCAGTTCCGCAGTTTCCACAAACCGATGCCGACCACTACTTCCACCGCCGCCAGAATCAGGAAGAAAACCGCAATCACGGCGGCGCCCAGGCCCGCCAGCGTCCCCATGCCCCTTGCGCCGAGACTGGAAACCAGCGCACCGCCCAGCAGGCTCAAGAGAGCCATCAGCACCAGCACTGCGGCCGCGAGGAAGGCCAGCACAGCAAGAATCGTTACACCGGTCGGGCGCTGCATCTTGAGTTCCCCTATGCCAGGTTTTCGATTTGTTCCCGAGTGCGGCGATTGCCACAAGGGATTGGGGCGACGGTACCTCCAAGTCGATGGGCGGTCAAGCCCCAAACGCAACGGCCAGTGTTTCGAGTGCGGTTCCCGAAGCATCCAACGGCACGCAAGCGGCCCGGGAAAAAGCCCTTTTGGGCCCAACCGCCATCGGGTGTAGACTCCCACGCAGCCACGAGTAGTGCCCGGGTTCGCCGGAATCCGGCTCTTGAAGGAGTTCCAGGTGAGCAGGCCCACGGGAAGGCATCTTCGTCTCTCCGGAACGGTCATCCTGGGCATTCTGCTCGCTTGCGCGGGCGCCGCATGGCTTTCCTCAGCGCGCGCCCAGTCTGCATCGCAGAGTTCCGCCGCTCCGCCGGCGCCTGTTGCTTCCGGCGCCACGAGCCCGCCCGCCTCGCAAGCTCCCGCCGCCAACGCGCCGGAGATGACCACACACGATAATCCCGTGCCGCTCCAAAGCCGTGTGAACCTGGTTCCGGTTCGCGTAGTGGTGCGAGACTCAAACGGAAATGCGGTTGCCAACTTGCATCGCGAGGATTTTCAGTTGTTCGAAGACGGCAAGCCACAAATCGTCTCGAACTTCACGGTCGAAACGCTGGCATCGCTTTCAGCGAACCATGCGCCGGCCATCGCCCAGACGGGCGATTCAGCGCCCACAGGAACGACGCCTGCTTTCCTGCCGCCTTCGCGTTTCGTGGCGCTGCTTTTCGACGATCCGCACTTGAACGTCCAGGACCTGATGCAAGCTCGAATCGCCGCCGGTAACTACGTCGATAAATATCTGGCGCCCACCGATCGCGTCGCCGTCTTCACCGTATCCGGACAGCTGCAGACCGATTTCACCGACGACCGCGCGAAATTGCATGAAAAACTCCTGTCGCTACTGCCGCGCGCGGTCACCGCCGGCGATCCTTCCGAAGCCGCCGACTGCCCGATCATGGACTATTATGAAGCGGTCGAGATTCAGGATCATCACGACCCCGACGTCACGAATGTGGCTCTGCAAGATGCCGTCGCGTGCCTTTCCCAAATGATGCCCAATTCGTCCCCGAGCCCGGCCGTTCAGGCCGAACTCTTGCAGCAAGCTCAAGCGCTCGTTGAGTCCACGGCGCTCCGCATGGAAGATATGGGGGATGAACAGACCGGTTACGCTTTGAGGCGCCTGAAGGAAGTCGTGCAACGCATGTCGGTCTTGCCGGGACAGCGCAGCATCGTGCTGATCTCGCCGGGCTTCATCTATCCGAATCGCGAACAGGAATTTTCCGAACTCATCGATCGGGCAATCCGCGAAAATGTTTTTATCAACACGCTCGATGCCCGAGGCCTCTATACGCCGGATTTGGGGGACATTTCGAAGGAGGTCCAGGATCCCAACCCCGTAACGGCCGGCTATCGCACGAGGCTGCACCTCGAAGGACAGGCCACGCAGGTCGTGGTGCTGATGGATCTCGCCGCGGAAACGGGCGGCCTTTCGTTTCACGACAACAACGACCTCGCCGCGGGCTTGCGCGAAATCGTTGCCGCTCCCGAAGTCTACTATCTGCTCGCCTTCGTGCCCCAGAATCTCAAATACGACGGCCACTTCCATTCGGTGAACGTCAAGCTGGCCGAAAAAAATAAATACACGATCCAGGCGCGCAAAGGTTTCTACGCGCCAAAACACGGAGAGACACCCGAGGAAACGGCGGCGCGGGACATTCAGGATGCGCTCTTTTCGCAGGAAGAGCAGCACGGGCTGCCCGTCGGGCTCCAGACGCAGTATTACAAGACCGACGCGAGCGACGCGAAACTCGCCGTGCTCGCGCACGTCGATCTGGCGCACATGCGTTTCGATAAAGCCGGCGATCGAAACGACAACGACCTCACCGTCGTCGCCGCGGTCTTCGACCGCAACGGCAATTTCATCACCGGCACGCAGAAAGTGATCCAAATGAAGCTGCGCGACGAAACGCTCGCGAGGCTCAGCCAGACCGGAGTGACCGTGCGCACAAATTTCGACGTGAAGCCGGGAGATTACGTCGTGCGGCTGGTGGTGCGCGATTCGAATGCGGCGCAGCTCGGCGCGGAAAGTGGTTCGGTCGAGATTCCGTATTAGGTGGGGCTTTGTGACGGCTTGTGAGCGGCAAGGGGGTGCACCATGACACCCGTTGTGAAGATACGGCGAGCCTTGGCAGCAATCTCTCTCCCGATAGCGGCCGGGATTCTGTGCGTGCGCGCGGGCGCGCAACAGCCGCCTCCATCGCCCCCGCCCAGCCAGGCGCCCGCCGCGAACGCCAGCCCCGCCGCGCCGGCCAGCTCGGCTCCGGTGATCCGCGCCGAATCGCGTGTCGTGCGCGTCGATGTGATCGTCACGGACAAAAAAGGACACTACGTCCATGACCTCACGCCAAAGGATTTTCGCGTCTACGATAACGACAAGGAACAGCAGATCGTCAACTTCTCGTTCGGGTCGTCCGCAGCCTTGCCATCCGCCGCTCCCGAACGCCACTACATGGTCCTGTTCTTCGACGACTCCACGATGGGTTTCGGCGACCAGGGCAGCGCGCGCCAAGCCGCGCTGAAATTCATCGACGCCGACGCCGGGCCGGATCGCCTGATGGCGGTCGTCGATTTCACGGGCGCGCTGCGCATCATCCAGAATTTCACGGGCAATCCGGATCTGTTGAAGCGCGCGACCCAATACGCCAAGGCTTCGGCCGTCTCGCCGGACTCGACGGATTTCCCGCCGGATGCGGTCCAGGCAGGCGCGCCCGTGCCGAGCCTCTTCAACACCGGAAATGATTTCGGCGTCTACACGCTGCTGCTGGCCATCCGGACGCTGGCCAAGGATTTGGCCGATGTGCCCGGACGCAAGAGCGTGGTGCTATTCACCGAAGGATTCCCGCTAACGCCGGAGGCGGAAATCGAATTGACGGCGACCATATCGGCGTGCAATCAAGCCAATGTCGCGATCTATCCGCTCGACGTGCGGGGGCTGATCGCGCCGCTGCCTACCGGTACACAGCTTCTCCGCCAAGGCGTCCCAACTGCTGGTCCTCATCTTGTGCTGGCGGCGTTTCCGCAGCGCGGTGGCACTGGGGGTGGCGGAGGCGGAGGCCGCGGAGGCGGGGGAGGTGGGGGCACTCCCGGCGGCGGTGGCGGCGGACGTAGCGGCTCCCCGGGCGCCGGCCCGGGTGGCACCGGCGCCAGAGGCTCACCCGCCGGCGGAGGTGCTGGCGGCTACAATCCGTACCTCTACGGCACGAATGCGTATGGCGTGACTCCGCCTCACGCGATTCTTCCAACGATTCCGGACACCGGCAGCGAAACGCAAAGTGTGATGTACGCGCTTGCCGACGGCACGGGCGGATTCCCCATCCTGAACACCAACGACCTGCTCGGCGGCCTGGCAAAGATCGCGCAGGAGCAGGACGAATACTATTTCCTCGGTTACTCGCCCTCGGATTCGCCCGATGGGTCCTGCCACACGCTCAAGGTGAAGATGGACCGCGGCGGTTTCAAAGTCCGCGCGCGCACCGGCTACTGCACGGCGAGGCCACAGGACATGCTCGCGGGAAAGCCGGTCGAAAAGGATCTCGAGGCGCACGCGGCCGGGTCCGGCGCGGGGAATATCGCCGGCACACTCGAAACTCCTTTCTTCTACACGTCGCCAAACGAAGCTCGCGTCAACGTGACGATGGAAATCCCTTCGTCTTCGGTGCAATTCTCCAAGGACAGCGGGAAATATCACGCGGACGTCGACGTCCTCGGCATCGCTCGCCGCCCCGACGGCTCCATCGGCGCGCGCTTCAGCGACCGGCTGACCTACGATTTCGAAAAAGACGAATGGAAGAATTTTCTCAAGTCGCCGATGCGCTACGAAAACCAGTTTCCCATCGCGCCGGGAAAATATGAGCTGACCGTCGTCCTCTCCGCCGGCGGCCACGATTTCGGCAAATACGAATCCCCGCTCGCGATCGATCCGTACAACGGCAAGACGTTCAGCATGAGCGCCATCGCCCTGAGCAATCAGCTCGAGCCCGAGGCGGGCATGGGCGGAGAAATCGAAGCCGATCTGCTTGCGGATCGCACGCCGCTCGTGGTCGGCGGCGTGCAAATCGTTCCGTCCGGCAGCAATCGCTTCAAGAAGACGGATTCCGTGGCGCTCTACGCGCAGGTCTACGAGCCTCGGCTCGCCGAACCGAATCCCCCTGCGATCCGCATCGCCTATCGCGTGATCGACCTCAAAACCGGCAAGCAGGTGTTTGAAGCCTCGAATATCGATCCCGCTGCCGCGATTCAAAAAGGCAATCCGGTCGTGCCCATCGGGCTGAAAGTCCCGGTGAAGGATATTCCGTCCGGCGATTATCGCCTCGACATGCAGGCGTACGACACTTCCGGCTCGATGACGACGATACGCACAGTCCGATTCGTGGCGGAATAAATAGCGCGCCGGCCCGTTTCCCGTCGGCGGCACGGTGCGTGGATTTGGCGTCGCGCTGCGGCTCCTCCGCGCCTGTCCTTTCGAGCGAAGCGAGGAATCTGGTTTAGTCGCCCGTCGGCCCCAATTTCGATATACTCCCACGCGTTGCCGGAATGGGCTTTGGCCGATGGGGGGAATTTCATGAAGCTGCCACGAACTCTCACGATTACCCTGAGTCTGCTCGCCGCCACGACCGCGTTCGCGCAAAGCGAAGCGCCGAAACTGCCGCCTGCTGATCCGAAAGCTCCTCCTCCATCGCTTCAGGCGAACGCCGATCCCGGTTACGACGCCGCGATCGCCGCGTGCAAGACCCCGGCGAAAAAGGTGCCGGCGTTTCATTTCGGCGGGCCCGGGCCCGCGCCGCGCGACGTGCAGATAACCGAAATTCCCGGCGTGATCGCCGCGGGCCAGCAGTGGAAATATCTTTGGCAGGACGCCGGCAACAACGGCGACGGAATCGTGGGCACGCGCGACGGCGGCCTGCTGATCGCGCAGAATGACAAAGCGGACGTCGTGAAACTCGATAAGGACGGCAATGCCTCGGTCGCCTACACGGATACGCACACGGGCGGCGCGCTTTCGATCAATTCGAAAGGCGCGCTGTTCATCGACGAGCGCGGATTGCACCCGGCGATCTGGGAACTTGCCCCCAAACATCGGCTGCTTGCCGATAAATTCAACGGAGACACGTTCGACTGCATTCCCAGCGTGCTGAACGATCTCACGGCGGATAGCAAGGGCGGGGCGTACTTCAGCATGGGCGGCCTTTTCTACGCGAGCCCGAAAGGCGTCGTCACCCAGTATGGGGAGAATCTGCGCACGAACGGAATCATCCTCAGCCCCGACGAGAAGCATCTCTTCGTCACCAACGTAGGCACCGTCGTCGAGTTCGACGTGCAGCCCGATGGCTCGCTCACCAATCAGCGCGATTTTGCCAAGCTGCAAGCCAAAACTGCCGGCGACGGCAGCGCCACCGACTCCGACGGACGCATTTACGTCAGCACCGGCCCCGGCGTGCAGGTGATCGGCGCCGACGGCACATGGCTCGGCCTCATTCCGACTCCGCGGGACATTATCAGCGTTTCATTCGGCGGTCCGGGAAGGCACACGCTTTTCATCCTCGCTCGCGGCGCCGAAGATTCCAGCGGCCAGCAGATCGCCAACGCGGCGCAAGTCTACTCAATCCAAATGATCGCGCGCGGCCCGTCGAGCCGCCCGAAATAGCGTCAATCGCGAATTTTCGAATTTCGCCTTTTGCCGCTGGGTATCCAAGTTCTCCTTTCGGCAATCTAACGATCGGCACAGCAAGGACCTTCGACTGATCCATTGGGCACACAGTCGCACGGTCAACACCCGCAAGACCTGGCTACTTGCTACCCTAGTTTGGTAGCAATCTCGACAACTAGGCTGGCCTCAACAAATAGAAACGTGATTCGTCGAAAGGCAAATCCATGCGCGCATTGAACCGAGTTCACATTGCGACCGTCCTCGCAGGTATTTTCGCGGTAGCCGCTGCGGCACCAGCGCAAAACGACGCATCCGATCGCACGCAGCCGCAAGCCTCCACTGCAATGTCTGGCCCCGTCACGTCGGTCGACCAGGCCATCGATCGCATCGTGGCGCGGGAGCATGAGGAGGTGGGGGAGATCCGGCGCTACAGCCCGATCGTGGAGACCTACGTTCAGGACATGAAGCCGGACCCTGAAATGGGCATCGTCCCGGTGAAAGACCACTATTTCCTGGGCCAGGCGCAGCTCTCAAGCGGCATCGCCGACGACTCGATGCTCGACAGCAAACACAAGGACAAGAAAAAGAAGGGGTTCGCCGGCGAGTTCAACCCGTTTTCGCACCTCGAGGGATCTTCCGCAAGCGCATCGGATGATTTCCTCAAGATGGTCTACGTCGACCCGAACGATTTCGATCGCTCGCATTACGATTTCCGCTACGCCGGCCGCGAATTTCTGGGCGAAGTCCGGTGCGTGGTTTTCGACGTGACGCCGCTGCCCAAGACCGGAAAGAGCCGTTTCAACGGACGCATCTGGGCCGAGGATCAAGGGTTCACGATCGTGCGGTTCAACGGCATGTTCGAATCGGGGGACAACGAAGGCGTCGGCTTCAACCTGCACTTTGACAGCTGGCGCATGAATCTGCAGCCGGACGTCTGGCTGCCCGCGGCCATCTACAGCCAGCAATCGGAACTGAGGACTTCGTCCGGGTCGGCGATCCGTTTCAAGGCGCAGACTCGCCTGTGGGGCTACGACCTCGCGACGCTCGATCGCCCGGCGGACTTCAACCAGCCGACGGCAAATCAATCCGCGAACCAGTCGCAGTCGCTCGATAGCGGCGGCGCCCCGAAGGATTATTCTCCGATCGAGGCCGAGCGCGAATGGCAGCAGCGCGCCGAAGTGAACGTGGTCGACCGGCTGCAGCGGATCGGATTGCTGGCGCCTCCGGGAGAAGTGGACAAAGTGCTCGAGACTGTCGTCAACAATCTCGAAGTGACCAACAATCTGGATATCGACGTGCACTGCCGCGTGATGCTGACCACCACGCTCGAGTCTTTTTCGATCGGCCACACGATCGTGATGAGCCGCGGCTTGATCGATACGCTGCCGGACGAAGCGAGCCTGGCCGCCGTGCTGGCGCAGGAACTGGCCTCGATCATGATCACGAAGCCTTCGACGGACCAGTGGGGATTCAACGACACGACGAACGTGACGGCTGGTGAAGCGCTCTCGCGCTTTTCCTTCAAGGCCACGCCGGAAGACGTGGACATGGCCAACAAAAAAGCGCTCGAATGGCTGAGGAACTCGCCGTACAAAGACAAGCTGAGCAACGCCGCGCTCTTCCTGAAGCAGCTCTCGGCCGATTCCACGGCGCTGCCGTCGCTGATCGACGCGCGCCTGGGCAACGGCGTCGGCTTCAGCTCCGCGCTTGCCACCATCGGCCCTCCGCTCGACGCGAGCAAGCTCGACCAGGTCGCCGCGCTTCCGCTCGGCGCGCGCGTGAAGGTCGATCCGTGGGACGATCACGTGGAGCTGCTGAAAGCCAAGCCCGTTGCGCTGAGCTCCGCGCGTGAAAAAATGCCCTTCGAGGTCACGCCGTTCCTGCTCTACCTGACGCGCTACCACGCGCCGAAGCCGAGCGGAAAGTCGAGCGAGTCGGCCTCGACGGATAAAGAATCCGCTTCGCAGTAAGCCTCAGTCCCAACCTTTCGTGCCCCACTCCCGCCTTGCTGGGGGTGGGTTGCCGCTGCTTCGTACTGCGCGTTCCCGGCGCTTTCAACCGTTCACAGCCGCTGTGATACCATGCGCGTGAGTTGGACGTGATTACCGAAACTCCGGCTGATTCGTCCTGTTCTCCGTCGTTCCCAATACCGTGAAACTATCCATCGCCCAATACGGTTTGATCGCAGCGGCATTCGTGGCTTGCGCCCTGGGGGCCGCGTCCGCATCGGCGCAGACGCTTGCGATCGCTCCGAATCCGGCGATGGCGGACGAGGCGTTTTCAGTTCGCGCGAGCGGCCTCGAGCCCGGCGAGCGAGTGACGATCCAGGCTGACTTGACCGACGGAGCCGACCAGCGGTGGAACTCCGAAGCGGAATTTATCGCGGACGCGCAAGGCAATGTCGATACGTCCACGCAAGCGCCCGCGAGCGGCTCGTACAAGGAAGTTTCGGGCCCGGGCCTGGTTTGGTCGATGCGCCCCGCGGACAAGCATGTGGCCCTGTACCGCGACCCGGAGCGTTTCACCGTGCAGGCGATCGACTTCCAGCTGGAGCGCAAGGATCAGCCTCCGCTAACCGCGACGCTGCAGCAGATGCGCGTTCCCGAAGGCATACGGCGCATCCGGCTGCAAGGAGAGCTGCACGGTTGGGCCTTCGTGCCAAGGTCCACCGACCGGATCCCCGCAGTGCTTGTGGTGGGAGGTTCCGAAGGCGGCGCGCCCGTCGAGAAAGCGGTATGGCTCGCGTCGCACGGCTACGCCGCTCTCGCGCTGGCCTACTTTCGATACGAGAATTTGCCGCCCGATCTCGAAGCGATCCCTCTCGAGTATTTCGGCAACGCGATCTCATGGCTGATGCAGCAGCCCGAAATCGACCCCGCGCGCATCGCCGTGATGGGAACTTCACGCGGGGGAGAACTCGCGCTGCAGCTCGGCTCGATGTATCCGGAAATCAGGGCGGTGGTCGCATACGTGCCGGCGAACGTGCGTTATCCCGCATGCTGCGGGGGCACGAGCGTTCCTTACGCGTGGACCTGGCACGGCCAGCCTCTGGCGTACGCCATGCCGAGGGATATCCGAAACGGGGGCGGCGAAATGCTGAATGCGGAAATCGCCGTCGAGCAAACGAAAGGGCCGATCCTGATGATCGGCGCCGAGGATGACGGGGTGTGGGAGTCATCGAGGATGGTGGATGAAGCCGCCGGGCGCCTGAAGCACGCGCATTTCGCGTATCCCGTCGTCGTGCTGAAATATCCGCACGCAGGGCATCGCGCGGGCCTGCCGGAGATCATCCCCGCGTGGCATGGTGAAGTGACTCATCCCGTCTCGGGCGCGAAAATGAATTTCGGCGGAACGGTCGCGGGCGACGCGCAATCGTCGCTTGACGCAATCCCCAAGGTGCTCGATTTCCTGCGCACGAGCCTGCAACCTGCGGCGAGCGCGCCTGCTACTTCGAAGTAAGACCGGAAAAATCCGAAAGAAAACTTCGAAACTGCAAGAACCGAACCGCGGTTCGCGCCGCGACGCGTCCGTGATACTACCGTGGCCGCTACCCGTATTTTTGCTGCAATAAGTGCAGCATGATTACCACTGCCGTCGGGAGCTTAAAAGGCGTTAAATGGCCAAGAAAAGGCAATTTTGGCAGGTTTAGCGCAATGTCAAGGCAACCGACACATGAAGAGAGGACCAAGCTAGCCTTCCGGGCGTATACGGACCTGCTCGACGCGGAGGAGTGGCTGAGAGCGGCGTCGAAAGAGCCGCTGGCCCTCGTCGACCTGACGGTGGAAGGCTTTCGCCTGCTGGAGATGCTCCACCGCGAGGGCGCTTTGCCGATTGCGCAGATCGCGAAGATGCGGGGAACGCATCCATCGAGCACGCGCGAGGTGATCGAGCGGCTGGCGAAGCGCGGATGGGTGCGGCAGGCGCTGGTGAAGCTGCCTCCCATTGAATGGGAGCGGACACATCTGGCGAAATCGAAGGCAAACGATCCGCGGGAGGGGTTGCAAATCGCGGTGGTCGGCGTGACAGGAGCCGGCAAGAAGTTCATCGAAGGGGTGCTGAAGCGCTATTCGAAAATATTCCAGTCCATCATGGGAGGAATCGAGATGCGCGAACAGGAGTCGCTGAGCCGGATTTGCCGGAAGCTGAGGGAGGGGGATGTGGTGAAGTTCTTGCGGGAAATTCGGATG
>Ga0335072_10017195_pt1 | contig 10231 bp, 11 predicted proteins | sample Lox_Sample_21_FD_206725 | JGI IMG/M metagenome (GOLD analysis project Ga0335072, IMG submission 206725) | Soil microbial communities from Loxahatchee National Wildlife Refuge, Florida, United States - Lox_Sample_2.1 | ecosystem: Environmental > Terrestrial > Soil > Wetlands | place: USA...
CATCTGATGCTCCAGGTTCGAACCGCCACCGTCAACGCAACGCTTGAAGCGGATCACGGCAGCATCAGCCGGCGTCGCCGCTCATTTCGCATGGCAGCGTGATCACCCCCATGTTTGGGACGGTCTCCTGCTACAGAAAAGTACCGTTCGTTCGTTGAGGCCAACATGCCTCGCAGTTGAGTGGCAGCTCCTCAGGTCATCGTTCGAGGGCTGAACGGGAATGAGCACTAGGTCGGCATAGTGGATGGCATGAAGCATGGCGACGCTGGCTGAGCCCTGCAGATCGCACAGCACCACATCGGCGGCCTCTGCCAAAGCTTGAATAATCTCGCCAATTGAATCCTGGTCGGCTTGAGGCGCAATCACGATTGACGCGTCCGGCACCTGTGGTGAAGTCCGGTCCCAGACCTTCACCGGCAGGCCTGGAATGTCATCGCGTCCGATCCAGACTTCCCTCCCCGCCTCCTTCGTCCGATTGGCAAAGAACTCGCTGGAGTGCTGCTGGATGAGATCAGCGTCCACGACGCCGACCTTGTAGCCATCTAAGGCGAAATGGATTGCCAGGTTACGGACCAGTGTGGTCTTGCCGCTCCCACCCTTCTGACCAGCCACGGTCACTACTGACATGCGATCGCTCCCATAAAACCGAACGCCCAACCGTTCGTACCGTTGACCGGAAATACGATTGAGCGTCAGTCCAGTCGAGCCTACAATAATTTAAAAGCATTTCCGGTCGAACTCTCGTACCATAGAGTGCCCAGGCGTTGGGCTGGTCTGACCGTCTGGGCGGCGCGAGGGAATCGGCAATCCCCATACTGCTCGAGCGGTCGTGGTCCTGGTCGCTCGACCCCCCATACGTTCGACCGTTCTGATCTATGTATTCCATCCTAAATGCGACCCTCTGCGCCCGGATAAGCGATGATCCAGAAGAGTGATTGGCGCCGGGCCGACGTGCGAAAAGCAGGCCCTTCGGCCCGATCTGTACGACTGCAGCTCGGGAAAGAGTGGCCAACCCCCAGATTGCTCGAACGGTTGATGCGCCGGACGCTCGACTTTCTGTGCGTTCGACCGTTCGGACTCATGGATATCACCGAAATGAAACACTTCGGTGCGATCCAGCCTGGGCCCGCGCTCTCCCTGTACCTGCGTGCGCTCGCGGAAAGAGCGGAAAGCGAGTTCCCGGCGGCGCTCCCCATGATCAAACAACTGATCACCGACACGGCGGAGGTGGAACACTCCCCGCTGACACCGGAGCAAATTCAGAAATTGCCCGGTGCCGACACGCCGGCACCCCGTCGGCCACCGTGGTGGAATACGCTACGGCATGGCTAAGATGGGTTTTCGCGGCCATCGTCCGTCAGAAACGTCCTCAAATCGCTCGACCGACCTTGGCGTTGTTTAGCTGGCAACCGACGCTGTGCCCGCTTGTTGGACGCGCGGCGCGCTGCATGTGGTTGGGCTTCCGGTGCAGCGCAGCGACCTAAGTCGCCGCTCTGGTCTGGTGCTCAGTGGCGGGGAGGGGGCGGGCGCTCGACCGGCGCCATCCTCGCTCGCGTGTAGGCGGTGTTGATCCGAGTCAACTGCGCTTCTGTGCCGCCCTGGTCGGGATGGTAGCGGAGGGCGAGCCGACGCATGGCAAAGCGGACCGCGTCGGGGTCTGCATTTGGCGGGACGCCGAGGGTTTCGTGCCAGCTGAACTGCGCGTCATCGACCATCATGTCGAGGGCATCTGGCGAGCGTTGTTCCAGGATCGCGGCGAGGACGGCCGCCCAGGGCGGTACGGCGGCACGGCCGCGGCACCAGTTGTTGACCTGGCGGGCCGTGAGGCCGGCGAGGCGGGCCAAGCCGGCCTGGCTGGTGCCGGCCCGGGCGAGCAGGGCGGTGAATTCGGTGTGCAGCAGGGCGCGCATGGCGCTGTTTTTATAGAATTCATTTCTATAAGGCAAGCGCGGGGGGAAAGGGCGGCCGGTGCGTGAGGCGCGATGGTCGCATAGAGCGGGGCAGGGGAGGGGTCCAGCAGGGCCCGGAGCGTTTGGCCGGGCAACGGCAAACTCCGCTCAACCCGCCGTGCCGTCCCGCTTCGATGCTGCCGTGCCGCGCGCGGCTTTTGGTTTGCCAGCGGAGCTGTTTCGGCGCGCGTTGGGTGCTTCGGACTTGCTCGTCGCAGCCGCCTGGGGACCGCTGCGCTTGTCGATAGATTTTGGGGGCAATTTCACTGGGATGCGCTTTGCATCCATGCCCTTGTTCAGTGCCGACCGCTTCACCTTGGTGGGTGGCTTCTTGACGGGCGTTCTCGTGCTTTTTCGTGTGGCCGGCACCGTGGGAGCCGCCGTGTCCGTCCGGGACTCGCCGGCCTCCGTCCCGCCCATATCCAGGCCAAACAGGGCAGACAGACCATCTTCCGCCAGCACCTTGCCGGCTTCAGGACCGGACTTGGCCAGCGGCATCGCGGTATCGATGTCCGCCACCAGGTCATTTGCATCGAGCGCGCGCAATCGAAACAGCAGCTCCGGCTGATGGTCTAGGCGCGCTCCCACGCCGTACAGCACCGCGGCGACGTGCTTGCACATATACGCCCAATCCGGGCAGGAGCATTTGAATCGGATATCCGCAGGCTTAGGAAACAGTCCATCGCCCTGGCGACAGATTCGCTCCATCACGCCGGTAGAGAAACGCCCCTGCAGCAGCTCAACGAGCGAGTCGATCCCGCCTGCGCAGTCGCGGCAGATCGTGGACCACTGGGGTTTCGGCACTGCCGCAATATCGATCTTGATCTGGTACAACGACGAGCCGCTCACGATCGCGGTCACCGCGTTCGGCGCGATCTGCAAATCCACCACCGATCCGTTACGCACGTAGGTACGCCCGCGTTCGATGCGGCTCGCGAAATCGGCGTAGCCCTCCAGGTTGTCGCACCACGCCTTGCCCCAGAATGTGGTGGCGATCTTCCTGCCCACGATAGTCACCGGAGAGACCAGCTGTCCCTTTTTGCGCAGCTTCTCCATTTCCCGGGCCGCGCAGCGCCGCCGTTCCGCTACTGGGACGTATTCCGGCCACGGCGATTCATAGGACCGTGCCCGACGAGCGCTCCGGTATGACATTCGCTCAGTCCCTCATCGCTGCATTCAGGTCCAGCGCCACCAGTTGCAGGAGTTCGTCGTCCTTCAGCTCGGTCAGGCTGATCTCGCCACCGCCCGCCAACAGTTCATCGAACAATGCGCGCTTCGATTCGATCAAGCGGTCTATCTTGTCTTCGACCGTGCCGCCGCAGACGAACTTGTGCACCAGCACGTTCTGTTTTTGTCCGATGCGGAAGGCCCGGTCGGTCGCCTGGTTCTCCACCGCCGGATTCCACCAGCGGTCGAAATGAACCACGTGCGAGGCCGCGGTCAGGGTCAGGCCGGATCCGCCGGCTTTCAGCGACAGCACGAAGAAGGGTGGTCCGTCGTCGTCCTGAAATGCCTGCACCAGCTCGCGCCGCTTGCCCACCGCGGTGTCACCGTGCAGAACCAGCCCAGGACGGCCGAACACAGCACTGAGGAAATTGGCCAGCGGCGCTGTCATCTCGCGGAACTGGGTGAACACCAGCATCTTCTGCTGGCGCGCCGCCACCACTTCGGCGATCTCACGGAGCCGTGCGAACTTGCCGCTGTCCTGCTCCGCCCAGACATGGTCATTGAGCCACTGCGACGGGTGATTGCAGATTTGCTTCAGCCGCATCAGCGTCGCAAGCACGATTCCCTTGCGTGCGATTCCCTCGCTTTCCTGCAGCGCATTTTCCAATTCGCGCACTGTCTGCTCGTAAAGCGCGGCCTGGCGTTTAGTTAGACTGCATTGTGCGCGGACTTCGGTCTTGTCCGGCAAGTCGGCGATCACCGCCTTGTCGGTCTTCATCCGCCGCAGGATGTACGGCCGTACCAGCTCGCGCAGCGGGCCATACGGATTCTCGGCCCGCTCGGCCAAGTCCTTGGCATAGCGGGAGAATTGCTTCGCGGAACCCAGCAACCCCGGATTGATGAAATCGAAGATCGACCACAGGTCGCCCAGGTGATTTTCTACCGGCGTCCCGGTCAGCGCGATCCGCGCTTGCGCCTTCAGAGCCTTTGCCGCGCGGGTCTGCTTCGCGGCCGAGTTCTTAATCGCCTGCGCCTCGTCGACGAGGACGAAGCGCCATGCCACTTCCGCCAGGGTGGGGATCCGCAACAGCGAGCCGTAGCTGGTGATGACCAGGTCCAGACCGGCAGTGTCGGCGGGTCCGAATGTCTTCAGTCCCGTCGCGGTCATCGCCGAGGGGTGCACGATGCGCGCCTTCAGTTCTGGTGCGAACTTGTCGATTTCTACCGACCAATTGGCCAGCAGCGAGGCCGGCGCCACCAGCAGGCTGGGCATGCCGGCGGGCCCTTTGCTCCGACGCCGCTCCAGCAGAAGCAGTGACAGGACCTGAATGGTCTTTCCCAGGCCCATGTCGTCCGCCAGGCAGGCGCCGAGGCCCAAGCCAGACAGCAGATGCAGCCACTGCACGCCGGCGCGCTGATATGGCCGCAGCACGCCGCGCAGCGCCGGGCCGGGGTCGCCGCCGCTGCCATCGGGCGAACGCAGGGTGCGCAGCGTTTTTGCCAGCCATGGACCGGCGGTAACCTGGGCCCAATCGGGACTCACTGCCTCTGCCGCACCATCGGCCAGCGTGGCGCCGGACAACATGCGCATCGCCTCGGCGAAGCTTAGCCCATTCTGCGCCGCCAGCTTCTCTGCTGCTTCGAACTGCTGCATCGCACGTTGCAGCCGTTCATGATCCACCTCCACCCACTGGCCGCGCAACAGCACCAGCGAGTCGGTGCCGGCGAGTAGGGTGCGGATTTCGTGCTCGGACAGCACTTCGCCATTCAGCGTGACGGCCATGCGGAAGTCGAGCAGCCCGTCCAGCCCGATGCCCGAGGGCTCGCGCGTGCCCACGGTGCCGGAGACCTGCGGCCGCGCCGGCCGGCTGGCGCGCCAGGACGCCGGCATGCGCAGCACTACGCCGGCGCTCTCCAGGTCGGTGGCACTCGCGAGCAGGCGCGATGCATCGGCTGGCTGCCAGCGTAGCGGGTGGAAGATCTCGCCGGCGTCGATCATGGCCTTTAGCCAGGGGCATTTCTCGCCTGCCCGCTGCACCGGCAACAGCAGCGACAGCAATTTGTTGCGGTTTGCCGTGCCGGCGTAGTCGCGCAACGCTTGGCCGAGCGGCACATGCTGCGCCTTGGCCTGGGTTGAGAGGCGCGTGGTGTAGGTGGCCATGAAGGCGAACGGCGCGTTTGGGTCGCGGCGGTTTTCGGCCAGGTTGAAGTGCACGCGGCCGACCATATTCCAGGCGGGGTTCAGCGACTTTAGGAAGCCTTGCAGCCCGGTACGGGAGGCGGCGTAGGCAGCGGCGCAGACGGACGCCGTCGCGTCCCAGAGCGCGCGCAGCACTTCTGGGGTGAGGTATTCGGCGCCGGGCATCATCGGCGCGGTCAGCACCAGGGACGCAAGTTCCCCGGCGCCCGGCGCGGCGACCTCCGGCAGGGCGGGCGTGATGCCGTTTTCGCTGCTGGATGCGTGCAGACACAGCGCGGCGACGTAGCGCGCGGCAAAACTCCGCCACCAGGTGAAGGCGGCGGGCAGCGATTGGCCCACCTCGCCACCACCGAGTTGCAAAAGCAGATCGCCGCTACCGTGGGCCGAGGCCTGGGTCAGTCGGGCGGCGACGGGCAGGTCCAGGTCTGCGGCACCGGCGGTGGGCTCGGCGAGCAGGTGGCCGCGCGGGGTCAGGCGCAGGCCGAGACGTGTATCCGAGCGGGAATCAGACATGACGCAGGGATGCTGCCGGTTCAGTGGGGTTGGCCAGGCGGTCGGGCGGGGTGAGCGAGCAATACTGAAATGTCCCCTGCGGGCGCGAACCGCCCCGTGCGGATTGGCAGCGTGGCCTGGTGGGGTGTGTCGCGATCTCAGGGACGCAACAGGATCGGTTAGCGAACCTGGACATTCCGGACATTCCGCACTATGTCATCCGGGGAGCGAGGAGAATCTCATGGCCGCGCTGTCAAGATCGACCAAGTCGTCCGGCAAGCGAATCCATACCCCGGCCGAGGCCGAAATTCGCGCCATATTTGCCCACAGGAATCCTCACATGCCAGCGCGCGCTCTGACGCCGTTGGCCAAGCTCGTGGCCGATTTCGCGGACGTTGTAGCCGAGTTGGCCGTCGATCAACGCGAAAGACTACCGACATCGAAGACGGTCCTCCGGAACATGCTGCTCAAGGTTGCCGGACTACGAGTGGACCCCAATGCGGGTGGGTCGCAAGATGCTGCTCCCGAACAAGCGGTCGAACGCCATAGCGGGACCGGCTTAGGAAAGCTGTTGAGTCTCGAAGAGGGGCGTGACCGGTTGGCGCGTTATTTCCAGACTCGTCCTCTGGAGAGTTGGGCGGGGCCGGTCGCCGGGCCAGGTGAAATCGAGAAGCAGCTCCATGTTGCCCGGTCTACCTTGAATGAATGGCACCGTCGCGGCGTCGTGATTGGACTGCTGCGCGGCGAGCGCAAGCATGTCTATCCGCTGGATCAGTTCATCGACGCGCGCCCTACGCAAGGCATCGGCGACGTGGCGAAAATTGCGCCCGACGAGCGGGCGGCCTGGCTATGGCTACGGCAGCCTCATGGCCGCTTCGATATGCGGCCGCCTCTGGATCTGTTGAAGGCCGGGCAACGCGACGAGGTCATCCAGGCGGCAGAGCGCGATTTCGTCTAGTGTGATGGATCGGGATCCCGATGTCGTCGCGAGCCTGGTCGTCCTCTATCGACCCACTGCCTACCTGAGGGTCACGCCGATCGCCCACCGGGCGACCCCGCTCGGCATGGGCTTCGGAAAACTCGTTTCGCAAGCCCTGCGGACGCATTCAGACTTCTCTACATCGCAGAAGACTTGGCGACGAGCATCGCCGAGGCGGTCATCCGCGACCGCTTCGAGGGGGCCACCGCGCGAGAGCTCACGGCGGGCGAGCTGGCGGGCTGGGGCGTCGCTGAAGTCAACGCGCGCGTGCCACTCCTACTGTTGGACATGCGGGCGGCGGGGTGTTTCCTGCTTGGGGTATCCACCGACATAACGCGAGCGAAAGCCCAGGATGATGCGCGCCAAATCAGCCAAGCAGTGTACGATCAGACCGGCCTAGACGGAATTCTCTATCTCTCCCGCCTCACGCGGAGAACCTGCGTCGCGATCTATGACAGGGCGGTCGGACCGAAGCTCAACGCCGATCCGGTCCACGAGCTGGAGACGTTGGCAGCATTGGTTCCTGCCCTCTCAGCGCTTCGGGTCGTGCTCATATAGTGGGTGGCCTGCGGTATGGAATATTGTCCTCTCTCAGACTTGCCGACGAGCATGAGGTCGTACTTGGACCGGCAGTATCGTCGTGCGTGCGCCCATATCGGTTGCAGTCCGCTGGAATTGATGGCGGCCAAACGGGCGAACCGGGCCGGAAGGGCAGGGGGCACATGCCGGAAGGTCCGCCGCCGGCGGCCCTGGCCTATCGCGATCCAGGTGCCGGTTAATCGCGATCTGGGGCCTCGAACCGGCACAGACACCGCCTCTAGACGTGAATTCTCACGATCTCGGTTCGGCGACAGGAGGCAAGGCGGGTCAGGGCGGTCACCCGGGTGTGGCAAACGGGTTGCGGATCGTGAGCCGGTCGTCGATCACGTGGCCGTCGTGGAGGTCTTCGGAGAAGAGGGTGGCACACCCGGCGTCCAGGGCCGCGGCGATAATCAGCGCATTGTAGAGCTGATAGCCGGTACGGGCGGCGATGGCGCAGCCGGCCTCGTGGATGGTCAGGGTCAGCGGCAGCGGCGGCGCGCTGAGCGTGCGGATGGCGGCGAGGGCCCGGGTGATCTCCGGCCACGGACGGCGCAGTTTGCGGGCTGCGACGTTGGCGAACTCATTCAGCACCTGGACGTTGATGACGCCGCGCCGCGTGAGCAGCGCGCGTGCGGCCGCCGAACGCGCATCGCGCTGGAGGGTGGCGTAGAGCAGCACGTTGGTGTCGAGGAAGAACGGGTCGCTCATGGGCCGCGGGCGTTGGCTTCGTCCCGGTCGAAGCGGAAGTCCTCCGGTAGGGTCCAGCCGAGGGTGCGCAGCGTTTCGAGCGCCTCGTCACGGCGCGGATCACGCGCAATCCGGAAGTGGTGGGGATCGGCCACCTCGATCGCGATCTCGTCGCCTTCCCGGAGGCCGAGCCGCTCGACCACGGTTGCGGGCAGGCGAACGGCCAAGCTGTTGCCCCATTTGCTGACCTGCATGACGGACCCTTTGGATATACTCACATGAAGTATATCCATCAGATGTCACCGGTCAATCCCCGTCCTCCGTCCGCACAGCTTTTCCGGCAGCTACGGGCGCCCGCCCGTTGTCGATCTACCGTTGTAATTTCAGTTTAATCCTTGAGCACTTCAGCGGTGCGGCTGCAGGAGCCGGGCGTCGGTGAGGTGAATCACGGGCGGGGAGCGCGGTGTCCTCGGCCAGAGGACGGCCTTCCACTGTCGTCCTCGCCTGCGCGCAGGCAGTGTCGATCCGGGTCCTTTGCCCCTCGGTGCCGCCCTGGTCGGGTGCGTAGCGGCGGGCGAGCCGGCGCAGGGCGCAGTCAATCTCCTCGGTCGCGACGCCCGGTGGCACACCGAGGGTCTCGTGCCAACGGCAATGCGCCTCGTCGACCATCATTTCCAGGGCGTCCGGCGAGCGTTCGTCCAGGATCGCGGCGAGCGCGGCCGCCCAGGGTGGTACCGCGGCGCGTCTGCGGCACCAGTTGTTGACGTGGCGCGGGGAAAACCCGGCGAGGCGGGCGAAGCCGGCCTGGCTGGTGCCGGTGCGGGCCACGAGGGCGGTGAATTCGGTATGCAGCAGGGCGCGCATGGCAGTCGCTATAGAATTCAGTTCCATATGGCAAGCGCTGTCGAGGTGTCCAAGATCGTAATCACCCACTGTCAATCTTTTCAGACGCCTGCGCGTTACCTGGTTCATGAGAATGTATCCTAAATGACGATATGCACCCTTTGGGTGCAATTGTCTTTGCCGACCATCCTGACACCGGAACACGTACGCCGCCGCCCGCAGCGCATCACGGCTGGCATAACGGGCGGCATGCGCGCCGGGGCCGGCAAAACGCGGTCCTGATACGGTGCGGGCACGGTGCGCCAGGCGTCCGGCCGAACGCCGAAAATGTGCTACTCAACCGGGAGTAAAATGCTACCCGGATCGCGCGGACATTTCCCGATAAAGTACTACCAAATCCCGGAGTAACGGGGGGACGACATCTGAGAGGGGTGTAAGGAGAGCATCAGGATCTCTTATGTGGACGGCCCCGGAAGCTGCAAGCCGTATTTCCCCTGCTGCTGTGGCGCGACGGGTGAGTGAAGTCAGTCTCGTCCGAAGCCCTTTGGCAACTGGACTGCCTGGAGTTCTTCGACGTAACCGCGCAGCTCCAGCACGGCATCCAGAGCTTCTGCCGTCGCGCTGTTTTCGAGGCTGGCGGGCAGGTTGTCCCGCCACTGCTGGAACCGGTCCAGCAGGTCCGCCAATGTCTGCACCGCGTCAGCCCATTGTTGCGGTTGCGTGCGTCGATCGGCAGGCCGGCGATATCGGACAACGACCGGCGGCTTTGTTGGCGCGGTCGCGATCGTAGCTTTGCGCCGCGCCCTATAGGCTGCAGCTCGCTCGACGGGGGTCGCGGCGCGATCGCCGCGGGGTGGTGGTCCTGGCATTCGAGAGCTTCGTATCCCGTGACGCGTCACGAATGCAATGGAGAGGCAATGCTTCTCTGCGTTGCTCAGCTGGGTGTTTTCTGTTGTCGAACCATCTTGGTGTTTCGTAGGTACCGCCGATCGACGTAGAAGAAAGACCCGGTCAGTTGCGCCCTTATGTCCGGCCTGTCACGCGGCACCTTGCCGCTGGCCATCATGGGTGTGCGCATGCGTGTCAGGCACCAATCTGGGATGCGTGCTCGAGGCACAAGGGATCCTACGGTATTGCCAGAACTGTCCTTGACTACAGCCTTCCCATCACGCCGTTCAGCGTTTCCTGCCGGATCAGCCGGGCTTACGCCCGGCGTCCACCGCTTGGCGCCAAGACGTCAAACCGCCGCTTCCGTTGCGGTCGCCGCACGTCCCTTCGCCCGGTAGACCTCTTTGCGCGTCATCAACGCCCAGACGATGCGCGCCATCTTGT
>Ga0335072_10017197_pt1 | contig 10231 bp, 6 predicted proteins | sample Lox_Sample_21_FD_206725 | JGI IMG/M metagenome (GOLD analysis project Ga0335072, IMG submission 206725) | Soil microbial communities from Loxahatchee National Wildlife Refuge, Florida, United States - Lox_Sample_2.1 | ecosystem: Environmental > Terrestrial > Soil > Wetlands | place: USA: Florida...
GTCATCGAGAAGAAGACCGAGGCGCTGGCGCAGGCCTCCGCGGGAATCGCGCAGAAAGCCTACGCGGCGGGTCAGGGTGGACCCGAAGCGGCCGCGGGCGCTGCCGGCGGCGCGCAGGATGCGGCCGGAGCGGCGGGCGGCGCTTCCGGACAGCCCGCACGCGACGATGTGGTCGATGCGGAATTCGAGGAAGTGAAGGACAAGGGCCGGCGGGCAAGCTAGTCGATTGGGCAAAAGTCGCCTGCGGCGGTTTGTCGATTGGGTAAAAGCCGCCTGCGGCGCTTTTACCGGCCAACCGAATCACAGGGTTCGACCTCGCGGCCCAGGGAACGGCCCTGGGCCGCTTACCAACTTGCTTTTGACGCGCGAGCTCTGCGCCACCTATGACACACTAGATCAATGTCAAAGGCTGACTACTACAAGGTACTCGACGTACCCAGGACCGCCACCGAGCCGGAGATCAAGAAGGCCTATCGCCGCCTGGCGATGAAGTATCACCCGGATCGGAATCCCAACGACAAGGAGGCCGAGGAGCGCTTCAAGGAGGCGAAGGAGGCCTGTGAGGTGCTCACCGATCCGCAGAAGCGTGCCGCGTACGACCAGTATGGTCACGCCGGCGTGGAGGCCGCGGCGGCCAATGCCCGCGGGCGGGCTGGAGGTTTCGGGCCCGGCGATGCCTTCAGTGACATCTTCGGCGATGTGTTCGGCGACATCTTCGGAACGGCGCGCCGCGGCGGCCGCGCGCAGGTGTTTCGCGGCGCCGACCTGCGCTACGAGATCGAGCTCGAGCTCTCTCAGGCGGTGTTCGGTCATTCGATGGAGATCGAGGTGCCGAAGCTCGCCGAGTGCGAGACCTGTCACGGCACCGGCGCCGCCAAGGGCAGCTCGCCCGCGGCCTGCGATACCTGCGGCGGGTCCGGCCAGGTGCGCATCTCCCAGGGGTTCTTCCAGCTGCAGCAGACCTGTCCGCGATGCCGCGGCACGGGCACCATAATCAAGAACCCGTGCGACACCTGCCTCGGGCAGGGCCGCGTGCGCCGCAGCCGCAAGCTGTCGGTGAAAGTGCCGGCGGGCGTCGATACCGGCGATCGCATCCGCCTGGGCGGAGAGGGCGAGGCGGGCCGCAACGGCGGTCCTCCGGGCGACCTGTATGTGGAAGTTCACGTGCGCGAGCACCCGATCTTCGAGCGGGACGGAGAGCACCTGAGCTGTGAAGTGCCGATCAGCTTCGGCACCGCCGCGCTCGGCGGCACCGTGGACGTGCCGACGCTCGACGGCGATGTGACCCTGAAGATTCCCGCCGAGACCCAGTCGGGACGCGTCTTCCGCTTGCGCGACAAGGGCGTGAAGCCCGTGCGCGGCACTTCGCGGGGCGATCTCTTCTGCCGGGTCGTGGTGGAGACGCCGGTGCACCTCTCAGCGGACCAGCGGGAGCTGGTCCGTCAGCTCGAGGAATCGCTGGGTAAGGACCGGTACCGTCACGCGCCGCGCGAGAAGGGGTTCCTCGAGGGCGTCAAGCGCTTCTTCTCGGGCGCGTGAAAGGGGGATCCATGGCGGCGACGCGGGCTGTCATCGTCGGAGTGAGTGGCCGCATGGGGCAGGCGCTGGTGCGCGCGGCCGGGGAGCTGCCCGGCCTGCGGATCACCGCGGCGGTGGCTTCCGCCGGCAGCGCCAGTCTCGGACGCGATGCGGGCGCACTGGCGGGGATCGAGCCCCTCGGGGTGAGGGTCACGAGCGACCTGCCTGCGGCGGTTGCCGGCGCGGACGTCGTGGTCGACTTCTCGGCGGCGCAGGCGGCCCGCGCCAACATCGCCGCCTGCCGCGCCGCACGCACGCCGCTGCTCATCGGGACCACCGGGCTCGCCGCCGAGCTGACGGAACCCGAGCTGGATGCCGCCGCGGGCGAGATTCCATTGCTGATCGCGCCCAACACCAGCCTCGGCGCCGCGCTGCTGACGGAGCTCGTCCGCAGGGCGGCGCGGGCTCTGCCGGTCGAATTCGATATCGAGATCATCGAGGCGCATCACCGGATGAAGCGCGACGCCCCTTCGGGGACCGGCCTGGCGCTCGCCCGGGCGGCGGGCGAGGGGCGGGGCCTGACACCCGCGGAAGCGCTCGCGGGCGCCTCCGCCGGACGAACCGGGCCGCGAGCCCCGAACGCGATCGGGTTCGCCGTCGTCCGGGGCGGCGACATCGTCGGCGAGCATACGGCGCTCTTTGCCGGTCCCGGGGAGGAGCTGCGTCTGACCCATCGCGCCGGCGACCGGGCCATCTTCGCCCGCGGGGCGCTGCGCGCCGCGCTGTGGCTTCGGAGTCAGCCGCCGGGACGCTATGACATGGGTAATATTGTCGATGCGGATCATGCACTTAGGTGATTGTCTGCGGCGTTTTGCCGCGCCGCGGCGGCGGAATTTTCCGTGGACACCCACGCGCCCGGCCCGTAAAATTTCGCCGTAATCCGTGTACGGATTAGTCCATGCAAGGCGGGAGGAAGTTCGTGAGAACTCCTCCCGCTTTGTATATGGGCGCAAATCGCTCCCGGCGATTTGCGCGAGCGCGCTGCATGAAAGGGTTACATCCCGCGGCCCCGGGGACGGCCCGGGGCCGCTCACTCAATCGCTTTCGACCGGGCGGATTACAACTTAGCGAGGTGTTTTTGCAGTGAGTCAACCCGCTGTACTGGCGCTTGCGGATGGCACCATCTTCCGCGGCCAGTCGATTGGTGCCAAGGGCAACACCACGGGCGAAGTCGTTTTCAACACCGCATTGACGGGGTACCAGGAGATCCTCACCGACCCGTCATACGCACGCCAGATCGTCACGCTCACCTGTCCCCACATCGGCAACACCGGCGGCACGCCGGAAGATCTCGAGTCCGCTCAGATCTACGCGGCCGGCCTCATCATCCGCGACCTGCCGCCGCGTGCGAGCAACTGGCGCGCGAACGAGTCGTTGAGCGAGTTCCTCGAGCGCGGCAGAGTCGTCGCGATCGCGGGTCTGGACACCCGGCGCCTGACACGCATCCTGCGCGAGAGCGGCGCCCAGGCCGGCTGCATCATGACCGGCGAGCAGGTGGACACCGCCGCGGCCGTCAAGGCCGCACGCAAGTTCCCGGGCCTCAAGGGCATGGACCTGGCCAAGGTCGTCAGCGTCAAGCGCAGCTTCCAGTGGAACGAGGGCAGCGTCTGGCCGGAGGGGGCGCGCCCGCCCATCCGCTCGCATCAGCGGCTGCACGTCGTGGCCTACGACTTCGGCATCAAACGCAACATCCTCCGCCTGTTGGCGGACTTCGGCTGCCGCATGACCGTGGTGCCGGCGCAGACCCCCGCCGAGGAGGCGCTGGCGCTGGCGCCGGACGGCATCTTCCTCTCCAACGGTCCGGGTGATCCGGAGCCGTGCGACTACGCGATCAACGCCACGCGCAGATTTCTGGAGACCGATATCCCCGTGTTCGGCATCTGCCTCGGCCATCAGATCCTCGGGCTCGCCTGCGGCGCGAACACGATGAAGATGAAGTTCGGCCACCACGGCGCCAACCATCCGGTGCAGGACCTGGATTCCGGACGCGTCTTCATCACCAGCCAGAATCACGGCTTTGCCGTCGATGAGGCGACGTTGCCCGGCAACGTGCGCGCCACGCACCGCTCGCTCTTCGATGGCTCGCTGCAGGGTCTCGCCTTCAAGGATCGGCCGGCATTCGGCTTCCAGGGTCACCCGGAGGCCAGTCCCGGTCCGCACGACCTGAAACCGCTCTTCGAGCGCTTCAATCACCTGATGCTGCGGCGGCTGCAGACGCAGCTCCGCCAGGCCGAGGAGCAGGCCCGCCGTCAGGCAGGAAGCCGCTGACATGCCCAAGCGGACGGACATCAAGAGCATCCTGATCATCGGCGCCGGTCCCATCATCATCGGCCAGGCGTGCGAGTTCGACTATTCCGGCGCCCAGGCCTGCAAGGCGCTGCGGGAGGAGGGCTACCGGGTCATCCTGGTCAACTCCAACCCCGCCACGATCATGACTGACCCGGAGATGGCGGATGCCATCTACATCGAGCCGGTCAACTGGCGCACCGTCGCGCGCATCATCGAGAAGGAACGTCCCGATGCGCTGCTGCCGACCATGGGCGGACAGACGGCACTCAACACTGCGCTCGACCTGGTCCGCGAGGGCGTGTTGGAGAAGCACGGGGTCGAGCTCATCGCGGCCTCGCGCGCAGCCATCGACATGGCCGAGGACCGGGAGCTCTTCCGCAATGCCATGCGGGAGATCGGCCTCGAGACGCCGCACTCGCAGATTGCGCGCAGCCTGGATGAGGCGCTGAGCGTCGCCGCGGAGATCGGCTATCCGGTCGTGATCCGTCCGTCGTTCACCCTGGGCGGCAGCGGCGGCGGCATCGCCTACAACCGCGAAGAGCTCGAAGAGATCGCGGCACGCGGGCTCGACGCCTCGCCGACTTCCGAAGTGCTGCTCGAGGAGTCGGTGATCGGCTGGAAGGAATTCGAGATGGAGGTGGTGCGCGACCACAAGGACAACTGCATCATCGTCTGCTCGATCGAGAACCTGGATCCCATGGGCGTGCATACCGGGGACTCCATCACCGTGGCGCCGGCGCTGACCCTGACGGACAAGGAATATCAGCGCATGCGCGATGCCTCCATCGCCGTGCTGCGCAAGATCGGTGTCGATACGGGCGGCTCGAACGTGCAGTTCGCCGTCAATCCGAGCGACGGGCGTCTGCTGGTCATCGAGATGAATCCGCGCGTCTCGCGCTCCTCCGCGCTCGCATCCAAGGCGACGGGCTTTCCGATCGCCAAGATCGCCGCCAAGCTCGCCGTCGGCTACACGCTCGATGAGCTGAAGAACGACATCACGGGCGGGGCGACACCCGCCTCCTTCGAGCCGTCGATCGACTACGTGGTGACCAAGGTCCCGCGCTTCACGTTCGAGAAATTCCCGGCTGCCAACGACCGCCTGACGACCCAGATGAAGTCGGTGGGCGAGGTCATGGCCATCGGCCGCACGTTCCAGGAGTCGCTGCAGAAGGCATTGCGCGGCCTCGAGACCGGTCTCGACGGCCTGACGCCCATTCTCAAGCTGCCCCTCGATGAGGACGCCCAGACGAAGCTCGCCTACGAGCTGCGCGCGCCCGGAGCCAACAGGCTGTTGTACGTCGCCGATGCCTTCCGCGCCGGCTGGACCTTCGAGCGCATCGCGGAGCTCACGCACATCGACCCGTGGTTCCTCGCGCAGCTCGAGGATCTGATCGCGGAGGAGAAGCGGATCGCCGGCGAGGGATTCGGCGCCGTGACCGCGGAGCGGCTGCGGGTCCTGAAGCGCAAGGGCTTTTCCGACAGCCGGCTCGGCAGGCTGCTCGATCTGCCGGAGAAGGCGGTGCGCGCCAAGCGCCACGACCTCGGGGTGCGGCCCGTCTACAAGCGCGTCGACACCTGCGCCGCGGAGTTTGCGACCTCGACCGCCTATCTCTACTCGACCTACGAGGAGGAGTGCGAGGCGCAGCCCACCGGGCGCCGCAAGATCATGATCCTCGGCGGCGGGCCCAACCGCATCGGCCAGGGAATCGAGTTCGACTACTGCTGCGTGCACGCGGCCCTGTGTCTGCGCGAGGACGGGTTCGAGACCATCATGGTCAACTGCAACCCGGAGACGGTGTCGACCGATTACGATACCTCCGACCGGCTGTATTTCGAGCCGCTGACGCTCGAGGACGTGCTGGAGATCCTCGCCAAGGAAAAGCCCGAGGGTGTCATCGTGCAATTCGGCGGCCAGACGCCGCTGAAACTCTCGCGCGCGCTGGAGGAGGCGGGTGCGCCGATCATCGGCACCTCGCCGGATTCGATCGATGTCGCCGAGGACCGGGAGCGCTTCCAGGCCCTGGTGCGCAAGCTCGGCCTGAAGCAGCCTGCCAACGCGACCGCGCGCACGGAGGACCAGGCCGTGGTGCTCGCGCGGGAAGTCGGCTTCCCGCTCGTCGTGCGGCCGTCCTATGTGCTCGGCGGGCGCGCGATGGAGATCGTCTTCAACGAGGAGGACCTGCGCACCTACATGGGTCACGCGGTGCAGGTCTCGAACGACAGCCCGGTGCTCCTCGATCGCTTCCTCGACGTCGCGATCGAAGTCGACGTCGATGCCGTGTGTGACGGCGACGAGGTGTTGATCGGCGGCATCATGGAGCACGTGGAGCAGGCGGGTGTGCACTCCGGCGACTCCGGCTGCTGCCTGCCGCCGAACAGCCTGACCGCGGAGACGCAGGAGAACCTGCGCGATCAGACGCGCAAGCTCGCCAAGGCGCTCTCGGTCGTCGGCCTGATGAACATCCAATACGCCATCCAGAACGGCATCATCTACGTGCTGGAGGTCAATCCGCGGGCCTCACGCACGGTGCCGTTCGTCTCCAAGGCGACCGGCAAGCCGCTGGCGAAGATCGCGGCGCGGGTGATGACGGGGAGGAAGCTGAGCGACCAGGGGGTGACCGCGGGTCGCGAGCCGCCGTATTATTCGGTCAAGGAGGCGGTGTTTCCGTTCGTCAAGTTCCCCGAGTCCGACCCGATCCTGGGTCCGGAAATGAAATCCACCGGCGAAGTCATGGGCACGGGCCGCACGTTCGGCGAAGCGTACGCCAAGGCGCAGACCGCCTCGGGCGTGACGCTGCCCAGAAAGGGCGTGTGCTTCATCAGCGTACGCGACCGTGACAAGCCCGGCGCGGTGGAGCTGGCGCGCCGTCTCATCGCGCGCGGTTTCGAGGTGGTCGCGACCGAGGGCACGGCGCGCGCCCTGACGGAGGCGGGCATCGCCTGCCGCAGGGTGAACAAGGTGCGCGAGGGCCGCCCGCACATCGTGGACATGATCAAGAACGACGAGATCGACCTGATCGTCAATACAACCGAGGGCAAGCTCGCGATACGCGAGTCGAACTCGATCCGCCGCGAGGCGGTGCACCACCGAGTGACTTACTACACGACACTCGCCGCAGGGCTCGCCACCTGTGAGGCGCTCGATCATCTCGACGAAGTCGAAGTGAATCGCCTTCAGGACCTGCACAGCGAGGCGCTGAGGCTAAGTGCATGAAACGCACTCCCATGACCCTGCGCGGCGCCGAGGCGCTGCGCGCCGAGCTCAAGCGCCTGAAGACCGAGGCGCGACCGAACGTCATCAAGGCGATCGCCGAGGCGCGCGGGCACGGTGACCTGTCGGAGAATGCGGAGTATCACGCCGCGCGCGAGCAGCAGGGCTTCATCGAGGGCCGCATCAACGAGATCGAGGCGAAGCTGTCCAACGCCGAGGTCATCGATCCGAGCAGGCTGACCAATACCGGCAAGGTCGTCTTCGGCGCCGTAGTGGAGCTGGAGGATCAGGACGACGGCAGCCGCGTGGTCTATCAGGTGGCGGGGGAGGACGAGGCCGACATCCGCGCCGGCCGGATCTCCATCACCTCGCCGATCGCGCGCGCCCTGGTCGGCAAGTCCCAGGGAGATGTCGTCGACGTCTCGGCGCCGGGCGGGATCCGCTCCTACGAGATCGTGACGGTCCGCTTCGAATGAGGTCGAAAGCAAGTGAGTAAGCGGCCCACAAAATCGCCCGGAGCGATTTTGAACGACGCGCAGCGTCGGCCCGAAGGGGCGAGGCCCAGGATGGGGCCGAGTAACGCCGCTCCCTGGGCCGCGGGATCGACAGAGTCATTTGGCGGGCCGCGCAAAGCGCCGCAGGCGACTTTGCGCCAATCTAATCGGGAATGACGATCCGCGGCAGCTCTGGCCGCGGCCGGTAGAGGACCGCCACGTTGCCGATCCGGTGCACCAGCGAGCTGCCGGTCCGCCGGGCCAGCTCCTCGAAGAGCGCATCGCGGGCCTCGCGGTCGCCGCCGGGCGCCTTGACCTTGATGAGCTCGTGATCGGTGAGCGCCCGGTCGGTTTCGCGGGCGACCGCGTCGGTCAATCCGGCGTTACCCAGCCGGATGACCGGCTGCAGGGCATGGGCCAGGCCGCGAAGATGGCGGCGCTGACGTTCGGACAGCGGTGCGGGAGGCGACATCGCCCGATTTTACAGTCCTGGGATGGCCAGGCGGCCCAAAAGCAGCTCGGCCGGCCGTTTTTGACCGAATCCTGGCTGTACTACCGGCGCGGCAGGTCGGCGTTGTGCTATCCGATACGTACGCCAAGGTCTTGAAGCGTGGTGGAGATGCCCTGATCAAGGTTTTTCAGAGGCGCGGGCTTTCAGGAGGCCGCTCGAGGCGCGCTCGTTTCGCCAAGGTGAAGCTGGTCGAGCCCGACCGCTTTCCCGGGCGCGCAGTCATGAAAGGTATCTGCTGGCCAAGGATTTTCGCTTGGTGTAGCGTGCTCGGAGCGGGACCAGGTTCAGGAGCAGACAAACTGCCGGATGCCGGCAGGCGAGGCCGCATTTGAAGATGAATGATTTGACCAAGAACATCCTTCTATGGGTGGTGATCGTCTTCGTCCTGCTGCTGGTTTTCAGCCGGTACATGCCGAGCGTGAGCCAGCAGGAGGAGATCAAGTACTCCACCTTCCTGAACGATGTGAAGGCGCACCAGGTCGACAGCGTCGTCTTCCAGGGAGACCAGCTCTACGGCGTGATGAAGGACCACACCCGCTTCAAGACCTACAACCCTGAGACGGACTACACCGCCCTCATCGGCGCGCTGGAGAAGAGCGACGTCGGCATCTCGGGCGAGGCGCCGAAGCAGCCGAATTTCCTGGCGCAGCTGCTGCTGCAGCTGGCGCCGGCGCTCCTTTTGATCCTGGTCTTCGTGTACATGCTGCGGCAGATGCAGGGCGCCTCGGGCGGCCGGGGGGCGATGTCCTTCGGTAAGAGCCGCGCGCGCCTGCTCGGCGAGGATCAGGTGAACGTCACGTTCGCCGACGTGGCCGGGGTCGATGAGGCCAAGCAGGAAGTCTCCGAGATCGTCGACTTCCTGAAAGACCCGGGCAAGTTCCAGAAACTGGGCGGCAAGATCCCCAAGGGCGTCCTCATGGTGGGCTCGCCCGGCACCGGCAAGACGCTGCTCGCGCGCGCCATCGCGGGCGAGGCCAAGGTACCTTTCTTCACCATTTCCGGCTCCGATTTCGTCGAAATGTTCGTCGGTGTCGGCGCCTCGCGCGTGCGCGACATGTTCGAGCAGGCGAAGAAGCACGCCCCGTGCATCATCTTCATCGACGAGATCGACGCCGTCGGCCGGCACCGCGGTGCGGGCCTGGGCGGCGGCCACGACGAGCGTGAGCAGACACTGAACCAGTTGCTGGTGGAGATGGACGGCTTCGAAGGCAACGAGGGCATCATCGTCATCGCCGCCACCAACCGGCCGGACGTGCTGGATCCGGCACTGCTGCGGCCGGGCCGCTTCGACCGGCAGGTGATCGTGCCGCTGCCGGATGTCAGGGGGCGGGAGCAGATCCTGCGGGTCCACATGCGCCGCGTACCGCTGGCCGATGACGTGAAGCCGGCGCTGATCGCGCGCGGCACGCCCGGCTTTTCGGGCGCGGATCTCGCCAACCTGGTGAACGAGGCGGCGCTGTTCGCGGCGCGTGCCAACAAGCGCATCGTCGGCATGGACGAGTTCGAGCGCGCCAAGGACAAGATCATGATGGGCGCGGAGCGGCGCTCCATGGTGATGACCGAGGACGAGAAGCGCATGACGGCTTATCACGAGTCCGGCCATGCGATCGTCGGCATGACGGTGCCGGAGCACGATCCGGTCTACAAGGTGACGATCATTCCGCGCGGCCGCGCGCTCGGCGTCACGCAGTTCCTGCCGGAGCAGGACCGCTACAGCATGTCGAAGCGGCGGCTGGAGAGCGCGATCGCCACGCTCTTCGGCGGGCGCATCGCGGAGGAGCTGATCTTCGGGCCGGAGTCGGTGACGACGGGCGCCTCGAACGACATCGAGCGTGCGACGGAGCTGGCGCGCAACATGGTCACGAAGTGGGGCCTGTCGGACAAGCTCGGGCCGCTCACGTACTCGGAGGAGACCGGCGAGGTGTTCCTCGGGCGCAGCGTGACGCAGCACAAGCAGGTGTCGGACGTCACGGCGCACGCCATCGATGAGGAAGTGCGCAGTGTCATCGAGAGCAACTATCAGCGGGCGCGGCAGATCCTGACGAGCCAGCTGGAGAAGCTGCACATCATGGCGGATGCGCTCATGAAGTATGAGACCATCGATGAGGAGCAGCTGAAGGACATCATGGCGGGGAGGCCGCCCAAGCC
>Ga0335072_10017199_pt1 | contig 10231 bp, 9 predicted proteins | sample Lox_Sample_21_FD_206725 | JGI IMG/M metagenome (GOLD analysis project Ga0335072, IMG submission 206725) | Soil microbial communities from Loxahatchee National Wildlife Refuge, Florida, United States - Lox_Sample_2.1 | ecosystem: Environmental > Terrestrial > Soil > Wetlands | place: USA: Florida...
GGGGGGGCGGGGGGGGGGGGGGGGGGGGGGGGGGTGGTGTGGGGGGGGGTGGCGGTGCTGGTGGTGGCGGAGGTGGTGGTGGCGGCGGTGGGGGTGGTGGCGTAGCTGAGGGTGGTGGGCGTGGTGGAGGGGGAGGCGGTGACGGTGGACGTGGAGGGGGGGGCGGGGGTGGACGTGGGGGGGGAGCTGGAGGTGGCGATAACGGCGGGCGGGGTGGAGACGGGGGCGGTGGGAATGAAGACCGATCCTGCTGCCCAGGTTGAGGAAAACTCGAACCCACATGCGGAGTTTCAGCTAAAGGTCCAGGGCCCTGGACTCCACCAGGGCCGGGACCATTCCCGTGGTTCAGTGAAGCCGCCAAATCACCACTGCCATTTCCAAGTATGGGAAATCCCGTGACATACAAACCGGAAATAAGGCCGGGATTCATGTCGCTGACAATGACCAAATACTCTCCCTCCGCTCCTTTTAGTAAAACGGGAACGCCGGATGAATTGATCACGCCCCCGGGTTGCGCTTTGACGAGCAAATTCGTCCAAGACGACGAGGTATTGCTGTCCGGCTTACTCTTGAGCGCATAAACCTGCATCGCCACAGGAGTGGTGAATTTCAGTTGAATGGTGTTCAATTGATATGACTTACCCAGATCAATCACCACCAGATTGAGGCCGATTTTGTTGGACTTCGAAAAAGAGACCGGCGCAGGCTTCCCGCTGACCAGTAAATTGGGCGAAGCACCGTTAGCTAATGGCGTCGAGTAAATGACTGCGGCGCCATGTTGTATAAGGGAAATATTATCCGAATTGGAATTTCCACTGAAGGTTTGGTCGGCAGCCTGAGCAAAAATAGTTGTTCCGGCAAAAGCAATTGCCACCGCGGTGAAAAAACTTCCCCGGCAGAAGGAATGCCGGTGCGATTTTTCCCTGCGATTAAACAACGATTTCATAGCCGTGATTTTTACACTTAAGTTAAAATATCATCACGTCAGCCAAATCTTTGAAATGCCAGGTCCTATTCATGGTATCCGAAATTCGGTTTAGACACCGGCTCTTCAGAAGCAAGAAAAGTCTCTTTGGGAATATGTAACCAAGGTGTCATTTTCAGAGTTAAAAGGCAGATTTGTGACAAATGAGTTACGACTTCCGATTCCGAAGTAATGACCTTGCTTGGGATCGCCCATATTTTAAAATGCGCCGGTGTTTAGCGTTCATGCAAGGAACTGGAGCCCTTGGTTGATTCCGGGCATTTCTATAGGGCTTCTCTTTGCGGTGCTTCTTTTTCTATTTCCCTTTGACACTGGTTATTCAACCGTCAGGGATCCATTTGGCCTGGCTTTGTGGGCGACATGGAGAAATCCAACACCCGACGGACAGGATTATACCTATTGCCTTTTGGTTCCATTGATCGTGGCTTATCTTATATATGATAAAAGATCGCAATTGACCCGAACACCTATATCCGGGCGCAATGGAGCCATCTTCCTGATCGTGCTTGGACTTTGCCTTTTCTGGATTGGTTCGAGAGCGGGGAAACAGTACATCGGCTGCGCGGCCGTTCAGATTTTATTGGCCGGAGTCATCTTTTGGTTTTGGGGTGGGGCCATTTTCCGCCGCCTTCTTTTCGTTTGGGCTTTCCTCGTCTTTGCCTGGCCTTTGCCCTTTGTCGATTCCGCAATCGCCTTCCCGTTGCGCATGCTCGTCGCCAGTTCGGCTTTTCACGTCTTGAATTTTATCGGCATTCCCAGCATTCAAAATGGGACGGCACTTCTTTCCGCCTCCAATCCAGCCGCCGGACTCCAACTGGGCGACCGGTTTCAAATTGACATCGCCAATCCTTGTAGCGGGATCAATTCGCTTCTTACCCTGCTCATGTTCTCCGTCGTCTTCGGCTATTTTTGCCTCAAGCGGGCGTGGCAACGATGGATGATCTTTCTGAGCGCCATACCATTCACGATCATCGGCAATGTGATTCGCATCCTCCTGCTGGTCATCGGCTGTATCACCTGGGGATCTGCCTTCGCCATCGGCACCAACGAAACTCCGTCATCTTTTCATGAAGACTGCGGATTGGCTGTCTTTGCCGTCGTCCTGGGACTAGAATGCCTTCTGGGCTTTCTTTTAATCGTGATCGAGCGGCGCTTTTCCCGCCCGTCACGTCGCAAGGCTCTCTCACCTAACCTTGTTGATAAAACGCCTCCGGCGATGCTTGGCGGCCAGTCTCCGCCCGCTGATCGCCAGCCAAGCCACGGCACAATTCCCGGTTGGCGCAGCGGTGTTATTTTCGGCCTCGCCGCCGTCATGCTGGTGGTGGCGTGGACCAATCCTCCCCCTTATCTGCCGCCCCAAGCCGGCGTTCTCATGAACCTGCCGGAACAAGTAACGTTGGCCAAACCGGATGGGGACGGAGATGAGTTTTTCGGCGCCACCGCGCCAGTCAGTGATGTCGAACACAACATCTTGCCGAAAGATACACAGTTCGCCCGGAAAAATTACAACGATCTCCATGGCCATAACGTCTTCTTTTCCATTGTGCTCAGCGGACTCCAACAATATACCATTCACCCACCGCAGGTCTGTCTGGTGGCTCAGGGTTGGAACATCCTTAAGGAAGAAAATGTTCCCATCCACCTCTCCTCGGGCCACGACATCGTGGTGCGCAATCTGACTATTCAAAGCGAGGCAATCGATGCCCACAAAATGCGCCATCTCATCCAGGCCTACTATATGTATTGGTATGTTGCCGATGGTATTTCAACTCCCTCCAGCACCACCCGCAATTGGCTCAGCAGTTGGGACCGTGTTGTCCATAATCGCGATCACCGCTGGGCCTACGTTATCGCCATGTCGCCGATTACCGCCTCCTTTCGCCCGGATGGCCTTAACGACGGACAGACCCGTCAGTTGCTATCCGATTTTATTCGCGCGATCGTTCCCTCCTTCCAAAAAAGCGAAATGCCCGAATCGCCTGAATTTGGCAGTAATTGATTATTCCGTGCGGCTTGGGAAAATTCCATCCGCGAAAACCGTCTCCCTTTCCCATTTCTTCCCCCTGGAAGCCGTCCGAAAAACAAGTAACCTCAGATCATCAACGATGAGATTAGACCTCTACGATAATTCGAGCTTCGACCGTGGAAGCGGACGCCTTAGGGAGGGTCTCTGGATCTTATGCAAATGCCTCTTCTTCCTCGGTCCGTTTCCATGGCCTTCATCCCTCCGCGTTTTTTTTCTTCGCCTCTTCGGCGCTCGTATAGGACAAAACGCCGTCATCCGCTCCGGCGTCAACATCACTTTCCCCTGGCGTTTTGTAACCGGCGATCACGTTTGGATCGGCGATGACGTCCTCATCCTCAGCCTTGCCACCGTCACGCTTGGCTCCCATGTCTGTATTTCGCAGAGAGCCTTTCTTTGCACCGGTTCCCATGCATGGAAGAGCGACACCTTTGACCTCGAGACCCGGCCCATTACCGTGGAGGATCAAGTCTGGATTGCCGCCCAGGCCTTTATCGGCCCGGGAACCCGTCTTGGGCAAGGCTCCGTCATTGGCGCGGGAACCGTTTTAATGAAATCGATCCCGGCCAATTCCATTGCCAAAGGCAATCCCCCCCAAGTCGCCTCGAAATTCGAGACCCTTTCTTCCGCTTAAGCGGCATCAAATCGTGCCTATCGATGGCCATCCTCAAGCTCGGGACACCGTTTGAGGCGCGCGAACCAACCTAAAACAGATCAGCAACAGGCCAAAAACCAAACCGGTCAATACCAAAACACCCATAATCCCGGCCATCCAGCCGGCGACCAGGCACAACCCGCCCAACGCCGCGAGAATAAGTGAAACCAGCAGTTCGCCCGTGCTCCAAATAAAACCGAAAAGGCCGAGAGATGAAACGTTGACCGGCTCGGCCACCGCCCGCGTGCCGGTCAGCCCCAGGTGGGCGAGCGTGGAAAGTCCGCCGCCAAAAAACGCGGCCAATGTCCATTGATACAGCGGATTGTGCCCGCTTAGCGGAACGGCCATCAGCAGCGTCCCCGCGATAAAGGCCATCGGCGTGGCGGCCGCCTTGAGGGACGTCCCGGCGGCGGGAATATAGTGAATGACCGTCTCGGCCACACCAGCCACCGACACGATGATGAGCGTCGGTTCGCCGCCGAGCCAGGCCAGGTTCGCTGGCAGCGTGACAACATGATATAAAGCGAGAAGATTGAGAGCCAGCAACGGAAGCGTGATCCGGACACCGGCGGAAAGACTTAAGAGCAAGCCGACAATGACTGCGGCAATAGGTTCATTGAGAGGAATCACGGCGCCCAATTTACTCAAAAACAGCTACAAAAGCGAATCGAAACCCAAACTCCGCAGGATGATCTCCGAACCACTCATTCTCGCCCAGGAACCCGGTTTCCTGGTCGTGGCGAAACCGGCGGACTTGATTTCGCATCCCACCCGGCCCGGTCAGCAAGTCTCCCTGCTGGGCTGGTTGAAGGAAAAATTCCCGGGAGAATTTGTGGCTCTGGCCAACCGGCTCGACCGCGAAACGAGCGGAACGGTGCTCGTCGCGCGTTCACCCCAGGCGGCATCGCAACTCGGCGCGCTGACCATGCGGCGCCAGATACGCAAATATTACCTCGCGCTCGTTTCGGGACGGGTCGGGGCGGAACATAACGTCATCGATGCGCCCATCGGCCGGCTCGGCCTCTCTCCGCAAAATCCCATCTGGCTGCGGCAGGGCGTTCTCGCGCCGGATGATCCGCAGGGCCGCAAATCGGCCCCGGCTCGCACCGAATTTTGGCGCTTGGCGGTCAGCGGTTCCGAAGCAACTCGGCCGGCATCGCTGCTGCGCCTCCAGGCTCATACCGGGCGGTTGCATCAACTGCGGGTCCATCTGGCCCATATCGGCCATCCCATCATCGGCGACAAAATTTACGGGCCTGATCCCAATCTCTACCTGAAATTCATCGCCGAAGGGTGGACGCCTGGACACGAGCGGGTGCTCGGCTTGCGTCGGCACGCTTTGCACGCGCGCGAATTGAACTTCCCCTGGGACGGCACGGAGCGGACATTTACCGCGCCACTGCCGCCCGACATGAAAGCATGGGCTCGTCAAGCGGACCTTGGGGAAGTGGGTTCATTTGGATTCAGTCCCACTTCTTAAAAATGCCAATGAGAATCCAACCTATACCCACGAAGATCCAGCAAAAATTTCCAACGACCATCCAGAAGCTTCCGGATTTAGAAGATTCCCACATAAAGAACTTCAGCACGCCCCACAAAATAAAACAGATGCCCAGGAGAACAGCTATTCCTTTTGCGTTACGCAGCTTTTGAAGCATGTTTTTTAAGGTAACAGCGCAACCACTTCTTGCAAGCTCCGGTAATGGCTCGGTTTACTATCCGAACTAACTTTGCTTGACAAAGTTAGATTTTCGAGCCAGCTTATTCCAACTTAATCCTCAATTAAATAAACCTCCATCTATTAACTTTGTCATAAAAAGTATGAATACATCCTCCTGGCGCCACTATTACGAATCCAACCGGCTGCACCGGACAGAACCTCCATGGTCAGCTCCATGTCAATTGCCATTCGGACTGCGGCAAATCCTGGCTGTTTCCCTGTCTCATTTTCAATTGGGCGAGACCGGCGGAGGCTCCTTTCTGTTGCGAGGCGCCGCCGGAGAAACCGACGCGGACGATTTGGCGGCGCTGGCCCTTTTCGTGGCGGAGGAACAGGAACATGCCCGCCTCCTGGCCCGCATGGTCGAGCGCCTCGGCGGATCGCTCGTGCGGCGGCATTGGACTCACCGGCTTTTCAAATTCGCCCGGCGCGCCGGGGGTTTCCGGTTTGAAATTCAAATGCTGCTGACCGCCGAAATCGTCGGCACGGCCTATTACGATTTGCTGAAAAAGAACGTGGATGATCCCGCGTTGCAAGCCGCCCTGGGGCTGATGCTCCGCGACGAGGCGGGACACATTACGTTTCATTTGGACCGGCTGCGGCTCCGGTGGAAAACTTATCTGCCCCTGGAACGAAGTCTTTGGGCCTTGCAGTTTCAAACGTTGCTCCTGACGGCCCTGCGCGTGGCTTGGTTGGACCATGGCAACTGCCTCCGCGCGCTCCGTTGTGGCTGGCTCGATTTCGCCGGACAGGCGCGGCAAGTCGCCATCCAATTTTTGGACGATTTGGAATCGCCCGCGACTTCATGCCGGGGCTGCCCAATTCCCAAACCGGTGGCGGAGACGATTCCCGCCTGAGAGAACCTTGGGATATGGCCGAGGTCATCCAATCCAAGAATAGTTTTACTTGTCTTGCTACACTCTCGCCACATCATGAGTTCATGAGTCGGACGCTTGCAGGCGCTGTGGTCAGATTCTTCTCTTTGTTCGCTTTTGTATGCATCCCAGCACTCGCCTCTGAACAAAACTTGGCGGGTCACTATAAGATCATGGCAAAACTGGATACGTTAATTTGCAACGACGCCACGTTAACCAACGTAACCATTTCGGATATCGCTCAGTTACTTACTCGGGAAAGCAGAAAGTCGGACCCTGACCGTCAAGGCATTAATTTTGTACCCGAGATGAACCCCGGTGACTATTATTATAAAGTCACATTGCACCTGCAAAAGGGCACATTCTGGCAAGTCCTCAAACATATGGAATGCCCAATTTTCTTTACCGCTGGAGACTCCACAGTTTCAATCGAGAACTTCTCCGGTGACGGAATGTTCAGTGAAACATTCCTCATTCCAGATGGCTTTTTCAATTTAAATCCGGATCAAACTTCACAAATATCATGTAATGTAATGCCTCAACTCAAGACCATGGGAATACTCTTCCCCCCAGGGGCGTCCGCCACGTACCAACCTAGCCTAAAAAAGCTTTCCGTCGTAGTGGTTCCAGGTGTGGTGTAACAGAAGACATCGACTACCTGTTATTCAAAGCCTATCAAAAAGCACATCCGGACCGGTAGAATCTCAGAAATTTGGGAAAGAAGCTGGCGATCTGTTATTGCGCAACAAGCCCGGCAAAATCGACTTTCTCACCTCTTCCCATTAAACAGCCGCGGCGCCGTATCCTCGGCGACGATCAGCGAATCGGCTCGCTCGCGGCGCCGCTCAAAGATCAGCTTGTCCAGAACGGCATTGACCGGAACGGGATATTTCTGGTTGAAGCAGGCCATGCAAAACTTATTTTCGCCCCGGCCCGTGGCGCGGACCATGCCCGCGGTATCGAGATAACCGAGCGAATCGGCCTGAAGATATTTGGTGATTTCCTGGTGCGAAAGCTGATTGGCAATCAGGTCCGCGGGATCGGGAAAATCGATGCCGTAGTGACAGGGGAAGCGGTGCGGCGGACAACTGATCCGGATGTGAACCTCCTTCGCGCCGGCATTGCGCAGGTTCATCACCCGGGTGCGGGCGGTGGTCCCGCGCACAATGGAATCGTCGACAACGACGACCCGCTTGCCGGCCACCCGTTCCTTGATGATGTTGAGCTTGACCCGGACGCCAAATTCGCGCGCCAGTTGCGATGGATTCAAAAAGGTGCGCCCAACATAGTGATTGCGGACAAATGCATGGTCGTAGGGGATTCCCGATTCCTCGCTGAAACCCAAAGCGGCATAGTTGCCGGAATCGGGCACGGGAATGACCAAATCGGCCTCGACTGGATGGAGCCGGGCGAGTTCGCGCCCCATATTGGTGCGAACCGCACTAACGTTAACTCCCTCAATGGTGCTGTCGGGCCGGGCGAAATAGACATACTCGAAAATGCAGAAACCGAGATGATCCTTCGCCACGAATGGCTTGTAAGAACGGAGGCCATTTTCGTCGATGACGACAATCTCCCCCGGCTCGACGTCCCGGACAAATTTTGCGCCGGGAATGATGTCGAAAGCGCAGCTCTCGCTCGAAAGAAGCCAGGCGTTATCGACCTTGCCAATACAAAGCGGACGAAAACCGAGCGAATCACGCACGCCGATGACCTCGCGCTCGCTCATCAGCACCAGGGAGAATGCGCCTCGTACCTTGCAAAGCGCCTGAATGAGAATGCTGTCGCCAAGGTTGTTGGTCGGCTGAGCCATGAGATGGAGAATGACTTCGCTGTCCACCGTCGTTTTGAAAATGGCTCCCTTCGCTTCAAGCTCATCGCGCAAGAGATTGGCATTCACCAAGTTGCCGTTGTGGCCGACGGCGATTTGGCCACGGGAGCAATCAGCCACGATAGGCTGGGCGTTTTCAAGTGTGCTGGAACCGGTCGTCGAATACCGGACATGCCCGATGGAGCGGTTTCCCGGCAGCTTGGCCAATTCCTTTTCATTGAAAACCTGGGAAACCAAACCCATCCCATGGTGACTCTTAAATTTGCGTTCCTTGTCGCTGGCCACGACTATGCCCGCGCTTTCCTGGCCGCGATGTTGCAGGGCGTAGAGACCGAAGAAAGTAATCTCGGCCGCTTGGGGATGGCCGTATACGGCAAAAACCCCGCACTCATCCTTCGGACGGTGCTGAAAAAGATCGCCTGCCGGGGAGGATGAATCGTTCATGCCCGCTTCATTTATACACCATCTGCAAAGAAGGAAAAGCGTTTCAGACTTTTTCGTGACATTTCGCCGTATTAATAAGTGAACGTCCGCAAAGTTGTCTCGTCATCAACACCCTCGACAGAAAAGAGATAGGCGCATAGAAAACTAGTACTCTTATCAAAAGTGCTAAAGCCTGGTGAAACCCGATTCGATTCTTTCCTTGCCGCCGCTCCCGGCGCCTTACGCGGTGCTAGGCAGTCCCATCAATCATTCGCTTTCGCCCGCCATGCAGCAGGCGGCATTCGATCACCTAGGTATCGAGGCGCGTTACTACCGGATCGCCGTGGATGAAGAAGGACTGGAACGCGCCGTGGAACGCTTGCGCCAGGTCCCTTTTGGCGGATGGAACTGCACCATTCCCAACAAAGTCAGGATGTATGAACTCTGCAACAGGCGCGCCGAATCGGCGGAACAGTTCCGCGCGGTCAACACGGTGGTCAATGACAAGGGCACGCTCATTGGCCACAATACCGATGGAGTGGGCTGGAGCCGCGCCTTACGCGAAGCCTTTGGGCGCGGGCCGGGCGAGTTGCGGATTTTGCTACTCGGGGCCGGCGGCGCGAGCCGTGCTATCGCCACCCAGGCTTTGCTCGAGAAATGTCCGCTTCTCATCATTGCCAATCGCAAAGCCGGCCGCGCGCTCGAACTGGTCAGCCATCTCCAGGAACAATTCTCTTCCGGACCGCTGGCGCGAACGGCGCGGAACCTGCGCCCCTCCGGCTGGCAGGACGAGGAATTGGCCGGGGCGCTCAAGGAAACCGACGTGGTCGTGAACGCAACATCGGCGGGACTCGATCCGAGCTCGCCGCCGGTGCTGCAGGCACGGCTTCTGCCTCCGGAAACGCTGGTCTTCGACACCATCTATGGCGCGGGCTGCGCCAAATTGCGGCAGGAAACCGAAGCGGCGGGCGCGAAATGGAGCGATGGTCTGGGCATGCTCCTGCATCAGGGCGCGGCGGCTTTTTCACTTTGGACCGGCCGGGAAGCGCCGCTGAAAATCATGCGCGACGCACTGGAAAGCGCATTTTCCGCTTCGCGTGTGTAGGGGGGGAATGGCATGCTCGTATTCTTATCTCATGGATTCGTCTTCGCTTTACGTCATTGAAAGCATCGCCGCGTTTCTGGTGGGCGCCTCGGTGGGCTCATTTCTGAACGTGTGCGTCTACCGCATCCCGCTAAACCGTTCGATCGTTACCCCGCGTTCCCATTGCGCGGCCTGCGGAGCGCCAATCCCGTGGTACTATAACATCCCGATTATAAGCTGGCCTATGCTGCGGGGAAGGGCCGCCTGTTGCGGCACGCGCATCGATCTGCGCTACTGGCTGGTCGAATGCGGCATGGCCTTTCTTTTTCTCGCGCTCTGGCTGAAATATGGCCAAACCGACCCCGTGGAAGCCGTCATTTATGCGATCATGATCAGCGGTTTGGCCACAGCCTGTCTGATCGATCTGGATCACTATATCATTCCCGACCGTTTCACCCTGGGTGGATGCGTCGCCGGCTTTGTGGCTTGCGCCATTCACCCCGCCCTGATGGACCAAAAGACGCCGCTGCAGGGATTTTCCTGGAGCCTCGCCAGTGCCATGGCCGGGGCGATGACCCTGCTGGCGATCGCTTGGGCGGGAACGAAGCTTTTCAAAAAGGAAGCGATGGGGATGG
>Ga0335072_10017201_pt1 | contig 10231 bp, 6 predicted proteins | sample Lox_Sample_21_FD_206725 | JGI IMG/M metagenome (GOLD analysis project Ga0335072, IMG submission 206725) | Soil microbial communities from Loxahatchee National Wildlife Refuge, Florida, United States - Lox_Sample_2.1 | ecosystem: Environmental > Terrestrial > Soil > Wetlands | place: USA: Florida...
TGGCACTTGGCTTACGTATGGACAAACAGTCGCACCGTCATGTTTATGTAGTTACCGGCGACGGTGAACTTGATGAAGGCAACAACTGGGAGGCGATTATGCTGATCGCCAAATATAACCTTACTAACATCACAGCGATTGTCGACCGAAATAATATCCAAATCGATGGTCCAACTGAAAGCGTAATGCCACTTGAGGACTTAAAAAAGAAATGGGAAAGTTTTGGTTGGCACGCTATCGAAATTGATGGCAACGATATTGAGGCGGTTATTGACGCCTGTGCAATGGCTAAAGCTGTTACTGAAAAGCCAGTCGTGCTGCTCGCATACACGATTCCTGGTAAAGGTGTCGACTTTATGGAATACGATTTTCACTGGCATGGTGTACCACCAAACCATGAGCAAGCTGTGAAGGCCCTACATGAATTACGCACCCTTGGTGGCAAGATACGGAGTGAACATGAATAGCGAGTTGCACCTACTGGATGTTACAAAAGAATTGCCCGGCGAACCAATCCGTAAAGGGTTTGGGCGGGGGCTAAAGCGCGCCGGCGAGCTTGATGAGCGCGTTGTAGCAGCGTGTGCCGATCTAACTGATAGTACGCAAATGAGCCTTTTTAAGGAAGCGTTCCCTGAGCGTTTTGTTGAAATTGGTGTAGCCGAACAGAATCTCGTGACCGTAGGGTCTGGTCTTGCTGCAATTGGGAAGATCCCATTTGTAAGTAGCTACGCAGCATTTAGCCCTGGTCGTAACTGGGAGCAGATTCGTACTACGATCGCATTGAATGATCAGCCAGTAAAGATTATTGGTTCACACGCTGGTGTGAGCGTAGGTCCGGATGGCGCAACGCACCAGATGCTTGAAGATATTGCCATAATGCGCGTTATGCCAAATATGGTTGTTATTGCGCCTGGCGATAGTATCGAAGCAGAGAAGGCGACACTCGCTATGGCGAAAGATCACCGGCCGAACTACATGCGCCTTGCTCGTGAGGCAACGCCAATCTTTACTACACTTGATACACCCTTCGAAATCGGTAAGGCATATGTACTTATTCCGGGAACGGATGTCACCATTTGCGCTACCGGTACAATGACATATCAAGCACTTGTTGCGGCGGAACAGTTGTATAAGGACGGAATTCACGCAGAAGTCGTACACGTGCCAACTATTAAACCACTTGACGCTGAGACGATTCTAGCGAGCGTGCGCAAGACGGGTCGTGTTATTACGGCTGAGGAAGCACAGGCTGCTGGCGGACTTGGTGGTGCTATTGCTGAGCTACTCGCAGATGAATGTCCAGCACCAATGCACCGTATCGGTATGAAGGACAGGTTCGGCGAAAGTGGTGAACCAAATGAATTGTTAACATACTTTGGCCTGGACGCTAAGCATATTCGTCTGGCTGCACATCATCTAGTAGGGAGGGGACGATAGGCTATGCCGATAACATTGCAACAAGTGAGAGACAACTGTGCACGCGCACGCGTACGTATGGTACAGGCTCGTACACAACATTGGGCCTTTGGCGCCTTCAACCTTGATGATGAGCCAACGCTAAAAGCTGTGGCTGCCGCTGCCAAAGCAAAGAATGCTCCGGTATTGGTAGAAGTAAGTGCCGGTGAAGTAGATGACATTGGCATTGATAGCGTTCGTGACCTGGTCGATAACATTAAACGCGAGTATGGCGTAGAGATGTACATTAATCTCGATCACAGTCCGAGTATTGAAGCGGCAAAGCGAGGCATTGATGCGGGTTTTGAATTTATTCATATCGATGTCTCACAGGCGAACCACAATGCGAGCGATGAAGAAATCGTTGCTGCAACAAAAGAAATTGTAGAGTATGCAAAGTTCACGGGTGCTCTAGTAGAGAGCGAACCACACTACTTCGGGGGTTCTTCCAACTTACATACCGAGAAGATTGACTATGACGAGATTAAGAAAACATTTAGTACGCCACAAGGGTCCAAGGCATTTGTTGACGCTACAGGTATTGATACGTTTGCTGCTGCAGTCGGTAACCTACATGGTAAATACCCCGTACCAAAGAAGCTTGATCTCGAGCTACTGCAGCGTATACGTGATGCGATTGATTGCAATATTAGCTTGCATGGTGGCAGCGGTACACCTGCGCATTACTTTGAAAGTGCTGTGCGGATTGGTGTCACAAAGATAAACATCAACAGTGATATGCGTGTTGCATATCGCTTAGCACTCGAGAAGTCACTACATGATAACCCTGATGAATACTCGGTATCTAAGCTCATTACAAAAGACGTTATACCGGCTGTACAAAAGGTAGTTGAGTCGAAGCTTGATAGCTTTAATTCTGCTGGTAAGGCTGAGGCTTAACCTCGGTTGTTTCTAACTATCCTGATATGTGAAAAAGCGGCAGGCGTTGGTCTCCAGTAGGAGGTAGACCACGCCGGCCGCATTTTCGAAATCGTGTTCTTGCTAGTTCCCCTGCGCTGCGACGAATGTCGTCGAGTGCTGGAGTGTGCTTCTGTTGACCGGGTACATGTCTCGCATGTGCAGCTCATGTCCCTAAAAACAACAGGATCCCAGTGGATTACTCTCGATCCTCAGATCGACTACTTGCTGCCGCCGTCGGTGAGCATTTCATCTCCTCTCGGTGGAATGATCGTGAGGCCGTGTAGACGGGCCTGGTTGACCATATGGACAGTGAGTGAGTCACCCGGTAGTGCGGATGATTGAGTCCTTGTTGGTTTACCTGCAAAAGAGCACGAGTAAAACCTATAGGACTACAAGTGCAGACCAGGTGACGTTGAACGTGATAGGAATAAACCTCCCACGGGTGAAGAGCGATTTCGAAGCCGACTATGTCGACGGACATTATTATAACATCTAATCCGATCGTCTACAACGCTCACTATGATGAGAGTGAGGCTGCAGACCGTATAGGATTAACCAAAGCAGGCGTTATAAGTAAGCTTGCGTACGTCGGGGGCCTGTGGCACAATAAACATAAGTAGTAAACGTAACGTACGTAAAAATGGTGGGAATACGGTGACACAGATAGACATCCTCAGCGTCGGTGACATAGTGACTGATGCGTTTATTAAGCTAGACGACGACCAAGCGTGGACGTATAAAGATGAACACGGCACTAATGTGCTCGCTATGCCATTTGGCACAAAAGTACCTTTTGACGAGGCACAGGTAATCGAGGCTGTCGGCAACGCTGCGAATGCGGCAGTATCTTGTGCACGGCTTGGACTTAATGTTGCCTTTGAGACTAATCTTGGCGGCGATCAAGAAGGTCGTGATATGATCGCGAAGCTGAACAAGGAAAAGGTGGATCACCGCTTTGTTCATATCCACCCAGACATGAAGAGTAACTACCACTACGTACTGCGATATAAGGTAGAGCGTACAATCCTTATAAAGCACTGGGATTACCCGTACCACTGGCCACACTTCCGTCCTGATGAGATGCCACGGTGGATTTACTTTAGTAGTATCTCTGAACACGCCTTGCCATACCACGACCAGATGGCTGATTGGTTAGAGGAGAACCCAGACGTCAAGCTTGCGTTCCAACCAGGCACTTTCCAGATGGAAGCTGGTGTAGAGCGCCTAAAGCGACTATATGCACGTACTGAAGTGTTAATTCTAAACCGTGAGGAGGCTGTCCTTGTAAGTGGCGGTAACTACGATGACCTTCACGGTCTACTGGACAAGCTACATTCATTTGGTCCAAAGATTGTAGTCATTACTGACGGTCCTGCCGGTGCCTATGCGTCAAATGGTAATGAGCGACTTAAGATGCCACTGTACCCAGACCCAGCTCCACCTGTTGAGCGCACTGGCGCAGGTGATGCATTTGCAAGTACCTTTGTTGCTGCACTCGCTAAAGGTCACAACTTGGAAAGCGCACTGCAGTGGGCTCCTATTAACTCAATGAGTGTTGTGCAGAAGATTGGCGCTCAAGCAGGCCTGCTGTCTGAGCAAGGGCTTGAAGACTGGCTTTCTAAAGCTCCTGAGTGGTATCACGCTGAGCCATTCTAAATAAGTTGCCAGGCACTAAAAAACCGCCAGTAGTTTCTGGCGGTTTTGTCTTTTCGTCCTTTTGGACTCATCAGCATAAACTCACATTCGTGGAAGACAATCATGACAATCAGGTGGGGAATACGGGTAAATGGGCGATAGAATCGCACAAATGCTCGATGCGACCCATCTGATTGTCATGATCGCCTTCTTGGCGCTGGACAGTTGTTGAGTGGGTATCTGGGTCTCGTCGAGACGCTGGGTAGGCGGAAGCCTATTTACCCCAGACGAGGTCCGAGAAGGACGGGTCCTTTTCAGGCTCCGGCTCGGTGTCGACGTGCTGCGCGACGGGCTCTTCGTGGATCCACGGCTTGATGAACATGATCACCAGGAAGAGCACGTAGACAAAGGGGGTCGCGATGCTGAGGCCGAAGTACCCGAGGCTTTCCCAGTGCAGGGCGACAGCCGAAGAGGCGCCGGGGCAGCTCTGGGTGAGACCGTTGAAGATCTTGGTGCACGTCAGAACGGGCGCGGAGGTGACGTCGAGGCTATCCGACTTGTGGTCGAGGACCAGGGCGAGCGCGCAGGCGCCGATGCCGAGGACGGTGTAGCCGAGAACTGCCAGAATGCGTCCGAGGGTGTTCTTGGGCATTGCTGAGATCACTCCTTGAGTTGCTTGTATTCCACCAATGAGGACGAGCAAGAGCTATGCATGTAGTAGGTGCATACTTCATGCTCGTTCTCTACCTGATTGTCAAGGTTCTTCGATAGGGAAAACCTAACAAGAACAATGTAATTATACTACATATATCAGTATAAAGCAAATACCGGTAATGCTTATTACGCGTAACTCTACCAGCCCAAAGGCGCTTGTGGTAATCTTATATATAGTATGTCCAGGGTACTTGCACAACTAATGGGGGTAGCTGAACCAGCGTTCCGCCAACAGTTGTCGCGTTTAGAGCAAGCGGCCGGTATGCCCGGTGCAGACATCCGTCTCATGATGGAAATAGTAAATGAAACGAGATCCAAAGTACACGAGCTTGGACTTGATTCACGTGACACAACTGGACCTGAACTATATCGAGCGCTCCAGGCTAAATTGCTTCGTGACGAGGTACAAGTTCGAGCGGCACTTAATATGCGCGCGGATGGCACTCCATTCGCAGTGCTAGAGGCAGTGCAGAAGCGTCTGTCAAAGGTGAGCTTTGCTACTGAAACGTTTGTAGTGAAACAGCCTGCTATGCGTAGCCTTGTCAAGAAACTACAGCCAAAAACCACAATGAAGCGCCTTGGCTATCGTAGCATGGATAGTATGGTCAAGCACGAGCCAGCACCCCTCCTTCTTGCCGCTACGAGTATCATTGAGTCGTCAGAATGGCAAGAAAAGCGTCTCGAGGCGTACAAGAAGCTTGGGCCTGGTGACTTTGAAACGCGTAAAATAGCGTTTCTATTACCTAGTGCTAAGCGATGGCCAGAACTTGCTAAGGAATACGCTGACCGTGTGAAGCATCACCTTCTAGTCGTGCCAGAGCTTGGTGCAGTTATTTTTATGCCCTCTGAACAAGAATTACCAGGGCTTGCAATTACATCGTTGTTACTCGGCGTGGACAGTGTGAATGATATGCGCTCACTTGGATCGTACTTAAAGCTTCAGCAGGTACGTCCAGACTTCGGGCAAGTATTTGCACAGGCATTACTCCACGAGCCCATTATTGAAGCCGAGCTCGCCGGACAACCATTGCCGTGGAAGGCTTTGCAATGGTTCTACGGGAGAGGTCACTCAGAGTACTATCCAGCCCTCTTTGAACCTCACGTCCAGCCTGATGACCTGACGTGGCACGATGCTGAAGATCTACTTGCACAGTTGCATCCAGCACTTGAGTTTTGGCAAGGTAGTCAGCTACTGGCCCTCCTCGACAATAACGGCCACACGGTGTCACTTAACATGCTTGACGTTGCCCTCAGTGTTTGTAACGGCCTCGACTATACGCAGCGCATAGTCGGTAATATGCGCCGTAGCTTGAGCAGAGAGCTACTTGCACGTTATCTACATCAGGAGAACCTACAGTCACTACTGCTCGGCAAGCTTGATGAACAGCTCGCACCTGAGATTGCGTAAGGAGTATCTATAGTTCCGGCGGATTTTCTTCGCGTGCAATAAAGGCATTTTCGGTGTCGCGGTGGTGATTGATGATCGCCTTAATAACGTGCAGATCTTCGGTGATGGAATAGATATCCTCATCACCGGGACTAATGGTATGCATGCCTTCAAGTAGGTATGTCTTAATGAACCGATCAAGCGCTGTCCAGTACTCACTTCCGTATAGGATGACAGGGGCGAGCATCATTTTCTTCGTTTGTATGAGGGTAATAATCTCAAAAAACTCATCAAGTGTACCGAATCCGCCGGGAAAGAAAATGTACGCGTCGGCACCATAGGAGAGAATCACCTTGCGAGTAAAGAAGTAACGAAATGCCATTGATTCGGTGACATACGGGTTAAGCGTCTGCTCGCGAGGGAGCTTAATATTAAGGCCAATTGCATTACCTCCGACCTCGGATGCTCCGCGGTCGGCTGCTTCCATGATGCCGCCACCGCCACCACTGACGATCGTGTAGCCCTCTTTGCTGAGTTCTTGCGCTATATGACGAGCTTTATCGTAATACGGATCGTCCGACTTCATACGAGCTGAACCAAAAAAGGTTATCGTATCATTATATCTATTAATGAGGTCGAAACCATCGGCAACCTCGTGGTCGATGCGTGATACTCGATCAGATGTCTCCTTGAGGAGCTCGTCTAATATTATTTCACGCTTGGGAGATTGTTTCGGTTCGTCGCTTAAATCCATGGGTTCCAGTATAGCAAACCATGAGCGCAATAGGGGTCAAAATCAGCGATCCTGCTACAATAGGTGGGTGAGCAATTTTGAACTTGTGAGTGAGTACAAACCAACAGGTGATCAGCCAAAAGCTATTGCCCAGTTAACCGAAGGTTTGAGGAACGGCGTTAAGGAACAAACACTACTAGGTGTTACAGGTAGCGGCAAAAGTGTAATTGGCGACACCAAGGTGTTGTGTACCTATAAAAACAAAACGTGGTACTTGCCCATAAGTGAACTTGATAGAACATTCGTCCACCCTTTGCCGTATAACAGTGATGCAGTTCAAGTGGTAGATGTACGAGGAGAACTTTCTACTATTTCTCTTGATCCAGACACCGCAGAATCAGCCTCTTCACCCGTAGCTGAACTTTCAAGACATCGATATCGGGGTGAGCTGTTTACTGCCACAACGAGCTGTGGACGTGGCAACACATTCACTGACAGCCACAATGTGTATGTTCTTCGTGATGGCGAATTACAGTTGCTACACAGTGCACAGCTACGGGTAGGTGATTATCTGCCAGTGCCCGATTCACTACCTGAGCTCCGAGCCGAAGGAATAGAGTATATCGATGCTCGCGAGTGGTTGCCCGAAGATTGCTATGTACAAGTGGCACATGTCGCAGAAGTGGTTGCCTCAATCGAGAGTCGTAGGCTGCGCGGAGTGTTAAATCGCGGGGAACGGCTTAAACTTTCTGATTATCGTACGCTTGATATCACCTTGTCAGAAGAAAACGGAGATTTTATTGGCTCTAACAAACTTAGAGCAATGATCCCTGTACGTATACCTACAACCCATGCGTTCTGGAGGTTCTTAGGTCTATGTATAGCTGAAGGTCACTCAACAGGGAGGTATCTGGCGCTTTCGACTGGTGATGATGAGATAGTTGATGAGTTTCACGGAGGCGCTGCTTGTTTCGGACTCCGTGTTGCTAAGCGGCAAAAGAAGTACGACTATCAAGTAACGGGCAAAACAATCGCAGGTTTAATACAACAGTGGTGCGGGGCACGTTCTCGTGATAAGCACCTCCCTGTATTCTGGCCTCAATGTAGTGACAAACAGCTCGGCTGGTTGCTGAGTGGCATATTTGCCGGTGATGGATGGATTGAAGTCAATGGTGTCGGGCTCGCATCAGTAAGCAAAGAACTGATAGCCGATGTTCAGTGCGCGCTATTACGATTCGGCATTCATGCGAGAAGTAGGTTGAAGCTTGTGCGCTATAAGGGGGAATTGCGTAAATCATGGCTACTAAGTATTTCGGGCCAGGATATGCTGCTTTTTAAGAAATACGTAGGTTTTGGACTGAAGCGCAAAGACGAGAAGCTTAGCGTAGCCTGCTCTTCTTTACAGAAGCCTAATACGAATGTCGATGTTTTTCCATTGGCAACATCGTATGTCAAAGAGCTCTGCCACAAGTATGGATTAATGCAACGCGACCTCGCAGCTGCAGCTGGTGTTAGTCGAGCACTCGTGAGCATGTATCTAGATGGTAAACGGAAACCTGCGAGAATACGTGCGAAATTTATCTTAACGTTTTTACTTGAAAAGGCAGTAGAGAATGGCGATGTGTCTAATGAGAAGCATCTCAAACATTTACTTTCATTAACAGACGTGTTTTGGTCACCCATACTCACTCTCTATAGAGAATCAGCGGACACGGTAGTATATGACTTCTCAGTCCCTGGTCCTCAGACATTTTTGGCAGGCAGCTATTTTGTCCACAACACCTTTACTATGTCCAATCTGGTACAGAACTACCAGAAACCGACCCTGGTACTCTGCCATAATAAGACACTTGCCGCCCAGCTCTATGCTGAGTTCAAGAACTTTTTCCCGAATAATGCCGTTCACTATTTTGTGAGCTACTTCGATTATTATCAGCCAGAGGCATATATCGCCCGTTCAGATACGTTTATCGAAAAAGATAGTGCGATCAATGAAGAGATCGATCGGCTGCGTCACGCTGCCACCGATTCGTTGCTGACCCGCAAGGACGTACTTATTGTTGCGAGCGTGAGCTGTATTTACGGTATTGGTAGCGTCGAAGATTACGACGGCCTCTCTATCGATGTCAAAAAAGGCAGCCGCATGGTGCGCGACCGCTTCTTACGTCTACTGACAGACATTCAGTATCAGCGCAATGATATCGACTTTCACCGAAGTACCTTTCGGGTACATGGCGATGTTGTCGACATCTTTCCAGCTGGCGAAGAACTTGCGTATCGTATTGATTTCTTCGGGGACGAAGTAGACCGAATCACGAGAATAGATCCATTGACGGGCGAGATCCTTGCTAGCCTAGACGAATATAAAATATTTCCGGGCAGTCACTATGTGACACCCCAGTCAAAGCTCAAAGTGGCTCTCGGTCATATTGAGAATGAGCTTGATGCGCGCCTCAAGCAGTTTCGTAGTGAAGGCAAGCTACTGGAGGCACAGCGTATCGAACAGCGTACTCGCTTCGACCTCGAGATGCTTGAGCAGACAGGTTTTGTGAAGGGCATTGAGAACTATAGCCGGTATCTCACTAACCGTGAACCAGGTGAGCAGCCCGCTACGCTGCTTGACTATTTTCCGGATGACTTCTTACTCCTAATTGATGAGTCTCACATGACCATTCCTCAGGTTCGCGGCATGTATAACGGTGACCGGGCACGAAAAGAGGTATTGGTAGAATACGGCTTCCGTTTGCCGAGTGCTCTCGATAACCGGCCGCTTACATTTACTGAGTTTGAGCGTCACGTGAACCAGGTAGTATACGTAAGCGCCACACCAGCTGAGTACGAGCTCAGTCGTAGCCCTGAACCTGCTCAGCAGGTTATTCGGCCGACAGGACTACTCGATCCGAAGATCGAAGTTCGACCGATTGAGGGGCAGATCGATGACCTTATTGCCGAAATCAGACTGACGATTGAAAAGAAACAACGTGTGCTCGTAACGACGCTTACGAAGCGCATGAGCGAAGATCTTACGGAATATCTGAAAGAGCTGAACGTCAAGGTCGCCTATCTTCATAGCGATGTTGATACGCTGGACCGTATCGATATCCTCAGAGACCTTCGGCTTGGTGTATATGACGTTCTTATCGGTATCAACCTCCTGCGTGAAGGTCTTGATCTACCAGAGGTGTCTCTCGTGACCATATTAGATGCCGATAAAGAGGGTTTCCTGAGAAGCGAGCAGGCACTCATCCAGACCGTGGGTCGTGCCGCTCGTCATGTAGAAGGTCGAGTGATTATGTATGCAGACCGTGTGACAGATAGCATGCGTCGGACTATTGACGAGACTGAGCGTCGCCGAGGTATCCAAGAAGCCTATAACACTGAACATG